>MRWG01001377.1_pt1 | contig 15916 bp, 17 predicted proteins | sample 1013341 | NCBI WGS metagenome assembly MRWG01 (sample SAMN06117577, study PRJNA244670) | biofilm metagenome | biome: Water; feature: Cathode Biofilm; material: Biofilm; isolation source: microbial consortium enriched at the cathode of a solar microbial fuel cell | place: USA: District of Columbia ... | reverse complement strand
GCCACCGCCCGAAACAACCGCCACATGACCACGCACATATTTGTGCGCATCGATCTCCACCGCCGGCACGCTGTCACGCCAGAGCGCCGGACCATTTTCCCAAAGGGCGATATCCATTGCTGCAAGCGCCGTCTCGGCAATGCCGATATCGACCACGACCAGCTCGCCACACAGGCGTCGACCGGGCATGAGCAGATGCCCCGGCTTTTTGCGGAAAAACGTGACGGTCAGGTCCGCATCGAAGCAGCTGCCGAGGGGCTTGCCCGTGAGCCCCGAAAGACCGGACGGAAGATCGACGGCAACCACCGGGACGCCCGCTGCAGCAACCCGCTCGATGAGCTCGGCCTCGATGCCCGCGATTGGCTTTGAAAGCCCCGCGCCATAAAGCGCATCAACCACCACCCAGCCGGTCTCGGGGCGAAAATCGGCCAGCGCCTCGGGCGTTACAAAACAGTCCTCGCGCGCCTTGGCGGCATCGCTGTCTTCCCGCGGCGCAGCATCGGCGAACAAGCGAACATTGACGCCGCGCTCCGCCAGAAGCCGCGCAATGACATAGCCGTCACCGCCATTGTTGCCCGGTCCGCAGAGAACCGCGACGCCGGCAGCGCCGGAAAACCGCTCGAGGATAAGATCAGCCACCGCCGCGCCGGCATTGCGCATCAGCCCGTACCCGTCATGAGGGCCGGCTGCGATGGCCGCGCGATCCACATTGCCCATTTCTTCAGGTGTCAGAACAACCATACGCATAACAAGCTGCCGCTTTCTTCGGCTCATTGCATATTTTTTAAGCAAGTCTCAAACTGCGAACCGCACCGCATGGTTCCCATCTTGCTATCCGGGGGCGCTCGCCTAGCATGCCAAAGCCGGAGAAAACCGCGTCGCGCCAATTCTCAAGACGCAGAATGCAGCGTTTGGCACGCAACATGCAAGGCTCTGTCACGAGTTGGCATGTTTCGTGCTTCAACCGAACCGGAGCAATAAGGGATGCGGACCATCCGTCCCTGAACCCATTTGGAGGCCACCAAGGCATGAAAAAGGTCGAAGCGATCATCAAACCCTTCAAGCTCGATGAGGTGAAGGAGGCCCTTCAGGAAATCGGCCTTCAGGGCATCACTGTCATCGAGGCGAAGGGTTTCGGACGCCAGAAAGGCCACACCGAGCTCTATCGCGGGGCGGAATATGTCGTCGACTTCCTCCCCAAGGTGAAGATCGAGGTCGTCCTGCCGGACGAAACCGTCGACGCCGCCATCGAGGCGATCCGCAAGGCAGCCCAGACAGGCCGCATCGGCGACGGCAAGATCTTCGTCACCAATGTTGAAGAGGTTATCCGCATCCGCACCGGCGAGACCGGCGCAGACGCAGTCTGACCCCAACCACCAGTTCCCGGACCCGGTCCGGATCATCAGGCAAGCTCATCGCAAACAGGAAAGCGAATATGACCACAGCACAAGACATCATGAAGCAGATCAAGGAAAACGACGTAAAGTTCGTCGATCTTCGCTTCACGGATCCAAGAGGCAAGCTTCACCATGTCACGATGGATGTCACGGCCGTGGATGAGGACATGTTCGCCGATGGCGTCATGTTCGACGGCTCGTCCATTGCCGGCTGGAAGGCGATCAACGAGTCCGACATGGTTCTGATGCCGGAGCCCGACACAGCGCACATGGACCCGTTCTTCGCCCAGTCCACGATGGCCATCGTCTGCGACATTCTCGACCCGATCTCCGGCGAGGCCTACAACCGTGACCCGCGCGGCACCGCCAAGAAGGCAGAAGCCTTCCTCAAGGCCGAAGGCTTTGGCGACACCGTCTATGTGGGCCCGGAGCCGGAATTCTTCGTCTTTGACGACGTGAAGTACAAGGCCGATCCCTACAACACCGGCTTCAAGCTCGACTGCAGCGAACTGCCGTCCAACGACGACGCCGACTACGAGACCGGCAATCTGGGTCACCGTCCGCGCATGAAGGGCGGCTATTTCCCGGTTCCGCCGATCGACTCCGCGCAGGACATGCGCTCCGAGATGCTCACGGTCCTGTCCGAAATGGGCGTGATCGTTGAAAAGCACCACCACGAGGTGGGTGCTGCGCAGCACGAACTCGGCATCAAGTTCGAGACGCTCCTGAAGAGCGCCGACAGCGTTCAGAAGTTCAAATACGGCGTTCACCAGGTCGCCAATGCCTATGGCAAGACCGCAACCTTCATGCCGAAGCCGATCTATGGCGACAACGGATCGGGCATGCACGTCCACCAGTCGATCTGGAAAGACGGCAAGCCGACCTTTGCCGGTAATGAATATGCCGGTCTGTCCGAGAGCTGCCTCTACTATATCGGCGGCGTCATCAAGCACGCCAAGGCGATCAACGCCTTCACCAACCCGATCACCAACTCCTACAAGCGTCTGGTGCCCGGTTTTGAAGCCCCGGTCCTGCTCGCCTATTCGGCGCGCAACCGTTCGGCATCCTGCCGCATTCCGTTCGGCTCCTCGCCGAAGGCAAAGCGCGTCGAGGTTCGCTTCCCCGATCCGGGCGCAAACCCCTACCTCGCATTCGCAGCGCTGCTGATGGCCGGCCTCGACGGCATCAAGAACAAGATCCATCCCGGCCAGGCCATGGACAAGGATCTCTACGATCTGCCGCCGAAGGAGCTCAAGAAGGTCCCGACCGTCTGCGGTTCGCTGCGCGAAGCCCTCATGGCGCTCGACAAGGACCGCGGCTTCCTGAAGGCCGGCGGCGTGTTCGATGACGATCAGATCGACGCCTATATCGAGCTGAAGATGTCGGAAGTGCTGCGTTACGAGATGACGCCGCACCCGGTCGAGTTCGACATGTACTATTCCGTTTGATCGCTACTGTTGGGGCGATCAGGGCTCCGTCTTCGGACGGGGCCCTTTTTTATTGCGGCGTGCTCAAGTGACCGACTGCGCCCGCCAGTCCTGCGCCAGTTCAGGAAGCTCTGCGCGTTCGCGGAACGAGCGCGTCACTTCACCGAAGGCGAAGCGGATCGAGTTCTCCACGATCTCACGGTCATACCGCTTGAGTTCGTCAGCGATCGGCGCCCATTTGAAAAGCGCCTTTGGGCTTTCGGTAAAGCAATCTGCGGCCAGCGCCGCATTCTGCCAGTGAACATCCGCAATACGCTTCACGAAAGCGCTGCGCCAGGCCTCCACCGTACCGGCATCGGGCAGCACATCGCCATTGTCCGCCAGTCCGGCCTCGTGACAATGAAGCGCCAGCGTGCGTGCCTCTTCCCCCTCCAGCGCGCCGCCAGAGGCCACCCTGGCAACGGCATGAACCGTCAGATCCGAGAGACAGGCGGCAAATACATGCAGCTTGGCGATGTTGATGGATTCAACAAAGACATCATCCTCGAACATGGATGGATAGCGCGTGCCCATGCGCGCCTTCAGGTATCCATAGAGCTTCTTCTGTGCGACGAAAGATGAACGTGTGCAAACAAAGTCGCACATGATCCCGACAGTATTGATCGCTGTATTTTCACGCCGGAAACGCATGCGTGCTGCGGCTTCCCGCAAGAATAAAATGCCTTTCGACCACTCAACACCCATTGCGTGCTTCCCGTTACATACGACCAATGTCTCGATTTTCATTGAACTTGAGATGCCCAATGCTTGAGGCATTCCATTGTGATTCCAATTCCACAGAACCGCAATGGTGACATCCAACGACTTTCGTCGCTGACGTTTTTAGGGAGGAGGACAGCATGTCCGCTAATAACGCAGATGATGTGAGGGATCGCTACTGGGCAAAGACCAGAAACCTGACGATTGTGGTTCTGACGCTCTGGGCATTCTTCGCGCTTGTCGTGCCAGCCATGGTTTCGACGCTGGATCAATACACGTTCCTGGGCTTCCCACTCGGTTACTACATGATCGCCCAGGGTTCTCTGCTGGCCTTTGTCATCATCATCTGGGTGCAGAACTGGCGCCAGGATGCAATCGATGACGAGTTCGGCTTCGGCGAAGAAGACGAATAGGGAGGAACCGGCATGGCCTTATTACAGGGACGGTTCATTGATAATATCGGCCGGGTGTACACGCTCTACACTGGCGGTTTTCTAGCATTCATCCTCTTGATGGCGCTGTTGGAGCAATTCGGCGTGGGCGCCGACACGATCGGCATTCTGTTCGTGGCCTTCACCATCGGCATCTATGCTCTCATCGGCTGGTTATCGCGCACAATGGAGGTCGACGCCTACTATGTCGCCGGCCGACAGGTTCCTGCCGTCTATAACGGCATGGCGACAGCGGCCGACTGGATGTCGGGCGCATCTTTCGTGGCTCTCGCCGGCGGTGTCTATTTCGGCGGTTATGGCTACATGGCCTTCATCGTCGGCTGGACCGGCGGTTACGTGCTCGTCAATTCGCTGATGGCGCCCTATCTGCGCAAGTTCGGCTGCTACACGGTTCCAGACTTCATCGGCACGCGCTATGGCGGCAATCTTGCCCGTCTGTGCGCCGTGATCGTGCTTGTGGTCGCGTCCTTTACCTATGTGACGGCGCAGATCAACGCCACCGGCACCATCGCCGCCCGCGCACTTCACATTCCGTTCTCCTGGGGTGTCTGGTTCGGCCTTCTGGGCATTCTCTTATGCTCGATGCTCGGCGGCATGCGCGCCGTGACATGGACGCAGGTCGCACAGTACATCGTTCTCATCGTCGCCTATCTGGTGCCGGTGATCTGGATGTCCAACGTGCAGGGTTTTGGCCTGATCCCGCACTTCACCTATGGCGATGCAGCCTCCACCATGGCGCAACTCGAAGCGCAGTTCGGGCTCAACCCGCCAGCCGAGGCCATTCCGGGTCTCTCGGTGCTCACCACCCCACATACCGGCCCGGTGGGCGATTACGCGGAGTGGAGGTTCATCACGCTAGCACTCGTCATGATGTGCGGCACGGCATCCCTGCCCCATATCCTGATGCGCTACTTCACCACGCCGACCGTGCGCGCTGCGCGTAAATCGGTCGCCTGGTCGCTGCTCTTCATCTTCCTGCTGTACTTCACGGCGCCGGCTCTCGCCACGCTGACGAAGCTGCAGCTTCTCGATCCCAGCCTGCCGACGGCAATCATCGGCAAGCCGTTTGAAGAAGTAGCCTCGCTCGCGTGGATTCAGAACTGGGCAAGCGTGGGCTTCCTGGCCATCGCCGACCAGAATGGCGACGGCATCCTGCAGCTGAACGAGTTCTTCATGCGGCCGGACATCGTGGTGCTGGCAACGCCTGAAATCGCGGGTCTTCCCTATGTGATTTCCGGCCTAGTCGCCGCTGGCGGCATGGCGGCAGCCATGTCGACTGCCGACGGCCTTCTGCTGGCCATCGCCAACGCGCTCAGCCACGATCTCTACTACAAGATGATCGACCCGAAGGCAGACACTGCCGTCCGGCTCGTCGTCGCCCGTATCCTGCTTCTGGGCATCGGCGCGCTGGCAGCCCTGATCGCATCGCTGCAGCTCACCGGCATTCTCGGTGCAGTCGCATGGGCGTTCTGCTTCGCGGCATCCGGCCTCTTCTTCCCGCTCTGTCTGGGAGTGTGGTGGAAACGGGCAAACCGCGCAGGCGCAGTCGCCGGCATGGCCGCCGGCTTCACCGCCGGCACGCTCTACCTCTACTATGTCTACACCGGCGGAACGCCATGGTTCGGTCTCGACCATCTGCGCTTCGGCATTGTGGGCATGGCGGTGAGCCTGGTCTCCATGGTGGTGGTCACCCTGCTGACACCGGCTCCGGATGAGGAAATCCAGCGCATGGTGGAAGAAACCCGCGTGCCGACAGGCCCGTCCATTCTTTCCGACCAGCACTGAACAGTGCCAGATCGCCGTGCATCCATTCGAACGCACGGCGATCTAAACAATTGATCGAGCACCGGAACAGCCGAAAACCGGATTCCACTTTTCGATCCGATGCTCTAGGGTTTCGAAGTCAGGGGCGGGTTCTCCCGCCCCTGAATCACGCGGGGGAGATACTGCATGCAGGAAACGGTCGCCATACAGGAAACGATGGCCGCATTCCCGATCTGGGTGCTGGCGCTGGATTACATTCTCGGCGTCGTCATGTGGACGCTGATCGGCCGCGCCGCCATGAGCATTTTCCTGCCGGAAGATTCCAGTTTCTTCTTCATGCGCTTTTTCGTCCGTGCGACGAACCCGATCCTGAAATTCTTTCGCCCCATCACGCCCCGTTTTCTGCTGGAACCGCTGGTGCCGATCTATGTGGCGTGGTTCTTCTTCATGATCCGGTTCTATCTCATGCCCTGGCTGCTCGGCTATTCGGTGATGGGCATGCTGTCATTCCCGCTCGAAAGCGAGATCTCCGCCGTGCTCTACAAGATGTTTGGTGGAAGCTAGATAGCCGCGCGTCCATTCGGACACAGCGGGGCGCAACGCCCTGCTGCATAGACCCGGTGCGTGGTTCGACAGGCTCACCATGAGGGAAGTCGCGCCCGGCAGTGAATCCTGATCAAAGGCATTACCGCAGGTTTGACCGCCAATGCCCTTCCTCATGGTGAGCCTGTCGAACCACGCACCGCACTGTCAACACGAAATGACCGCGTTCCGACGAACACAGGAGCAGCCGTGTTCTCAATCGAAAAGCGGCTTCCACTTGTCAGCCCAACGCCTTTAAAACCCGCACACAAATGCGAAACCGCCCTGCCTTCCGGCAGAGCGGTGGAGTTTCTCACTGCTTGATGGACTGATGCCGCCCGGAAATACGCCGTCAGTCGTCCAGCGCACGCAGGAGCGTTGCAGCGCCCATCATGTCGCGCTGACGCGCGGAGCGCCGCAGTGTGGCTTCTGAATCCTCGCCCCACAGGCCGATGTTCCAGTCCTCATCCACATGCGCCGCGGACCAGGCCTCATCCGGCGTGAGTTCCCGCGCCTCGACGGCAAGCGACAGAAGAGCCGATCCCATCAGCGTCGTCATCACGTGGAGAGCGGCAAGGCGGAACGGCTCGTTCTTCTGGCGCATATAAGCGCTGACGGCGGCAATCGCTTCACGCGGCTGCTCCACATGGATCACGCCTTCGGCGAGCACGAAATGCGCGCCCATATGCTGCTGCGCCCAGTCCAGAACCGGGTCCCAGGCCTGCGCCTGCAACTCGACGAGACGTTCAGGAGACGGCGCGCGATAGCAGACAAGATCGCCGGTCACATAGCGCAGAACATCTTCGAGAACCGTCTGCGCGTGAGCCGCGACACCGTCGATGGCGGTGTTCACCAGCCGGGTCACCGGCATGGTTGCCGGATCGATCTCGTCGCCCTGCGCTTCATATTCGCGCGCCACCAGAAGCGCCGTCGCTTCATTCGGCAGCAGAACGGTGTTGGCGCTCGGTGTGCGTACGCTCTTGCCGTCGAGTTGCACGGCAAAACCGCCCTCTTCCTGTGCAGCAACCGCCACATCCTTGTAGAAGCGCTTGGGCAGCGGCTTCTTCATTGTGCTTTGCGCACGCCGGATCGGGTCCAGCTCCGCTGGCGTCTTTCCGTCTTCGAGGTCGTTCAGAAGGTCACGCATGGCTGTTCATATAGTGAGTGTTGGCAATTTGGCGAGTGAAACGACGCAAAGGGTGCGCCATTCAACACCGCCATCAATCTTCGGCGGAGGCTTCGTCAAAGCCCAGAAGGTTCCAGCTCTGACGCATGTGTGGCGGCAGCGGCGCCGTCACATCGATCTTGCCGCCGCCCGGATTGGGAATGATGATGCGCCGCGCATGCAGGTGCAGACGCTTCTGAATGCCGCCCGGGAACTCCCAGTTCTGATCGGCCTCGAAATATTTCGGATCGCCGATGATCGGGCAGCCGATATGGGCGGCATGCACGCGCAGCTGGTGGGTACGGCCGGTATAGGGTTCCATCTCGAGCCAGGAGAGCGCGCTGCCGGCGGTTTCAATGACCCGGTAGTTGGAAACCGCATGGTCGGAATCGGGTTCGCCATGCTTGACCACCCGCATGCGGTCGCCATCCGGCGTCTGCTCTTTGGCGAGCCAGGTGGAAATGCGCGCCTCATCCCGGTTCGGAACGCCTTTCACCAGCGCCCAATAGGTTTTCTTGGTGTCGCGCGCGCGAAACGCCTCGGCAAGCCGCATGGCAGCCTGGCGCGTGCGCGCAACCACAAGAACACCGGAAGTGTCGCGGTCCAGACGATGCACCAGCCGGGGCTTCTCGCCCTTCTTGTTGCGCAGCGCTTCCAGCATGCCGTCGACGTGCCGGTTCACACCGGAGCCACCCTGCACGGCAAGGCCGGCCGGCTTGTTGAAGACATAGACCTTCGGGTCTTCGTAAAGCAGCATCTGCATCAGAGCTTCAGCGTCGCCAGTGTTGCGCAGGCTGTGCGCGGTGGTCTGTCCGCCGCCCTTGCGGTCCACTTCCAGCGGCGGCACGCGCACCACCTGCCCCGGCTCAAGCCGCGTATCGGCCTTGGCGCGGCTGCCGCTCACCCGGATCTGGCCGGAGCGCAGTAGCTTCTGCAAATGCCCGAATCCGAGCCCCGGAAAATGCGCCTTGAACCAACGGTCCAGCCGCATTCCGTTCTCGTCCTTGTCCACTTCGATCTGCTGAACGCCAGCCATTTCACCTATCCATTGAAAACACCGCCCCGGGCGAGATGTGAAAACATCGCCTCAGGCGAAATGCCGAACCAGCCACAGGCCGGCGAAAAGCGCGGCAATCGCGCCGCAAACACTGACGAGCACATAAGACGCCGCAACCAGCCCTTCGCCGCGTTCCCACAGAACCGCGACATCGAGCGAGAAGGCCGAGAAGGTGGTGAACCCGCCAAGCAGCCCCGTCGCCATGAAAAGCCGCAGCTCGGGAGACGCCCCCGTTCGCCGCGCCAGCCATTCGATGAATGCACCCATGACGAAAGACCCGACCAGGTTCACCGTCAGCGTTCCCCAGGGAAAGCCCAGCCCCAGAAGGCGCATGGCGGCAAGCCCCGTAAGATGTCGAAGGCTCGCCCCGACGGCACCGCCGATGGCGACGATCAGCAAATGACTCATGGCGCTCTTTTCGCAGAAGCTGCGCAAAAATCAACAACTGCGCGCATTACGGTTCACCGCGCTCCCTGCGCAATCGCGCCCAGTAGTCGAGCCGCTTGCGGATTTCGCGCTCAAAGCCGCGCTCTGGCGGGTCGTAGTAGCGCCGGCGCCCCATCTCCTCGGGGAAGTAATTCTGGCCCGAAAACGCATCCGGCGCGTCATGGTCATAGGCATAGCCTTTGCCATAACCGCTTTCCTTCATCAGCTTGGTCGGCGCGTTGAGAATGTGTTTGGGCGGCAAAAGAGAACCATTCGCCTTGGCGTCGGCAAAAGCCTGTTTGAAGGCGGTATAGACGCCGTTGGATTTCGGCGCGGTCGCCAGATAAACACAGGCCTGCGCAAGCGCCAGTTCGCCTTCGGGAGACCCCAGATATTCATAGGCATCCTTGGCGGCCGTGGCGATGCCCAGCGCCTGCGGATCGGCAAGCCCGATATCCTCCACCGCCATGCGCACGAGCCGGCGGCCGATATAGAGCGGATGCTCACCGGCATCGAACATGCGGCAAAGATAATAGAGCGCGGCGTCGGGGTCGGAACCGCGCACCGATTTGTGCAGCGCCGAGATCAGATTGTAATGCCCGTCCTGTCCCTTGTCGTAGACTGGCGCACGCCGCTGCGCCACGCGCTGAAGACCTTCGGCATCGAACACCTCGCCTTCGCGCGCCGCGCGCCAGACCTCTTCGGCCAGGGTCAGCGAGGCGCGGCCGTCACCATCGGCCATGCGCACGAGTACGGCCCGCGCTTCCTCGTCCAGCGGCAGCGCCTTGCCTTCAAGCGCTTCCGCCCGCTCCAGAAGCCGCATCAGGCTTTCCGCATCAAGCGTGTTGAAGTTCAGGACGCGCGACCGCGATAAAAGAGCAGCGTTGAGTTCGAAGGACGGGTTTTCGGTTGTTGCGCCAACCAGAACCACGGTCCCGTCTTCCATGACCGGTAGAAAGGAATCCTGCTGCGAGCGGTTGAAGCGATGGATCTCGTCGACGAAGAGCAGCGTCTGCCGCCCCTGGCTGCGCCGCAGCCTGGCGGCCTCAAACACCTTTTTGAGATCCGCCACACCGGAAAAGATCGCCGAAATCTGCTCAAACGCGAGATCCGTTTCGCCCGCGAGAAGCCGCGCGACCGTGGTCTTGCCCGTGCCGGGCGGCCCCCAGAAGATCAACGAACCGAGCGACCGGCTCGCAATCATGCGGGTCAGAATGCCGTCCGGTCCGGTCAGATGCTCCTGCCCGACGACTTCGTCCAGCTTCATCGGCCGCAGGCGATCCGCCAATGGCCGGTTCATGGCCGGCTGGGCATCGTCGGTCTTGGCGAAAAGGTCACTCATCGGTCATTCGTTTCCAAGTGGCATTTCCAGTGGCGCGGTCCCAGACAGGAAACTGCCAGGGTTTCGGGCGTCAGAAACGCAGTCTCTGGCGCAGTATGCGTCCATCGCGTTCGATGGCAAAGGCCCAGCGACGGCCAGTGTCTCGCGCCACCACCTGCATGGTGTCAGCATCCTCGATCTCTATCCCATTCACCTCGCGAATGATATCGCCGGGGCGCAGGCCCACACTGCCGGCAGGCGAACGGCGCTCCACATCAAGGATCACGACACCCTTCTTGTTGAGCGGCAGTTTCAGGCGCTGGGCAAGCCGTGGCGAAAGCGTCGCAATGGATGCGCCGGCGAACGGCCCCTGCCCATCGAGCTGAAGGGTCTGTGGTTCGCCGCCATCCGACAGGCGCTCCAGACGGAATTTCAGTTCCTGTGTGTTGCCGTCACGCAGGATGCGGATAACGCCTTCGTCCTCCAGTGGATGCGTGACCAGCCGGTATTCAAGCGCATCGGGATGCTGGATATCCGCATCATCCATGGCCACCACCACATCGCCGGGACGCAGACCTGCCTTGACCGCCGGGCTCTCCGGCGCGATTTCACGCACCAGCGCTCCGACAGGACGGTCCATGCCGAGCGCTTCGGCAATCTGGGCGGTAACGGGATCGAAGGATGCGCCAAAGAAGGGACGCTCAAACGTCTCCGCACCATCAAGCGCAGCATTCACCACCGCGCGCACCATATTGGCCGGAATGGCGAAACCGATGCCGATGGAACCGCCACTGCGACTGACGATGGCCGTGTTGATGCCGATTACCTGTCCGCGCATGTCGATGAGCGCACCACCGGAATTGCCCGGATTGATGGCGGCATCGGTCTGAATGAAGAAACCGAAATCCGACACGCCCACATGGCTGCGCGCAAGGGCTGAAACGATGCCGCTCGTGGTCGTCTGGCCCACACCGAAGGGATTGCCAATGGCCAGAACCAGATCACCGACCTCAAGTGCGTCGGAATCGCCAAGCCGAACGGCCGGAAACGCCTCATCGTCCTGAATTTTGAGCACCGCCAGGTCGAGCGCCTTGTCCTTCAGGAGAATCTCGCTCTCAAATTCGCGGCCATCAGCAAGCGCAACCTTCACCTCATCCGCATCGCTGATGACGTGATTGTTCGTCACGATCACGCCGCTCGGGTCAACCAGAACGCCGGAGCCGAGTGATGAGCGTACGCGCGGCGGCATTTGCGGCCGGCCGAAAAACTGTTCGAAGAACGGGTCACCCATGAACGGCGAACGGACCTGCACGGTCGACGAGGCGTAGACATTCACCACGGCCGGCGATGTTTCGCGCACGAGCGGCGCAAAGGAAAGCTGAATGTCCTCGCGTCCGAATGGCACGCGCCGCTCAGCGCCGTCGGAAACCGGGGCCTGAAGCTCAGCCGGCGCATCAGCGTCACTCTTCAAAAGCCCGGAAAGAAATCCGCGCAGGGGCCCGCCCCCGCTTTCCTGGGCAAGCGCTGCCCCGGTGGCGATTACGCCCACCGCTACAACGAGAGCAACGACCCTTAGAAAATCAGAACGCATCCGCATATGCCTGGCCTCGATCAATTCTGGACCGGTTCAGCGCCTGGCGGAGACGCGGCTCCAGTCGATATCCAATGGATCCGGGCATCTATGCCATCTCGACTGTCTCCAGCCGACTGCAAAACGCCCCGGGAAGTGAAACCGGAAGAGATACCGGTCGCGCATCCTTGTTCCAGAGGATTGTGCATTTTGAAAGGCGTCGCCGGGTCAGCCCCGCCATTTTCGCGCAACAAAAAAGGGGCCGCGAAGCCCCTTTTTTATGTGTGCTCAAGGCGCGCAATATTATGCGGCTTCGGCCTCTTCGTTGCCACCCTCGGCTTCGAGACGTGCGCGATCTGCTGCGCCCTTCGCCTCGAGGTCGCGGTCGACGAACTCAATGACAGCCATCGGCGCATTGTCGCCGTGGCGGAAGCCGGCCTTCATGATGCGGGTGTAGCCGCCATTGCGCTCTGCATAACGCGGAGCGAGCGTGTCGAACAGACGACGGACCAGCGCTTCGTCGCGGATGGCCGAAATGGCCTGACGACGGGCGTGCAGGTCGCCGCGCTTGCCGAGCGTCACCAGCTTTTCCACGATCGGGCGAAGTTCCTTCGCCTTCGGCAGAGTGGTGACGATCTGTTCGTGTTCGATCAGCGAAGCCGCCATGTTGGCAAAGAGCGCCTTGCGGTGGCTTGCCGTCCTGTTCAGCTTGCGGCCGGATTTTCCGTGACGCATGGCCTTTCTCCTTCAATCCCCGTCGCCCGAACTTGGCGGGCTCTACGGGCCTAGTATTGGTCTTCGTAACGCTTGGCGAGTTCTTCGATGTTTTCCGGCGGCCAATCCTCGACTTCCATGCCGAGGTGGAGCCCCATCGAGGCCAGCACTTCCTTGATTTCGTTGAGCGACTTGCGGCCGAAGTTCGGCGTACGCAGCATCTCGGCTTCCGTCTTCTGGATCAGGTCGCCGATATACACGATGTTGTCGTTCTTCAGGCAGTTTGCAGAGCGAACCGAAAGCTCCAGCTCGTCCACCTTCTTGAGAAGCGCCGGGTTGAAAGCGAGCTCGGCCACCTGTTCGGCGGGCTGCTCCTTCTGCGGCTCTTCGAAGTTGACGAACAGCGCCAGCTGGTCCTGCAGGATGCGAGCAGCAAAAGCCACTGCGTCCTCGCCCGTCACCGAACCGTTGGTCTCGATGGTCATGGTCAGCTTGTCATAGTCGAGAACCTGGCCCTCGCGGGTGTTCTCAACCTTGTAAGAGACCTTCTTGACCGGCGAGTAGAGGCTATCGACCGGGATGAGTCCGATCGGCGCATCTTCTGCACGGTTGCGGTCAGCCGGGACATAGCCCTTGCCGTTGTCGACGGTGAACTCCATGCGGATTTCCGCGCCCTCGTCCAGCGTGCAGAGCACGTGATCGGGGTTGAGAACTTCCACATCGCCCACGGTCTGGATGTCGCCAGCCGTTACGGCGCCCGGACCCTGTTTGCGCACAACCATGCGCTTGGGGCCTTCGCCTTCCATGGAGAGCGCGATTTCCTTGATGTTCAGGACAATGTCCGTCACATCTTCACGCACGCCGGGGATCGACGAGAATTCGTGCAGCACGCCATCGATCTGCACAGCAGTCACAGCCGCGCCGCGCAGCGACGACAGCAGAACGCGACGCAGCGCATTGCCGAGGGTCAGACCGAAGCCACGCTCAAGAGGCTCGGCCACCAGCGTGGTGATCGTGCGACCCTTGGACGAAAACTCGACCTTGTTCGGCTTGATAAGTTCTTGCCAGTTCTTCTGGATCATTCCGGGTTCCTTCCGTTACCCCGCCACCATCCATTCGTGACGGGCGTCCTGGAAACCGCAGAGGAGCGCGCAAGGCGCTCTTACGGCAAAAACTCTGGCTAGACGCGGCGCTTCTTGCGCGGACGGCAGCCATTGTGCGGGATCGGCGTCACATCACGGATCGACGTGATGGTGAAACCTGCAGCCTGCAGCGCGCGAAGAGCGGACTCACGACCCGAACCCGGACCGGAAACCTCAACCTCAAGCGTGCGCATGCCGTGCTCAGCAGCCTTGCGGGCGCAATCTTCGGCAGCAACCTGTGCAGCGAAGGGCGTGGACTTACGCGAGCCCTTGAAGCCCTGCGCGCCTGCAGACGACCAGGCAATCGCGTTGCCCTGTGCGTCAGTGATGGTGATCATCGTGTTGTTGAAGCTCGAATTGACGTGAGCAACACCCGACGAAATGTTCTTACGTTCGCGACGACGAACGCGTGCGGCTTCCTTGGCCATACTATTCCTTTCAGTCGATCTCTACACCGCCGTAGCACCAGCGGCTCCACCTGAGAAAAGCCGCGCTCCGGAGAAGCGCGGCCAACCCAAATTACTTCTTCTTGCCGGCAATCGCCTTGGCAGGGCCCTTGCGGGTGCGCGCATTGGTGTGCGTGCGCTGACCGCGGACCGGAAGCGAACGACGGTGACGCAGACCGCGGTAGCAGCCCAGGTCCATCAGACGCTTGATGTTCATAGAAACTTCGCGACGCAGATCGCCTTCAACGCGCAGGTCACGGTCGATCGTTTCACGGATCGCGAGAACCTCGGCGTCCGTGAGCTCGTTGACGCGACGCTCGAGCGGGATGTTGACGAGCTTGACGATATCCGCAGCGGTCTTGGGACCAATGCCGTGGATATACTGAAGCGCGATCACAACGCGCTTGTTGGTCGGAATATTGACGCCAGCAATACGGGCCATCTTCTTCTCCATTTGAGCCGGATAATCCGGCGCTGCGTTTGCCCGCGTCCGGTGGAGGCCGGCCCTTGCGGGAATGAATTGTTCCTAAGAACAACGAGGCCGAGCCAGAAGGCCCGACCAACGTTACGTTCGATCAGGGAACCGGCTGGCATTAATCGATAACCGCTCTTTAGTCAAGCGGCACCGCACCAGCCTGGAAACTCCCTGATCAGAGCGATGCGAGGATCTGCTCGATATCTGCCGTCACTTCATCAATGCTCTTCATACCATCGACGCGGCGCAGAGCGCCCTTCGCATGGTAGTAGCCGATGAGAGCGGCGGTCTTCTTGTAGTACTCACGCAAGCGTTCGTCGAACACCGCGGCGTTGTCGTCCTTGCGCGGCGTCTGGCCTGCGGCAATCGCATCCTGTGCGCGCTTTTCGATGCGCCCCACGAGGGCCGTATCGTCAACCACCAGTTCGATGGTCGCATCAAGCTTCAGGTCGCGCTCGGCGAGCATTGCCTCGACGGCATCGGCCTGGGCAAGCGTGCGCGGGTATCCATCAAGGATGAAACCGTTGGCGCAATCAGCCTGGTCGATGCGCTCGGCGACGATCGCATTCACGATCTGGTCGGAGACGAGCTCGCCAGCATCCATCACAGCCTTGGCGCGTTTGCCGACATCGGTGCCGGCAGCAACCGCGGCCCGCAGCATATCACCAGTGGAGAGCTGCGGAACACCGTGCTTCTCGACCAGCCGCTGGGCCTGCGTGCCCTTCCCCGCTCCCGGCGGTCCAAGAAGTATAAGCCTCATCGTCCCCTCTTACCCCCACGCAACTTGGATTTCTTGATCAGCCCTTCGTACTGATGGGCGATCAGGTGGCCTTGCATCTGCGCAACCGTATCGAGCGTCACGCTCACCACGATCAGCAGCGACGTGCCGCCAAGGTAGAAAGGAACGCCAGTCGCCGAAATAAGGAACTCAGGCAGAAGACAGATCAAGACAAGATAGATAGCGCCAACGACCGTAATGCGGGTCAGCACGTAGTCAATGTACTCAGCGGTACGCTCGCCCGGACGGTAGCCGGGAATAAAGCCGGAATGCTTCTTCAGCTGGTCGGCCGTTTCCTTCGGGTTGAACACGATCGCCGTGTAGAAGAAGGCGAAGAAGCCGATCAGCGCAGCATAAAGGACCATGAAGAGCGGCTGGCCGTGGCCGAGCGACGCGAGCATGGTGGACGCCCAGCCCGGAAGCTGCGTGGTGTCCGAGAAC
>MRWG01001375.1_pt1 | contig 15930 bp, 10 predicted proteins | sample 1013341 | NCBI WGS metagenome assembly MRWG01 (sample SAMN06117577, study PRJNA244670) | biofilm metagenome | biome: Water; feature: Cathode Biofilm; material: Biofilm; isolation source: microbial consortium enriched at the cathode of a solar microbial fuel cell | place: USA: District of Columbia ... | reverse complement strand
AGGCGGACAAGCTGAAGAACGATTTCGTTCAGCACGTCTCCTACGAGCTGCGCTCGCCGCTGACCAACATCATCGGTTTCACCGAGCTTCTGAACATTCAGGACACCGGATCGCTGAACCAGAGGCAGCGCGAATATGTGGACCATATCGGTTCGTCGTCTTCGGTGCTTCTCACAGTGGTGAACGACATTCTCGATCTTGCCACGGTCGATGCCGGCATCATGGAGCTGGAGATCGGCGAAGTGCGGGTTGGCGACATGGTCGAGGCTGCGGCCGGGCTCATCTCCGAGCGGCTGCGCGAGCACCAGATCCGCCTCGACGTGCAGATGGACGATGCCGCGCTGGTCTTCCATGCGGATGAGAACCGGGTGCGGCAGGTGCTGTTCAACCTGCTCTCCAACGCGGCCAATTATGCGCCGGAGCACAGCATTATCCGGCTTGTGGCGCGGCAGTATGACGACGCGGTCGAATTCAGCGTGCATGATGACGGTCCGGGCATGGCGCCGGACGTGCTGGAGACGATCTTCCGGCGCTTCGAGCCGCATGTGAATGGCGGTCGCCGTCGCGGCGCGGGGCTGGGCCTCTCCATCGTCAAGAGTTTCGTCGAGCTGCATGGCGGCTCTGTTCACATCGACACGGGCGAAGGGCGTGGAACCACGGTAACCTGCCGTTTCCCCTCCGCGCCGACACAGGCGCGGGTCGCCGCAGAGTAGCCACACCCTATGACCGCGCGCGTTCTGGAACGCTTCCTGCCGGATGATAACGCAACGACGCTGTTCGGCGAAGACATCGCCGTGGCGCTGCGCGCCGGCGATGTGCTTGCCCTGAAGGGGGATCTCGGCGCCGGCAAGACGACGCTGGCCCGTTCTATCGTTCGCGCGCTGGCCGAAGACCCGGACATGGACGTGCCGAGCCCGACCTTCACGCTGGTGCAGAGCTATGATGCGCGCATTCCCGTGCATCATTTCGATCTTTACCGGCTGGGCGATCCGGACGAGCTGGAAGAACTTGGCCTGTTCGAAGCGGCGGAAGACGGCGTTGCGCTGGTCGAATGGCCGGAGCGCGCCGGTGACGCGCTTAAGGATGCGATCCGGCTCGAACTGCATGACGAGGGCGAAGGCCGGCTGGCGGTGATCACCGGACCGGACGACGCCATGCTTCGGCTGGAGCGCAGCTTCGCCATTCGCGATTTTCTGAACAAAGCCGGTGAAAAGCGGGCGCATCGCGCGTTTCTTCTGGGTGACGCCTCGCTGCGCGCCTATGAGACCGTGACCACGCGGCTTGGCGCGCGACGCATCCTGATGAATGCGCCGGAACGGCGCGACGAGCCGCTTCTGGCATGCGGGCGGCCCTATAGCCGGATCGCGCATCTGGCGCAGTCGGTCGCGGCATCCGTGGCGATGGCGAACACCATTCGCGCGCGTGGGTTCGCGGCCTATGAGGTCTATGCGCAGGATCTGGAAACCGGGCTGCTTCTGACCGAGCATCTGGGTGTGACGCCGTTTCTTTCGCCCGAGGGCGAGCCGGTGGCCGAGCGTTATGTGGAGGCGGCGCGCCTGCTGGCTGCACTGCACCGCGACGCCTGGCCGACCGAGATGCCGGTGGATGAAGGGCATGTGCATGAACTGCCGCCCTATGATCGTGAGGCGCTCGGCATCGAGGTGAGCCTGCTCACCGACTGGTACATGCCGTTCATGGCGGGCCGTCCGGCAAGCGATGAAGAACGCGCGGGCTATATGGAATGCTGGGATCGGCTCTTCGCGCGCCTTGAAGATTTTGAAAAGAACCTGGTGCTGCGCGATTTCCATTCGCCCAACCTGATCTGGCGCGGCGAGCGCGAAGGGTTTGACCGGCTGGGGCTGATCGACCTGCAGGACGCAGTGTGCGGACCGGCGGCCTATGACGTTGCCTCGCTGGCGCTCGATGCGCGCGTGACGATGCCGGAAGAGCTGGAGCGCGCCGTGGTGGAGGCCTATTGCGCCGCCCGCGCCGAGCAGGGACCATTCGACCGCGCGGCGTTCGACGAGGCCTATGCGATTTGCGGAACGCAGCGCAATTCGAAACTGCTTGGCACCTTCGTGCGGCTGGAACAGCGCGATCACAAGCCGTTCTACATCAAGCATCTGCCGCGCATCCGCACCTATCTGCGCCGGGCGATGCGCCACCCCGCGCTGGATGAGCTGCGCGGCTTCTACGAAGAGGCGGGTTTCCTCGGCGGAGATGAAGAATGAGCGGGGCGAGACCCGACAATATGCCTGATACGGCGATGGTGCTGGCGGCGGGGCTGGGAAAGCGCATGCGGCCCATCACCGACACGCTGCCCAAGCCGCTGGTCCAGGTCGCAGGCCGCACGCTGATCGACCGCGCGCTGGACATGCTTGAGCATGCCGGCGTCGGCACGGCGGTGGTGAATGTGCATTATCTGGCCGACCAGATGGAGGCGCATCTGGCTGACCGCGTTACGCCGCATGTAATCATTTCCGATGAGCGCGACCGGCTCATGGATTCGGCTGGCGGCGTCATCCGCGCGCTGCCGCATCTGGACGATGCGCCATTCTTCATTCTCAACGCCGACACGTTCTGGCTCGAGGGTGACACATCCAATCTGGAGCGGCTGGCCCTTGCCTGGGACGACGCGACCATGGATATTCTCCTCATGGTTGCGGATACCGATCAGGCGACGGGCCATTCCGGCTCGACCGATTACCGAATGGATGCGGATGGCCGCCTTGCCCGCGACCGGGGCGTGGCGGGCGGCGTCATCTATGCGGGGGCGATTGTGCTCAATCCGCGTATCTTCGACGGGGCCGGCGATGAGCCGCAATCACTGAATACCTATTTCGATGCAGCGGAACGCAAGGGCCGGCTGTTCGGCATGAAGATGGAAGGCGCGTGGATCACCGTCGGCACGCCGGATGCGATCGCGCCCGCCGAAGCGGTGGTGGCCGCGCACGGTGAGCAGTGCGATGCCGGCTAAGCATCCGCCGCGCGTCTATTCCATTCCCCCCGGCGTCCACTTCCTGGAGACGCTTGCAGAAGCGCTGCTTGACGGGCGGCTTGTTCCCGGTTTTCGCCATGATGGCGATCCGCTGGCGCTGGCGGATGTCACGATCTATCTGCCGACCCGCCGCGCCGCACGCGCGCTGCGCGATGTGCTGCTTGAAAAGCTGAGCGGCCAGTCGGCCATCCTGCCTGTCATTCGCCCGCTGGGTGAGTTCGACGAGGAGGCGGCGCTGTTCGACACGGAGGGCGCATCCGCACTCGATCTTGCGCCGCCCATCGAGGCGCTGGACCGCATCCTGCTTCTGGCGCCGATGGTGCAGGCGTGGAAGGCGCGCCTGCCCGGCCATGTGGCCGCGCTCTTCGAGGAAGGCGTGGTGGTGCCGGCCTCGGCGTCGGATTCCATCTGGCTCGCGCGGGATCTGGCCGCGCTGATGGACGAGATCGAAACCGAGGAAGCGGACTGGACGAAGCTTGCCGGTCTTGCGCCCGACGCGCTGGCGCACTGGTGGCAGGTGACGCTCGAATTCCTGCAGATCGTCACGGCGCACTGGCCCAACCTGCTTGACGCGCTTGACCGCTCCAACCCGGCGGCGCATCGGAACGCCATGCTGGCCGCCGAGACGGCGCGGCTCAGGACGCAGGCCCACAGGGGCCCGGTTATCGCGGCAGGCTCGACCGGCACCATTCCCGCGACGGCGCGGCTTCTGGCGACAATTGCCGGGCTGGACAATGGCGCGGTGGTGTTGCCGGGGCTGGACAAGCGGCTTGATGCGCGCGCCTGGGACGCGGTGGGCGATGCAGCCGAGCCATCCGCCTTCGGGCACCCGCAAGCGGGCTTGAAGAAGCTGCTTGCCGCAATGGGCATGGAGCGGGCGGATGTGGTGGAGATCGGCGCGCCCTCGCCGGCGCTTGCGTTGCGGCGCGCGCTGGTGAGCGAAACGCTGCGCCCGGCGGAAACCACCGATGCCTGGCTTGAAAACCGGGCGCTGGCGGACGATGCAACGGAAGGTGGTGCGCTGGCCGGCGTCACGCTGGTGGAAACGGCCAACGAGCGCGACGAGGCGCTTTCGATTGCCGTTGCGCTGCGCCTCGCGCTGACCAGCGACAGGGCCACGGCAGCGCTGGTGACGCCGGATCGCGGACTGGCGCGGCGGGTGGCCGTGGAGCTGCGGCGCTTCGGCATCGAGGCGGATGATTCCGGCGGCACGCCACTGGCCGACAGTCCGCCGGCGACGCTGGCGCGGCTCCTTCTGGAAACGGTGTTTCGTCCTGGCGAGCCCATCGCCATGGTGGCCCTGCTCAAACATCCGCTCCTGCGGCTCGGGCTGAAACGCGCCAGAGTGCGACGGGCGGCGGAGACCATTGAACTGGTGGCGCTGCGCGGTGGCACGGGAAGGCCCGATATCGCAACGCTCGACACGCTGTTCGAGACGCGCTGGGCGGGCATCGAGAGCAGCACGCGCAAGCCCTTCTGGTTCGTGCGCGTCAACGATGCAGCCCTGGCCGAAGCACGCGCCGTGCTGGAGGCGCTGCGCGCGGCGCTTACGCCGCTGGTCGAAATGCGCGGCGTGCGCGGTGTCGGCGTGCCGGACATGGCGCGCTTTACCGTGGAGGTGCTGGAGGCGCTTGGGCGCTCCGAGGATGGCAGCCTCACCAATTACTACGAGGGCGAGCGGGGGCAGGCCATGGCCGCCTTCCTGCGCGGACTGGTCGGCTCCGACACGACGCTGCCCTTCGACGCCAGCGAATGGCCGCCGGTCTTTGCGGCGCTGATCGCCACCGAAGTGGTGAAGCCGACCATGGGCGCAGACAAGCGCGTGGCGATCTGGGGTGCGCTTGAGGCGCGGCTTCTCAGCGTCGACACGCTGGTGCTGGGCGGCATGAACGAGGGCACCTGGCCAAGCATCCCTTCCTCCGACCGCTTCATGTCGCGGCTGATGAAGGCCGAGCTTTCGCTGGAGCCGCCGGAGCGGCGTATCGGTCAGGCGGCGCATGACTTCATGATGGCGATGGGATCGGAGAATGTGGTGCTGACCCGCGCCGCGCGCGCCGGCGATGCCCCCGCCGTCGCTTCGCGCTGGCTGCAGCGGATCACTGCATTTGCCGGCAAAGAAGCGACCGAGGCGATGCGCGTGCGGGGCCGCAGGCTGATCGGCTGGGCGCGCCTTCTGGACGACAGACCGGATGAAGATTTCGCTCCGCGACCCGAACCGGCCCCGGCAGTGGAAGCGCGGCCCACGCGCTTCTCGGTCACGGAGATCGAGACGCTGCGGCGCGACCCCTATGCGGTCTATGCGAAGCGCATTCTGGAGCTGGTTGCCCTCGACCCTCTGATCCGCGATCCGGGGGCTGCCGAGCGCGGCAATCTCTTCCACGACATTCTGGAGCACTTCGTCAAGGAGGTGGACGATCCGTCCGGGCATGAGGCGCTCGAAAGTCTGATCGCCATCGGGCGACGGCTCTTTGCCGAGGCAGGGCTGCCGCAGGATGTGGCGACCGTCTGGTGGCCGCGTTTCGAGCGCACGGCCGAGGCCGTCATCGAATGGGAGCGCGGGCGCGCGGAAGGCATCGCCAGGCGTCATGCGGAAATCCGCGCATCGGCCATCGAGGTGGCGAAGCTCGGCCTCACCCTTTCCGGCCGCGCCGACCGCATCGACATTCGTGACGATGGCAGCGCCGACATTCTCGACTACAAGACGGGCGCGACGCCCTCGCGGCGTCAGGCGCATACGCTCATCTCGCCGCAGCTGGCGCTTGAGGCCGCACTTCTTCAGCGCGGCGCGTTTGCCGATGTGGGGGCTGCGCAGCCGAACGAACTTGCCTATGTGCGGCTCAAGGCGAATGGCGAGGTGTTTTCCGAGTCCATTCTCAAGATCAAGAACAGCGACAAGACAGCGCCCGGCATGGCCGAGGAAGCGTGGGAGCGGCTGTCGCAGCTTCTCGCGCATTACCACAAGGCCGAGACCGGCTACCGCTCACGCGTCCTGCCATTCCGCGAAGGCGATGTGGGCGGCGACTACGATCATCTGGCGCGTGTGCTCGAATGGTCGGCCGGTGGCGATACGGGCGATGGCGGAGAGGGCGAATGAAGAAGCTGCCCTTCATCCCCGAAGACACGATCCGGGCGCAGGCGCTGGCCGCCGATCCGGCCAACTCCGCCTGGGTATCGGCCAATGCCGGGTCGGGCAAGACACATGTGCTCGCCCAGCGCGTGATCCGCCTTCTGCTGCAGGGGGCCGATCCGTCGAAAATCCTCTGCCTGACCTATACGCGCGCCGCCGCGGCCAACATGGCCAACCGCGTGTTTCGCGATCTCGCGGGCTGGAGCCTGATGTCCGACGATGCGCTGTCGGAGGTCATTGCCAAGCTTGAGGGCGGCAGGCCAGGCCGGGAAACGCTCGCCCGCGCGCGGCGGCTTTTCGCCCGTGCGCTGGAAACGCCGGGCGGGCTGAAGATCCAGACGATCCACGCCTTCTGCGAGGCGATCCTGCATCAATTCCCGCTCGAGGCGAACATTGCCGGCCATTTCGAGCTTCTGGATTCGCAGATGGAAGAGGCGCTGCTGGCCGAGGCGCGGCGCGATCTTCTGTCGGGCGCTGCCGGCGAGGACGCGGTGCTGTCGGACGCCTTCGCCGAGGTGCTGGAGCGCGGTGGCGAAAGCGGTCTTCAGGATCTCCTGTCGGAAATCGTCTCCCGTCGCGACGGGCTGCGCGCCTTCATCGACGAGATTGCCAACGACCCGGTTCCCTACAGCGCGCTGTTCGAGGAATTCGGTTTTGCGCCGGGTGAGGACGCCGAGGCGATTTCCGCTTCGATCTGGCCGCTTCCCGGTTTCGACGCCAGCGCGTTTCGCGCGCTTGTGGCCGAGGCGGAGGCGGTGGACGCCAAGACGGTGCTGAAGGGCATCGTGCCGGAGGCGACGCTGGCCTTCGAGGAGCGCGACCCGCTGCGCCGGCTGGAGCATCTGCGGAAGGGTTTTCTCAAGGCCGATGGCGGCGTTTATGGCGAGAGCACGTTCAAGAAGGCGCTGCGCGCCGCCCTGCCCGATATCGTGGAGCGCTATGTCGAAGCGGCGGAGGTGATCCGCACTGCAGTCGACCGTGTGGCGTTGTTCCGCATGCTGGAGGCCACCCGTTCGGCACTGGTGATCGCCGACGGCATGATCGCGCGCTACGAACGGCTGAAGCGGGCACGCGGTTTTCTCGATTTCAACGATCTCATCACGCGCACGATCCGGCTTCTGGCGCGCGCCGATGCCGGACCGTGGGTGCAGTACAAGCTCGACAAGGGCATCGACCACGTTCTGATCGACGAAGCGCAGGATACGAGCCCCGAGCAATGGCAGATCGTGCGACTGCTTGCCGAAGAGTTTTTTGCCGGCGAAAGTGCGCGCGAGGGATTGCAGCGCACCATCTTTGCGGTGGGCGACGAAAAACAGTCGATCTACTCCTTCCAGGGGGCGGAGCCGGCGGCATTCGGCGAAAGTGGACGGGCCTTTGAAAAGAAGGTGCGGGCGGCGGAGCGCCGTTTCGAGCGCCTGCGCCTGCGCTATTCCTTCCGCTCAACCGAGGATGTTCTGAAAGCGGCCGACCTGGTGTTCTCAAGGGAAGAGGCGGCGCAGGGGCTGACCCATGATCCCGAGCCGATCGAGCATCTGGCGGTGCGCGCGGGCCAGCCCGGCTATGTGGAAGTGTGGTCGCCCATCGCGCCGGAAGTGGTGGAGGAGCCGGACGACTGGACGGAAGCCATCGACCACGCGTCGGCTCCGGCGGTGCGACTGGCTGAAACCATTGCCCAGACAGTCGAGGACTGGATCCGGAATGGCGAGATCATTGAAGGCACTGGCAAGCGCCTGACGGCGGGCGATGTGCTGGTTCTGGTGCGCAAGCGCGACCGCTTCGTGCATGCACTGTCGCGCAGCCTCAAGAACCGCCACATCGATGTGGCCGGTGCAGACCGCCTGCGGCTGACGGCGCATATTGCCGTGCAGGACCTGATCGCGCTTGGCCGCTTTCTTCTGCAGCCGCATGACGATCTCTCGCTGGCTGCGGTGCTGAAAAGCCCGCTGTTCGGCATGGATGAGGAGCGCCTGTTCCGGCTCGCCTGGAACCGTGGCCGGGCGGTGCCGCTGTTCGACGCCATGCGGGCGCAGGCGCTGACGGACCCGGCGGTGGCCGGCATGGTCGATACGCTGCAACGCTGGCAGAACGAGGCGGCGTTCAAGCCGGCCTTTGAATTCTATGCCGGGCTGCTTTCGGGCAGCCGGGACCGGGAAGGCGCGCGCCGGCTGTTTGTCGCGCGGCTCGGTCATGAGGCGAATGACATTCTCGACGAGTTCCTGTCCTTCGCGCTGGCCGGTGAGCGGGCGGGGCTCAACGGTCTTGAGGCGCTGCTCTCGGCGCTTGACGGGCAGGCCCCGGAGATCAAGCGCGAGATGGACCAGACGCGCGACGAGCTGCGCATCATGACGGTGCATGCCGCCAAGGGGCTGGAAGCGCCGGTGGTGTTTCTCGTCGATCCGGGCAGCGCGCCCTTCGTGGCGCAGCATCTGCCAAAGCTGATGCCGTTTGCGCCGCGTGGTGAGGGCTGGCAGGGCAAGGGCTTTCTCTGGCGCGCAGGCAAGGATGTCTCCAATTCGGTGGCGGCAGGCTTCGAGGCGAATGCAAAGGTCAAGGCGGAGGAAGAATACCGCCGGCTTCTCTATGTGGGCATGACGCGGGCCGAGGACCGGCTGATCGTGTGCGGGTATCACGGTGCGCGCGAACCGCAGGACCTGACCTGGCAGAACACGGTGCGGCAGGCGCTTTCAGGTGCGGAGGTCGCGGTGGAGCTGGACCGTCCCGCAGCCTGTGCGCCGGTCTATCGCTACCGTGTGAGCGAAGCGCCACCGGTCGAGGAAGAGGCGGCGCCAGTGGCCGAAGCCGCGCCTGAAACAGCGCTGCCGGAAACTCTGCTGACGCCGCCGCCAATGCCGACAGACCTGCCGCGTCCGCTTTCGCCATCGCGGGCGGGTGCGTTGATCGAGGCCGATTACGAGCCGGTGCCCTCGCAGCGGTCGCCGGTGCTCGACGGAGAGCGTAAGCCGGGCTTTGCGATCCAGCGCGGTATTGCCGTGCACAGGCTTCTGCAATTGCTGCCCGACTGCCGGGAGGATGCGCGTGAGGCCGCTGCGCAGCGCTATCTCGACCGTGTCGGCAGCGGCTGGACCGCGCAGGAGCGGGAGAGCGTCTGGCGGTCTGTTCAGGCCATTCTGGAGGATGCGCGTTTCAGTGCGATTTTCGCGTCCGGCTCGCGGGCAGAGATTTCCGTGATGGGCGAATTGACGCTCGGCGAGCGCCGTCATGCCGTTTCCGGCAAGATCGACCGCCTTGCGGTCACCGACGAAGCGGTGCTGATCGTCGATTACAAGACGAACCGCCCCACGCCGGAGACGCTGGCCGAAGCGCCCGGCGCTTATGTGGCGCAGCTGGCGCTTTATGCGGAGCTTCTCAAACCGCTCTATCCGGGTCGCCGGATCGAGGCTGCGCTGCTCTTCACGGAAGCGCCGGTTCTGCTGCCTGTTCCGGAGGAGGAGCTGGCGGCTGCGCTTGAACGTCTTGCCCCGGCGTGACACAAGAGCGCTTGACGCAGCGAAGCGCCACCCCCACATGTTGTACAACACGTTTTGCCGATAAGGAGAATCCCCATGGCCACCGTGAAGGCGGACAAGAACAATTTCCAGGCCGACGTTCTGCAGGCTTCCGAGCCCGTGGTTGTCGACTTCTGGGCCGAGTGGTGCGGCCCCTGCAAGATGATCGCGCCGGCTCTCGACGAGATCGCTGCCGAGCTCGGCGGCAAGGTGAAGATCGCCAAGGTCAACATTGATGAGAACCCGGAGCTCGCCGCTCAGTATGGCGTGCGCTCCATCCCCACGCTCATCATGTTCAAGGGCGGTGAAGTGGCTGACATGAAGGTCGGCGCTGCACCGAAGACGGCTCTTTCGTCCTGGATCAGCGGCGCAGCTGGCTAATCACGACGATATTCGAGACATGAAAAACCCGGCCTTGCGCCGGGTTTTTTGTTGGCTGGGTCAGCGTTCGTTTGTGAGGATGTGCCGCCCCATCACATCAATGCCACGATATCGAGCCGGGACAACTCGAAAACTGGTTTCCGCGCTTCAGCCCCTGCCCTGTCAGCCCCAGACGAGCAGGCCGATCAGGCCGGCGGTGCCGACGATGAGACGCCACCAGCCGAACAGCGCATAGCCGCGCCGCGACACGTAGCCGAGCAGCCAGCGCACCACCAGAAGCGCTGCGAAGAAGGCGGCGATGAAGCCTATCGCGATGATTTGCACATCGGCGGCGGTGAGCTGGTCGTAGTTTTTGTAGAGGTCGTAGGCGAATGCGCCGGTCATGGTCGGCATGGCGAGGAAGAAGGAGAACTCGGCTGCCGAGCGCTTGTCCGCCCCCATGAGAAGGCCACCGACAATTGTCGCGCCGGAGCGCGAGGTGCCGGGGATCATCGACAGGCACTGGAACAGGCCGATGCCGAGATACATGGGCATGGGAAATTTCGTGATGTCGCTATAGCGCGGCTTGGTCGCCCAGCGGTCGACCCAGAGCAGCACGAAACCGCCGAGAATGAGCATGACGCAGATCAGCAGAGGCGTTTCGAAGAGCACGGTCTTGATGATCTTGTAGGCAAGAACGCCGATCACCGCCGCAGGCAGGAAGGCGAGGAGTATGCCGATCACGAAACGCTGTGTTGCGGGATCGCGCGGCAGATCGACGAGCATCTTCCACAAACGCCCCGCATAGACGCTCAGGATTGCCAGGATCGCGCCGAGCTGGATCAGGACCTCAAAGGCCTTGCCGGTGGATTCGAAGCCGAGAAAATGGCCGGCCAGAAGGATGTGTCCGGTCGAGGAGACGGGTATGAACTCCGTCAGTCCTTCGAGGATGCCAAGAAGAAGGGCCCCCACGATGGTCTGATCCGTCATGTCTGTTCCTCAATCAGGGCTTGCTTGTCAGTCTGCCAGTCTCCCCCTATAGCTGAGAGGACCAAATCGCAGAATCAGGTAATCGAAGGATTACCGCCACGGCCATGAAATGGCCAGAGCCTTCCTTTAGAAGCCGACAAATGCTGACGCTGTTTCATCATCCACTCTATGCTTCCTGCCGCTTCGTGCGGCTTTCCTTTGGCGAATATGGCGAGGAACTCGCCTTGATCGAGGAACGCCCCTGGATTCGTCGCGAGGAGTTTCTGACGCTCAATCCGGCCGGCACGATCCCCGTGCTTCTTGCCGAGGGGGATCATCCGATTGTCGGCCCGACCGTGATCGCCGAATATCTGGACGAGACCCGTGGCGCGCTCAAGCGCGACAAGCGGCTGATGGCCGAAGACCCGGTTCAGAGGGCAGAGATCCGCCGTCTGGTGGACTGGTATCTGATCAAGGCCGATGCCGATGTGACCCGCCATCTGGTACGGGAGCGGGCGCTGAAGCCGCAGATGTCCAGCGCGGAAGGCGGCGGCTCGCCGGATTCGGCGGCCATTCGCGCGGCCCGCGCCAATGTGCGCCAGCACCTCAAATACACCAACTGGCTCGCCGGGACGCGTGACTGGATGGCCGGCAAGCGGCTCTCCTATGCCGATCTGGCCGCTGCATCCACGCTTTCGGTGCTGGATTATCTGGGCGAGGTCGACTGGCAGGAATATCCGGCCGCGCGCGACTGGTATTCGCGCATGAAGTCGCGTCCCTGCTTCCGTTCCATTCTTGCTGACCGCGTGCGCGGGCTCTCCCCCGTTTCCCACTACGCGGATCTGGACTTTTGATGTCCGGCGCGCAGGCCGACCGGCTTCGCGCGTTCGTCGAGAAAGAGGCGCATGCGCTGGGCTTTGACGCCGTCGCGGTGGCGTCTGCCGAGGCTGCGCCGTCGCGTGCGCCCGAGCTTGGGCATTTCCTGAAAGAAGGCCGCCACGGCAGCATGCAGTGGATGGAGGAGACGGCGGACCGCCGCGCCCATCCGCAGGGCCTGTGGCCGGAGGTGCGCTCGGTCATCATGCTGGGGATGAATTACGGGCCGGATGAAAACCCGCTCGAAATCCTCAAGCGCCGGGACCGGGCGGCGATCTCGGTCTATGCGCGCAATCGCGATTATCATGACGTCATCAAGGGGCGGCTGAAACAGCTTGCCGGCAAACTGGCTGCGCGAACCGGCGAGGATGTGAAGGTGTTTGTCGACACCGCGCCGGTGATGGAAAAGCCGCTCGCCCGCGAGGCGGGGCTTGGCTGGCAGGGCAAACACACCAATCTGGTGAGCCGCGAATTCGGCTCCTGGCTGTTTCTCGGCTCGATCTTCACCACTGCGTCCCTGCCCGCCGATGCGCCGGAGCGCGACCATTGCGGCTCGTGCCGCGCCTGTCTCGACATCTGCCCGACAAAGGCGTTTCCCGCGCCTTACCAGATCGATGCGCGGCGCTGCATTTCCTATCTCACCATCGAGAACAAGGGACCGATCCCGCGCGAGTTCCGCATTCCCATGGGCAACCGCATCTATGGCTGCGACGATTGCCTTGCCGCATGCCCGTGGAACAAGTTCGCGCAGGATGCGGCCGAGGCGAAGCTTCAGGCGCGCGAGGATCTGAAGGAGCCGCCGCTTTCCGGGCTTCTCGAACTGGACGATGCGGGGTTCCGCGCCTTCTTTTCCGGTTCGCCGGTCAAGCGCATCGGGCGCAACCGCTTCATCCGCAATGTGCTGATCGCGGCGGGCAATTCCGGCGAGGCTGACCTGATCGATCCTTGCAGGCGTCTGGCAGAAGACGAAGCGCCGCTTGTGCGCGGCGCAGCCGTGTGGGCGCTGTCGCGGCTTATGGACAATAAGGCATTTGCTTTACTTGAAACGCAGCTGCGTCCGCGGGAAAACGATGCAGACGTGCAAGCCGAATGGGATGGGCGATCATGACCAAGAGCTTCTTCATCTTCGGCGCGGGCTATTCCGGCCGTGCGATTGCGCGCGAGCTTGCCGGTGAGGCGGCGTCCATCGCCGGCACCACGCGCAGCGCGGAGAATGCCGAACGCCTGAAAGAGGCAGGCATCGCGCCACATGTTTTTCAGGGCGGGGCCGCGCTTTCGCCGGATCTGGAAAAGGCGCTGGCCGAAACCACGCACCTCATCGTCAGCATTGCGCCCGACGCGTCGGGTGACCCGGTGTTTGCGGTCGCGCGTGAGACGATTTCCAGGGCCATGCCGGCGCTGAAATGGATCGGCTATCTGTCGACGGTGGGAGTCTATGGCGATCACGATGGCGACTGGGTGGATGAAACGGCCAAATGCGATCCCGTCTCCGAGCGCTCGAAGCAGCGGCTCGTTGCCGAAGCGGAATGGGCGCAGCTGGGAGTGGAAACGGGTCTGCCGGTGGCGATCATCCGGCTGTCGGGCATTTACGGGCCGGGCCGCAACGCCTTTCGCAATCTGGAGGCGGGCAAGGCGCGGCGGATCGTCAAGCCGGGCCAGGTCTTCAACCGCATCCATGTGGACGATATTGCCGGGGCCACGGCGCATCTCGCCCGCCGGTTCGAGACCGGAATTTTCAACGTCACGGATGACGCCCCCTCGCCGCCGCAGGATGTGGTGGCCCATGCTTCCGTTCTGATGGGGCAGGAAACGCCGCCGGACATCGCCTTTGAGGATGCCGATCTCAGCCCCATGGGGCGGTCCTTCTATGGCGAGTGCAAGCGGGTGAGCAATGCGCGGCTGAAAGCCACCGGCTACCGGATGCGCCATCCCGATTATCGCGCGGCGCTTGAGGCCATGTGGGCCGACGGGAACTGGCGGACGGAAAATTCGTAAACCGCGACCGTAAGCGAATCACAAGCTGTGCTATGCTTTGATGATCGCACGGGCGGGTCGAAAACGAGGAAACGATGCGATTCCAACGGATTCTGAAACTGGCGGCCACGGCCTTTCTGGGCTTTTCCGCCACGCTTGCATCGGCTGAGGCCGAGCCGCTGGCAAAGCAGCTTTTCGGCGCGAAAACACTTCCCGCCGCCACCCGCCCCGCCGTGCACGGGTTTTACTCAAAGGGTTGTTTCGCAGGCGGCGTGGCCATTGCGCCCGATGGGCCGAACTGGCAGGCCATGCGCCTTTCGCGCAACCGCCGCTGGGGGCACCCGGTCATGATCTCGGTGCTGGAAAAGCTCTCGCGCGAGGCGGCGCAGGATGGCTGGCGTGGTCTGCTCGTTGGCGATATCTCGCAGCCGCGGGGCGGCCCCATGCTCACCGGCCATGCCTCGCATCAGCTCGGGCTCGACGCCGATATATGGTTCACCGAAATGCCGGCGAAGCGGATGACGGTGGCGGACCGTGAGCGCATCAGCGCCATCTCCATGCTCAAGAAGGGCTCGCTCTACGTTGACGACAAGAAGTGGACGAAGGGACATGAGGCCGTGTTGCGCCGCGCGGCGAGCTATCCGGAAGTCGAGCGCCTTCTGGTGCATCCCGGCATCAAGAAGAAGCTGTGCGACACGGTGCGTGGCGACCGTTCGTGGCTGAACAAGGTTCGCCCCTTCTGGGGCCATCACTATCATTTCCATGTTCGTATCGGCTGTCCCGCAGGGTCGCCGGGCTGCAAGCCGCAGAATCCGCCACCACGCAGTGAGGGGTGTGATGACACGCTGGCCTGGTGGTTCACCGACGAGCCGTGGAAGCCGGCCAAGGGACCTGCCAAGCCGAAGGCGCGCGATGTCATGACCATGGCCGCCCTGCCCTCGGCCTGTCGTGCCGTGCTTGCCGCACCCGACCCGGTATCCGAGGTCGCCGTGACCGTGACGGGCGCCGGCGGCGTTCCGCAGGCGGCGACGGCTGAACTGCCCGTGCTCGGCTATCAGGCAGAAAGCCCGGCCAGTATCCTGTCTGCCATGCCGTCGGCCAGCGTGCCGCGCCCGAGCAACAGGCCGGCATTCCAGTAGATTATCAGCGCCGGACAGGACCAGGCGCGCCGGTTTTTTGGCGTCGGCGCGCTTGCCTTCTGTCTTCAACCGATTTAATTGCGCTCTAAAGGCGTGTTTCAGAGCGGCATATCTGCGTCTGTTCTGCGATGCGCTGGCAATAAAAGGGTTGTGGGGCAACGCGATTGGCGGTTCCATGACCATAAGCATGCTGGGTGCGCCGCACGGCGGGTCCGGGAACCATGCGGGGAGCAGAGCTAGCGCCGTCAGCGCAACGTCCCGTCGCCGGAAACATTCATCGGCGCGTCATCGAGAATGGGGCAAAGACTGACAGGCGCGCCGCGTTCGGCCGCGCCTGAAACCTGAGTCTATGTCATGCATTTCAAGAACGAAAACGATACTGCGCTTCGATTTCCCATCCTGATCGGCGATATCGGCGGCACCAATGCACGGTTTGCCATTCTGGTGGATTCCAACGCCGAGCCGAAAACCTTTCCGGTGGTGCAGACCGCGGATTATGAAACCATCGATGAGGCGATCCAGAGCGCCATCCTCGACCGCACCTCCATTTTACCACAGTCTGCCGTTCTGGCCGTGGCCGGACCCGTCGATGGTGACGAGATTGATCTCACCAATTGCGACTGGGTCGTGCGCCCCCGCCAGATGATGGAGAAGATGGGGCTGGGCGACATCATCGTCATCAATGATTTCGAGGCGCAGGCGCTGGCCGTTGTGGCGCTCGACGACGAGCATCTGGAAATGGTGTGCCCGGGCGAGGCGGACCCGACGGGCAGCCGCGTTGTTCTGGGGCCGGGAACGGGGCTTGGCATGGCCGGGCTGGTTCATGCGCAGCACACCTGGTTTCCGGTGCCGGGCGAAGGCGGGCATGTGGATCTGGGGCCGCGCAGCGAGCGCGATCTCGAGATCTTCCCGCATCTGGAGCGCATCGAGGGACGTGTCGCAGCCGAGCAGATCCTTTGCGGGCGCGGCATGGTCAACCTT
>MRWG01001374.1_pt1 | contig 15936 bp, 15 predicted proteins | sample 1013341 | NCBI WGS metagenome assembly MRWG01 (sample SAMN06117577, study PRJNA244670) | biofilm metagenome | biome: Water; feature: Cathode Biofilm; material: Biofilm; isolation source: microbial consortium enriched at the cathode of a solar microbial fuel cell | place: USA: District of Columbia ... | reverse complement strand
CGTCGATGTAGTGGAACAGGAACGGCGGCAGGCGGCGTTTGGCGGCGAGGCGGTAATCGTGGGTGGAGGAGATGATCATGGTTGTCTCCACAAAACGGGAAAGTGCTACTTATCGTCTGTAGACCATAATTCGTGGTCTGCGCTCTACTGGATGGGTCGATTTAAGGAGAGTAATTGAAGGAGGCGGAGATGACCACGCCGTGCGATGTGGAACGGCGTGAGACTTGCGATATCGCTTGCCTTGCCGTTGAGCAGTTTAACTATTTGGAGGCGCTTTTCTCGGCGCTGGCCGAGCGGCTGGATGCTTCCACCCCGGAAGACAGAACGATTCGAGATGCCAAGAGACTCGCCTTATTAGGCCGCAGTCATGCGGAACAGTGGGCTTGTACCTTTCTGGATGAAATCAATGGCTAACCGAGCAGTCAGAGGAAGTATCATGAAAAAGCACAAGCCGAACATTGAGATCGGGCACTATCGTGGAAGCCGCTACTGGGGCGTTTGGGTTGATTCTGAGCTGCTTGCGGTGGTTTGTTACCGGAAGGGAGCGGAGGCGATCAAATCTGCTTTGCTGAATCGCTAAATCTTCAAACGGCAAACTGGCTAAGGGGCATGATAAACTCAGCATCCTTCTTTGTAACGCCCGCATTTTCGGCTGTTTGGAGTATAGCGAAAAAAAACAGCCCGACAACGTGCCATTGCTAAGGCTCTGCTTAGACGGAAGGAAACAGGTCATATAGACTAGTCTCGATTCTAGCGTAGTGCTTGTAATTGCCACGACATGCCAAATCGGCGAAGTGTTTTTCACATACCACGACATCCGCATAGCATGTAGCCGGGACTAATCCAGCCCAATCTTCTAGATCACTATGCTTGGGCTTATATTGTGGGTTCCTGAGCACCTGTTTGTGGAGATGAATGTCTAGTTTTCGATTAGGCATGGAGTCCATAAATGACTTAATCCCACTCCTCCCCCAAGATTCAATATCGGAATTTGGAATTTTATGCTTACTCATCACTCTATATAAAGGCTCTGTGATGTCAGCCGTGGATAATGCATACATCCAATCCTCCCACTTTCTCTTTTCAAGATTGGTTTTCTTTTCGTGAATCGAACCTAAATGGTTCGCAAAATTGTCACGATGCTCAGAGCCTACTCCACCTTGGATTGGAGGAATATCACCCATACCGCATAACATCGCCTCATCAATTTTTTCAGGGAACATAGCGGCAATTGGATTATCTAGCTTCTCTCCAAAAGCATGAGCTATACCTCGACCCAAATATGAGGTTTTTTCAAAATTAATGGCGTAACCTTTTTGGGCAAATGCCACTTCCAACTCCCAGCACAACAGCCCCCTTAGGGGCATCGTAGTTATACCTCCCGAATACTCCCACATTACCCTTCCTAGTCTGGCCCGACGCTTGTTGTCTCTTATCCTAGCGAATTCCAATATGTGTATCGCCGATAAAGGGAATACAACCCCACAATCACGCGCGGCATCGACCTCACTCAATAGCTTTCGCGCTTGATCAGATGAATCCTTACCATTCCTGATTCGTGCGAGCTCAATCCACTTGTTTTGGTCGAGGTATACAACAGTCAAAGCGCCTCCTTAACCCGAGCCCCCAACGCAATTGCGCGCATTTTTCGCATCGGATCTCCTTTACTTGTTATGTTTATGCTACCGCCCTTTTTGATTCCTAAATCGCCGACTGAATAATTCGTTATCGTATTCAGGCCTAAGATCGCCTTGGTCAATCGTCTGGCAGTGCTCAATTATAGCCACACAATCCACGCACGATATTTCGCCGACGTCACCTTCCATCTCTGGCGAATATTCCGGATTAAAGCAAAGCGCGCCACCTTCCGCACTAACAGCATGCGTTCGAACCCACTTCATTCCTTTAATGTTTTCAACTCTTTTTTTTAGAATCTTGGCCATATATTTCCCAATCAAACATAAATCTTCCGGTTCGCTCTTGTTGCATTCTCAGTCTTTTTATGTTTCACCTTCACCCATTTTGGGGTGGTGTGCTACCGAAAAAAAGGGGGGGGCATAGACAATCAAATCAGCCCTTCTGATAGTTAGGAACTATAAAGATCGGACTAACAGACAACATGTTTAAGTAACGCCGCCAGCACGCGCTTGCCGCGTGCTGGCCTTGTTAATCAGACAGCACATAGCCGAATGCCTTGGCTAGTTTCGGATATGTTTGATCCCGGTATCCAATCTGCTGAGTAACAGGAGAGAGCCTTTTTCTCTTCGCCTGGCCAAGCTTTCCGAATGCTTTTACCACTCTATTAGCATCTTCAGGATCAGATACAAGAATGGCAAATCCCCCCTGGATTTTGAGCGACGCCCAGTCGCCCTTAAACGAAGCTCTAGCCCATTCCAGGAAAAGGCCATAGGGAGTCGGCAGCTTGTTACCTGCTCGGTCAAAGGCCGGCCCTTTTCTGGATGAAATCTTCGATGAAACTCCCGCAGAGAAGCAAATAGAATGTGCATGGCTTTTTTTGAAATTATTCCAGCTCTTTTTGGGCATATATCCCTCTCTATATTCACGACTAACGCCGCGATCTACGAAACATCTGGAGCGACGCGGAAAGCTGTTGACCTCCCTCCATAAACTAGACACGTTTCGTTCACGCTTGACTCCCCCAGGTACAGTAGACGCTCCTCGCAGACGCCCAGAATGGACAGGTCACTACAAGCCTATCTACTAACACTACTGCTCAGTGGTGTCACAAAGTCATCGCGCATTCGATACGCCGCCGACGAGCCCGCCTCTACGAGGTGATCAAGGAGTGAAAGCACAGCGCTTCGGATCGCTCGATCTGACTTCAGCCTGAGCGGCTCCGCGTAGATGTATCTGCGAAGGAGAGAGTCCAGCAAGAAAACCGTGTTCTGGCGGGACAACATGGCACCGGGCTCTCCAGCCGCTAGGGAGTCCGCCACGATCACGAATGCCTGCGGCAGCGAGGACTCCCCAATGTCGTGCAGAAACCGGCAATACGCTTCAAGCACGGTAGCAGACCCGCGGAACAGCGAAGCCAAAGTATCAATGCGGTGCGCTTGGCCTTTCAGCCTGTGCCAATGCCGTATGTTCTCCTTCCAGCCTCCGCCCAGAAATATCGCACTCACCAGCTCCTTCCCGTACCCGTAGCGCGCGTCCAGACCCTCGATCCAGGGCGCCGCACAGATCTCATCTGCGAAACCCTGCCAGAGGTTCCAGAAGGACGTCTCGCCAACGCATCGATCCTCCTCGATCACCAGCTTCTTGAAAAAGTGCGTGGTGTCCCGGGTATGCTTCCCAACCGCCGTCGAGAACGGCGCGCAGACATCGCATGCATCGTTTGCTCTCAGTTTCAGAGCGAATCGCGCAATACGCTCAAAGCAATCCTGCTCAAACCTATGGTCGCGACGACCGTGGCGCTCCCGATCTTCTTGCTCCTTATCCCAGGCAGACACGATCCACTGGGCGATCCAACGGTGAAACCGGATTGCCGGGTCCGAACCAGGCTGGTATCCGAATACCTGTAGTATCGTCGCTGCAACTTGCTTCCCTGGCCAATCATCCAGGTCGAGTCCGTCCAACTCTGTTGCTAGATCGCAGCTCTGATTGATGATCGCTGCGCGGACCGTCGGTACAACCTCACGGCGGATCTCAGGAGAGCGAAGCCGTTCTTCGTAGGGTTTTTCTCTCTCCTCGACAAGCCGTTCGGAGGTCAGCCGCGCTCCTGCCGCGATTGCGGCTACGCAGCCGTCGGAGAAGGGCCTCAGGTCTCCCATCGAGAAGACCCCGATGCCCTCCGCCGCATATGCCGCCACTTCGTCAGACGCGTGCGTCAAAGCTTTCGCTATCACCTCCCGGATTCGCGCCCTTTGCTTGTCCGGCACATCATGGCCCAGCAGGCCAGGCAGTATGTAGGCAGCCTGTCTATCCGGCTGGAAGGCCCCGCGGCTATGCCGCGTCATCTCATCCTCGTTGTCGCATTCCCGCTCGATCTCCCAGATCAGCTTTTCGACACACCAGACCTGATCTTCCGGGCTCATCTCGTCCCAATGGTCGCGCGCGCAGACGGCCGCGATCATACCCGGCCCACCCCGCGCGAAATCCTCAGGTTCGGGCTCTCCGTCGCACGCACGGGCACGCGCCAGAAACGTCTCCCAGTCGCCTATATCCAGATGGGCTGACTCCCGGCCTTCCCAGGCCGCGTTCCCCCAATTCAGGAGCGAGAGGTCTCGCTCCTGCTGCGCGGCGACGGGCGCATGCTGGTCGATGAGCTCCTGAACATCGGGCTCGATTTCACCCGGCCCCAGATAGATACGTTTTTCTCTCGTTTCGCCCTGCTCAGAGGCCGGCTCCGCGCTGGGCTCTACCCCTGCTTCCTCCACCGCACGAAATCCCCTGACGTCCATCCGGTGGAGCGCCAGCCGCCAGAGCCGATGCTCCTCGCATTGCTCTTCTGCCGGCGGTACCGCCGCCCGGTGTCGATCGATGATCTCGAAAACCGCTTCCCGCCTTCCCTCGATAAGCTGCAGCTTAACCGCAAGGGCCTCCAGATCATGCCCCCTATGTGGCAAGGCATTAGACTTCTTCCGCTCGTCCTCATAGACCTGGTTGATCCCGAAGCTGGGAAAAATCCCGAGCATCGCCGACTGCCCTCGTTCTTGAACGATCCGGGCTCTATCCATCCAGATAAGCTCTCGTGAGGACAACAGCGCCAGCGCTGCCCGACCGGACTTCTCGGGATGGGCATTGCAAATACTCGCAACGACAGCCGTCGCCATCACGTTGTTGCTTTCCCTCAGGATCTTCAAAAGCCAGGGCTCGACATCCACACCCTCCAGATCGCAGATCTCCAGCAGCCATGCCTCAAGCGCCATGAGGGCGCTTTGAAGGACGTACGGACCGACTGAAAGGCCCCGGTAGAGATTCCACAGCCTCGGATTTGCCCACTGCGTGACAGCGATCTCCTCCGGCACCTCAATCGTTATCTGACCAGCCGGCTCAAGCCGATGGTAGGGCCAACGCTGCTCGCCGTACCAACTGCCAGCGTGGTTCAGCAGCTCAATGATGAAATCTGCCGCCCGCCGCGGATGGTGGCGCAGGAGCGGCAGAAACACGCCACGTATCGAGCTCGCGGGGAAGTAATCGAGATGCACGTGCTCATCGATCCCGAAGCTAGGTTCTACATTGATCGAGCTTCCGCGGTGCCAATCATCCGCGTCTAGGCCTTCCTCGTGGAGCAAGAGCCTCGCCTTCGCAAGGCGGACAATCTCCTCCGGGAGTAACCGACAGGCGTTCCAGCCGTCGATTCCACCCATAAGAATCTCGGATACCTCATCCGAGAGACGGTCGCCCCGCTCATCAGCCATCGCACGATCCACCAGTCCCCTAAATGCCTCTGTATCCCCCCTTGGCACCTTCGCAATCACCTGCAGCGTGCGCTTTCTCATGTCACCCATGCGATAGCCGTCGAGACCTCCCAAGAGCCTGAAAGCGATCTTGGCGGATTCTTCGAAGCCTTTCGGCTCTGGCTCACGCCAGTCAATCGAGCTCGCAAAGTCCTCTATGAGCCCCAGAAGAATCGGCGTGTGCTGGGGCAATAAGTCATCAAGCCCAGTAAGAACCAATTCGAGCACTGCCGGCCAGGCTTCTCCCGAAGCAACGAGCATCTGGGAAGGCACTGGGGCCGTGTCGCGAAACCACCACAGGGGCGCCTTACAGGCCACGCGTAGCAGATGGATCACACGCACGAGCAGAACGCTCCCGTCTGAGAAGAGGGCCTCCTGGTGGCGCTCAAGGAAATCACGGGCCGAGGAGGATTGCAGCGTACAAACGAGCGTATCGTCACGGAAGTAGCCCGGAAGCGCCGGATTGCGGAACGCAGAAAGCACAAAGTCGGTTGCCGCCTCGGTTTCACACCGAAGAAGCTCCGAAAGCCACTTCCGATAGGCCCGCCGAATGGCAGGAAATCCGCCGACGTCCTCCGCAAGGGGGCCCGCGGCGTACTCATGCAGAACCCAGCGCTCTTCAAGCCACTGAATAATCGCCCAATCCTCAAGCACGTCATGGCCAGGCGCCACCATGGAACTCACCTCAGAAGAGGCAACGATAAGGCTATCGGCTCGAAGAACTTCCAGAGCGCCTGCATCCAGGTCCCCGGCGGCAACAAACGGCCGCAACTGGCGCGCTCTTCGCAATGCCACCTCTTCGAAGGCGCGTTCCCGCCGCTGTGGCATTCCTTCAGCTGCCGCAGCATTGCGCCGGATCACCTCCCCCCAGCATCTCCGCCGGAACTCGCGCTCATCGGAGGGAAGGCCTTCTGTCGCCGACCAATCCATCTGTGCGGCTTTGTCAAGGAGATAGGGCGAGCGCAGGAGACGCTTCAGGCTCTCATGCTTCAACGCGTTCGTCAGCTGCGGCACAGCCGCGACCGCCTGCGCGAGCTCCTCATCTGCGAGAGGTGGAACCTCGACAATCTTGAACCGCAATCCGGCCTCACTGAGGAGAGCCGAACTCACCGTCTCCAGCGAATAATCTCGGCACGTCAGCAACAGGCCTAGACTTCTATCCTTCTGCGCGAGATTAAGTAGGTCCCCGAAGGCATCACGCACGGAGGCTTCAAGAAGCCGTTCAACGCTCTCCACGATAGCCAGCTTCCGGCCTTGCCCTGCGAGTATTCCAAGCAGCTCCGTCCCGTTCGTCGGTACTTGCGCCTGTATTAACGTCTGATCGATGTGGCTGACCGAGAACTCCTCTGCCCTGAAGGCGAGGCAGTAGAGCTCTTCACCAAGCAGCCGCACACAGCTCTTAGCGACGGCGGATTTCCCAAATCCGGCCGGCGCAGAGATTAAGACCACCTGATTCTCGTTTAGCGCCTCAAGCACCTGATTTGTCAGGGCGTCGCGCGTGATCTCGGCCGTCGGCCCAATTGTGGTCTTGATCCCGTCCAGCGTGATCTCACTGTGCTCTGACAGTGCACGGATAACCTGAGCCGCCCTCGTATCAATCGGCCCGTGACGGTTACGCAATCCCTCGGGAAGATCTCCATAGCGAAAATGCGCAGCGGCTGGCATACCGGCGCCAGCCAGCTCCAGCAGCCCCCGCCAGCTCGCCTCTGCCGCCGCCAGCGAGTCGACCTCATTCACAGAGGCGGCAAGCAGGGCCTTTATCCAGGCCTCTGTCTGTCCGGAGGCGGTGTTCAGATCGAAACTCACGACATGGAGAACGCATAGAAAGCGCCAGAACTCCTCATCTGTCGGCGCAGCCGGGCCAGCGTCCTCGATGATCTTTCGAATCGCTGCCGCATATCCTCGCGCCGTTTTCGACAGGAGTCCATCCACCTCCAGTCTTCGCACGAAATCCGCGCCGTCAGCCGAAGCCCTTGCGCAATCCAGGAGACTGTTGAACTTGTCGAGAAGAACATCCGTTCCACGCAGCGTCACCAGGGCAAACCGGTCCTTCGCCGCGTCAAACTCCGAGCCCCTGAAGTCGGCCCAGAAGTCACCGAAGGCCTTTTTGCAGGTGTCGTCCTTTTCGCTGACCGTGAACCGACGCTTCACCTGCATCGCCAGCCGACGGACCACACCGTCTGGTCTGGCGGCAACCACAAGAACGTCGTCAGTCTGCCAACCGAGGTGCTCTGTTTGAAGATGTACTTCTTCAACCTGGCAGCCCTTCAGGACGGGAAGCGGCGCGCGCACAAGGAGAAGAGCTAAAAACAGCGCATCTACGTGCTGCTCGAAAAACGTCCCGCCTCCACCAGTGGAAACGGTATTTGTTACGCTCCTATCATTCATTGTTGGCACCGACTTCTTCAACTTCCCCACTGAATCCTAGCTGCTCCGCCTCAGATGTATGTCTAGGATTAACCGCCCAGCGCCCGCAGCATGCGCGGTTTTGGGATGGAGGCCAGGCCGCAATGGAAAAGACGTCGCCGTGCCTGCGATTGTTAAATTTCATCTTGCCCATGGCGCCATCTTCAATGTGAAGGAGGAGTTCTTGATGCTTATTTCGTGCTCTAGTTTGTGTGTGATGGTATTCACCTGGCAGTCCGCCGCGCTAGAAGCGCTGGCCATAGAAAGCGTTAACAGACGTTGTCTACAACCTGAAAGGTAATAGGCTATTCCCGGCGCCATTGAGACCGTAGAAAGCCATAATCGGCTTGTTATCTCTGGAAAGGCCAATAACAACATGCCGACTTCTCGGAAAGATCTTAAAATTCCGTACCCTTATCGTTTTTGTCATCGTATTTACTTTTTATATGACACTGGAACTGCATTCATTTCATTACCATCCAATAATAGAAACACCATTTTTCTACCACCGCATGTAGATCCACCCCAGCAGCACGATAAAATCCATATTTCTCTTTTATCTTTTCCACTCTCGCCTCAAGCAAACAAGAAGATCTTCGGCTATCGCTGCGTAATTTAGATGTAGGCTTCCTCGCTTCTGAGTCGTATAGACCGCTTTACCTTGTTCCGAAAACATCCCCATACCCAGATTGACTTGTTGAGGATTGGCCTTATGTTCGCCCTGCGTCCTCCAGGCAATCATGTTTTGAGCACTTATAGAGGACATAATCGTAATTTGCGAAAGACGTCTCGTCTGATCGATGTATTCCAACAGCCAGCACACATATGACAGGCCCTGCTCTAAAGTTTTCCCTACCGTTTCCTCAATAAGCACAGGCATACTTGAAGCTATCGTGTCCGAAGCCCCACCGTATTCTTCCTGAATGGGAATAGCTAATAGGACAGAGCCATCTTCGCCAAGACTAATCGCCGCCCCAGAAGGCTGCTCTAATATGAGTAAGGAATTATCAAACCTGCTTTGACACCCTTCGGATTTGTTAAAAAACGCACAGTCCCCGAACAGCGCTTGCTGATGCAAGTCGAGCTCCAACGACCTGGCTTCTAAATCCGCCGGTCTTAAAATATGCTTTTTGGGCCCACCTGCAATAGCCAAATTCAGAACTGGAACTCTTATGTTAGAGCCTGCGCTGCCATCCGGGAGAAGTCGCGTCGCGCGCTGTATCATTTCATGTTCGTCAACGGGCCCGCCAGCCTCTTCTAGCGCCATCAAATGAAGCGCACGACTTACCGCCATCCTAAGATCTTTCGCCGTTCTAAACGAGGCTCTATATAAACCACCTTCCCAGTCTTCGACTTCTTTTATAAAACTCTCTTGGGCAGGTTCCGGTTGGATATCGCTCTGCACAAAAGCAAGGACATTTTTGCCATCGCGAGCTTGCCTATACTCTTCATGAGTTGCGGACAAACCTTGGTTCTGCTCGGGTCCATACTCTCCACCCAGTATGAGTATAACCATATCTGACTGGTTAACCCCAGACAGACAAGCCTGCTTCGGAGAATCTGCCCTAGAAGGAAAATCTTCCGCCATTACCGGCTTATAGCTAAAGGTCTCGATCGCTTCTTTCGCCGCCGATCTATACTCTTCAAACCCAGAAATAATTGAACTTATGAAAACTTTCATAGCCGCCTCTCTTGATCACCCCAAGGTCGTTTTCAATCTCTGCAAAAAGGCGACCAACCTACCGCTGTTTATTACCTGCTCAGAAAGTCCGCTTTCTTGCCATAACTTTAACGCGTCTTTCTCTTTTTCATTTAATCGCTTTCCGCCACCCCCACCTCCACAAGCACCGGTGCCAAAGGCCAACTCCATATCCTGGCTTTTTACGCGAACGATGACACATACGGTTTGGCCGTTCTCCTGGCGCCGCCTGATCTGCTCATGGATCCAACCGATTTGGCTTTCCTTGAAGTATTCGACCACCCCTTCAATATCAATCTCGATTTCCATATCCCCTCCAGGTTCCAGGCTACCTTCAGATGTCTTAATTATTGCAAAATGTGACAAATATCACACAATTCCAGCTCTGAGAAGACCCTCTTACGATGGGCCAGAGTCTTCTGGTTAGCCAGATTTTGCTTTCACGACGGTCCCCTGGCATGGGGTTCAGGTCGAAGGCCGGCGCGAGACGCCAGCCGCGCCGACGGGCGTCGTAGAGCAGCTCGGTGTTGCGAAGGTGGTCATCGGTGCTGCAGATCAGGAAGTTGAAGGCCAGACGCCGCCACAGTTCGTGGATGTCGGTGAGAGGGTCGGAACCCGCCTGCAGCAGTATCCCCACGAGTTCGGTGTAGGCATGCGTTTCGTCGCGCCCGATGGTCTGCAGCATGGTGGCAGCGGATATGTAGGGTATGCGCCGCCGGCCGTGGTGCGGTCAAAACGACGGATCACCGCAACAGCCGTGCCCTGGATCAGTTCCACCCGTGCAGGTGCGATACGGATGCCTGCTTGGGTGGCCAGGTTTATGGCCAGCACTTCGCCCCGGCTGACGTCGCGTTGGTCGGCCTAGCTCGGAAATTTACTCAAGGCCAGCCAGCCGTCGGCATCCAGGACCTTGGATTTGGGGTGGGTGCCGCCGGTATGCAGATAGGCCTCACTCTGAGTGATCGAATAGGCACAGCACCCCGACACGGGCTTCGTCGTCCCACCCAGGTGAGAAAATCGACGGGCGCCAATGGCGGGAGATCGCGATCCGGCTGACGCGATTTGGGTTGCACGCGGCGAATGACCCGCTCCCCCCAGGCGTCCGGCACCGTGTCTTCCATAGCCCACTACCCCCCTGGGGGTGCTGGACTCCGGAGACCGGGTGCAGGTCTGGCGACACCGTGAAGACCGCGAATCTACAGCCAGCGCGTCTTGCTCCACGGGAGCTGTCCTTGAGCCTATGCGCAACGACAGTTGCGCATAGCATTGATAGCTGCGCATGGGCATGCTTTAATTGCGCATACAACCCAATGCGCAATATACTCGATCATGGCGAAACCCATACCTGAAAAGGCGCTACAGGACATCGAGGCGGTGGTCTCCGCCCACCCTGAGGGTGTCGGCCTTCAAGGCGTCCTGGACGCTCTTGAGCAATCGTTGCCCCGGCGCACGCTCCAGTACCGTTTAAAATACCTGGTGGATGCGGGCCGGCTCATCAAGACCGGAGAAAAGCGGTGGGTCCGATACTTCCCTGCCGATACCGAGCCGAGGACAGGCAGCAGCGTTCGGGAACCCTCCCACGAAGAAGCGGCGGGCGCTATACCCCTCTCCCGCCAGGCCGCTGAGATCCAGAACGCCCTGCGCAAACCACTTCGGTCACGCAAGCCGGCGGGGTATCAACACCGCTTCCTTAACCAATACCGGCCCAACCATACGGCGTATCTTGCACCCGCCGAGCGCGCGCATCTTCGGGAAATCGGCACGCCGCCCTCGGGGACCCGGCCCGCAGGCACCTACGCAAAGCAGATTCTGAACCGCCTGCTGATCGATCTTTCATGGAACTCCAGCCGCTTGGAGGGGAACACCTACTCTCTGCTTGATACGAAACGATTGATCGCCTTCGGGGAAGAGACGGCGGGCAAGGCGCACGTCGAGTCGCAAATGATCCTGAACCATAAGGACGCCATCGAATTTCTTGTGGGCTCGGCGGAGGAAATCGGCTTCAACCGCTATACGATCCTGAACCTTCATGCGCTGCTGGCTAACAACCTGTTGGCCGACCCGGAAGCAACCGGCCGTTTGCGCCGAATCGCGGTTGGCATTGAGAAGTCCGTGTTTCATCCCCTCGAAGTGCCGGCACTGATTGAAGACTATTTTGATCAGATCCTGGCAACGGCCAGCGTTATCGCCGATCCCTTCGAGCAGGCCTTCTTCATCATGGTTCAGCTGCCGTATCTGCAGCCGTTCGACGACGTGAACAAGCGCGTATCCCGGCTGGCGGCGAATATACCCTTCATCAAAGCCAACCTGATCCCCCTCTCCTTCACGGAGGTGCCCGCCGATATCTACACCGAAGCGATGCTCGGGGTGTATGAACTGAACCGGATCGATCTGCTCAAGGATGTGTTCATCTGGGCCTATGAGCGGTCGGCGGCGCATTATACCGCCGTCAAACAATCCCTCGGCGAACCCGACCCTTTCCGGCTGAAGTATCGCTCGGCATTGCAGGAGGTTGTCCAGAATATTGTGCTTGAGCGACGGAACAAGAAAGCCGCGTTCAACCGCATTGTTCAATGGGCAGAACAACATATTCCGCAAGAAGACCGGCAGCGGTTCCGGGAAGTGGCCGAAAACGAGATATTGAGCCTGCACGCCGGCAACTTTGCCCGCTACCGGATAAAGCCCTCTCAATTTTCGGCCTGGCAAGAAGTTTGGTTGGCGAATTCGTGAGTATCATCGACACCCGCATCTCGCGCTCGGCGGCGTCACCCACCGGTCGCGGCGCGCCCGGCCCGTGCCGGGCAGTCTCGAGGAGTAGCCATTCCCTCACAGGAAGACGCACAGACCTTCGCCACTGAGCACATCGGGCAGCCCAATCGCGTCCGCTGAATGATTTCGATGGCCTACCCTCCAGCCAAGCTACAACGCAGCGTAAGCCGTGAAGCTACAAGCCATCGAATGAAGCAGCGAACTCGCGACTCGCCTTTATGATTGACGCAATTGGCCAATTTTCCCGAACCTCAATCCCTTTCGGAATGAATAAAGCAGCCTTAATATCTCGCTCTGATAAGGACAAAAGATCGGCGCAAACTTGCGCGGCCAACATTCTGCCGCTTTGCGAGGGTTCGCCATTTGGAGCATTCCACCAAAATGCCGTTTCCAAGTCGCAAGGGCCAGTGGAAAACATTTGCTCAGAGTCAATAATCACGAACTCGTGTGCAGTAGTGAATAGCCGCCCAGGTGGCTCGTTTCCACCGAACAGAAAAGCAGCAAACTCGCTCTTTGGCCAGTCCAGCAAGTGCTCGATCTGAGAGCCGGCAAGATCATCGACTGTGCGTATTTCTTTGTCAAAAAAAAACTTTAAAGCACAACCTTCTGAGCAGGGTTGTCGCTTATGCTCAGGAATGAACCAATGTGCAGCATGGGTTATATCGGGCTTCACCCCCAGAACTGATGCGCTTACCGGATCGAGATTCAAAAATACCGAAGACTGGCAGGACCAATTCATCGCCTGCGCGAGTCTGGCGAAGACAATCTCGCGGTAAGCGTAAAATGGTCCTCTTAGTTTCGTCAGCCATCGGTTTCCTTCGCGATCCGTGCCCAGCCAAAAGTTTTCCGACGGCCCAGATAACGTCAACCGCTCCCAACTCCAGCCAAAGGTGCTTATACTATGAGGCAGATCACTCATTAACGGGAAAGACAGCACTCGAAACCCCTAACGCTGAGTTTATCGACAGCTCGCGGGATGTTATGTAATAGCGTAGCGGTCAGCAGAAAGCCATGAAAAGAACTGGCTGGCTGGTACTACTTGGTATGCCTATATATCACTGAGCTCACTTCTCATTTGGTCCAATAAATCTCTTGATTGATCTTGTATTTGAGCTGCTAGCTTAGCAGCTTTTTCTTGAAAAGCTTCCGTTCTTTCATGTTGTTGATTTAAAACTATTTCCGTGAAGTTTTTCATATATTCATTAGTGCAATCCATCGACTCTTGAGTCAGCTGTTCCAACTTATCAAATGTTTGAAGCATTTCATTTGTTGCTATTAGCTTCAATCGATTGGACTCACTCTTGAGCTTTAAAACGTCTTTCAGACCCTCATTCATTAACGCAGAAACTTGAGAGCCAAACCAACCTATAACCTGTCTTTCTCTATCTTCATCACCAGACTCTGTAGCCATAAGATAATTTTGAAGATATTCATCAAATATTGGCTGCAAACGCTCCGGCATTTCTATTTGATTTTTCTTTCCGAAGCTATCCAAGTCTGTGACGTATTTGGCATACTCCGAGGCCTTTAAGTCGAATATTTTTAGTCGCCTATCTGCCTTATACCGAAGATCCTGTTCCAATTGTTTTAGATCTCTTTCATGTCTTTGCTTGTTAAAGTAAGAGAACAGCAACCACAGCAGGTTAACGCCCCCAAAGACCCACGCATAAAACTCAGGATTTTTCTGTATCAATTCATAAATAGATTGCATACGTTCCTTTTAGGCATAAAGCCAGCACTCAGCCGACGCAAACCTGCGCAGTGGATCAACGGTCAACCAGAGCAGCTAATTATAGGTTTCTTCAAGACACCGCAATAGCGAATCTTCAAGGCTTGACGTACCAGTCTGTCGTAGGATTTCGCTTTCATAAGCCTGCATCAAGGGAGTTGAGATGCCTTGCCTTTTTACCGAGAGAAGATAGCTGATACCATCCTTCCTGGTCCGTCCGGCTTTAGCCTTCGCGCTTTTTATAGCGAGGCTAGCCAACTTCTCGGCATTTAAATCTATGATATTGGCTCGAAGCTTTGTGTACACCACAACGTCGAGGCCCGCAAAATTATCCAGATTTTCCACCACCATTCTGTTAGAATTTAGCTTAGATGGTGGCATGTAATGCCTGCCGGTACATTCGTTTCTTGTCTCTCTCCGCCACAAAAAATCTTGCGCCTTCTCCAAATCAACACCAGCCTCCAACACAAGGATGGTGGCATTAACGCGGCACCCACCACTTTCGACGGGAACGACGGTGGGCGCGCCATCTCGCGTAGAGCTCGACCGAGCAAACTCTATAGAGAATGGGGTTTTGAACCCTTCTTTCCGTTCGCAAATGAGCGGCTCAATTTCCTTACCCGGCTCTTCGATTAGAGAGCCATAAGCGAGAATCCCAATGCTATCCATCGGTGCACCTCTTGAAACGTATAACCCCCTAATTCACCGGCGGCCATTCTGCCGCGATGCGGCGGCGAGGCCGACAGAGTGAAATTGATTGTTTTACGCCATTTGATCAACGCCAGTAGCTCTTCTTAGCCTCTAGGACATCCAGCCCTATCTCAACGCGTGTTCGGCACCAGTTGGCATCCCTGCCGGACCATTGCAGCTCTTCAACTAACAAGTGTTCGAACGCGTCAAGGTCAAAGAACTTTCGCTTGAGGCTAGAGATAGAACATGTAAATTCGTCTAGGCGCCGAATATCCAACGGATGATAACTGCGAGGGTGCATTGATAGAAAAACCTCAAATCTACGTTTGCATAGACGGCCCGGTATTACGTCCGCAAGGGCCACATCCTGTTTCGATAGCCTTACAGAGAGGTGCGCGCCCTTTTCTCTTCCGCTCGCTCTGATCAGCTTGGCGGAATTCGCCACCACCTCGTTATACTCCTCCAAACTCAAGGCCGGTTTCTGTAGCGGAATAATGTTTGCCACATACAAAGCGTTGTCTCGCTTCTTTGTGAAATGCACGGCAGCGAAGGGCCTCGCACCACGTAGAGAGACAATACAGCACGAAGGATCACCACATATTTCTTGATATTTAGCACTTTCCTCTGGAGGAAACAGCCAAGCATCAGCTTCGACTCCAAATTGCTCAATCTCCCGAGCAATTCCCTCGGCATCAAAATACTTTGAGGAAACTACAAGTTCCCGGTGACACTTCATGATGCAAGACAGCCATTAGGACGCCAGCTAGGATATCGGATGAACATACCAGCCCCATCTCATTTCTTTTGATCTCTCTGACACAAAATAAAACCAGAAAAGCCACCCACTGACAAACGCTTCAAGCCACCCTTCGCCTGGCATCTTGGCCAACCCTCTCCCCCCAAAACAAAAAAACCGCCAACGCCCAAGCGCCAACGGCCTTTTAAGTAAGCCCTTACCAACCCCCCCCCAAGTCAGATAAATCGTAGATCAGCCAACCTCTCTGCGGCAAGGCCGGCTATTCGTCCTCCCCCGGCAACGGCAACCCAGCAATCCGCTTAGCCTTCTCCGGCGGCACCCCAAGCGCCTGCAACACCATCTCCGCCGCAATACGGTCGGCGTGTTCCACCTCACCCTCTTCCACGAGCAGGTTCATGGCGCCCAGGGTGGCGGAGATCACCATGCTCATGGCCATTTCTTCGTGGGCGTAGTGGAAGTCGCCTTG
>MRWG01001373.1_pt1 | contig 15940 bp, 14 predicted proteins | sample 1013341 | NCBI WGS metagenome assembly MRWG01 (sample SAMN06117577, study PRJNA244670) | biofilm metagenome | biome: Water; feature: Cathode Biofilm; material: Biofilm; isolation source: microbial consortium enriched at the cathode of a solar microbial fuel cell | place: USA: District of Columbia ... | reverse complement strand
CCCTGAAGCCGGACAGCGCTCCGGCGCTGGTTGCGGCCGGCGACCGGCCGAGCAGGCAGGAGGTGCAGCGCGCCGTTCTGCCGCCGGTTCTGCTCATCGTTGCCGTTCTGGGCTCCATCCTCGGCGGCATTGCAACGCCAAGCGAGGCGGCAAGCGTGGGCGCCATTGGCGCATTGCTACTCGCCGGTGTGCGCAGCGAAGGAAATGGCCGTCTGATCGTTCTGGGCGCGGCGGCGCTGGGTGCGGTCGCGGTGCTGGCCGGTATCTTTCCGGTGCGTCTGCAGCGCAGCGATGTGGGCCTCTTCGAATGGCTCATCGCGGGGCTGACAACCGGGCTTCTGGCGCTCGGCGTCCTCGCCATCGTCATTTCCATCGGCAAGGCGCGCCAGCGCGGCATTCTCACGCCGATTGTCACCAACACGATGACGGTGACGGCAATGATCTTCGCCACCATTCTCACGGCCAGCGTGTTCTCGCTCGTGTTCCGTGGACTGGGTGGTGATGCGCGGGTCGAGGACATCCTGCACTCCATGCCCGGCGGTCCGCAGGGGGCGCTCATCTTTGTGATGGCGATGATCTTCGTGCTCGGCTTTTTCCTCGATTTCGTGGAAATCTCGGTGATCGTCCTGCCACTGGTCGCGCCCATTCTGATCCTGATGGGACATGACCCGCTCTGGCTCGCGATCCTGATCGCGATCAACCTGCAGACGTCATTCCTGACGCCGCCCTTCGGGTTCTCGCTGTTCTATCTGCGCGCGGCTGCGCCAAAGGAAATCACGACGGGACAGATCTATCGCGGCGTCATTCCCTTCATCATTCTGCAGCTCGTGGGCATGGGCGTTATCTGGCTTCTGCCGTCGATTTCCACATGGCTTCCGGCGCAGATATTCTGACGCGAATATCTGCTTTTATTTATCTTAATGATTGTATTAATGCTGCGCGTATAAGTAGAGAATTTATGTAAAGCGTCGGTTACAATTCTATTTTATTCAGAATTGAAATCCCTTCGTCATATACATATGCTGATACTGTTTTTGTAGGTGAAGCCCTAATATTGTTGCTTATAAGCCTTTCAGAATGGGGGGTGCTGCACGGCGTTGCGATTTCATGGCGCGACCGGGGCTCGCGAAACTGTTTTGGAGAATTTGCTTATGGCCGAGCTCGCTGCGTGTCCCAAAGAACAGCTGCGTGAACGCGAAGACGCGTTCCATATCCAGCGCGTGGAACGATTATGGAGCGGGGGCCATCTCCTGAGGGGGCGTGAGCCGGGCAGCGGCGACCTCCAGCTCATGAGCAATGATTATCTTTGCATCCAGAACGAGCCGGCGCTGAGAGAAGCGCAGGCCGAGGCCCTTCTGAACAGCAAGACCGATCTGCTGATGTCGAGCGTCTTCACCATGAAGGGCAGCCCGATGCAGCAGCTGGAGGCGGCGTTCGCCGATTACATGCAGGGCGAAGAGGCGATCATCTGCCAGTCGGGCTTCACCGCCAATGTGGGGCTGCTTCAGTCCATCGCCAGCCCTTCGGTTCCGGTCTATCTGGACATGAATGCGCATGCGTCCCTTTGGGAAGGGGTGAAAGCAGCGGGCGCGCGGGGCATTCCCTTTCGCCACAACAGCCCGGACCATGCCGAGCGCCTGATCCGGCGGTATGGGCCTGGTGTGCTGGTGGTCGACACGGTTTACAGCACGGACGGAAGCCTCTGCCCGCTGGCCGCAATCGTGGATGTCGCAACGCGCACGGGCTGTGTTCTCGTTGTCGATGAATCCCATTCGCTTGGCACGCACGGTCCTGGTGGTGCGGGGCTTGCCGTGGCGCTGGGACTGGCAGACCGGATCGACTTTCGCACGGCCTCTCTGGCCAAGACGTTTGCCGGCCGCGCCGGACTGATTGTCTGCTCACGCCGCTTCAAGGAGTATTTTCGCATGGAGTCCAACCCCGCGATCTTCAGCTCCGGACTGCTGGAGCATGAGTATGTCTGGTTCCTGGAAGCGCTGGCGCTGATCCGCAGGGCTGATGATCGACGCGAGCGCCTGCGCGAGGTGTCGGACATCGTGCGCTGGCGGCTGGACGAGCTAGGCTTCGATGTGGGCGGCGGCACGGAGCAGATCATCGCGATTGAGAGCGGCAATGAGCCGGACACGCTGAAAATGCGCGATGCGCTGCAGGGATCGGGCGTGTTCGGCGCGGTTTTCTGCCCGCCGGCGACGCCGCGCAACCACTGCCTGGTGCGATTATCGGTTCATTCGGGACTGACGGATGAGGAACTCGACACGCTGACGACACGCTGTGCAGACGCGTTGAAGTTGCTGAAAGAAGTGATGGCATAGGCGCTTTCAGGTGTGGCGCGCTCTGGCTCAATCGTTGTGGCGGCGGTTGATCCAGAGGGCTCTGGTTGCCGAACCACAGCTTGACAAGCGGGGCTTTCATCATTGATGAGCCGATAAACCAATTATAAGGGAGCGACCCACCGATGCTGAAAACGCCCTATCTGCTGTTTCTTGGAGATGCGCCGGACGCGCTGACCGCAAAGGTCGCGCAAGGCATCAAGGACTGGCGACCCGAGTTTTGCGTGGGGCAGTTGCGCCTTGAGGGGTGCAAGGCTGATCTGGGTCTCAAGGACATGACCATCGCGGAAGCCCGGGAAGCCGGTGCGCAGACGCTGGTTGTGGGCGCTGCCAACCGCGGTGGTGTGATCTCGCAGAGCTGGGTCGCGACGCTGGTGGAAGCTGCCGAAGCGGGCATGGACATCGCCTCCGGTCTGCACAATCGCCTGACGGCGCAGCCCGCCCTTGTGGCGGCGGCCGAAAAGGCCGGCACGCATCTTTATGACGTGCGTGTGCCGCAGGAAGAATACCCGATTGCCGATGGCAAGAGGCGCGCGGGCAAGCGCTGCCTGGCCGTGGGCACCGACTGCTCGGTCGGCAAGATGTACACCGCGCTCGCCATGGAGCGCGAGATGCACAAGCGCGAGATGAAGGCCTCGTTCCGGGCAACCGGCCAGACCGGTATTCTGATCACCGGTTCCGGGGTGCCGCTCGACGCGGTCGTTGCCGATTTCATGGCCGGTTCCGTGGAGCACATCACGCCTGACAATGACGCTGATCACTGGGATCTGATCGAAGGGCAGGGCAGCCTGTTCCATCCCTCCTTCTCCGGCGTGACGATGGCGCTGATCCATGGCGGTCAGCCGGACGCGCTGGTGCTGTGCCACGAGCCGACCCGCACCCACATGCGCGGCCTGCCGCACTATCAGCTGCCCACGCTCGAGGCGCTGCGCGACCTGTCTCTGGAAACCGCGCGCGTGGTCAATCCGGACGTCAAGGTGGTGGGCATCTCGGTCAACACCGCTGCCCTCAACGATGCGGAGGCGAAAGCCTGCCTCGAGGAAATCGAGAGCCGCATGGGGCTGCCGACCATCGATCCGTTCCGCCAGGGTGCTGGCCGTCTGGTCGACGCGCTGGACTGATCCTGACCGATCTTTAACGACGTGGCAGACAGGGCTGTTGCCTTGCCTGCCATGACGCTTCACTGTGGCCATCCCGATGCCATGCACGGGATTGGTGAGACAGTGGGGCAGACATGACCGATACCTTGGAGCAGGGCGACGTGCGCGTCTGGCATTCATTCTCCGTTCTGGGGCTTTGCCTTGGAACACTGCTTTTCGCAGCATCGCTTACGCCCACCCTGCTGCCGCGGGACTTTCTGCTGCAGGGTGTTCTGTCTGGCGTTTCGGCAGCGGTTGGCTATGGGCTGGGCGTTTTCTGCGTCTGGCTGTGGCGCTATCTGGAACTGCCGGAGCCGCCGCGCCGTCCGCGCATTTATGGCAAATTCGCCATGGCCGCGCTGTGCGTGGCTGTCGCCATCTTCTTCCTCTGGAAGGCGGCCGAATGGCAGAATTCCATTCGTGCGCTGATGCAGCTTGAGCCGGTTGATACCGCGCATCCCTTCAAGGTGGGCGGCATCGCGCTGGTTCTGTTCCTTCTGTTTGTCGTGATGGGGCGCGGCATCGGGCGTGCTTTCACCTTCATTTCAGGCCGGCTGAAGCCTTATGTGCCGCGCCGCGTGGCCAATGTGATCGGCATTGTCATTGTCGGTCTCGTGCTGGCATCGCTGGTCGACCGCGTGCTGCTGCGCTATGCGCTGCGGGTTGCCGATTCCGCCTATGCGGAGCTCGATGCGTTGTTTGAGGACGGTATCGAGCAGCCTGAAAGCGGGCTGCGCACGGGCGGGCCGGGATCGTTGATCCCATGGGACACGCTGGGGCGTACCGGACGTCAGTTCGTTGTCGGCGGTGACAGCAGGGAAGCTATTGCTGCGTTTACCGGTCGCGAGGCGCTGGAGCCGATGCGCGTTTACGTGGGGCTGCGTTCGGCGGAGACTGCAGATGAGCGCGCCGAGCTGGCGCTGGAAGAGCTGAAGCGCATCGGCGCGTTTGAGCGCAAGGTCATGGCGGTGGTGGCGCCCACCGGCACCGGCTGGATCGACCCGGAAGCGAGCGTGACACTGGAATATCTGCATGGCGGCGACACGGTGATGGTCGCGCAGCAATATTCTTACCTCACGAGCTGGCTTTCGCTGCTGATCGAGCCGAGCTACGGGGCGGAAGCCGCGCATGCGCTGTTCCGCAAGGTCTATGGTCACTGGACCACGCTGCCGAAAGACGACCGGCCGGAGCTTTATCTCTACGGTCTGAGCCTTGGCGCACTGAGTTCGGAGCAGTCGACCGAGATCTACAACATTCTGGCAGATCCCTTCCAGGGTGCGCTGTGGGCCGGGCCGCCCTTTAACAGCCGCCTGTGGAGCAATTTCACCCGCGACCGCAACCCCGGCACGCCGGCCTGGCTGCCGCGTCTGGGGGATGGATCCGTGGTGCGCTTCACGGCGCAGAAGAATTCGCTCGACATTCCCGGCGCAAAGTGGGGTCCGCTGCGGATCGTCTATCTGCAATATGCGAGCGACCCGGTCGTCTTCTTCGATCCGCTCGCCTGGTATCGGCGACCGGCATGGCTGGTGGGGGAGCGCGGGCCTGACGTTTCGCCGGACCTGCGCTGGTATCCGATCGTCACCTTCCTGCAACTTGCGCTGGACATGGCGATGGCGACCACGGCGCCCATCGGATACGGGCATCTCTATGCTCCGCAGCATTATATCGATGCGTGGGTGGCCGTGACCCAGCCGGAAGGCTGGTCGCCGGCGGAGATCGAGCGTCTCAAGGAAAAGCTGAAGAAGTAGGCCCTGGAGCACTTGCAGGAAAAGCGGGAGCGCTCCAGCTGCGGGCCTGCGGACAGGCCCGCGCTTTATCGCGTGCGCTGGAGGATCAGCTCGTGGCCATTGCAACGGCGCGCTTGGCCATGGCAACGACCAGGCTGGCACGGTATTCGGCCGATGCGTGGATGTCTGTCATCAGATCATCCGCAGGGACGGCCACGGCCTCGAGCGCCGATGCGCTGAACTCGGCGGCGAGTGTGGCTTCTAGTTCGGCGCTGCGGAAAACGCCGTCATCGCCGGCCCCCGTTACGGCCACACGGACCGCGCCGCCATCCACGGCAACGAAGACACCGGCCATCGCATAGCGCGAAGCGGGGTTCGGGAACTTGGCGTAGCCGGCCTTTTCCGGCGCGTCGAAGCGCACGGCGGTGATGATCTCGTCTTCTTCCAGCGCAGTCTCAAACAGGCCGGTGAAGAAGTCTTCGGCGGCGATTTCGCGGGTGCTGGTGACGATGGTGGCGGCAAGCGCCAGCATGGCGGCGGGGTAGTCTGCCGCCGGATCATTGTTGGCGAGCGAGCCGCCAATCGTGCCCATATGGCGCACCTGCGGATCGCCGATGAGACCGGCCAGATGGCAGAGCGCCGGGCAGGCGGCTGCGATGTCGGCGCTGGCGGCGACCTCGGCATGGGTGACGCCCGCACCGATGGTGACGGTCTTGCCGGCAACGGAAATCGCCTTCAGATCGCCGATATGGCGCAGGTCCACGAGGTCGGACGGAGCGGCTAGCCGCGTCTTCATGGCCGGGATGAGGGTCTGGCCGCCGGCGATGAATTTGCCGTCTTCCGCCGCCTTGAACAGCTTGAGGGCTTCTTCGAGGGAGCCGGCGCGGTGATAATTGACGTCATACATGGTCGCTCTCCTCGCTCAGGCGGCTTTCGTGGAACCGGTCTTGACCGCTTCGGACGCGGCCATGATGGCCTTGACGATGTTGTGGTAGCCGGTGCAGCGGCAGATATTGCCTTCAAGCTCTTCGCGCACGGTTCCCTCGTCGAGCCCTTCCGGGTGGCGGCGAATCATGTCCGTGGCGGCCATGATCATGCCGGGCGTGCAGAAGCCGCACTGAAGGCCGTGATGCTCCTTGAACGCGGCCTGCACCGGATGCAGCACATCGCCTTCGGCAAGTCCTTCGATGGTGGTGATCTCCGCGCCTTCGGCCTGCACGGCGAGAAGGGAGCATGCCTTGACTGATTTTCCGTCCAGATGGATCGTGCAGGCGCCGCATTGCGAGGTGTCGCAGCCCACATGGGTGCCGGTCAGCCCCAGCGTATCGCGCAGGAACTGAACGAGCAGGGTTCGACCTTCGACGCTGCCCGAGACCTTCTGTCCGTTCACCGTCATTGTCACATTCGTCATGGGTACCTGCCTACTGGAATTTTCGGTGGCTATTGTGATGATCGCCAACTTAGCGAATGCAGCAGCGGTGTCCATGCCTGCCGTGTGAAAGAAGGGGCCGGACGCCGCTGCCACGGGTACTTTCTACTGGCTGTGCTCCCCGCCGTTTCCGCGGATTTGCGCGGGAGGTCTGCGGCTTTCGGTCAGCGTCCTCTTCGGGTGTAGTCTACACCTGATCTTGTTGACGGTTGCGCCGCCTGACGGGAACTTTTTCCTGTCGGTCAGGTGGATGTAGGTCACCACATGGGCACGCCATGGTGTGTCGGTTCTCACATGCGTGAGGTAACTGTTGGTCCTGCACTGATACGCATTTGCGTCGGCGTGGGCATTCACGGGCAGAAACGCCGCTGCAGCAATTATAATTGGTGCAAAATTTTTCATAGTATATTCCTCCAATGTGCAACTTAAAAGTCATATCTATTTGTTTATCAAGTAATTTGTATTTATACTTAAAATGATTTACTGAATTATTGTTTGTTAACTATCAAATCTACATGGCTTGTTTTAGGTTGCTCTGATAGTGCCATTTCCGCTTGATCTCCTGGGAGATTGCCGCTATCAGGACGCCGCTTGCTGCCTTGGTGATTGCGGACCGAAAATGTCCCTCTCCAAACGGCGTTCTAGCTCGACAATTGGGTTGCGAAAGCTCGCAGAGGCGGGTATGTGCACTGGGAAAGTGCTTCGCGCCGCAATTGTCCAGAGCGGATGGCGAAGCAAGCTGGTCATGGCGGGGTTCCGACCATGGCGAAAGGGCCGCTTTAGCTCAGTTGGTAGAGCATCGCATTCGTAATGCGGAGGTCGTCAGTTCGAGTCTGACAAGCGGCACCACTCTCTCTCTCCACTCTGAAAGATGACCACCCGGGCTTGAGTGCGCGCCCCGCGTGCTGTCGGAGCGCGCGTGTTCGTGTTCTTCAGTCGGCCCTGTTCCTCAGTCGGCCTTGTCGCCCTGCAGGCGGCGGTTCCAGCTCTCGACCTTGCCGGATTCAAGGCGTCGCTGCGCATAGCGCCGCCAGCCATCGGGCAGCTTCTCCAGCGCCGCCATCTCTTCCAGCTCGCTGCGGTCGAGCGTCTTGACGTAGAGCGTCTGCCAGAGCCGTTTCAGCGGCCATTCGGGCAGGGGGCGTTCGATCCGTTCAAGCGCGTCGCCCGGCGCTACCTGACCTTCCTGCAAGACCCGGTAATACCAGCCGGTGCGGCCGCTTTTCTGTACCCTGAGCGCCATGTCCCTGACGCCGAAGCGGCTGTTCAGCTTCCAGCATGGCTGCCGTCCCTGGGATACTTCAAGAATGGCGTTGCCGAGGCGAAACACATCGCCCAGCGCCACGGTCTCTTCATTGAGGCCAAGGGTTGAGAGATTTTCGCCAAACGCGCCGGGGCTGTCGAGAAGGGTGTTGTCACCGATCTCTTCCCGCCAGGCGTCATAGTGATCGCGGGGATAGTGGTGAACGGCCTTTTCGGGGCCGCCATGATGTTTGGTGTCTGCCTGATTGTCGCCGATGAAGCCGGTGTGGCTGAGGAAAAGAGCCCTTTCGACGGGCTTCTTGTCGATGCCGCTTGGCGCCTGCTTCTCTCCAAGCGGCGCGATTTCGCCGATCAGGAGGGCTTTCAGTGGGGTGTTTGTCGCGTGGGGCACGTGGTTGCCTCCTGAGTTTGGTGTCCTGAAGCATCGGATCGAAAAGATGTGCTTCAGGTCCGGTCAGTACATAGAGGCGGAAGAGGCCGGCGTTGTGAGCCAGTTTAGGGTTTCATATGAACTAGCGTGTTGACGCAGTGTTTCAGAACTAAACCCGGTTTTGAAATTGCAGTTTGCCATAGAATGTTTGCGATAAACGCATGTTTATCGTTGCCTGTGGAGCCTCAGTGTTGCTAGTTTTGGTTCCCTTTTTCCGAAGGGTTCAACATCACACCAAGGGGGGAGAATGGCAGGCGCGGGTATACTCAAGCGGCAAGGGCGCAAGACGCCGCCTGTTTCAACCGCGCTGTCCCGGGGACTGCGCCTTCTCTCCGTTTTTGCCGAAGCGCCCGTCTGGATGAGCAATTCCGACATTGTCGAGCGCACGCATCTGCCGGCTGCTACCGTTGCACGATTGACCAAATCCCTCGCGTTGATGGGGCTTTTGCATTACAGCGCCAGCCGTCGTCGCTTTCGCCTGGCTCCAGGGGTTGTGCGGCTTGGATATGGTGCGCGCAGCGAAGCGCAGATCGTCGAGCTGACGCGCCCCTATCTGCAGGAGATTGCGGACAATTTCCGGGTTCACACCGCTCTTGCCGTGATCGACGGCACCGACGCGCTGCATCTGGAAGTGTGCCACAGCAGCGCCACGCTGGTCACCTTACGCCTGGAGGCCGGCTCGCGCATTCCGCTTGCCGCCTCGCCCATCGGCCACGCGCTGATTTCCTGTCTTGAAGAAACACAGCTTGGACACCTGATGGCGGCTTTAGAGCGGCATCACGGTGGGGACTGGTCGCACCTGGCGCAGCATGTCGAGCAGGGGCTCTCGGAGATAGAGGAGCAGGGCTTTGCGCTGTCGCTGGGCAACTGGCATGAAGATGTGCATGGCGTGGCGGTGCCACTGCGACCTTCGGGCCAGCTGAACGCGATGTCTATCGCCTGCGGTGCGCCCCGCGCCCATACGCCACCATCGCGTCTCAGGGAGCTGGGGCAGGAACTCCTGCATCTGTCTGCTGCCTTATCGACCCGCGCCCAGAACACCCAGTTTCACCAGCACGCCGTCTGAGGCGAGGCCCTGCCGACGTCAGGCATGTCCGCCTGACGCAGAAACGGATGCCGTTTCAGGAATCTTCCAGATAGCGCACGCCAAGCGTGGAGCATTTGCGCTGGATTAGCTCGACGGCCGCCAGAAGATCCTTGACCGCCGCTGTCGTGTCCTGGCTGGCGCTCGATCCGGTGGGAACGGCAAGCTCCAGCGCCAGAACGGCATTGCTGAGATGAAGCGGCGCGCCGAGCAAAAGCAGATCGCATTCGGGAAGCGGCGTCCGGAAGCACCCTGATGCACAGAAGAACGCAAAGCTCTCTTCGAGCGCCCTGGTTTCGACCTCGTTGTAGCCGCGCTCTGCAATCGGTTCGTCTGCTGCATTGTGCATGGTGAAGAGCAGGGCGTGTCCGCCCGCCGTGAATGGCAGGGGGTATGTCGAGCCCACATGGCATTCATGGGCATTCTGGCGGGTCGGGCCGCTGCAGGTGACCAGAAGAAGGGCTTCGTCCCGGTCCGCCACCACGAGCGTTCCGATTCCGTCATGCTGGTCGGCAAGCGCCTGAAGAACGGGGCGGGCGATGTCGGTAACGGGCGTGTCGCCAAGAAATTTCTCTGAAAGGGTTCCAGCCATTCTGCCTGGCTGGAAGCGTTTGGCGAACCGCGCGGGTTCGACAAAACCGTGCATTTCCAGCGTTTTCAGAAGTTTGGCGGTCGTGTCGCTTCTCAGGGAAAGGCTCTGTGCCAATTCCTCACTGGTCATCGGACCTTCGTCGGAGAGACGGCGAACCAATTCCAGACCGTTCTGCAATGCGACTGTGCTGCTATTCCCGTCTTCTATCTGTGCTTTCACCGTATGCTTCGCCTTGATGTAGGGCCCCCACGCCTTTTTAAGTGAAAGATCGCCGGTATATCAATATGTTGACGGCTTCTGACGGTGTGCCAGGCGGCATTCTCTCCAAAATGTGATCAAGGCTGGGTCAGGACTCCTTCCGGTGCATTCCGCTTGAAGGCGATCCGGTGGCAGCGCTATGTCTGCGCTGAGGGGCATATGGGCAAAGGAGGGGCATTTGACCGGAACGGTTTGGGAGCGGCTTGAAGGTTTCCGCTGCACGCTGGGCGAGGGGCCGACTTATGACCGGCACACGGATACGGTCTGGTGGTTCGACATACCCGGCAGGGTGTTGTTTGAGCATTGCTTTACAGGCGGCGTAACGCGCCGGCATGGCTTGCCCGAACTCTCCAGCGCGCTTGCGCGGATCGACAGCGAGCGGCAATTGCTGGTGACGGAGAGCGGTCTTTACCTGCGCAGCATCGCCGATGGCAGTCTCAGCCTGCACATGCCGCTTGAGGCAGATCAGCCGCAGACCCGCTCCAACGATGCCCGCGTGCATCCGTCCGGCGCCTTCTGGATCGGCACGATGGGCAAGGACGAGAAGGAAGGCGCGGGCTCGATCTACTGGTATCGCAAGGGCGCGCTGCGCCGCCTCTTTTCAGGCATCACGGTCAGCAACGCGATCTGCTTTTCGCCGGACGGCCGCCTGGGTTATTTTACGGATACGCCGACCCGGCAGATCATGCAGGTCGCGCTCGACGCCGGGACCGGTCTGCCCATTGGCGCGCCAACGCCATTCGGCGCACCGTTCGAGGACGGCATGCCCGATGGCGCGGTGGTGGATGCGCAGGGCAATCTCTGGGTGGCGTGCTGGGGAGGGCAGGGGGTGCAGGTCTACGCGCCAGATGGCGCATTTCTTCGCAAGATCGCGCTGCCGGCCGCACTGACCACCTGCCCGGCCTTTGTCGGGCCTGAGGCGGAGCGCCTTCTCGTGACATCGGCCTTAGTGAACATCGACCCTGAAAGCCCCGGCGCGGATGCGGCCGGGGGCGTGTTTCTTGTCGATCTGGGTATGCCGACGGGCAAGTTCGAACCCGACGTTCTGATCGGCTGACGCTGGTCTGACCGGCTGACGCGGGCAGCGGCTAATGTCAGAGCATCCCCACTTTTCCTGGGATTGCTTTAGTAGCCGCTGAGGCTTGGCAGCCAGGTCGACAGCGCCGGGATGAAGGTCAGCGACAGCAACACGATCAGATGCACGATCAGGAAGGGCGGCATCTCGCGGATCATGTCGCTGACCCGGATCTTCACCGCTGACGACACGACGAACAAAAGCGCCCCGACCGGGGGCGTCAGAAGCCCCAGCGTCAGGTTGACGATCACCACGATGGCGAAGTGGATGGGGTCGATGCCCAGCGAATAAGCGATGGGGCTGAGGATCGGCACGAGGATCATGACGCCCGGAAGCGGGTCCATGAACAGGCCGAAAGCCAGGAGCAGCACGTTGACCGCCAGCAGGAACACGATGGGGCTGAGGTCCCATGCCACGATGGTGGCCGCGATGCTCTGCGGGATGCCCTCGATGATGATGATCCAGGCGAAAGCGCGGGCCGCTGCCAGGATGAGCAGAATGGCGACGGTGACGAGCGCGGAGCGATAGATGATGTCCGGCAGGTCGCGTATCCGCAGCGAGCGGTAGACGAACATGCCGCACAGAAGGGCGTAGAACACGGCCACAACCGAGGCTTCGGTGGGCGTGAACATGCCGCTGCGAATGCCGCCGATGATCAGCACGATCAGGAAGATTGCGGGCAGTGCCTGAAAGCTGGTGCGCAGCATCTCGCGCGCGGAGGGGCGCGGGGCGCTGCTCTTGAAGCCACGCTTGCGGCAGACATACCAGTTGGTCGCGGCCATCGCGAGCGAGATCACGACGCCGGGAATGAGGCCCGCCATGAACAGGGCGATCACGGAAACCCGCTCGTCCTGCATGGCGTAGAGGATCATGATGATCGATGGCGGGATGATGGGGCCGACCACCGAGGCCGACGCCGTGAGGGCGCTGGCATAGGACTTGTCGTACCCGTCCTTCTCCATCATGCGGATCATCATTGCGCCGGGGCCGGCGGCATCGGCGAGCGCTGAGCCGGAGATGCCGGCGAACATGGTGGACGACACCACATTGGCGTAGCCCAGCCCGCCACGCAGATGGCCGACAAACTGTGAGGCGAAACGCAGCAGGATCTGCGTCATCGCGCCGCTGGACATCAGCTCGGCCGCCAGAATGAAGAACGGCACCGCCATGAGCGGGAAACTGTCCAGCCCCGAGAACATCTCCTTGACGATGACGATCTGCGGATAGGTGCTGCCGAGGCTGATCGCGGCCCAGACGGCAAGCGCCAGCGCGAAGGCCACCGGCATGCCGATGATGAGAAGGAGGAAGAAGGATGCAAAGAGGATCAGCGCCACGGCCGTCTAGTCCCGGTTGGCTGCGATATGGGTGTCACCGCTCTCGGCGAGCGCGGCGGATGGGGTGTCGGTCTCGATGTCGACAAACCGGTTTTCCATCACGAAGGAGCGCGCGACCAGAAGCAGATGCACGATGAGCAGGCTGAAGCCGATCGGCATCGCGGCGTAGATGTAACGGAAGGAAACGCGGGTTGCCGGCGTGAGCTGAAAACGGGCGCGCTCCATGTAGTCCAGGCCCATCCAGATCATGAGCGAGAAGAAGGCCAGAAGCAGAAGCAGGATGAGGATGCGCACTGCGCGCTGGCCATACTTGCCGAGCATTTCCTGAAAATTGCTGATCGCCACATGGCCACCGGTGCGCAGGGCAAGGCCGGCGCCGATGAAGGTCATCCAGATCATCAGGTAGCGGGCGACTTCCTCGGACCAGGTGATCGAGTAATTCGTCAGGTAGCGCAGCGTAACATTGGCGAAGACGATGACCGCCATGGCGCCGAGAAGCAGCACCAGCGCCCACTTGTTGAGGGCAACAAAATATCGCTCGAACGTTTTCACCGATCTTCCCCGCCTGGCGGCCGGTTGCGCCGCAGCCCGTTGAACGGGCTTTGTTTAGCCCATCCCCACGAGCGGTGGGAACCGTCTGGCCCGAAAAATTACATTCTGAAACAGAATTCGGACGGCGACCACGGGGCCGCCGTCCGGACGTGATGGCGCGAAGCGCTTATTTCGTCGCGATGATCTGGTCGATCAGCGCCTTGTCATACTGTTCGTAGTACTGCTCATAGGCAGGCTGGACGGCCTGCTGGAAGGCGGCCTTCTGCTCGGCGGTGAGTTCGCCGACATCCATGCCTTCTTCCTTGAGCTGTGCGACGCCGGAGGTCTCGACATTGTCGACAAAGGCGCGCATCGCCTTTGCGGCTTCGGTCGCACCCGTCTGGAACGCCTGCTTGTCTTCGTCAGACATGCCTTCCCAGAGCTGCTTGGAGACGAGCAGCATGGCCGGCGAATAGACGTGACCGGAAAGCGTCAGATACTTCTGGACCTCGGAGAGGTTGGTCGACGTGATGACGGAGAGCGGGTTCTCCTGGCCGTCGATCGTGCCCTGCTGGAGGGAGCTGATGACTTCCGGCCATGCCATCGGGGTCGGCGCGGCGCCGAGCGTCTCGAAGGCGGTGATGTGGATCGGGTTTTCCATCGTGCGCAGCTTCAGGCCGGCGACGTCTTCGGGCTTGCCGATCGTGTTGCGGTTGTTGGTGATGTGGCGGAAGCCCTGCTCGCCCCATGCAAGCGCAACCAGGCCGACATCATCGAACTTGGCCAGGATGTTCTGGCCGATTTCGCCGTCGAGCACGTCGCGTGCGTGGTTGAGATCACGGAACAGGAAGGGGATGTCAAACACGCCGGTCTCGGGCACGAAGTTGCTGAGCGTGCCGGAGGAGACGATGGTGGCTTCGATCGTGCCGATCTGCAGGCCTTCGATCACTTCGCGCTCACCGCCGAGGCCGGAGGAGGGGAAGTGACGGAAGGAATAGCGGCCATCAGTCTTGGCTTCGACTTCTTCCTGCCATTTGTCGGCGGCGACGCCGTAATGCGAGTTCGGCGCAAGCGCGTAGCCGAGCTTGATTTCCTGCTGAGCCTGCGCGGACTGCGCACCAGCCAAAATGCCCAGTGCCGTAGCGAACGCTGCCGCAGACGCAAGATTTCTTGCGAAAAGTTTCATCACTCTCTCCCTTTATGGAATTTCATTGCGATTGTTTTCTCCCATTCGCCCAAAGGATCGGGCGTGTCAAACCCATTCGGTCCCCAATTATTCAATCTGACACTGTTCGCCGGGGCGGCGGGATTTGCGGAAATGGCCATGTCCCCCTTGCGATTATCCGCGCCGCTGCATCGCCGGACCGAGCGCCGGCGGCGCTGTTCCGGGACCCGTCCTCAAGCGCCGTTTCAGGCGATGCGCCACCATCCGGGCAGAGGCTATGGGTGTTTGTGTGATATGAGAAATATATATATCGTATTGAATTAAGTTGCTTTGCAGATGAGAAGCGCATGGACATCCGCCAGATACGGCACTTTGTCAGCGTTGCCGAGGAACTGCATTTCGGTCGTGCCGCAGAACGTCTCGGCATGACCCAGCCACCTCTCAGCCAGAGCATTCAGGCGCTGGAGGCGGAGCTCGGCCTGCCGCTGTTCGAGCGCACGAGGCGCAGCGTGGCGCTGACGCCCGTGGCGCGCGAGTGGCTGCCGCATGCGCGGCGTGTGCTGCAGGAGGCCGGCGATTTGCCGCAGGTGGCGCAGCGTCTGTCGCGCGGCGAAATCGGCACGGTGCGGCTCTCCTTCATCAGTTTCGTCAGCTACAGTTTCCTGCCGGAGCTGGTCAGCCGCTTCAAGGCGCGGTTTCCCGAGGTGGAGCTGGTTCTGAGCGAGGCCACGAGCGATGTGCAGATCGCCGAACTGCTCGACGGAACGCTGGATGCCGGCATCGTCATCTCCCCGCCGCGCGGTGCGCTGCATTCGCCCCTGCGCTACCGCCCGGTGGAGAAGGACAGGCTGGTGGTCGCCGTGCCGGAGGAGTGGGTGATCTCCGGTCGCGTGCTGCCCCGTGGCGGCAAGCTTGACTTTGCAGCCCTGCGCGACCTTCCGGTCATTCTCTTTCCCCGGCATGGCGCGCCGGTGCTGCACGATCTCGTGACCCGCTATTATGCGGAGCGGGGCGCTGCGCCGCTTCCGGGGCAGCAGGCCATGCAGATGCAGACCATCATCAATCTGGTCTCCGGCGGGCTTGGCGTCGCCTTCGTGCCGAGCACGATGCGGCGAATGGTGCGACCGGGTGTTGCCTATTTCCGGCTTGCCGGCGTGCAGCCGGAAATCGAGATCGGTTTTGCGTGGCGTGAGGCCGGGGCCGGCGCGGCGCTGCAGCATCTGGCGGACATCGTGGCCGAGATGTTTCCGGCACAATGAGCTTGCAAAAGCCCCGCCCTTCCTCAAGATCGCGCGCATGAAACAGAATTCTTCCGACAATCGCATGGGCCCTGGGGGCCCTGGGGGCCCTGGGGGCTTTCGGGGCTTCGGCCGGCCGGTCTGGTTCGTTGCCGCGTGGTTCGTGCTGGCGCTCGCAACCATTGCCGCGATTGCCGCCAATGAGCGCTGGCGGCTGCTCTCGGAACTCGATGATGAGAGTGCGGCGCTGCATCGCCTTGCCTCGCAGCGGGCCGGCCAGCACGACGCGCATATGACGGCGCTCTCGGCGGTGGCGCTTGCCGGCGG
>MRWG01001372.1_pt1 | contig 15941 bp, 13 predicted proteins | sample 1013341 | NCBI WGS metagenome assembly MRWG01 (sample SAMN06117577, study PRJNA244670) | biofilm metagenome | biome: Water; feature: Cathode Biofilm; material: Biofilm; isolation source: microbial consortium enriched at the cathode of a solar microbial fuel cell | place: USA: District of Columbia ... | reverse complement strand
CCCGCCTGCGCGCCTGGGACCGCCAGATGCACCGCAACGCCGCCGAGCCGCTGATCCTGCAGGCCTGGGTCTGGGCCCTGGGCCGGTCCATTCTCGCCGACGAACTGGGCGCCAACTACCTGGAGTTTCTCGACGGCGGCATCTACACGGTTCAGCGCCTCATCGCCGAAGACAGTATCTGGTGCGACGACACCACCACCAGCGAGACCGAGGACTGCGACGCCCAGATCGCGCGCGCCCTGGACATGGCGCTGACGCAACTCAGCGAGCGCTTCGGCAGCGACATGAGCGACTGGCGCTGGGGCAAGGCCCACGTCGCCCGCTTCAGCCACCCGCTGCTGAGCCGCGTGCCGGTGCTGCGTGATCTCTTCACCTACAGCGTGGAGGCCGACGGGGGCAACGACACAGTAAACCGCGCCTCGCCCCGGCTCGGCGGCAGCCCCGAGACCCTCTTCGAGGACGTCCACGGCGCCGGCTACCGCGCCGTCTATGACCTGGAAGACCTCAACCGCTCGCGCTTCATGATCGCGACCGGCCAGGCCGGCAACCCGCTCTCGTCTCTCTACGGCAGCCTGGCCCTGCGCTGGCGCGACGGCCAGACGGTGTCGCTGGCTCCCGAAACCTGGGCGGTGGCAGAACAGCTAAGCTTGCTGCCTGCCCAAAAATAGCCAAGCATCGCGACTGACGACGCCGCCCCGGAAAGCACGAAGGGGCGCCAGCTTGGGGGAGACCGCCTTGACCACGACCATCGACGACATCCGCGCGGCCGCCGAACGCCTCGAGGGGCAGGTCATCCGTACTCCCCTGGTGCAGGCCGCCCGCATGTCCGAGGTACTCGGCTGCGAGCTGTTCCTGAAGCTGGAGAACCTGCAGCGCACCGGCTCGTTCAAGGACCGCGGCGCTTTCAACCGCCTGTCGCAGCTGTCACCCGAGGAAGCGCGGCGCGGTGTGATCGCCATGTCGGCGGGCAACCACGCCCAGGGCGTCGCCTACCACGCCAGCCGCCTGGGCATCCCCGCGACCATCGTGATGCCGGAGTTCGCCCCCTTCTCCAAGGTCGAGCGCACCAAGGCTTTCGGCGCACACGTCGTCCTGACCGGCGACACCCTGGATGCCTCCGCCCAGGCGGCGCGGCAGATCGCCGAGGAAAAAGGCTTCACCTTCGTCCATCCCTACGACGACCCCCATGTCATCGCCGGCCAGGGCACCATCGGCCTGGAAATCCTGGCCGACCTGCCCGACGTCGATACCATCGTGGTGCCGATCGGCGGCGGCGGCCTGATCTCCGGCATCTCGCTGGCCGCCAAGGACGCCAACCCGGACATCCACATGATCGGCGTCGAGACCGAGCTCTATCCCTCCATGCTGAACGCCCTCAAGGGGCGCGGCGAGCTGCCCGGCGGCAGCAGCCTGGCCGACGGCATCGCGGTGAAGAACCCCGGCAAGCTCACCCGCGAAATCATCGCCCGGCTGGTCGAAGACATCGCGATCGTGCCGGAAGTCTCCATCGAGACCGCCATCACCCGCCTGGTGGAAGAGCAGAAAATCGTTGCCGAGGGCGCCGGCGCCGCCGGGGTTGCCGCCATCCTGAACGAGCCGGAGCGCTTCGCCGGGCGCAAGGTCGCCACGGTGATTTGCGGCGGCAACATTGACGTGCGGCTGCTCTCCGGCGTGCTGGCGCGCGGCCTGGTGCGCGACGGCCGCATGGTGCGCCTGCGCATCGGCATCGTCGACCAGCCCGGTGTCCTGGCCAAGATCGCCGACGTGATCGGACGCAGCAGCGCCAACATCATCGAGGTCTACCATCAGCGCCTGTTCTACGACGTCCCGGCCAAGCGCGCCGACGTCGACGTGGTGCTGGAAACGCGCAACGCAGACCACGTGAAGGAAATCATCACCAGCCTGGAAGAGCACGGCTTCCCGACCCGGGTGCTCTCGGCCCACTCCGCCGTCGGCGCCTAGAGCTTTTCTCGATCCGGGGCCTTTTTCAGACGCGTATTGCGCTCGACCGCGCCATCCCTTAGGGGTAGCCGACAAGGTCGCCGCCCGGACTTGAAGGAGTTCTAAATGGCCTCGGCCCCCAAAGTTTCGACCCCCAGTGCATCGGCCCCGAACGCCACGACCGGCGCCGTCTTCCACAACGTCATGGACCGCATCGGCAACACGCCGATGGTCGAGGTTTCGCGCCTCGACACCGGCCCCTGCCGCCTGTTCCTGAAACTGGAGAGCGAGAACCCCGGCGGCTCCATCAAGGACCGCATCGGCCGCTCGATGATCGAGGCGGCCGAGAAGGACGGCAGCCTGAAGCCCGGCGGCCGCCTGATCGAGGCCACCGCCGGCAACACCGGCCTCGGCCTCGCCCTGGTCGCCGCGCAGAAAGGCTACCACCTTACCCTGGTGGTGCCCGACAAGATGGCGCAGGAGAAGATATTCCACCTGCGTGCTCTCGGTGCCGACGTCATCCTCACCCGCTCCGACGTCGGCAAGGGTCACCCGGAATACTACCAGGACATGGCGCTGCGCATCGCCGGCGAAACGGGCGCGGTCTTCATCAACCAGTTCGGCAATCCGGCCAACCCTCTGGCCCACGAGACCACCACGGGGCCGGAGATCTGGGAGCAGATGGAGCACGATGTCGACGCCATGGTCTGCGGCGTCGGTTCCGGCGGTACGATTACCGGGCTCTCCCGATTCTTCGCCAAGGTGTCCGACAAGACGGAAATGGTCCTGGCCGACCCGCAGGGATCGATCCTCGCCGAGTACGTCGAGACCGGACACCTCCGCAAAGAGGTCGGCAGCTGGATCGTCGAAGGCATCGGCGAGGACTTCCTGCCCGACGTGGCGGACTTCTCGCGCGTGCACAAGGCCTACGAGATTCCCGACAAGGAAGCCCTGCTGACGGCGCGCGAATTGCTGCAGCGAGAAGGCATCCTGGCCGGCTCCTCCTCCGGCACCCTCATCGCCGCCGCGTTGCGCTACTGCCGCGAGCAGAAAGAGCCCAAGCGGGTCGTCAGCCTGGTCTGCGACAGCGGCAACAAATACCTGAACAAGATGTTCAACGACTACTGGATGATCGACCAGGGCTTCATCGAGCGTGAGCAGCGCGGCGACCTGCGCGACCTCATCAGCCGCCGCCACGAGGAGCACGGCACGGTGACCGTCAGCGCCGACGACAATCTGCTGATCGCCTACGGCCGCATGAAGCTCTACGACATTTCGCAGTTGCCGGTGCTCGACAAGAAGGGTGCGGTCGTCGGCCTTATCGACGAAAGCGATATCCTGCTGAAGGTCTTCCACGACGACAGCCGCTTCAAGGAGCCGATCTCGAGCGCCATGACCAGCAAGCTGGACACCATCGCTGCCGACCGGCCGATGGAGGACCTGCTGCCGATCTTCGAGAAGGACCACGTCGCCATCGTGTTCGACGGCGATACCTTCCTCGGTCTGATCACGCGCATCGACCTGCTCAACCACCTTCGCCGAAGGATGCGATAGACGCCATGCCCGATTCCTCGCGGTCCCGCAACAGACCGGCCTTCGCCACGCGCGTCATCCACGCCGGCCAGTCGCCGGATCCTTCGACCGGTGCCATCATGCCGCCGATCTATGCGACCTCGACCTATGTCCAGGAAAGCCCCGGCGTCCACAAGGGCTACGAATACAGCCGATCGCAGAACCCGACCCGCATGGCCTACGAGCGCTGCATCGCCGACCTGGAAAGCGGCGAGCGCGGCTACGCTTTCGCCTCCGGTCTCTCGGCCATCGCCACGCTGCTCGATTGCCTCGACAGCGGCAGTCACGTCATCGCCATGGACGACCTCTATGGCGGCTCTTACCGTCTTTTCGAGCGCGTGCGCCGGCGTTCGGCCGGGCTCGAATTCTCCTTCGTCGACCTCTCCGACATCGCCACGCTGGAAGCGGCGATCCGTCCCGAGACCAAGCTCATCTGGGTCGAGACGCCGACCAACCCGCTGCTCAAGCTGGCCGACCTGGAAGCCATCGCCAGCCTCGCCAAGAAACGCGGCATCGTGACCGCCTGCGACAACACCTTCGCGACGCCCTGGGTGCAGCGTCCCATCGAATTGGGCTTCGACGTCGTCATGCATTCGGCCACCAAGTACCTGAACGGCCACTCCGACATGGTCGGCGGCATCCTGGTGGTCGGCGACAACGCCGAGCTGGCCGAGCAGCTGACCTTCCTGCAGAACGCTGTCGGCGCCGTGCAGGGCCCCTTCGACAGCTTCCTCGCCCTGCGCGGCCTGAAGACCCTGGCATTGCGCATGGAGCGGCACTGCACCAACGCCCAGGCCGTCGCGGAATTCCTGGAAAGCCACCCCAAGGTGGAGCGGGTCGTCTATCCCGGCCTGAAGAGCCATCCGCAGCATGCCCTGGCCGAGCAGCAGATGGATGCGCCGGGCGGCATGGTGACGGCCTTCCTGAAGGGCGGCCTGGACCAGGCGCGGCGCTTCCTGGAGCGGGTCGAGGTCTTCGCCCTGGCCGAGAGCCTGGGCGGGGTGGAGAGCCTCATCGAGCACCCGGCCATCATGACCCATGCCTCGATCCCGCCGGAGATCCGCGCCAAGCTGGGCATCAGCGACGGGCTGGTGCGTCTCTCTGTCGGCGTCGAGGGCGCCGACGATCTGCTCGCCGACCTGGAAAACGCCCTCGCCTGAGGTGCCCCCTTCCCGGATCGGGGAGCCTAGAACGCGGGGCCGACCGAGCGGTAGGCGCTTTGGAAATAGACCAGGGGGTCGCCCTCGCCGGCAACCTGCAGGCGCTCGACCCGGCCGACGATGATCACGTGGTCGCCGCCCTCATAGAGCGTCTCGCGGCGGCAGGCCAGATTGGCCAGGCAGCCGGTCAGCACCGGCAGGTCTCCCGGCCACAGCTCGTGATCGACCCCGTCCCACTTGTCCGCCATGGCCGTCGCGAAGCGGACGGAGAGCTCGTGCTGCTCCGCGCAGAGAACATTCACGGCAAAGCGTTCTGCCTCGCAAAGCCCCGCGAAACTGGGGGTTTCCTTGTCGAGACAGAACAGAATCAGCGGTGGATCGAGAGAAACCGAGGAGAATGAGTTGACCGTGATCCCCCGGTAGCTCCCGGCGGCGTCCCGCGCCGTCACAACGGTCACACCGGTCGCGAAGCTGCCCAGGGCGCGACGAAAAGCAAGTGAATCAAACGTCATCTCGGGTCCAGGTCGCGGGCAGGTCCGCAGCGGCTGACCGGGCCGCCGCCGGCAGCTCGAATCTTAATCGCAGCGAGGGCCCAAAAGCCACTACAAACCAACCATTTCCGACTTTTAACGGCAATAGCTAAACCACTTCTTAACTTAAATCGGCCACCTTCAAAAGCCGTCCCCCCGGACGATTTTCACAGCGGCTGTATTCTCGCGGATTGGGGCTCCATGGGGCTTATCGTAGGTATCCTGATCGTTCTCGGCTGTACGCTTGGCGGCTACATGGCGATGGGCGGAAAGCTGGGCGTGCTTTGGCAGCCCTTCGAGGCCGTCATCATCGTTGGCGCCGCCATCGGCGCCTTCGTGATCGGCAATACGGCCGACGTCATCAAGGCCGCCGGTGGTGCCATCGGCAAGACCCTGAAGGGGTCGGCCTACAAAAAAGACAACTACATCGAGCTCATCAGCCTGCTTTATCAGATCCTCAAGGTCGCCAAAACCAAAGGCAACCTGGGATTGGAGCAGCATATCGAGAATCCCCAGGATTCCGCCCTCTTCGCCCAGTTTCCCGGCGTCATGGCGAACGAGACCGCCGTCGTCTTCATGTGCGACTACCTGCGCATGCTGACGCTGGGCTCCGACGACCCGAACGAGATGGAAACCTTGATGGACGAAGAAATCGAGGTCGTCCACCACGAGCATTCCGAGGTCGCCCACGCGCTGCAGACCATGGCTGACGGCATGCCCGCGCTCGGCATCGTCGCCGCGGTGCTGGGCGTCATCAAGACCATGGGGTCGATCACCGAGCCGCCGGAGATTCTCGGCAAGCTGATCGGCGGCGCCCTGGTCGGTACTTTCCTGGGCGTGTGGGTCTCCTACGGTTTCCTGGCACCGATCGCCACTAAGGCACAGGCCGTCTACAACCTGGAAATCAGGTACCTCTACTGCATCAAGGCCGCTCTGCTGGCCCACATGCACGGCTCGCCGCCGGCGGTTTCCGTCGAGTTCGCCCGCAAGGCACTGCATTCCCATGACCGCCCGACCTTCTACGAGGTCGAGGACGCGGTCGGTGCGCTGCCGCCCCCGGCGTAACGCAAGGCGCCCTCCATGGCAGCAGGCAACGACGACGCACCAGTCGTCATTATCAAGAAGATCAAGAAGGTCAGCGGCGGCGGTCATCACGGCGGCGCCTGGAAGGTCGCCTATGCCGACTTCGTGACCGCCATGATGGCCTTCTTCCTGCTGTTGTGGCTGCTCAACGCAACCACCGAGGAACAGAAGAAGGGCATCGCCGAGTACTTCTCGCCGGTCACCACCTTCTCGCCCGACAGCGTCTCCGAGAGCCCCAGCGGCGCCGGCGGCGTCATGGGCGGCCGCAGCATGATTTCCGAAGGTGCGCTGGTCAACGACACCTCGCCGATCGGCATCACCGTGGCGCTGCCCGGCTCCAAGGAGAATTCGGAAGCGCAGACCGAGCAGGACGCCGACGGCACCAAGGACAGCCAGCGCCTGGCCGGGGAGAACGAGGCGCCGGAGCAGGCCGTCGACCGCAACGAAGTCGACCAGCTCGCCCAGGAACTTGAGCAAGAGCGCTTCGAGCAGGCGGAGGCCGAGCTGCGCCAGGCACTGGAATCGGTTCCCGACCTCAGCGACTTCGCCAAGAACCTGGTGATCGACCAGACACCCGAAGGCCTGCGCATCCAGATCATCGACCAGGAAGGCCGCTCGATGTTCCCCTCCGGCTCGGCGGACATGCTGGGGCATACCCAGCGCCTGCTGGCCCTGGTGGCCGATGCGATCAAGAAGCTCGACAATCCCGTGGCCATCAAGGGCCACACCGATTCGACGCCCTACTCTGGCAAGAACAATTACTCGAACTGGGAACTGTCGACGGATCGCGCCAACTCCAGCCGCCGCGCCCTGCTCGCTGCCGGCCTGCCGGCCTCCCGGGTTGCTTCCGTCGTCGGCCGTGCGGATCAGGAGCACTTTGTGCCGGACGAGCCGAACTCGGCGCGCAACCGGCGCATCTCCATCGTTCTTCTGCGCCAGGCGCAGGGTAGCGAAACGCCGGTCTACCAGTCGGACAACTGATCGGCCGGCCTCAGGGCCGCCAGCTTTCACAACCGCTTGCGACCGCCCCGGCGCCCGGCCTAGGCTAAGGCCCATGTCAGCATCTGATTTGCGCCGTGCTGCCGGACCGCTCCCCTGGCACGGCGAGCCTCCCTCGCCTTCCCAGGCGCCTCACCTCTATGGTGGGACGGTTCTGCGGCGCAGCCTTGGCTATCTGGTGGATGTCGTCATCATTGCCGTACTGGGCCTTTGCCTCGGCTTCGCACTGTCCATCGTCGGCCTGCTCTCCTTCGGCCTGCTCAGCCCGCTGGCGATCATCGTCATGGCGCTCTGGCCGCTGCTCTACCACAGTTTTTTCATTGCCCGCAGCGGCGCGACGCCGGGCATGCAGCTGTTCGGCGTGGAACTGCGCGACTGGAGCGGACGGCCGGTCGAGCCGGCCCAGGCTGTTCTGGTGGTCTTGTTGTTCTACGTGAGCGTGAGCCTGACCGCCTGGCTGGTGCTCATCCTGGTGCTGTTCAACGACCGCGGACGCGCGCTGCACGACATCCTGGCCAGCACGCTGGTCGTTCGCCGGCAGGACCGATGACGCGAGTGCCGTCACCTTCCAACAATTCGTCGGGAAACAAACAACCTATTATAGAATACTGGCCAGAGACCCTAAATCCCTGCAATACTTCAGATCATAAGACGTGCCCCGGCAAGAACCGCAATGCGAAAACCGGGAATAGAAAAAGAACAGGGAGCATTCTTTGGAGAGTACGACCCTTTCACCCAGCGGTCCGCTGACAGCCTACGATCCCGACGGCTTCTACTGCGAAATGCTGGGCGGCAGCGGAGACCCCGCCGAACACACCCAGGCCATTCGCGACCGCCTCAACCGCCTGGATCTCGACGAACTGCGCGGCCGGGCGCGAGATGCGGAGCTGGAACTCTACAGTTTCGGCATCACCTTCACGGTCTATACGCAAAAAGACGTCATCGACCGCATCCTGCCGTTCGACGTGATTCCCCGGGTGCTCTCCGCCGAGGCATGGGAAACCATCGAGCGTGGCGTCACACAGCGGGTAACGGCGCTCAACCTTTTCCTGTGGGACATCTATCACGACCAGAAGATCCTGAAGGACGGCGTGATCCCGCGCGATCTGGTGCTGGGCAACAAGAACTACTGCCCGCAGATGCAGGGTATCGACGTTCCCCTCGGCACCTACGTGCACATCAACGGCACCGACCTGGTGCGCGGCGACGACGGACAGTTCGTCGTCCTGGAAGATAACGCGCGCTGCCCCTCCGGCGTTTCCTACGTGGTGGAAAACCGCCACCTCATGCAGCGCAGCTTCCCGGACCTGATGAGCAAAATCGGCATCCGCCCGGTCTCCAACTACGGCCAGAAGCTGCACGAGGCGCTGGTCGAGACGGCGCCGGCCGGCGTCACCGATCCGCAAGTCGTGCTGCTCTCGCCGGGTACCTTCAATTCGGCCTACTTCGAGCACATCTTCCTGGCGCGGGAGATGGGCGTTCCGCTGGTCGAAGGCAGTGACCTGACAGTCGAGAACGACAAGGTCTACATGAAGACCATCAACGGTCTCGACCCGGTCCACGTCATTTATCGCCGGATCGGCGACGACTTCCTGGACCCCGAAGCCTTCAATCCGGAAAGTCTGCTGGGCGCCGCCGGCCTCATGCGGGCCTACGCCAAGGGTAACGTCTCGCTGGCCAATGCGGTGGGCACCGGCGTCGCCGACGACAAGGCGGTCTATGCCTACATGCCGCGCGCTATCAAGTACTACCTGGACGAGGACGCCATCCTGCCCAATGTGGAGACGCACATCTGCCGCGAAAAGGAAGGCCTGGCCTATACTCTGGACAACCTCGACAAGCTGGTGGTGAAGCCCGTCGGCGAGGCCGGCGGCTACGGCATCACCATCGGGCCGCGCGCCAGCGCCCGCGAGCTCGAGAAGTGCCGCGCCGAACTGCTGGCCGACCCGGCCAACTACATCGCGCAGCCGATGATCAATCTCTCCGTCTGTCCGACGTTGACGGATGACGGCATCAAGGCCCGCCACGTCGACCTGCGCCCCTTCGCGGTGACCGGCAAGTCGACTTGGGTATTGCCGGGCGGCCTTTCCCGCGTCGCGCTCGTCGCCGGATCGATCATCGTGAACTCCTCCCAAGGCGGCGGCTCGAAGGATACTTGGGTTCTTGAATAGAGGGTTCTGGAGAGCGGGCCTCGTGAATAGGGGGAAAGTTTGAGCAGGCTGCTGTCACGCTACGCCGAAGCGACCTACTGGATGGCGCGCTATGTCGAGCGGGCGGAGAACCTGGCGCGCATTCTGGACGTGAACGAGACCTTCAGCCGCGACAGTCGCGGCTGGCAGAACTGGCGCACGATCCTGGAGCTGTACCAGGACGAAACCCGCTTCCTGGCCGACCATGCCGAGGCGGACGCGGACGCGGTGCTGTATTTCTACACGCTGGACCAAGGCAATTTCACCTCGATCATCTCAGCGGTGAATCAGGCGCGTGGCAATGCGCGGACCCTGCGGCCCTTGATCTCCACCGAGATGTGGATCCAGCTCAACATGTTCTCCAACGACCTCAAGAGCATGGCACGCGAAGACCTCACCGAGCCGCGACTCGCGCGCTTTTGCAATCGGGTCAAGGAAGCCTGCCAGACCCATACCGGGATCACCGAAGGCACCTTCTATCGTGACGAAGGTTGGTTCTTCTACCAGATCGGCCGTTGCATCGAGCGTGCCGACCAGACCACGCGGTTGCTGGACGTGAAATACCACCTTCTGCTGCCGACCAAGGAGAGTGTCGGCTCCCCCCTCGACGTCAGTCACTGGAATGCGGTGCTGCGTTCGGCGGCGGGCTATCATGCCTTCCGGCGGGTGCACCCCAGCGGGATGACCTCGTCCGACGTGGCCGGCTTTCTGCTGTTCCACAGCAGCTTTCCGCGTTCCGTCAGCGCCTGCGTGGACGAGATATCCAACAGACTGATGGAACTGCGGTCGCGCTATCGTCTGATCGGTGGCTCCAATACCCTGGAAGAACTCGACGAACTCTGTACCGTGCTCGACGACATCACCATCGAACGTGTCATCAGCAAGGGGATGCACGAATTCATCGACTGGATCCAGGCGAAGCTGATCCGCATCCACGCGGAGCTGGGCGCCGCCTACTTCGGCTACCCGGCAGTTCCCGATGCTGCCCGGCAGAGCGCGGAATAGCGCCCGGCCGCGGTGCAGCCGCCGGGCGCCTCGCCGGCGGCAGCGAAGGACTGGACGGCAGGTCAAAGGCCGCGCAGATTGTCGCCATGAAGCCTGATAGCATGACAAAGGGGCTGCAGGTGGCCGGGCCCCGCCCCCTGGGGCCGCTGCAGAACTACTATGTTCTGGAGCCCAACCTCTGCCCCTACCTGCCCGGCCGCATTGAGCGCAAACTGCTGACAGAAGTCAGCGGACCGCAGGCCCAGCGCACCTACGAGGCCCTTACCCTGTCGGGCTTCCGGCGCAGCCATCGCTTCGCCTACCGCCCGGCCTGCCCGCATTGCAGCGCCTGCATCCCGGTCCGTGTCGTGGTCGACCGCTTCGCGCCGGGGCGCTCCCTCAGGCGCATCCTGCGCGCCAACGAGGACCTCTCCATGACCCTGACGCCGGGCAAGGCCACCGCGGAGCAGTTCGCCCTCTTCCGGCGCTACATCGAATCCCGCCATGGCGACGGCGAAATGGCGGGGATGACGGAGCAGGAGTATCGCGACATGGTAGAATCCAGCGATATCGATACCCGGCTGGCCGAATTCCGCGACCCGGAAGGCACCCTCCTGGCGGTCTGCCTGCTCGACTGGCTGAGCGACGGCCCCTCCGCGGTCTACAGCTTCTTCGAGCCTGGCGAGACGCGCCGCTCGCTGGGAACCTATGTGGTTCTCTCGCTGATTGAGGCCGCCACCCGGAAGGGCGCGGCCCACGTCTATCTGGGCTACTGGATCGAGCGCAGCCGCAAGATGGCCTACAAGACCCGGTTCCGCCCGCTTGAGGGCCTCGGCGCGGAGGGCTGGCGCGTGATCGCTGAGTGAGTCGGCGCCGGCTTCGTGGCCGGGCCGGCCAGGACAGGCGGTCGAATTGATCGCCCGAGTTGCACTTGAGAAGAGCGGCGCCTATTCTCGCGGTGCATCAGTTGGGGTAACACTATGGCACGGGCACTGTAGAACGGAGTCGGGCCGCCTGGGACGGCCATTGCCCGGCACTCAAGCAAATCTCGGCTACATCGGGGAGGAATCGAATGAAACGCCGTCAATTCATGAAGCGCGCAGCGACCGCGACCGCTGCGACCGCTGTTGCAGCGTCCAGCTTTCCGGCACCTGCGATCTCGCAGGGCCTGATGAAGTGGCGCATGCAAACGACTTGGCCCAAGAATTTTCCCGGGCTCGGAACCGGTGCCAACAAGCTGGCCGAATTCATCGGTGCGGCCTCTGGCGGCAAGCTGACGGTCGAGGTCTTCGGCGGCGGCGAGATCGTGCCGGCTTTCGAGACCATGGACGCGGTATCCAGTGGCACCATCGAGATGGGGCACGGCGCGCCCTATTATTGGAAGGGCAAGGTCTCGGCCAGCCAGTTTATCGCCTCTATCCCCTTCGGCCTCAACGCCCAGGAGCAGAACGCCTGGATCCAGTTCGGCGGCGGCCAGGAACTGGCGGACAAGGTCTATAAGGAACTGGGCTGCAAGTTCTTCGCCTCGGGCAACACCGGCGTGCAGGCTGGCGGCTGGTTCAACAAGGAGATCAACTCCCTGGAGGACTACAAGGGCCTCAAGATGCGCATTCCGGGCCTTGGTGGCGAGGTCGTGAAGGCGGCCGGCGGCAACGTCGTGAACCTGCCCGGCGGCGAAATCCCGCCGGCGCTGCAGTCCGGCGCGATCGATGCGACCGAGTGGGTCGGCCCGTACAACGACCTGGCCTTCGGCCTCTACAAGAGCGCCAAATTCTACTACTACCCGGGCTGGCACGAGCCGGCGACCCTGCTCGACAATTTCATCAACCTGAGCGCCTGGGAGAAGCTTTCCGACGACCTCAAGGCGGTCATCGCCGCCGCGAACGGCTTCGCGAACGGTTATGTGCTCAACGAGTTCACCGCAAAGAACAACGGTGCTCTGAATACCCTGGTCAGCGAGCACGGCGTCATCCTGAAGAAATTCCCGGACGAGGTGCTCAATGCACTCGGCGCGCTCTCGGGCCAGGTGATCGGCGATCTCGCCGCGGCGGATCCTCTGAGCGGCGAGGTGATGGCTTCCATCGTTGCCTTCCGCAAGCAGGCGATCGCCTATGCGAAGGTGTCCGACCAGGCCTTCTATAACGCCCGTGGCCTGCCCTTCAAGTGGATCGAATAGGCTGCGTGCAGCCGCTCCACAGGCGGCTGCGGGCATAAAAAAAACAGGCCGGCGGGGATCACCCCGCCGGCCTTTTTTTGTCTTCCGGTCAATCTGCCCGCGTCCTGCGGGCTGTCTGGTCTCAAACGGTCAGAACAGAACCCCCGGCAGCCACGTCGCCAGGCCGGGGAACGCCGCGATGATGATCAGCCCGATGACCTGGATGAGGACGAAGGGGATGATGCCGCGATAGATGTGCATCGTCGTCACCTCCGGTGGCGCCACGCCGCGCAGGTAGAAGAGCGCGAAGCCGAATGGCGGGGTCAGGAACGAGGTCTGCAGGTTCACGGCGATCATTACGCCAAGCCAGATCGGGTCGAGCCCCATGACCAGCAGAATCGGTCCCACAATGGGCACCACCACGAAGACGATCTCGATGAAGTCGAGGAAGAAGCCCATGACGAACATCAGGGCCATGACCACCAGCATGGCCCCGAAGGCGCCGCCGGGCATGGAGCTCAGCACTTCTTCGACGATGTCGTCGCCGCCCAGGCCGCGGAACACCAGCGAGAAGACCGAGGCGCCGAGCAGGATGACGAAGACCATGGAGGAGATCTTGACCGTCGTCTGCATCACCTCGGTGAGGATACCGCTGCGGTAGACCCGACCCAGGGAGACGGCGACGCCGAACAGCATCGCCAGGATGCAGATACCGGCCACGCTGGCCGCCACGGCGTCCTGGAAGGGCACCACGTCGCGCTGCATTCGGAGGTCGAATATGGTCACCAGCGGCACCAGCGCGACCATGCAGAAAGCGGCGACGTAGACCGGCCAGGCCTGGCCCTCTCCCTCGCCCACGGCGCGGCCAGCCAGCAGCAGCGCCCCGATGCAGCCGATGGCGGCGGCTTCCGTCGGGGTCGCCACGCCGAAGAGGATCGATCCCAACACCAGCACGATGAGAGCGGCAGGCGGCACCAGAACCCGCAGGATGCGAGCGCCCATGTGCTCCGTGTCACCCCCGGCGCGCTGGAGCGGCGGGCAGGCTTCGGGCCTCAGCCACCCGGTGATCAGGATCCACAACATGTAGAGGCCGACCAGCATCATGCCCGGCAGGAAGGCGCCGGCGAAGAGGTCGATGACGGAGACCGGGTCCGGCGCGTAGTTGCCCAGGTCGAGCTGTGCCTCCGTATTGGCGCCCTGCAGGATATCGCCGAGCAGGACGAGCACGATGGAGGGCGGAATGATCTGCCCCAGGGTGCCCGACGCGCAGATCGTGCCGCAGGCGATGCGCGGGTCGTAGCCGGCCTTCAGCATCGATGGCAGCGACAACAGGCCCATGGTCACCACGGTGGCGCCGACGATCCCCGTCGAGGCGGCGAGCAGCATGCCGACGATGACGACCGAGAGGCCGAGTCCGCCGCGCAGGCCGCCGAACATAAGGCCCATGGTGTCGAGCAGTTGTTCGGCGATTTTCGATCGCTCCAGCATGACGCCCATGAAAACGAAGAGCGGTACGGCGACCAGCAGCTCGTTGTTCATCACGCCGAAGTAGCGGTTGGCGAGCGCGCCGAACAGGCGCAGGTCGAAGATGCCGAAGGCGAGGCCCAGGAAGGCAAAAGCCAGCGCGACACCGCCCAGCGTAAAGGCGACCGGATAGCCGAGCAGGAGCACCACACAGGCCGTCGCGAACATGACGAGGGAGAGCAACTCCCCAAGCAGAACGGCATCCATGTCCTAGATCGGCCCCGTCTCTTCGTCGGCGGGTTTGAACTCCGGGTGCCCGACCAGCACCAGGTAGCTGCGTGCCGTCAGCGACAGCCCCTGCAGGCCGATCAGGAAGCAGAACAGCAGGATCACGGTCTTCAGCAGGAACAGCGCCGGCAGCCCCCCTGCCTCGCGCGATTCCTCCAGCCTCATCCAGGAGTCGAGCACATAGTCGTAGCTGACAAAAATGATGACCAGGACCAGCGGTAGCAACAGCAGCAGTGACCCAAACAAGTCGATGATCGCCTTGTAGCGCGCGCTGTTCGGTCGGTAGAAAATGTCGACGCGGACATGGCTGTTGTGCAGCAGGGTGTAGCCGGCACCGATCATGAACACGACACCGTGCAGCCAGACGTAGGATTCCTGCAGCCAGACCCAGCCGATGGCATAGACGTAGCGCAGGATCACCACGGCGAAGGTGATCAGCACCATCAGCAGGGTGAGCCAGGCGACCCCGCGTCCGATCCGCTCGTTCAGGCGGTCGGTCAGGTTAACAAAAGCGACGAGCCCACTCACGTTGACGTCCGCGTCCCCTTGCTGAGTTCGTCGACCTCAGCGCGCTCGGTTCAAGCGGACGCTCCCGATGAAGGGAACCGGGTCCGCCCGCTCCGGGAAAAGCGCGCCGGCCGAATTCTACCTGCTTGTTTGCCAAGGATGGGCCAGCTTTCCGCCAGCCGCCGCCAATTCCTGTTCAAAGCTTATTGGTTCTCGTTGTCGTGGGGGCTTATAGGCTGCGGCGAGGTCCACGACAACGAAGAAATGCCGCAAATCAGCCAAATTTGTTCGACCTCGGGAATCCATTCGGGGGCAAACGACCCGCCTGCGCCCGCTTGCCGATCCAGTCCCTGAGGTCGGTTTCGGTACGAGTGCGCCCGGCGCCGGCGGCCCAGGTCAGGCCTTCCCTGCGGTTGAAGGTTTTCGCGTCCGAAAGCCCGCCATCCTTGTATTTCTGCAGGATTACTCCCCGTCCCCGGGTCATCTCGGGTACCTCGTCGAGAGGGAACAGCAGCAGCTTGCGGTTCTCGCCGATGACCGCCACGAAGTCGCCCTCGACCACGCGGCAGACCGCTGCCTCGACGTCCTGGCCCGGGTTCAGCACCTGCTTGCCGTTCTTGGTTTGGGCCACGACCTCATCCTCGGGAACCACAAACCCGCGGCCGTCGGAGGAGGCGACAAGCAGCCTGCGGCCGGGCTGGTGGACGAACGCCGCCACGATGTCCTGATCGTTGGGCAGCCCCATCATGAGGCGCAGCGGCTCTCCGAAGCCTCGCCCGCCCGGCAGCTTGTCCACCCCCAGGGTGTAGAAGCGGCCGTTGGTGGCGAAAACCAGCAGCTTGTCGGTGGTCTCCGCATGCACCACGAAGCGTTCGCGGTCGCCTTCCTTGTATTTGGCTTCGGAAACGTCCTCCTGGTGGCCCTTGAGGGCGCGGATCCAGCCCTTGGCGGAGCACAGCACCGTCACCGGCTCGCGCTCGACGACAGCCTCGAGCGGAATGACCACGTCCGAAGGCACATCGCCGATCTCGGTGCGCCGCTTGCCGAGCGGCGTCTTCGGCCCGAAACG
>MRWG01001371.1_pt1 | contig 15945 bp, 13 predicted proteins | sample 1013341 | NCBI WGS metagenome assembly MRWG01 (sample SAMN06117577, study PRJNA244670) | biofilm metagenome | biome: Water; feature: Cathode Biofilm; material: Biofilm; isolation source: microbial consortium enriched at the cathode of a solar microbial fuel cell | place: USA: District of Columbia ... | reverse complement strand
GCCTTATTACGACGACGCCTTCCGCAGGCGTCACGCCGGTCCCGCCGCCGCCATGCGCCACCCGGATGGCTTCACCATCGCGCACGGCGGCTACCGCCGTCTCGGTGCCGACGACGTGCGCGATGGTGAAGCCATCCGGGTGGCGCATGGCGGCGGCGGGACCGGCGTGACGCCTGCGGAAGGCGTCGTCGTAATAAGGCTTGTTGGGCGGATAGGGATCGGCGCCGTCGATACGGAGCGTGCCGTGCACGGCGGCGGACCGGTAGAGCGCGGCATCGCTGTCTTCGCCGTACGCGCCGCGGCCCGGATCGACGAACAGCGGTTTGCCGTCGACATGGATTTCGGCGCTGCCCATGTCCTGATGGGCGTGCCCCGGCATGAACGGCCAGCTCGCGGGCGGCACGTGGGCCAGCATCGACCAGCGGCCGAAATCGGCACGCAGCCAGCCGTCGGTAAGAAGCATGTCGTCGCTTGCCGCGCCCACCGCCTCGGCGAACCGTTGCAGCCTGCCGCGGTCCTCGTCGTTGCGGGTCGCGGCCCAGGGGCCGGCGCCCCGCTCGAGCCCGGCGAGGAAACCGGGCGGACAGTCGGGCGAAATGTCGCCGATCAACGGCAGGCCACCCGGCAGAACGAGCTGGTGTGCCGCCGTCATCAACCGTTCCGCGACCTGGGCGAGCGCGGCGGCCTCGTCGTCGAAGCCGTGCCGTTCGGCGGCGAGCCAGACGTCGAGATAATTCCTGAGATAGAGGACATGATAATGGCTGGAGCCTTCGCGCAGCATGCCGCCCGGCAGGACAATCCGCGCCGCTTCATTGACGAGGATGTGGAAGCCGAGGCCGCGGACGGCGTTGTCGCCGAGCGCACAGCCGATCCGGTAAAGCCCGCGGCCGTTGTTGGCGAGGTGGTTGGAGGTATCGTGGTCGCCGAAATACTCGAGCCGTTCGGTGATTGTTTCGGCGTGCTTGCCGAGATCGCGGGCGAGGGACGCAGGCTCGCCGGGGAGACCGAGGCGGGTGCTTGCGTCGATAATGTTGATGGCCCGCTCGGCGGCTGTATACGGATGCCAGTGCATGCCGCCGGAATCAAAAAAGCGCCGGCGCCATGCCTGCCACAGCGTCTTGTATGCGGTTGCCGGAACATGCGGCAGCAGGGGCAGCCAGGCGAAGCGGTGCCGGGCGAGGTCGGCTTCGATGTCGGGGACGGGGCGATCGAAAAAAGCGTCCGGCTTCGCCGGATCTATGGACACGTCCGTACCGGCAAGATCGACAACGAATGAATCGAATGTTTCCTTAGATGTTATTTCTTCCGGCGGGTCGGCCCACTGGGCACCGGTGACTTTCAGCGGCAGCCGGTCCCAGGCATAGATCGGCAGGTGCGGCGCGAACGGCGCCGGTGGTGCTTGCAGGCTAAGTGCGCGGCGCAACAGCCATGACCGGAGCACCGGGTCGGCGGCGAGTTGCGCGAGCTTCCGTTTGAAGTCTTGCAACCTCACCAGCGGCCCGGCGGAAAGAGCCCCGGCTCCGGTGTCCGGAAGTCGTCGAGGCCGCGGATCGCGGCGCGGCCCATGGCGACGATCGCTTCCTCGGCACTGCCGCCGATGTGCGGCGTCGCGAGGAAGTTCGGCAGGTTCAGGAGTTCCGTATCTTCGGGCGGTTCGGCGGCGAAGACGTCGAACGCGGCGGCGGCGAGCCGCCCGCCCTTGAGCGCTTCCTTGAGCGCCGTTTCATCGACCAGTCCGCCGCGTGCGGTGTTGATCAGCACCGCGTCCGGCTTCATCAGCCGGAGGCGGTCCGCGTGCAGGATATTGTCGGTCGTCGCATCCAGCGGCAGGTGCAGGCTGACCACATCGGCCTGCTTGAGAAGCGTTTCCAGATCCGCGTTGATGACACCGTGTTCGGCATGGAAATCGGCGAAGTCCTCGATATCGTGGGCCAGTACCTCGCAGCCGAACCCGGCGCGCAGCATCGCCGCCAGTTCCTTGCCGACGTGGCCGCAGCCGACGATGCCGACGGTGCAGTCGGAAAGCTGCCGCCCCACGGTCTGGCGCCACGTGCCGTCCAGCACCTCGGCGTTGGCGGCGGGAACGTGACGGAGCAGCGAAATGGCGACCGCGATCACCAGCTCGGCGACCGAGCGCCGGTTGACGCCGCCGGTCCAGCCGAGTTGGACACCACGCGCGATCAGCGCGTGCAGGTCGATCTTGTCGAAGCCGACCCCGTACTTGGCGACCACCTTCAACTCCGGCACGGCGTCGAGGATCGGCCCGTCGATCCGTTCCAGCGCGATGACCGCCTTGTCGTGACCTTTCAGGAAATCGATCAGGCGGCCGCCCGCCAGGCTTTCGCCGGCATCGTTGAAGGTCGCGTCCGGATAGCGCGCCTGCAACTCGGCCCGCAGCACCGGATGGCGCGAGAACGACCGGGACGCGACGCAGACCCTGCTCATGCGGCGAAGTGATCTCTCAGCACGTCCGCCAGCGCGCCCGGAAAAGCGTCGTAGGAATCGATCAGGACGGTCGGCTTCAGCTCCTCGAACGGCACATGGCAGTATCCGAAGCTGACGCAGATCGACGGCACGCTGGCGTCGTGCGCGGCGCGGATGTCGTTCTCGCTGTCGCCGACCATCACCGCCGGTGCGCCGGGCACATTCATTCGCGCGATGGTGTCCAGCACGTGGCGGCCGTCCGGCTTGCGGTTCTCGACATCGTCGCCGCAGAGCATGACCGGGAAGTATTTGGTGAGGCCGAACGCGTCCAGCACCGGTAGCGTCGTCTTGCGCGGCTTGTTGGTGCAGAGCGCCATCGGCACGCCGTCGGATCTGAGCGTGTCGAGCGCATCCATCGCGCCCGGGAACACCAGCGTGTCCTGGATCGGGTTCTCGCTGTAAATCTGCAGGAACGTCTCGCGGACGCGATCTGGATGCCCCGCGTCGTCAATGCCGCCGGTGTCTTCCAGTGCATCGGCGACAAGGTAATGCGCGCCCTTGCCGACCAGGTCCTTGACCCGCTCCACGCTCAGGGGGCCGCGCCCCTCCGCCGCAAGCGCCCTGTTGAGCGACCAGGCGACGCCGGGCGCGCTGTCGATGAGCGTCCCGTCGAGGTCGAACAGCACGATGTGATTCCGGGCGGCGCTCATGTCAGTATTTCCCCCACAGCGGATCGGACGGCATCGCCGCCTCGACGCGCGCCACGTCCTCGATGCTGTCGACGGACTGGTAGGGCCGGAACGTCATCGGTGCGATGCGCTGAAAGAAACCGTTGTCGCAGATGCGGTTGGAATCGCAGGCCTCGGCAATCTCCAGCGGCGACTCCGGCGTTTCCGTGAACCACTTCAGGAAATTCCATTTGAAGCCGAAGATGCCGCCGACGCGCTTGGCGCCCGCGTCCGGATCGAATTCCTTCATGTAGGGGATGGGGCTTCGCGACGTGTAGAGCACGTTGCCGTTCAGGTCGTGCACCAGCTTGACCATGTCGGGGTTGTTGAAGGTTTCCTCGTCGTGGATCGGCACCGCCAGCATGGTGCCCCTGACGCCGGTGTCCTCGAACGGCGTCAGCACGGCCTCGATCACGTCGGGACCCAGCAACGGTTCGTCGCCCTGCACGCATACGACAATGTCGTCGTCGGCAACATCGGCGCCGCATTTGGTGGCGGCCTCGGCGACCCGGTCGAGGGCACGGGTATGGGTGTCTGCCGTCATGATGACGGGAAAGCCCTTGTTATCGCAGAATTCCCTGATCTCGTCGTCGCAGGTGGCGACGGCGAGCACGTCCCAGCCGCCGAACATCTTCGCGCGCAGGAAGCAGTGTTCCAGCATCGGGCGGCCGCAGATCGGATGCAGGGGTTTTCCGGGAAACCGGCTCGCCGCCATGCGGGCCGGCACGATGCCGATGGTCTTCATTGCGATGCTTTCTCCTGCGTTTCGTTCAGGATCTTGTGGATTTCCCGGGCCGCCAGTGCATGCGCTTCGGCGGTCCAGTGCCCATCGTTCTTGAAGTGATACTGTAGCGGATTGCCCGACGCTTCGAATACCGGCCTCATGTCGATGATGGGTGCGCCGAGCGGCGCAAGGGCCTTGACGAACGCATCGTGGCTGCGGGCTGCGGCTTGCTGTCCATCGCCGATCCAGAGTGCGCGCGACGGAATAATCAGCAGCGTTGCATTATAGGGCGCAATCAGTTCCCAGAGCCTCGTAACGGAAGCAGAGATAACGGATGGATCGAAGCTGTGCCCGGGGACGCTCTTTTCGATATCCGCGATCAAACCGAGTTTGAGCGCGGCGGCGCGCAGTGCCGGGTTCCGGTGCACCTGGCTGGCGATGAGTTTATAAAGCGCCGAATGCTGCGTAAGAAACTCCTTGATCGTGCGTAGGTAGCTGCCGTGGGCAGGTGCGGGTCCGCTCGGCCCCGGCTGCGCCGGTGCGGCATCGTAAAAACCCAAGTCGTTCTCCATGCAGATGCCGACGACGATGTGCCGGATTTCGGCGCCCCGATCCCGGGCGTGCCGCAGCAGCTTGCCGTATTGATCGAAGTTGCCGGGGATCGAGATGTTGAAGGTACGGGTGCCGGTCAGTTCTTCAAGCTGGTTTGAGTAACGATCGGCTGCCTCGACACCCCAGCCAAAAGAGAACGAATCCCCAACAACGTATAGGTCGCTCTCCGTGCCCGTCGCGATATCGCGCCGGTCGCGAAAGCCGTATGCGTTGATCGTGACAGCGACGTCGTAGTCGCCGGCGAGCTTGGTCTGGCGAACCGACGTGCCGGGCTCGCCCAGCGCTGGTCTGCCGTCCGCGCCAGCCTTGAAGCGAACCTGTCCGGAGGGGTCGTAGATCGGGAACAACAGTCGGATACCTATTTCCATTGCCGCCGCGCCGGCGGCGAAGACGGCGACAAGCAGGAGGAGATTCAGAATAGCCTTGCGCATTAGGCGTCCACGCCCTCAGGATTCCACATTTCACGCCAACGCGGGTCGGCGCAATATATTTTATAGACGAGCTGCATGGTGCGAAGCGCATCCTCGCCGGAGCCGTTGCGGATTTCGCCGCCGCGCAGGATGGCATCGGCGAACTCGGCCACTTCCAGCGTCCACGACGGGTCGTTGTCGTAGCTTTTCGTTTCCTCGTGCGGGTCGCCCATGTCGTTGTCGCCGCGCCGGGTGACGGTCAGTGTCTCGGCGCCGTAGCTCTTGGATCCGGAGAGGATGCCGGAAAGCGTCAGCGCGCCCCGGGTCATGCCGATTTCGAGACGGAACCGGTGGCGCCACTGCGACGCCGACGAATGCAGCATGGCGGTGACGCCGTCCCCCGTCTGCATCAGGGCGTAGGCGTTATCCTCCACGTCGTGGCCCCAGACTCGGTTCGAGACGAAGCTTTTGACGTCGGTGAACTCGCCGCCGAACAGCCGGATCAGGTCGACCATGTGAATGCCCTGGTCGAGCAGCACGCCGCCGCCGGCAAGCGCGCGTTCGGTGCGCCAGCTTGTCTGGTCGAAGGTGATCAGTTGCGACTTGCCGTAGACGCCGCGCATGTCGATGACGTCGCCGAGCTCGCCGGACGCCAGTGCCGCCAATGCGTCCTGCACGGAGTCGTGATAGCGGTGATTGAAACCGTACTTCAGTTTCTGTCCGGCGTGCGACGTGTGGCAGGCGATGACGCGCTCGATGTCGGCGACGTCGCGGCCCGGTGGTTTTTCGCAGAACACGTGCAGGCCGTTTTCCAGCCCGGCGACGGTGACTTCGGCGGCGATGTCGTTGGACATGGCGACGAACAGCACGTCGAGATCTTCGCCAAGCAGCTCCTGATAGGTCCGGAAATACTTTACGCCGTCGTCGAAGGTGCCGCTGCCCCCCAGCGTGCGGTCGCAGACGGCGACGGTCCGCATGTCGTCGCGGTCATCGATGACGCCGCGGCGGCGTTTACCGACGACCCCGTACCCGGCGATTCCGATCTTCAGTTTTTCGTTCAAGCTTTCGATGTCCGGTAAAGGGCCGAGATGGCGTCGTCCGGCCGCCCGAGACGTTCGGATGACGCGTTGCCGTCGACCGTGACCCAGCCGCCGGCCTCGTCCGAGCGGTAGAACGCGTGCAGAAGCTCGAGGGTCTTTAGGCAGTCCTGGCGGTCGACGGGATAAGGGGACTCACCCCGGAAATCGGCGACGATGTCGCGGTACATTTCCGTGTGCCCGAAGCCGTAGACGGCGCCGTGCCCCTGGATCCCCCTGAAGTCCTCGGAGTTGGCGGCGCAGGCCACCGGGTCCGGGGTGAACGCCTGCAATTCGTTGACGGCGATGCCGCCGATCTGCGCCAGGCCTTCCGAACAGACGAACGAGATCGACGCCTCGAAATCGTCGGGCCGGGCGGCGGTCGTCGATTCCAGCGTGCCGACGGCGCCCGACGCATAGGTGAACGAGGCGACGGTCGTGTCCTCGACTTCGATCTCGGCGCCCAGCGTGCGCATGGTGGCGTTGACGTTCTCGACATCGCCGCCGAGGTGCCGGAGCAGGTCGACATGGTGAATGGTCTGGTTGGTGAGCGCGCCGCCGTCGTGCGAGAACGTGCCGCGCCACGGCGCCATGTCGTAATAGCGCTGCGGCCGGCACCAGCGCAGCCGGACGGAAACGGTCCGGACGTCGCCGAGTTCGCCTGATTCCAGGGCGGTCTTCACACGCCGGACGGCCTTGTTGTAGCGGTTCTGGAACACCGGAAAGATGCGGCGCCCGGCCTTGTCGGCGGCGGCATAGGCGTCACGCAACTGTTCGGGCCGCATGAAGGTCGGTTTTTCCATGACCACGTGCTTGGCGAAATCGCGGATCATCTCGATGCCGTGCTCGAAATGCATGCCGCTGGGCGTGATCACGGCGGCGATGTCGATTCCCGGTACGTCTTCGAACATTTTCCGGTAGTCGGAAAACGCCGGAACGCCGAACTCCGCCGCATACGCTTCGGCTTTTTCGATCTCGAGGTCGCAGACCGCGGCGAGTTCGACGCCGTCCACCTCGGCGATGGAGCGGCAGTGATGCCCGGCGATGCGGCCGCAGCCGATCAGGGCGACTTTAAGGGGGTCGGTCATGGAGTCGGTTCGGTCCGTTCGTCACGCAAAAGCGATGTCCACACGTTCATGTCCGGCGGCGGGAAGGCCTCGGTCCTATCGGCGGCCCCCGCGTGATTAACCGCTTCTGGCGGGTTCCGCAATGCCTCAGGCAGTTCGCCCGCGCTGACCGATACCGGTTCCAGTCCCCTGGGCAGGATATCCAGCGCGATACCGCCCTCGGGAATGAAACGGTAGGTCGGCACGCCGCCCAGCAGACCTTCCAGGCCCGTGGTGCCGGTACAGTATATAAGGGCGCGCATCGCCGGCAGTTCGGGGATGGGTTGGCGGGTATGGGTGAAGTTGTCGCTTTCGCTCACCGGATAGGGGTTCAACGGATGGTCCTTGACGATGAACGGCCGTTCGGCGCTCGCAAGCGGGCGGCAGGCCTCGACCATCTGCCGCGCGAACGAGGGATTGTTCGAAAGCGCCAGGAATACCGGGCCCTTCGGGTCGTATGCCGGCAGGCCCCTGGCGCCGATGCGGTGTGCGCCGGCGACGGTCATGCGGCTTGCCGGGATGCCGCGCCCTTTCAGGTCGTCCTCATATGAAGGGCCGTTCAGCAGGATCCTGTCGGGGATGCTGCCGGTGCCGTCGAGATTGGCGTCCGCGCCCTGGTTATACATGTGCCGACCGACGACCGTGTGCTGGTAGCCCAGCGTCGTGGCGCCGGTGCGCCGTGCGGCGCGGACGAAGTCCCGCTCCCACGGATGGTTTTCCCAAGGCCAGGCGACGGTTTTCGGGGCCGTGTCCTTGAGCCAGTTGGCGTGGCACGTCATCTGCCAGTGCGTCATGGCGGCGCTGCCGCCGCTGCCCTCGATGGCGGCGGCGCGTTCGACGAGCCATGCGGTCGCCGTATCCAGGCCGGCCGTGTCCGGTTTCCAGCGCACGAATGGCATTTTCAGCGCCGCGCCGACGCTGCCCCACGCATGCAGGGCATGGGTGCGGCCGTCACCGGCCAGTTGCAGCGCGTACGCCGCCGGGCAGTCCGTGTGCATGAGCCGCCGGAGGGCCGGCATCTCCCGCATCAGGTCGCCGAAATAGGCGTCATATCCTTCGGCGTTGCTGTCCGGGTGGCCGTAGACCAGGAGCCAGGCCGTCTTTGCCGGCGCTGTGCGGTGCGCGCGGGTGCGCCACAGCGCGGCCAGGCAGCGCAGCGCGGCGCGGGTCCTGGCCAGCATACCCCGGCAAAAAAAGCGAAGCCGCTTCGCGGCTAATCCGGGGGTGGTTTCGTCATTAACGTCATCCAATGACGCAAGTGCCCTGAACAACCAGGGGTCAGAACACGCGACGCAGATTTCTTCGGTCCGGCCTGCCAAGTCCCTGACCACATCGAGCCACGCCAGCATGACACCGAAGTCGGAGGCGTACGTGCTAATGGTCGGCATGTGCGCCAGGTCCGCGCCCGGCTGCGCCTGTAGTTTCAGGGCAACGTCGCGCCATGGTGCATAGGCCCGGTCGAAGGCGGCTTCGAGCCGGCGCGCGATATCTGGCACGACCGGCATGTCGGGCGGCAAAGGTTTATCGAAACCGATGGCGCAGATTTTCTCACCGGGCGCTAGCCGGGGCGGCACGGTGGCGGTCAGTCTGACCGGCACGGCGCCTAAAGCCAGTCCCCGCCGGTCAGTGGAATCATCTGTCCGGTGATGAAACCGGCCCAGCCCGACAGCAGGTAGCAGATCAGCGCCGCCGCCTCGGCGGGTTCGCCGGCGCGCTTGAGGGGGATCAGGTCGATCCGTTCGGCCATCTCGGCGTCCGTCTTGTTGTGCCAGCGTTCGTGAAAACCGCTGCGGATACAGCCGAGGCGCACTCCGTTGACGAGGATTCCGTCCTTGGCGCCCTCGCGGGCCAGCCCTTCGACCATGCATTCGGTGCCGCGCTTGGCGATGGCGTAGGGAAACGACATGGCGCTGCCGCCGTGCAGTGCCGACTCGGTGCCGTTGAGCACGATGCGCCCGCCCGTGCCCTGCGCCGTCATGTGCCGCATCGCCGCGCGCGCCAGGTAGAACGGCTGGTTCAGGTTGACGCCGATGTCGCGTTCCCAGTCCGCCGCCGGCATGTCCTTCCAGTGACCCGAAAAATGGATGGCGCCGGAAAGCGCGACCAGCGCATCGATGCCGCCGGCCTTTTCCGTGAACGCGTCGACGACGGCCTCGCAATCGGCGTCCGATTCCAGCTTGCGGACCATCGGCAGCACGCGGGCATCGCCGCTCTCGAAGGTCTGCGTGCCGCCGTGTGCGCCGACCCGGGCGACGTCGCTCCTGAGCAGCATGTCGACCAGCGCGCGGCCGAGCCCGCCGGTCGCGCCGGTAACGAGGATACGCATGCCGTCGACGGGTTTCGGGGCCCAGTCGGGGGCACGGTATCCGTTCATTTCGTCGGACATGGGGCACCCCCTTCTTCAATGCGTTTCATTAAGGCATAGCTTTCAACATGGCGATCCAGACCGTATGCGCCGATGGCGGCGTTGCCGGTCGGGGCGAGGCCCGCGGGAATCAGAATATAGTCAGGAACAGGCTCCAGCTCTTCGACCGCGTTCCCGGCGCCACAGTAATCGCGCGCCATCAGCGCAGTTTCGATCTCTTCGATCACGGCCTTCTGCCGGGCGCCCCGGGTCCAGGAATCCGGATTGCGGAAGTTCCCCGGGAAATCCTCCGGAACCGGCATGGCGCGGCCGGCGCGGGTCCCTAGCGAGCGGTCGATGACGATCTCGGGCACCGGACCGCTGCCGATCTCCGGCGGCGCGACGCGGTACGCGGGCGCGGCGTAGGCGATCGGCAGGATTGCCTTGCCGTTCGGAATCGTTTCGCGGATATGCTCGGCGACGCCGATCCAGGCGGCGGGCCTGGCGTTGCCGAATACGCCCGATTCGAGCGTTATCTTCCATGCAGGCGCTTTCTGATAAACGGCGATGGCGTAAGCGGCAGCCAGGACCAGTGCCAGTATCTGCGTTGTTACACGGGGTGCGTTGCGGGTGCCGTGCTCGAGCAACGGCGTGTCCGGGTGGCGGCCAACCATGGGGCAGGCCGGGCATAGGGCGTGCAGGACCAGAACGACGGCAGTGCCGGCGGCCAGCAAACCGGCCCAAAGCGGAACGTTGCCGGGACCGATCACGAAAAGTGCCGCGAAGGCGATCCCGACGGCGGCGGCGTTCGCTGCCGTGGTCTGTGCTTCGAGCCAGCGGAACCCGACGGTAAAAATCGCGATGTAGGCGAGGTTCTGCGGCCATGCCAGGGCCCGCGTCGGCGCAATCCCTTGCAGCAACGGGAACTTTATGGTGTCCGGCGCGAAACTCAGGTAAAGCCCGCCGAGCAGCCACGTAAGGATGCCCATCCAGGCAATCGTTACGACGCCGGTGTAGGCGCTGTCACCGCGCGGTGCGATCCAGATCGCGGCGCCTAGGATGGCAAGCCAAAGCCCGTTCTTCACCGCGAAGTCCGGCACGTCGTAAAAAGCGAGCTGGAACGGGTTCACATCGCCGCCGGCGGCAGCCAGAAGAATGTCCCAGAGTTCGAGTCGCCCGGCCTCGGGAATCGCCATGGCGTAATTGAGCACCCAGTAACAGGCAGCGATACCGAGCGCCGAGAGAACGCCTATGGCGATCTGCTCGCGCCGAGTGCCGGTAACGAAGACGGCGGTCATTGCCATCAGGATCGGGATCGGGGCGTATCGGACCGACGTGGCGAGCAACACCAGCGAAAGGGCGAGCACGATTGCTAGCCCCTTGCGCGCCAGCGCCGCGTAGAAAAGCCAGACGATCAGCGGGATCGCGATGACGCTGTGATTGACCCCCTGGTGGTGCGCCAGAAGGGTCTTGTGATCCAGAAAGGCGTGGTCCTTGGCGAACACCATGAGGACGACCGAGCGCTGATAAAGCTTGTCGGCGCCGAGCAGGCGCGCGGTCTTGTCGACACCAATCAGCCCGGCAGCGACGAAACCGAAATAGACGACGGCGAGGAATCGGTCGTCGAGCCAGATCTCGCCGAACACCTTGACTAGGCCGTAGAACAGGCTCAGTTGCAGGATTCGCGAGCCCATCCCGAACTCTGGGCCGCGATACGGGTCGCCGGCGAACAGCTCCGGGTGGATGGTCTGTAGCGCCGCGCCCGCATAGTTCGGTTCGTTCTCGAGGCCTGGAAAGTACTTGAGGGTCATCGCCGCCGCGATCACGGTGATCAGCGCGAGGACGACGCGGCCGCCGGTGCCGCTGGCGACCCGGGGGGCTGTTGCCTCCGACATCAGCAATCCGGATTCACGTCCGCGGGTTCTTTTGCCTGTTGCCGGCTTCCTGCTCGGCCCGGGACAGCAGCCATGCAAGGGCGGGGCGCGGTTTGGCGACGAGAATCATCTGATAGCCGAACAAGCCTTTCGAAACATAAATCAGCGCACGATTGAACCCGAGCAATGCCTTGCCGAGGCCGTGACCGAACAGCAGCGGAAACGGCGCTGGAATGGCGCGCAGGGTATCGACCTCGAAGCCGTATGTCTCGAACAGGTTGCGCATCGACGCGAACGTGAACAGACGCGGGTGCTGGTGACTGAGGATGCCGCGCTTTGAATAGTTGTGCCGACCGATCAGGACCAGAAGGCGGTTTGTGAGAAACGTTACGTTGCCGTTGGTCACCAGTATTTTCAGATCCGGATGAAGGCGCGCGCGCTGCGCGAAAGACTCCATGAACAGTTCCGGCGCGCGGAACCGGCCGAGACTGTCGTTGAAGACGATCCAGTCGAAATCCTCGAGGGTTTCGGGCAGGAAATCGTCCGAGAAGTCGATTTCTGTATACGCGTCGAAGGGCGAGTCTTCCGGTTCCGGCTGATCGTCGTATCCGGTGATGTGGCACCCCTTATCCTTTAGGGCCCGGGCAACGTATCCGCCGTCGACGCCGACGATCATCACCCGCGCTCCCGCCGGCACGGCGTCGACGCTAACGGCGTGGGAGCTCTCGAACCCGAGCTTGGAAGGAATGTCCTCCGGCCGGTGGCGTTTGCCGATCGGCAGGTCGTATTTCCGGTGATAGAACAGCGACGTGTTCCTGAGCCGTGCCGCTGCGGTCGTCTTGACGATGTCCCAGGCGTAGCGAAATCCGTCGACGTTGCAGATCTCGTCGCCGTAGAACGTGTCGATGCCGATCTCACGGACGCGTTCGCCAGATAGCAGGAGCTGGATATAGATCTCGTTGTCGAAATGGAACTCGTTGGTGACCAAGTCGAACGGAATGCGTTTCAACGCTGCCACGTCGTAGAGCCGATAGCCGGTGTGGAATTCATAGAGATCGGTATCGAGCATGAAGTTCTGATAGGTCGTCAGAATCTTGTTGCCGACGTACTTGTAGAGCGGCATGCCGCCCTTGAGCGCGCCGAAACGGTCGGCCATGCGCGACCCCATGACGGCGTCCACCTCGCCCGAAATGATCGGCGCAAGCAGTTTCGGCAACGCCTCGGGCGCGTACTGACCGTCGCCGTGCACCAGCGCCAGGATGTCGAAGTCGTGTTCGATGGAGTAGTGGAATCCGATCTTCTGATTACCGCCGTAGCGCTGGTTCTTCGGGTTGACCAGGACCGTGATCTTATAGGGGAGCTTGTGCTCTTCCTTGTAGCGTTCGGCGGTTTCGAACGTTCGGTCTTGGGACGCATCGTCGATGATCAGTATCTCCGTATCGTGCTCGGCCAGATCCTCGGGAATTCGCGACAGCACGCTTTCGATGAGTTGTTCGTGGTTGTAGGCGACGATAAAGATGAGAATTCGTTTTTTGCTCATGCTCGGTGTGCTTTTCAGACGTTTTCCATGCTCAGGCAGGGTTCTCGGGAGCGCCGCCGCTTACCTTCGGAAGGTCCGCGACATCGAAGCGCAGTGATACGGACATGCGCCCGCCGGCATTGACCTCGCCTAGTTTCTCATGCGGATGCTTGGCGTAAAAGCATGCCGCCTGTGGGTCATCCCTGTAATACTCGGTGCCGAGAAGAGCGACGCCGTGCGCTTCGCAGAGTGCGCGTATATCGGCCATGAATGCACCGCCCAGCCCCCGGTTCTGGTGTGTCGGGTGCACTGCGATATACACCAGCTCGGCATCGTACATGTCGCGCAGCTCGGCGTGACGCGCCGCGATCCGTCGCTCGGCCAGGGCATAGTTCAAGATCACGATCGTCGGCATCACGTATACGGCGGCGATCAGGGCGAGATATGCCGGCGTGACCATGAGCGGCTCGTTGCGCGGCACTGCGCGTCCGACCGTCGTGACATGGAAGCCGAGAACGGTGCCTTCTTCCTTGAGTACACGGCAGTGCCAGCGCGCACAGCCGGTCGCGTTCTCAAGATACCGCCCGATGAAGGCACGTGGCATCCTGGACAGGAAACCGAGCCGGGTCTCCTTGACGATGTCGACGACCTGTCCGATCTCCTCCTCGCGCAAATCCTCGAATTTCATCGTGCCGGTCATGCGGCCTCAGGCGTTGGCGATGATACAGGTGGTAATGGCGTCGATGTCGTCCTTGCCGAGATCGAGATGCATTGGCAGCGAAACGACCCGTTCGCTGATCCGGTGCGCATTGGGGCAGGTGCCGTGTGCGTACGCGTACATCGGATAAAGCGTGTTGTCGCGATAGTGGACGCCCGTGCTGATACCGATGTCTGCAAGCGCCGGCATCACCGCGTCACGATTGTCGACCGCGATCTGATAGAAATGTCGTGACGATACGCAGCCGGGCGCGACCGGCACTGGCTGAACAGCGTTCGAGGTGGCAAAGGCTGCGTCGTAACATTGTGCTACCTGGCGTCGATGGCTGTTATCGTCGTCGAGGTATTTGAGTTGTACCAGCGCAATCGCCGCCATGATCGAGTTGCCGTGGTATTTGAAACCGACGGTATCGACGTCGTACATCCAGCTATACCCGCCCTTGTTCGAACGCTGGTAGGTGTCTTTGCTGATGCCGAGCCAGCTTTGGCGCCTGGCGAAGGCGTCGAGTTCCGCATCCGTGAAACAAATCATGCCGGAATCGCCGGTCGGCATGTTCTTCACCGCCTGGAACGAGTAGACGGCGACGTCGGCCAGAAGCCCTGGATCTTTGCCGTGAAGCTTGCTGCCGCTCAAGTGTGCGGCGTCGAGGATCAAGACCAAGCCATGTTCGCGGCAGAGCTCGGTGACACGCTCGAGCTGTCCGGTATTGCCGCCGATGCCGACGAACATCACGGCGCGGGTGCGCGGCGTGATCTTGCGTTCGACGTCGTCTGGATCGAGGCACAGGTATTTATCGACATCGGCGAAAACGGGCGTCAGGTTCTCGTACATGATGGCGTGATTGGTGGATACGAAGGTAATCGGTGTCGTGATGACCTCGTCGCCGTCGACCCAACCCCGCTCGAGCTTGTAGATGTTAAGTGCCAGATGCAGACCGGCGGTGGCGGAGTTCAGGTAGTGAGCGTATGGCAACGCGGTATAAGCCCGCCATGCGTCCTCGAACTCGATGGTCTTGAATCCGAGCCCGGTCCAGCCTTTCTCGAGGCATTCGCGGATTTCCATGAGACATTCGTCAACGTGGAACCTGGGGCGGAAAAGTTGAGTGGTCATGTGTACTCCGGTAAAACAGGACAGTCCTTCAGCATCGGTGCGGCGCTGTCCTTGTCGGAAAGCACCGGGGTCTCGATCAGCCACGCGATGCCGATGTCGGGATCGTTCCAGGCGATGCTGTGTTCGTCTTCGGGCGCGTAGACGTCGGTACATTTATATATCACGTCGACGGTATCCGAGAGCGCACAGAGGCCGTGCGCGAATCCGGGCGGCACCCAGAGCTGCAGCTTATTCGCCGCGGAAAGAATATGCCCGGTCCATTGGCCGAACGTCGGCGAGCCTTTGCGGATATCGACGGCGACGTCGAAGATCTCGCCGTGGACGGCGCGCACCAGCTTCCCCTGTGCGTGCGGCTCCTGGAAGTGCAGGCCGCGGATGGTGTCTTTCGTGGAATGGGAATGATTGTCCTGCACAAACGCAAGACCGATCCCCGCGGCGGCGAACTTGTCGCGGTGGTGCACCTCGAAAAAGTGCCCGCGCGGGTCATCGAACACCGTCGGTTCGACCAGGAGCACACCCGCGAGGCCGGCCTCATGAAACTTCATTCGCTCTCGGTTTCTCGGATCAGCATGCGCACGTAGTCGCCGTAGCCGGAAGACGTCATGCCGTCGGCACAGCGGCGCAGGCCGTCCTCGTCGATCCACTTGTTGAGGTACGCGATCTCTTCCAGGCAGCCGATCCGGAGCCCCTGGCGGCGTTCGATGGCGGCGACGAAGCCGGCGGCTTCCAGGAGCGACTGTTCAGTGCCGGCGTCGAGCCAGGCGAACCCCCGGCCCAATTGCTCGACGTGCAGATCGCCGCGTTCCAGGTAGACCTTGTTGACGTCGGTGATCTCGAGCTCGCCGCGCGCCGATGGCGCGATGCCGCGGGCCACGTCGGCGGCCTGCCCGTCGTAGAAATAAAGCCCGGTCAGCGCCAGGTTGGAGCGCGGCTTAGCGGGTTTTTCCTCGATCAGCCTCGCGCGGCCGCCGGCGTCCAGTTCGACGACGCCGTAGCGCTCCGGATCGGTGACCGGATAGGCGAACACGCTGGCGCCGCTGTCGCGGGCCGCCGCGCGCTTCAGTATCTGCGACAGGCCGCCGCCGAACAGGATGTTGTCGCCGAGGATCAGCGCCGAGGGATCGCCGCCGACGAAGTCCTCGCCGATGATCAGTGCCTCGGCGATGCCGTTGGGCGCGGTCTGCTCGGCGTATTCGAACCGGAGCCCGAGGTGTTCACCGCTGCCGAAGATCTGTTCGAAGCGCGGCAGGTCGGCGGGGGTAGAAATAATCAGAATGTCGCGGATGCCGGCCAGCATCAG
>MRWG01002813.1_pt1 | contig 15993 bp, 16 predicted proteins | sample 1013341 | NCBI WGS metagenome assembly MRWG01 (sample SAMN06117577, study PRJNA244670) | biofilm metagenome | biome: Water; feature: Cathode Biofilm; material: Biofilm; isolation source: microbial consortium enriched at the cathode of a solar microbial fuel cell | place: USA: District of Columbia ... | reverse complement strand
CAAGAAGTTTGATCCCGTGGTCCGCAAGCACGTGATCTACAAGGAAGCCAAGATCAAGTAAGCGTCCTGCCTGGCAAGGGACAACAAAACCCGGTGTGGCTGATGGCCACACCGGGTTTTTTTATGCCCGTGCGGTCGCCCTGGCCCCGGGCCATGCTTCATTGTTCCATCACGTCAATAACAATAAACTTCATAACAGCACAAAGTCGGTCTTTTTGTACGAGTAGCAAACCAAGCATACTGGCATAACGATGTTACGCCGCCGCAAAGGTGGAAACGTAACGACAAACGCGGTAACAAAAGAATAAGAACAACCGGTCATCGCTTTCATAACACCGGACATCCGCCGACGTTTTGCGTAACTTGTTGATTTTAAAGGGTTTGGGCGAAGGATATGCAAAAGTGGGTACTTGTGAAGTGGTTCACATAATACCTACTATCGGAAAGGAATCGTCACTGATCGCACCTTGGGTGTAAGGGAGAGTTTGACATGAAATCACTGACCATCTTTACCACTGCCTCACAACGACTGGCCGCCCGGCTGTTCAGCCGTGGCCGTACCCAGGCCGACAAACAGCGTGGCGCCAGCGCGCTTGAGTACATCGTGCTTGCCGCCGCCATCATCTTTATCGTCGGCATTCTCGCAACGAATACTACGGTGCAGAACACGTTCCAGAGCGCGTTCGAGAATCTGTTCTCTTCAGCTCAGAATCCGTAAGCGGGAATGCTCGCATGGGCGTAATGTCGCTTTTGGCCAGGCGCGACGCGAAAGGGGCGGTGGCATTGGAATTTCTGATGCTGTTCCCCTTCGTGGTCGGGATGCTCTACGCCTCCGCCATCTACGGCATCGTGTTCTTCAGCCAGTACCGGCTGCAGAACGTGGTGGACCGGGCGGTGGCCACGGCCCTGTACGTGGACCGTTCCGCGTTCCAGGGCGAGCAGATGGAAGGCGCCGTGGTCAACCGGGCAAGCCAGGCCATGAGCGGCCTGCTGGCGACCCTGCCCGGGCCGCTCTCCAGCCTGGAGGACGGCGCGTCCTCCTGCGCCGTGGAAGCGGTGGGGGGCGTGGAGATGCTCCGTTGCGGAGTGACCTACAACTACAAGGAAAACCCCATCGTGCCGGTAATGAGCTTCGGCCTGCTGGGGACCTTTCCGCCGTTGCCGGACACGCTGGAAGCGGAGGCCCGCGCCGCCTTCTGACTAGAATGATAAGCAGTTGTCGAACAAGGATGTTTCGGAGGGGATATGGGATCAAAGATTTTATATATGCTGCCGGCCCTGGTGCTGGCCTTCCTGGCGCTGGTTCTGGCGCTGGTGGGGCTCAGCCGGGATCCGGAGCCGGTGACCGTCACAGCAACGGACACCACCGGGCAGGCGGACCGGGAACAGGCCACGCCGTCCTATGAATACTGGTTGCTGCGCCAGCCGCTGAATGCCGGCGAGGCCCTCAGTGAAGAAAACCTCGCCGTGGTGACGTCGCCCACCCAAATCAGCGACGCCTTGTCCGCGGAAGAAGACGTCTTCGGCCGTGAACTGCGCCGCTATGCCCGTCCGGGCGAACTTCTTTCAAGCCACCACCTGGAAAGCGGCGGTTCCCTGCCCGCCAACCTGCCGGAAGGCCAGCGTGCCATTGCCATTGGCGTGGACGACGTGGTCGGCGCCGGCGGGCTGCTGCAGCCCGGGGACCGGGTCGACGTGGTCACCGCCTTCCGCCGTTCCGACAAAGACGCACCGGTCGCTTTGGTGATGCTGCGTGACGTGCCGGTGCTGGCGGTCTACGGATCCCTGTCCGCCGGCGCCGATGACGCGGAAGAAACCGCCCGACGCCGTAACAACACCGCCGTCCTGTCGGTACCCGAAGATCGTGTGTCCGCGCTGATGCTGGCGTCCTCCGAAGGCAAGGTGCGCCTTGCGGTGGTGGCCGGTGAGCGCGGCGACACGCCGCCCGGCGATACCGACGAGCCCGCCGGCGATGGCGACCAGGCCCTCGCCGCCGCCGAAGAGGCGGAACAGAAACCCTTCTACTTCGACGACTTCTTCCCCGAGCGCGAAAAACCCGCGCCGGCCGCCGCGCCGAAGCCTTCTCCGGGCCAGCGCGTGCAGGTTTTCGAGGGCGCGGAATCAAGGAGCACCTATGTGCAATAAACAACGCTTCGGCCTGGGGGCGCGGCTGCTGCTGGTGCTGACGCTGTTTGCCGGCGGCCAGGCCGCCGCCATGGATGAATCCATGCGCATGGCGCCCGGCGACCAGAAAGTACTGAACTTCTCCGCGCCGATCACCAAGGTGGCCACCTCCAACCCGGAGGTCGCCAAGCTCACCGTCAGCGGCAGCCAGGAAGTACTGGTTACGGCTTTCAAGGAAGGCTCCTCCGAGATCACTATCTGGCAGCGGGGCGAAAGCCGGCCGATGCGCAGCAGCGTGGCGGTGGCCACCACTCTGGGCGGCAATCTGCCCTACGGCACCCAGGTGCAGACCGACATCCGTGTGCTGGAAGTGAGCCGCTCGGAACTGAACAGTCTGGGCGTTTATTACGCCAATCTGTTCGACGGCGGTGACTCCGCCGTGGGCATCGCGCCGCCGGGCACCGGTTACCGGGGCTTTTCGGGCCCGGGTGCCGCCCAGAACCCGCTCAGCTCCGACGGTTTTAACCTGTTCGGTTTCGGCAGTAACTCGCTGACCATCATTAATGCGCTGGAAGGCGGTGGTTTCGCCTACACCCTGGCGGAGCCGTCGCTCACCAGCCTGAGCGGCCAGAGCGCGTCGTTTCTTTCCGGCGGCGAATTCCCGGTCCCCACCCGGAGTAATACCGATGGCATCCAGATCGAATTTAAGGAATTCGGGGTCGGCCTGAGCCTCACGCCCACGGTGATCAGCGACGAGCAGATCATTCTCAAGGTGGCGCCGGAAGTCAGCGAACTGGATTTTTCCGCCGGCGTGGAAACCGGCGGCGTGGCCGTGCCCGGGCTGCGCGTCCGGCGGGCGGAAACCACGGTGTCCCTGGCCCCCGGTGAAACCTTCATCATCAGTGGTCTGGTGAGCCGCAGCACCATTAACAACAGCGATCGCATTCCGGGCCTGGGCAATATTCCGGTGCTTGGTGCTTTCTTCCGTTCCAGTCGGATTTCCCGGGACGACAAGGAGCTGGTGATGGTGGTCACCCCCCATCTGGTGACCCCCCGCAAGGCGGGTGATCCGCCGGTGACCCTGCCCGGTGGCGCCTACCGGGAAAGCAGCACGCAATGGCTGGATATGGCCACCGAGCCGCGTGGTGGCTCGCAACCCATTCGTCATGGAGTGAGCTGGTGAGCGATAACGATATTGTCCTTTCGGTGGTCGACGACCCCGGTATCAAAGCCTGGCTGGACCGGGTTATCGAAGAGCCGTTCCGCGTGGAATTCGTCAGCCGGGCTGATCTCACCCGGGTGTTGCGCCTGCTGGAAGCGACCACCGCCCACGTGGTGCTGGTGGAGATCAATGAAGCGGATATGGATCAATCCCTGGCGATCATCACCGCGCTGACCAGTGCCCGGCCCTGGGTCACGGTGATCACGGTGTGCACGCGCTCCAACCAGGAGCTGCTGCTGCAAAGCATGCGCGCCGGCGCCCGGGACAGCTTCCTGGCCGGCAACGACGCCGGCGAAATCCGCGACCGGCTGCGCCGTCATCAGCTGGTGCGCAGCGGGCATTACGGCGACGAAAGCCGTTCCTCGGTGAACAATCTGACGCTGGTGACCGGCGCCGACCCCACCGTGGACACACGCTTTCTGGCGCAGAATCTCGCCACCGGCATCAATCAGCGTCAGCCCAACTGGCGTTGCCTGGCCATCGACACCCAGCCCCGTGAGCGGGGGGTGTTCTATCTCGACGCCAGCAGCGAGTTCACCCTGGATAACCTGCTCGCAAACCCGGAAACCCTGGATGAGACGCTGATCGACACGGCGCTGGAAGAGTTCCGGCCCGGCCTGCGGCTGCTTTCCGGCGGCATCGGCAGCCAGACCCTGGATGGTGACCGCAGCGCGGACCTGTTCATCGCGCTGAACCGCCTGATGCAGATGTTCGATCACATCACCATCAACGTGGCCTCACTGCAGAGCGAGTACTGGGTGCGGGCCCTGGGCGTGCACACCCGCCATTTGCTGGTCGGCATCCACCCGCTGGTGGATCACGCCCACGCCGCCCGGGCCCTGGTCCACGACTGGGGTTCCCACCTTGGCCGTGAAGGCCATATCGGGCTGGTGGTGGACGGTTACGACAGTGGCGTGCCGCCGGACGCCGACGAGCTGAGCGACACCGTCGGCGCGCCGCTGGCGGGCACCCTGCCGATGGATTGGCGTCACCGCCTGCTGGCGGTGAACAGTGGTCGGCCGATTCTTGAGCAGTCGCCCCGGTGCGCCTACAGCCGCCGGCTGGGCAGCCTGCTGGAATCCCTTGATGGCCAGGACGATGAGCCGCGACGCGGTGGTTTTCTGACGCGATTGCTGGGGAGTTAAGCCGTGGCCGGTCGTTTCGATCAGGAGTACCAGCAGCTCAAGGAGCGCGCCCACCGCTGGGTGGTGGAGCGGCTGGATGAAGAGGGCATCGAAGTCGGCAAGGCGACCCGCGATGCCCTGGCCGAATTCACCCGCAATCATGTCGGGCAGTACATTTCCCATAACCGGGTGCCGCTATCCACGCAGGACCTGAATCAGCTGGTCCGCGATATTCTCGATGAAGTTACCGGCTTCGGCCCGCTGGAGCCGTTACTGGCGGACACCAGCGTCAACGATATTCTGGTGAATGGCCCGGAGCATGTTTTCGTGGAAGTGGCCGGGGTTCTGCAGCGAGCCAACACCCGGTTCATCAACGATGACCACGTCACCCGGGTGATTCGCCGCATGCTGGCGCCGTTGGGCCGGCGCCTGGACGAAGCCAGCCCGATGGTGGACGCCAGGTTGCCGGACGGTTCGCGGGTCAACGCGATCATCCCGCCGCTGGCCCTGGACGGGCCCACCATCAGTATCCGTAAGTTCACCGGTAACCACCTGTCCGCCCAGCAGCTGATCGAAAACGGCTCGATGACCGACGCCTGTCTGGACGTGTTGATCCGCGCGGTGGAATCGCGCCGCAATATCATTATCAGCGGCGGCACCGGCACCGGTAAGACCACCATGCTGAATCTGATCAGCCAGTACATCCCCCGCGCGGAACGGATCCTCACCATCGAGGACTCCGCCGAGCTGGTGCTCAACCATCCCCATGTGGTGCGCCTGGAAACACGTCCGGCCAACACCGAAGGCAAAGGCCGTATCACCGCCCGGGAGCTGGTGGTGAACTCCTTGCGGATGCGGCCGGACCGCATTGTTCTCGGCGAGGTGCGTTCCGCGGAAATCATCGAATTGCTGCAGGCCATGAACACCGGCCACGAAGGTTCGATGAGCACCATCCACGCCAGGTGCGTTCCGCGGAAATCATCGAATTGCTGCAGGCCATGAACACCGGCCACGAAGGTTCGATGAGCACCATCCACGCCAACACCACCCGGGACGCCCTGGTGCGGATCGAAACCTTGCTGGCGGTCAGCGGTTACGACGCCAGCGAGCGTGCCATCAGCCGGCTTATCGGTTCCGCCCTGGACATCATTATTCAACTGGTGCGGATGCCCGATGGCCGCCGCATGGTCAGCGAGGTCGTCGCGCTCACGCCCACCGAGACCGACGCCTATCACATGGACTACCTGTACCGGAGCCACGAGTCATGAGTGCCCTGGCCCTGCTCGCCGCCGCGCAAACGCTGGCCGTGCTCGCGCTGATCACGGTGGTACTGCAGTGGCTGTGGGCGCGGCGTCGTATCAAGCGGTCGCTGAATGACGGCATCCGCCGGCGCCTGGAAACCCGGGCGGATCTGGGCGTCGAGACCGCCGCCCGGGTCACCGTGACGCCGCTGGAAAGCGTGCTGATTCGCGCGGACATTCACCTCAGCCAGGGTCAATTAACCGTCTTCGGTCTGATCGTCGCGGTATTCCTGCTGGTGGTGCTGGTGCTCAACGGGCCGCTGGTCGCGCTGATCACGGCCGGGCTGATCGCCATCGCGCTGTGGATGTACTGGCGCTTTCGCTTCCAACAGCAACGGCGGCGTATTTACGAAGAGCTGCCCGGTTTGATCGATACCACCCTGCGCTATCTGAGCGCCGGGCGCTCGCTGGACAATGCCTTGGTGGAATCCTTCAACGACGCGCCGCCGGTTTTTGATCCGCTGGCGTTCCGTTTACGTAACGCCGTGGAAGCGGGCCGCGACTACACCAGTTTGTTCGAGGACTTCGGCGGCCTCTACCGGATACCGTCGCTGGTTCTGGTCTCAATCGCGTTGCGGACGTCGTCGCGCTTCGGCTCCTCGATTCGCCCGGTGCTGACCCAGGTGGCCACCTCGCTGCGCTCGCAACAGGAACTGCGCCGCGAATTCATGGCCGCCACCGCGGAAACACGCTTCACCGCCGCCGCCTTTGCGCTGTTGCCGCTGGGGTTGGCCGCGTACATGATTCTGATTAACGAGAACTACTCCCGGGTTCTTCTGGACACCGACACCGGGCATACCATGCTCGCCATCGCCGGTGGCCTTCAGACCCTGGGCGTGATCATTATCTGGCGGATGATCCAGGGGGTCGGACGTGAATAGTGTTTGGTTCATCTCCGCGGCCGCGATCTCTTTCCTCGCCATCTGGGTGGCCTGGGCGAAAGCGCCGCAGTGGGCCCGTCGTGCCCGGATCAATGCACGTCTGCACCGTCTCGCCGACCAGGATGAAGAGGCCTCCAGCTTCTGGTTGTCCAGGCTTGCCAGCCAGTTCACCGAATCGTCCATCGCACGGGGTGATTTCGAGGACATTCGCGAGGCCTATGCCGCCACCGGGCGCACCCGTGAGCAGGCACAGCTTCTATACCTGCTGTTCTGCTGGATTCTACCGGCGATGGCCGTGGCCATCGGCTTTGTGTTCTTCGGCCCGATCGGTGGAATGATCGTGGCGGCGCTGTCGTTTCTGGTACCCCGGCGCGCTATCCGCTCAATGGGGGAGCGCGCTGAACAACGGCAGAATCTGGAGGCCGTGGAGTTGTGCCACCTGACACGCATGTTGATGGAGGCCGGCTTGTCCCTGGAGCGAGTGCTGCGCTTGATCGCCAATCAGGCCCGGCCGCTTCTGCCGATGCTTTCCGCCCGCCTCGACCGCTTCAACCGGCTGATGGAATCGGGTGCTGAACGCTCCCAGGCGTTGGATGAACTCGGCGAGAACCGTCGCATTCCCGTATTGCGTAACTATGTGGTGCTGATGAAGCAAAGCAGCCAGCTTGGCGCCGGTGTTTCCCTCAGCCTCGATCAAATCATCGAAGAAGCACAGAACGTGGAACGTAACCGCGTACGCGAGGAAACCAACCGTATCGGCGCCAAGATGACGGTGATCATGATGGCGTTCATGCTGCCCGCATTGTTCATTTTGATCGGCGGCCCGGCGGTGATCTCTATTGCCGAGGCACTTTCTCGTTAGCGGTATTCTTTAACAACAAGCGCGGGTGCGCGCTCGAACGAACAACGAAGACCAGGAGCAACGGATGCAAAAAATAGCGATGGGGATCATGGCCAGCGTGCTGATGGCCGGTTGCGCTTCGCAGCCGCCCAGCGAAAAAGCCGGCGACCCGTACGATCTGGACCGGTTGAATTGCTCCGCCCGCATCCAGCCGGAACAACGGTTGAATTGCTCCGCCCGCATCCAGCCGGAACAACAGGTGCAGCTCGACATGGTCGACAACCTGATGAACCGGGAGCGCAACCACGCCGCGTTGGCGCAGCTGGAAGCCAAGCCCATGGAAACCGTCGACCACTGGGTGCGTTACGGTCAGCTGCAGGCGTCCACCGGCCATCTGGGAGAGGCGGAGACCATTTTCCAGGGCCTGGTGGACCGGTGCGGCACCGGCCGCAGCCACCACGGTCTGGGCATGGTCCTGCTGAAACAGGACAAAGTACTGAAAGCGCTTCATCACCTTGAGATCGCCCGCGAACGCACGCCGGCTTCGGCCCAGGTGCGCAATGACTACGGCTACGTGCTGCTTATGGTCGGTGACTATGAAGACGCCGCCTATGAACTGCGCACCGCCATGGAACTCGGCGACGGCAAGGGCCCGGTACGCCAGAACCTGGCGGTGGCGTACCTGCTCACCGCCAACTGGGGCGGGTTGGAATGGATGAAGAAACAATACGACCTGAGCAGTGAAGAGCGGGCTTACGCGGAACGGCTGGCCGAGCAATTCGGGAGATAAACTATGAAACTGGTCATGGCTCTACTCACCTTGATACCGCTGGCGGCGATGGCCGACGGCAGACCGGAGTTCGGCGTGTCCGGCAAAGTGGTCGACGCCGAACAGGAGCACCAGGTCGGCGCCGCGACTCAGCGCGCCCTGGAACAGCAGCGGCGTTCGCCGCCGGCGGAAAAAAGCGAGCTTTCCGTGCCGGTCTACATCGACACGCAGCGCCGCCTGGCGGACAGCTTTAAACAACCGATTCCGGAAAGCTTCGGCGAACAGACCCGAGACGAGGAGTAAGGCTGATGTTTCGGCAGCGAGGCGCGCTCACCGTTATCACACCATTGCTGATGTTGCTGGTGATTCTGCTTGGCGTCATGGCACTCGACGGCGCCCGCCTGTTCTCGCTGCGTAAGGAAATGCAAAGCCAGGTCAACGCCGCCGCCACCGCCGCCGCTGACGCCGCGCAAGCCTGCGGTGGTGAGTTCGTGGCACTCCAGGATATAAACAACAGAGCCTTGATTGCGGCTCAGCAACAAGGCTTTTCCGGTGACGCCAGTTCGCTTGTCGTGCAGCCCGGGGTGATCGAAAGCGACGATGAAAAAGTGCTTTCTTTCGAGCCGGTGACCGATCTGCGGCGCAGTAATGGTGTCGCGGTGACCTATGAGCGGGAAGCGCCCATTTCACTCCTGCTGCCGGAAAGTACCTTCGGCACCGTGACGATGTCCGTCGGCGCCGCGGCCAGAAAAGAACTGATAGGCACGCTGAGCGCGGCTGGCAGTACCGCCGTTGTCGGCGGCACGCAACAAACCGCCAACCTGCTCAATGTTTTGCTGGGCGCGATTCTCAACGGCGGAACACCCTTCAATATTGACCCCACGCAGTTCGCCAGCCTGGCGGAAACCACCGTCAAGTTGGGCGATGTTCTCGAGGGTGTCGGTGTGGATACCGTCGAGGAATTGTTATCCACGGATGTGTTGGTGGGTAACTTGCTTGGCGCACTGGACTCGGCGGCGGATCCGCTCGCCGATGTTGGCGGTGCCATGGATCAACTGATCTCCGGTGTCGGCGTGGAAACCGTCAAACTGGCGGATGTCATCGATATCGTGGGCTCCGGAGAGATACCGGAAAACAGCCGTTTGCCGCTATACGATACGGTCATGGCACTGGCGCTTAACCTGGTCGAGGGCACCCTGATAGAGGGCGCACTGCCGGATACGCAGATCAACATCCCAGGCGTTACAGAAACCAAAATCGAATTATTCGTAGGTAAGGCTCCGAGCGTGGTGGTAGGCCCGGCGCGGATTGGTGAAGACGGCGAGTGGGAGACAAGATTCCATGCGCCTGACGTCGGTCTTACCATTTCCAGTGACCTCAATATTCTTAATTTGCTAACCGTCAGGCTACCCCTGGCCGTCCAGGCCGGCGGCGGTACGGGCGAACTGGTATGGGCCAGATGCGCCCGGGGCACGGGTTCGAATCTCGTCACCGTCGGTATCGATGTGGACAGTCAGGCGGCTCGCATTGCTACCGGCCAGATAAATGGGATGGGGGTCCTGGAACAGGAGGAGGTTGACCTTTCGGTGCTCAAGAACCTTCTTCCCAGCAGCATCACGCTCGCTAACATCACCGCGGACCTGGATTTAACGGTTGGCGGCGGGCAGGAGCGTGTGGAGCTCAGCTACACTCTGGATGAAGACAATCCGTCCTCGGTGTTTACGGAAGGCGGGCTTTCCAGCGCCGACTTCAGTAATTTGGATATCAACGTCGAATTGCTTGAGGAAGAGGAAGAATGCAGCGGCTTGCTCGGCTGCCTTCTGGCCGGTATCGGGGACGTTCTCAGTGGCATCGTCGAAGGTATCACGAGCCTGCTCGGGTTGGAGCAGCTGATTCAGGAAACCGTCGAAGGCCTGGTAGAGGCGCTCGGTACAACTCTGATCGATCCACTTCTGAACGCTATCGGGATTTCGCTGGGAACCACGAAAGTGGAGATTACCGGAGCCGACCAGAATAATGTCCAGCTTCTGGAATATTGCGGCCCTGATGGCTGTTAAAGTTTATGATTGATGCCGCCTTGAGTGACTCTTCTGCGTGGTTTTTTCGCATATAGCTAAAGTGATTCGGGTAGGCGGCGGGGTTAAGCAGTCGCTTCGGACGCTATGGCGGAAGGATTCCGTAGTACTTACTCTGCTCGCGTTTTTTATCGCCGCTTCTGCTTTTTTCGCCTTTTTCGTCGGTGAATCCGGTCGCTTTTCACTATTTATCTATCCCGGCGTCGCTATATTTTCGCTCACAGTGGTGGGTGTTGGGTTTTTCATAGTCTATAGCTTGTACCTCCTTTTGATATTAAGGCCGGAGAGGCCGGTTACATTTTTTATAGCGCGTGTATCAGGAAAGCTGAAGGAAGTAGGGGTTGCTCGTGTCCTTTTAATGGTAATGCTTTTTTCATTTTTTCTTTCCTCTGTTTCTTCTTTAAAAACGCTTATACCCGTCATCAATCCGTTTTCTTGGGACTATTTCTTTTATGAGATGGATCGTTTGATTATGGGTGGCCATCAGCCTTGGAAACTGGTTCATGGCTTAATAAGCACCCTTGATCTGACGATGCCGATCAACGCTCTTTACAACGGTTGGTTTTTCTTCGTTTTTGGAGTGCTTTTGTGGCAGATCCTCGACGTGTCAAACCGTCGTCGACGCGAGGTCTACCTTATAAGTTATATTCTTTGCTGGGTCGTAAACGGCACGATTCTGGCGACGATCTTTTCCTCGGCAGGGCCGGCTTTTTTCGGACGGATCTATCCGGGGCTGGAAAACCCTTATCAACCTCTTATGTCCTACCTCGCTGTAGCCAATGAAGGCAATCCTATTTGGGCATTGGTGATCCAGGATTACCTTTGGGATGTTTATAGTACCGGGTCGTTGCAAATCGGCTCGGGCATTTCCGCGATGCCGAGCATGCATGTTTCTCTGGCTTGGCTGGGATTCCTGCACTTCTGCAGGGTACAAGCGGGTCTTGCCGTTCTGGTATTTCTATATGTTGTAGTGATCCTGGTGGGGTCGGTGCATCTGGCCTGGCATTATGCTGCGGATGGAATTCTTGCAGTAGCGACGACCACCATCATTTGGCGGATGGTTGATGCGTGGTATCAATCCGTGCGTATCCGCAGCCGATAGTAAGACCGGCGTCCCTCCCCTCGTGTACAGGCCAAAGACCCGCGGCCTTAGCGATCAGTCGCCGGTCGGAGCGAATGGCGACCACCGGCTGACGGCGCGGGAAGGCGAGAACGCAAAGCGGCCCGCCCGGTGGGCAGGCCGCGAGGGAGAGCACTCCAGAGCTTATCGAGCAGCGTTGCCGGCCTGGGCCGGCTGCACCCGATACCCTTTCAGCGTCGCCACGAAATCCTGCAATGCATGGATACCGGATTCTTCCGCGTCCCGGCACCACTGGGCCAGGGATTCCAGCATCTCGGAGGAGTTGCGGCTGGTCTGGCTCCAGATCGACTGCAGGCGCAGCCGGTACTCATAGATGGTGGCCAGGGTGTGGTTGTGTTCGGTCAGGTTCGCCAGCCGGTGCTTGTGGCGGCTCTTGAAGAACCGCTGGTCCCGGTAGAGCAGGGCGCGGGCGCGGCTGTAAAAGCCACGGGTGGCCTCGCAGGCGCGGGCTTTTTCCTGTTCGAACACCGGCTTGATCACGGCGCGGCGGTACTGGGCCATCACCTGGAAGCGGTGCTGGAAGACCGCCCGCAGGGTATCCAGATCCACGGCGGGTTTGGCGTTGTCGCGGTCCACCACCGGCTTGGGCGCCACCTTCTTCACTTTCGCCAGGCCCAGCATTTCGAACAGGCGGATCCACGCCCAGCCCATGTCGAACTCAAAGCGGCGGATCGAAAGCTTGGCGGAATTGGGGTAGGTGTGGTGGTTGTTGTGCAGCTCTTCGCCGCCGATCAACACACCCCAGGGCAGCACGTTGCGCGAGGCGTCCGTGCATTCGAAGTTGCGATAGCCCCAGTAATGGCCGATGCCGTTGATCACGCCGGCGGCGAACAGGGGGATCCAGATCATCTGCACCGCCCAGATGGTGATGCCGATGGCGCCGAACAGGGCCAGATCAATGGCGCCCATCAGCGCGATGCCCAGGAAGGTGAAGCGGCTGTAGACATTGCGCTCGACCCAGTCGTCCGGGCAGCCGGCGCCGTACTTGTCCAGGGTTTCCTGGTTCACGGCTTCCGCCTGATAGAGCTCGGCGCCTTCGCTGAGCACTTTGCGAATGCCCAGCACCTGGGGGCTGTGCGGGTCTTCTTCCGTGTCACAGCGGGCGTGGTGCTTGCGGTGGATGGCGGTCCAGGCGCGGGTGTTCTGGCCGGTGGTCAGCCACAGCCAGAAGCGGAAGAAATGTTTGAGAGCCGGATGCAGCTCCAGGGCCCGGTGGGCGGAATAGCGGTGCAGGTACACGGTCACGCTGACAATGGTCACGTGGGTCATGGCCAGGGTGATGAGCACCAGTGCCCAGGGGCCGGCGGAAAGCAGGCCACCGGAGAAGAAATTCAGTACGTCGTTCATGGCGGAAACACGGTTGTGGAACCGTTCCGGTTCCAGGTTTTCGGGGTCGGCGGTGTCGGCCGCCGGTCACCGGGTACAGCGTAGTGACTATCGGGTCATGAGCAGGTGACCCTCGGAGTGTACCTGAGCCTGCCATCCGGGGGCCAGATAAACCGTCCCCACGGCTTCGAACACCAGCGCCGGCCCGCGCAGTACCTGGCCCGCGGCCAGGTTGTCACGGCGGTAGACCGGCACCGGCCCGTCCACGCCCGGCAGCCGGGCCTCCCAGGCCGGGGCGCCGTCGCCGCCGGCCAGCGGCGCGGGCGCCGGGGGCCGCGCCGGCGCCTGGCAGCGCACCCGCACGTTCACTCTCTGCACCGGCAGCGCCAGCCGGTGGCCGTAGCGGTGCTCGTGGAGGCGATGGAATGCGGCCTCCGCCGCCTCCGGGTCGCCGTCCCAGGGCAAGCCGAGGGTCGACGATTGCCCTTGATAGCACAGGTCCAGTGTCACTTCGGTGACCACGTCGCTGTCGGGCACCCCTTCCGAGGCCAGTTCCCGCCGGCCGCGCCGGTCCAGGTCCGCCGCCAGGGCGTCCACCCGGGCGGCGTCGGCGCCGCCGGGCAGCGCCTGGATCAATTCCCGCTTGCGCGGTGCGTACACCAGCCCCTCGGCGGACAGCACGCCGGCGCGGATCGGCATCACCGCCCGCCGCATGCCCAGGTTCTCCGCCAGGGCGCACACATGCAGGCCGCCGGCGCCGCCGAAGCTGACCAGCTGGAAAGCCGCCGGGTCGAAGCCCTTCTGAATGGAGATCACCCGCAGCGCCTGGCTCATGTGTTCATTGGCCAGCTCAATAATGCCCCGGGCCGCGCTCACCGTGTCCAGGCCCAGTGATTGCGCCACCCGCGCCACCGCCGCTTCGGCGGCGTCCCGGTCCAGGGCCAGGCTGCCGCCCAGGGCGAACTCCGGCTGCAGGCGGCCGAGCACCAGGTTGGCGTCGGTGACCGTGGGCTCCTGGCCGCCCTTGCCGTAGCAGGCCGGGCCCGGGTCGGCGCCGGCGGATTGCGGGCCCACATGCAGCAGGCCGGCGTCGTCGACCCGCGCCAGGGAACCGCCGCCGGCGCCGATGGTGTGCATGTCCACCATCGGCACCGCCACCGGGTAGGGGCCGATATGGCCGCTCTGGGTGAGGCGGATATCGCCGTCCAGCAGCGCCACGTCGGTGGAGGTGCCGCCCATGTCGAAGGTCATCAGGTGGTCTTCGCCCAGGGCGCCGCCCAGGCGGTGGGCGGCGCTGAGGCCCCCGGCGGGGCCGGACAGCAACAGGTTCACGGCGCGCCCGGTCGCCTGGTCGGCGGCCACGGTGCCGCCGTTGGACTGCATGATGGTCAGCGGCGAGGGCGCGGTGTGCGCCTTCAGGCGGCTGATGTAATGGTGAATGCGCGGCGCCAGCCAGGCGTTCAGCCAGGTGGCCATGCCGCGCTCGTACTCGCCCCGGGTGGGCAGTACCCGGCTGGACAGGCTCACCGCCAGGCCGGCGTTCTCCAGGGCGCGGCCCAGGCGCTCCTCGTGGTCCGGGTCCAGGTAGGCGAACAGCAGGTTCACCGCCACGGATTCCGGGTCGTGGGCGCGTACGCGGGCCACCAGGTCGTCGATGTCGGCGTCGTTCAGGCCGGTCACCGCCGTGCCGTCGGCGCCCAGGCGGGCGCTCAGGCTCTCCACCGGGGTGTCGGCCAGCGCCGTGGGCGCCGCGGAAGGCGTCAGGTTATACAGCTCCGGCCGGTTCTGGCGGCCGATCAGCAGCACGTCCTCCAGGCCCCGGTTGGTGACCAGCACGGTGCGCGCGCCCTTGCTCTCCAGGGCCGCGTTGGTGGCCACCGTGGTGCCATGGACGATCACCAGCTCACCGGCGCGCAGGCGATCCTCCAGGCCCATCTCGCGGATGCCCTGGACGATCGCCTCCTCCGGGGCCGCCGGCGTCGACAGCACTTTGTGGATACGCGGGGTAGCCTCGCCGAGCAGGACGAAATCGGTGAAGGTGCCGCCGGTGTCGACACCGAGCCAGTACGACATGTTGTCTCCCAGGATAGGATGTCTCCGTTGCCTGTGCCCGTTACAATCCAGGGCGTCATCTTAGCCTCCCTCACCCAGGATAGCCCATGCCCGAATTGCCCGAAGTGGAGACCACCCGGCGCGGCATCGAGCCCCATGTGGCCGGCCGCACCCTCACCGCCGTCACCGTGCGCGAGCCGCGCCTGCGCTGGCCGGTGGACGCCCGGATCGCCGAGCTGCGCGACAAGCGCATCGTCGGCCTGCGGCGGCGCGCCAAGTACCTGCTGATGGATCTCGGCGATCTGAACCTGGGGATTCACCTGGGCATGTCCGGCACCCTGCGCGTGGTCGCCGCCGACACGCCGCTGCGCAAGCACGATCACATCGATCTGCACCTGGACAGCGGCCGGTTGCTGCGTTTCAACGACCCGCGCCGGTTCGGCGCCCTGCTGTACCTGACGGACGCCCTGACCCACCCGTTGCTGGCCAACCTGGGCCCCGAGCCCCTGGATGAGGATTTTTCCGGTGGCTGGCTGTACCGTCGCAGCCGCGGCCGGCGGGTCTCGGTGAAGAGCTTCATCATGGATAACGCCACCGTGGTGGGCGTGGGCAACATCTACGCCCAGGAAAGCCTGTTCCTGGCCGGCATCCACCCCAGCCGCCCCGCCGGCCGCATCAGCCAGGCGCGCTACCAGCGTCTGGCACTGGCGATACGCTCGGTGCTGGCCAAGGCCATTGAGGCCGGCGGCACCACTCTGCGCGATTTCACCAGCGCCAACGGCCAGCCCGGCTACTTCGCCCAGCAGCTGCTGGTCTACGGCCGCGCCGGCGAGCCCTGCCCGCAATGCGCCGAGCCGCTGCGCGGCGGCCGCCACGGCCAGCGCAGCACCGTCTACTGCCCGCGCTGCCAGCGCTGAGCGGGCACCGTTCGTCCGATCGCGCTTGCCGGGGCTCATATTGCCGGTGTAATAACAAAGATGTAGATTGTGATCTGATTGTGGGAAGAACAAATACTTAGGAACGACAATGGGTGCGACAAAAAACAAGAGGGAATCACGATGAAGCGAGCCCTGCGCGTGGTTGCGGCCACTGCCCTCGCCTCGACGCTATCGTTCGCCAGTGCCGCCCAGGCCCGCG
>MRWG01001370.1_pt1 | contig 15994 bp, 13 predicted proteins | sample 1013341 | NCBI WGS metagenome assembly MRWG01 (sample SAMN06117577, study PRJNA244670) | biofilm metagenome | biome: Water; feature: Cathode Biofilm; material: Biofilm; isolation source: microbial consortium enriched at the cathode of a solar microbial fuel cell | place: USA: District of Columbia ... | reverse complement strand
CGGTCGAGGCGCTCGATCCGGCGATGGCCGAACTCCTCGCCGAAGCCCATGCGGGCGCCGGCGGGCGGACCCGGGCGCCAGCGTCGGCCGCCAAGCCGACCGTCAATCTCTTCAACCTCGGCAATCCGGTCGAGGCGACGGTGCAGGGCAACTACCGACTGACCGAGGCGGGCGCCGATTCCGACGTGCGCCATGTCGTGCTCAACTTCGGTTCGCATGCCTTCCCGGTTCTGGAGGGCCAGAGCATCGGCATCCTGCCGCCGGGGATGGACGCCGACGGCAAGCCCTACCTCCCCCGCCTCTACTCCGTTTCCAGCCCACGCGACGGCGAGCGGCCGAACGTCAACAATCTGGCGCTCACCGTGAAGCGGGAGGAGCACGGCGTCTGCTCCCGCTACATCGCGGACCTGAAGAAGGGCGACAAGGTCCGGGTGACCGGCCCCTTCGGCGCGACCTTCCTGATGCCGAACGATCCGGCGGCGAAACTCGTCATGGTCTGCACCGGCACGGGCTCCGCGCCTTTCCGCGCCTTCACCATGCGCCGGCAGCGGACGGCGCCGGATGCGTTGGGCGGCCTCACGCTCTTCTTCGGCGCGCGCACGCCGGAATCGCTGCCCTATTTCGGACCGCTGAAGAAGGTTCCGGACGCCTTCCTCCAGAAGCGCTTCGCCTTCAGCCGCGTCGCCGACGCGCCCAAGACCTATGTCCAGGACCGCATTCGCGAGGCGAAAGAGGAACTCGCGCCGCTGCTGACCGATCCCAAGGCGCACATCTATGTCTGCGGCCTGAAGGCGATGGAGGCTGGCGTCGAGCAGGCCTTCGAGGACGTCGCCCGCGCGGCCGGCCTCGACTGGACCGCCGTCCGCGACGCGATGCGCGAGGACGGCCGCTACCACGTCGAAACCTACTAGGCCGGCATGACCGCCCTGCTCGAAGACCGGACGGACGCGGAAATCCGCCGCCTGCTCGCCGCCGTCGGCGGGCGGGTGCGCGCGGCCCGGCTGGCGGCCGGCCTGTCGCGGCGCGCATTGTCGGAGCGGTCGGGCGTCTCCGAGCGCTACCTCGTCCAACTCGAAGGCGGCGAAGGCAACGCCTCGATCGCCGTCCTACTGCGGCTGGCGCTGGCGCTCGACCGGCGCATCGAGTGGTTCTTCGGCGAGGACGAAAAGCCAGCGGCGACGCAGCGGCGGATCGCGTTCATCGGCCTCCGCGGCGCCGGCAAGTCGACGCTCGGCCGGCTGACGGCGGAACGGCTCGGCCTGCCCTTCCGCGAACTCAACGACGAGATCGAGGCGATGAGCGGCATGGCCGTCAACGAGATCATCGCCCTCTATGGCCAGGAGGGCTATCGCCGGCTGGAGCGGCGCGCCCTGGAGCAGACCGTTCAGAAATACGACGACCTCGTCCTCGCCGTCGCCGGCGGCATCGTCGCGAACCCGCAGACGTTCGACCTGCTGCTCGCGAACTACCGCACCGTCTGGCTGCAGGCGGCGCCGGAGGAGCACATGGCCCGCGTCCGCGCCCAGGGCGACGAACGGCCCATGGCCGGCAATCCGGACGCCATGAACCAGTTGCGCGACATCCTGACCGAGCGGGAGGCCGAGTACGCCCGCGCGGATTTGAGCGTCGACACGTCCGGCCGTGCGCTCGACGACAGCGTCTCCGATGTTCTGAAGGCGCTTGCGAACTAGTCGCAAGCGTCTTGCCTGATCGGGCGTCAGCGGACAAAGTCGGTCGTCCGCGCCGCACCGGCGCGATGGAGCGGCGCCCATGCATCTCGAACCCAGGCTCTGGCGTTTCACGGCGGGCGTGCGCGGCCGGATCGCGGCGGCGACGGCGATCGGCGTACTGGCGGCTGCGGTCGGCGTCGGACGGCTGGCGCTGCTCGGCTGGCTGATCGCGCAAGTCTTCGCGGGCGCGCCCCCGGCGGACCTGGCGCTGCCGATCCTCGGCGTCGCGGCGACCATGGTGCTGCGCGGCCTTCTGGAGCACTGGCGCACGATGGTCGCGCACGAGACCGCCGCCCAGGTCCAGAAGCGCCTTCGCCGGGCGCTCTTCGACAAGATCGCGAGCCTCGGCCCCGCCTATGTCGGCCGCGAGCGGTCGGGCGCGATCACGCTGACCCTGATCGACGGCGTCGAGCAGCTCGAAACCTATTTCGGCCAATATCTGCCGCAGCTTCTCGTCTCGATCCTGACGCCGATCCTGATCTTCGCCTTCGTCGCCTGGCTCGACCTGCCGGTGGCGCTGGTTCTGACCGGCTTCGCGCTCGCCGCCCTCTTCCTGCCTTCCCTCTGGCATCGCTTCGACGTCAACCACGCCCAGGGCCGGCAGCGCGCTTATGCCGCCTTCGCCTCGGAATTCCTGGACTCGATCCAGGGCCTCGCGACGCTGAAGGCGTTCGGGCAGAGCCGGAGCCGCGCCGACATGCTCGCCTTCAAGGCGCGCGACCTCTTCCAGCGCACCATGTGGGTGCTCGCGACCAACGTGCTGACCCGCGGCATCACCGACTGCTGCATCGCCATCGGCGCGGCGGCGGCGCTGACCCTGGGCGCCTGGCGCGTCCAGGCGGGCGAGATGGAGCTCGCGAGCTTGCTGATCATCCTGATGATGGGCGTCGAAATCTTCCGGCCGATGCGCGACCTCCGCAGCGTGCTGCACCAGGGCATGGTCGGCATGTCGGCCGCCCAGGGCATCTACCGGATCTTCGACGCCGCACCGGACGTGCACGACGCGCCAGCCGCGGGCGACGCCGACCATCTCGCTCCTTCCGTCGCCTTCGAGAACGTCGTCTTCCGCTATCCGGGGGCGCGGCGGGATGCGCACCGGGGCGTCAGTTTCGACGTCCGCCCTGGCGAGCGGGTCGGTTTGGTGGGCCCGAGCGGGTCCGGCAAGTCCTCCGTCGTCCGGCTGCTGCTGCGCTTCTTCGACCCCGACAGCGGCGTTGTCCGGATCGGCGGGCGCGACCTCCGGACGCTCAGCTTCCGAGAAATCCGCCGTAATATCGCCGTCGTCAGCCAGGACGCCTTCCTGTTCCACGGCACGGTCGCCGACAACATCAGGATCGGCCGGCCCGACGCGCCGATGGCGGACATCGTGGCTGCGGCGAGAGCCGCCAATATCCATGACTTCGTCGAGACGCTCGGCGACGGCTACGACACCGTCGTCGGCGAGAAGGGCGTCAAGCTTTCGGGCGGCCAGCGCCAGCGGGTCGCCATCGCCCGCGCGCTGCTCCGCGACGCGCCGATCCTCGTTCTGGACGAAGCCCTTTCCGCCGTCGATGCGGAGAACGAGGCGACGATCCAGGCCGCGCTCGACCGGCTGATGCAGGGCCGGACGACCCTCGTCCTGGCGCACCGCCTTTCCAGCGTGATCGACTGCGACCGCATCGTCGTGATGGACGAAGGCCGCGTCGTCGAGACCGGCCGCCATGCGCAGCTCATGGCCGCCGGCGGCGCCTATGCCGATCTGATGCGGGAACAGGCCCAGGAATCCGCCGAAGCGATGGACCTCGTCGCGACGCCGGAGCGCCAGCCGGCGGAAACGGCCGCCGCGACGCCCGGCGGCGCCAAGCTCGCGCCGACGGAAGGCGTCATCAAGGCGGAGGGGCTCAACTGGGCGCAGGCGATCGCGGCGCTGATGCGCGTGATCCTGCCGTGGAAGGGCCGGCTCGGCCTGACGTTCTTCTTCGGCGTGACGCGGGTGCTCGCCTTCATCGGCGTCGGCGTCGCGAGCGCGCTCATCGTCTATGCGCTGAAGACGGGCGGCGATCCGGGCCCGTACATGGTCTGGCTCTGGGCGCTGGCGCCGCTGGCAGGCATCCTGCACTGGCTCGAAAGCTGGGTCGCGCACGACATGGCCTTCCGCCTGCTCGCCGAGATGCGCATCGACGCCTTCCGGAAGCTCGACGCGCTCGCGCCCGCCTATCTGACGCGCCGACGCACCGGCGACATCATGAGCCTCGCGACCCACGACATCGAACTCATCGAATACTTCTTCGCCCACACGGTCGCGCCCGCCTTCGTCGCGATCCTGGTGCCGGCGGGCGTGCTGGTCGTCCTCGCCATGACGAGCCCGTGGCTGGCGCTGGCGCTCCTGCCCTTCCTGCTGGCCGTGGGCCTCAGCCCCTTCCTCCGCCGCGAACGCGTCGACAGCCTGGGCTCCGCCGCCCGCGAGGCGGCGGGCGAGCTTGGCGCCTACACGGTCGATTCCGTCCAGGGCCTCGGCGAACTGGCCGCTTTCCAGGACGAGACGCGGCGCGGCGACGGGCTCGATGCGCTCGCCGACCGGCACGAGGCGCTCCGTTTGCCGTTCTTCCGGGAACTCACCCGCCAGCAGAGCCTGCTCGAAGTGCTGACCGGCCTCGGCGGCCTCGCCGTTGTCGCGACCGGCGCGACGCTCGCCGCGAACGGCGCGGTCGCGCCGGCGCTGCTGCCGCTGATGACCCTGCTGGCGATGGCGGCCTTCCTCCCGGTCTCGGAGATCGCGCAGATCGGCCGGCAGCTTGCCGACACGCTGGGCGCCACCCGGCGCTACTACGCGCTGGAGAACGAGCCGATCCCGGTCGCCGACGGCCCCGGCGCGCCGCCGAGCGCGGGCGCGGCCGGCCTCGTGCTCGACGACGTCACCTTCCGCTACCCCGCCCAGACCCGGCGCGCGCTCGACCGGGTCAGCGTCGACATTCCGGCGGGCAGGACCGTCGCGCTCGTCGGCATGTCGGGCGCCGGCAAGACGACGACGGCGCAATTGCTGATGCGCTTCTGGGACCCAGACGAAGGCCGCATCCTGCTCGACGGGACCGATCTTCGGCAGTTTGCGCTCGACGATCTGCGCGGCCGGATCGCGCTCGTGGCGCAGGACACCTACCTCTTCAACGACACGCTTCGCGCCAACGTGCTGATCGCCCGGCCCGACGCCGACGCGGCGACGCTCGACGCCGCGATCGACCATGCCGCCCTCGGCGCGCTGGTGGAGACTCTGCCGGACGGCCTCGACACGCCGGTCGGCGAGCGCGGCGCCAGCCTGTCGGGCGGCCAACGCCAGCGCGTCGCGATCGCCCGCGCCTTCCTCAAAGACGCGCCGATCCTGATCCTCGACGAGGCGACGAGCCACCTCGACGCCGTCAACGAGGCGCTGGTCCGGAAGGCGCTCGACCGGCTGAAGGCCGACCGCACCACCGTCGTCATCGCCCACCGCCTCTCGACCGTGCGCGACGCCGACCTCATCCTGCTGATGGAGGACGGCCGTCTGATAGAACAGGGCGACCACGCCAGCCTGATGGCGAAGGGCGGTCGCTATGCCGCCCTCGTCGCCCGCCAACTCGCTAGCGCCCGCGCCGCCGCCGAATAGTCAGGACTCCCGACCGCCCATGCCCGCGTTCAAGCACAGCCTGATGGTCGAGTGGGGCGATTGCGACGCCCTCGGCATCGTCTTCTACCCGGCATATTTTCGCTGGATGGACGCGACCTTCCATCGGCTGACCAAGGCGGCGGGCTTTGACCGGAAGACGCTGGAGGCGCGCGACGGCGTCGCCGGCTGCCCGCTGGTCGATGCCCGATGCAGCTTCGTCTCGCCGGTCCGCTTCTACGACGAACTCGACATTCTAGCGACGGTCGAAAAACTTGGCGGCAGCAGCATGACGCTGAACTACCGCTTCGAGCGCGACGGCAAGCACATCGCGGAAGGCGTTGAAACGCATGTCTTCGTGCGCGAGACGGCGAACGGTCTCGGCAAAGCGCCGATCCCGGACGACATCCGTCAGGCGCTCGAAGCCTTCATGAACGACTGACGGGGGGACGCGATGCCGGAGGTGCTGAAGGACAAGGTCGTGCTGGTGACGGGCGCCGGCCACGGCATCGGGCGGGAGATCGCGTTGCTGGCCGCGCGGGAGGGCGCGGCGGTCCTGGTCAACGACCTCGGCGCCTCGACGGCGGGCGAAGGCGTGGACGCGGCCGCGGCCGAAGCCGTCGCGGCGGAAATCCGCGCGGCCGGCGGGCGGGCGGAGGCGAACGGCGGCGACGTCTCCTCCTTCCAGGCGGCGGAGGCGATGGTCGCCCAGGCGGTCGACGCCTTCGGCCGGATCGACGGGGTCGCCAACATCGCCGGCATCGCCCGCGACGGCTTCTTCCACAAGATGACCGAGCGGGACTTCGACCTCGTGATCAACGTGCACCTCAAGGGCACGTTCAACGTCTCCCGCGCCGCCGCCGACCGGTTTCGCGCCCAGGAGAGCGGCGCCTATGTCCACACCGCCTCGACCGCCGGGCTGATCGGCTATCACGGCATGTCGAACTACGCGGCCGCCAAGATGGGCATCGTCGGCCTCTCCCGCGGCATCGCGATGGACATGGCCCGCTTCAACGTGCGCTCGAACTGCATGGCGCCGCACGCCTGGAGCCGCATGGCCTCCACCATGGTCGCCCGCACGCCGGAGGAAGAGCGCCGCGTCGCCCGCCAGAAGCGGATGTCGCCCGACAAGATCGCCGCGCTGACCGTCTACCTGCTGTCCGATTTGGCGGAAGGGGTTACGGGCCAGATCTTCGGCTGTCGTCTGAACGAGATCTATCTCTACAACCAGAGCCGCATCGTGCGGGCCATGCATCGCGCCGAGGGCTGGACCCCCGACGCGATCCACGAGCACGCCATGCCGGCGATGCGGTCCGCCCTCACCTCGATGGAGAACTCCGCCGAGGTGCTGGGCTGGGACCCGATCTGAGCGGCGGGCGTCTCAGGCCGGCGCGAACACGTCCGCCTTGGCCTCGCCCTGCGGCGCGGCCGGCGCCGCCGCGACGCCGCCCTTGAAGGCCGGGTCGCGCTGCAGGGTCGGCATGACCTCCTTCGCGAAGAGACGCATGTTCAGTTCGCCCTCCTCGTGCGGCATGCCGCCATAGGAGAAGTCCGAGACGATGTGATCCGTGCCGGTCAGGCGCTGCAGTTCGGCCATCTGCTGAATGCAGTCGTCCGGCGTGCCGACGATCTGGATGCCGACATAGAACTCGGTCATCTTCTGGCGGGCGACCGGATCCTTCAGCTTGGAATAGGTCTTCGCCATCTTGCCGTAGGATTCGTAGCCCTTCACGTTGGCGAGGTGCCCGTCCGAGAAATTGTAGTGGGCGTCGATCGAATCCCACTTGGCGCCCAGATACTGCATCGCCCGGTCCTCGGCCTCCGCACGGCTTTCCGCGCAGGAGACGTTGGTCAGAATCACCGGCGGCGGCGGCGTGTGGCCGACGCTCGCGGCCATCTCCCGGAAGGAATGGATGTCCTGGGCGGCCTTCGCCCATTCGTTCTGCATGATCACCATCATGCCGAAGCCGAGCTTCGCCATGATCTCCGCCGACTCGGGGCTGACCGAGGAGGCGTAGAAGCGCCGCTCCGGCCGGGACATCGGCCGCGGGCGGATCGACATCTTCGGGATCTTGTAGAACTCGCCGTCCCACTCGAAGACCTTTTCCGAGAGCGCCTTCACGACGAGCTGGGCCGCCTCCGCGAAGCGCGGCCGCGCCTCCTCCATCGGGATGCGGAAACCGGCATATTCCGCGCTGGCGGCGCCTCGGCCGAAGCCGAACATGCAGCGGCCGCCGCAAAGCAGGTCGAGATAGGCGATCTGCTCCGCGACCCGGATCGGGTCGTGCCACGGCAGCACGATGACGCAGGTGCCGAGCGTGATCCGGCTGGTCTTCGCGGCGTAGTAGGACAGGAGCTGCAGCGGGTTCGGCGACATCGAGTAGCCGGTGAAGTGATGCTCCAGCCCGAACAGGGAATCGAAGCCCAAGGGCTCCGCCAGGTCGGCGAGCTTCAGGTGGTCCGCGAGCACCGCCGCATCCGAGCGCCCGGCTTCCGCGAGGACGCTGATATCCGTGCCGACTTTCATTGCGCTGATCTCCGTCTCTTCCGAGGACCGATAGCTCGTATCGGAAAAACATAGGCCAAGCGCCGGACCGGTCCAAGATCGGCGCGTCGGGCCCGGCCGCAAAGGCTTGATCCCGTCGCGGCAAACGGGCTGAATTGCCTGCACTTTCCGCTCAGAGAGGATTTGGCGTTGGCTGCTAACGGCGATCTGCGTACGACCGGCATCGGCGCGCCCCTGCCCCGGATCGAGGACCTCCGGCTGACCACCGGACGCGGCCGGTATGTCAGCGACTTCACGCCCGCCGGCAGCGCCCACGCCGCCCTCGCCCGGAGCCCGCATGCGCACGCCCGCATCCGTAGCATCGACGTGGCGGCGGCCCGCGCCCTGCCCGGCGTGCTGGCGGTGCTGACCGGCCAGGACGCGCTGGCCGACGGCCTGAAGCCGATCCCGCACAGCCCCGACTGGAAAGGCCCGCCCGACGCGACCCTGATCCTGCCCGACGGGTTCGAGGTCTTCGTCGCCGACCATCACGTGCTGGCGTTCGACCGGGTGCGCTATCTGGGCGAACCCGTGGCGCTGGTCGTCGCGGAGACCGCGGCGATCGCCCGCGACGCGGCCGAGCTCGTCGCGGTCGACTACGACATCCTGCCGGCCGTCACCGAATCCCGCGCCGCCATGGCGCCGGACGCGCCCCAGCTCTTCCCTGGCGTCAGGCCCGACAATATCGCGCTCGCCTGCCATGTCGGCGACAAGCCAGCGACCGACGCCGCCTTCGCCGCCGCCGCCCATGTCGTCAGCCTGGAGACCTGGGTCAACCGCATCACCGGCGCGCCGATGGAGCCGCGCGCGGCGATCGGCGAATATGACGTCGTGCGGGACCGCTACACGCTTCGCGCCGCGTCCGGCCGGGGCGCCGTCCAGACGCGGGAGCGGCTCGCCCACATCCTCGACGTGCCGAAGCACCAGTGCCGCGCCGTCTTCGGCGACATGGGCGGCAATTTCGGGACGCGGAACGCCTTCTCGCCCGAATTCGCGATCATGCCCTGGGCGGCGAAGCGGGTCGGCCGGCCGGTCAAATGGGTCGCCGACCGCTCGGAATGCTTCCTGACCGACTATCAGGGCCGCGACCTCACGGTGTCGGCGGAAATGGCGCTCTCGGCCGACGGCGACATCCTGGCGATGCGCGGCCGGAACATCATGAACGTCGGCGCCTACTCGATCTACTTCTGGCCGCTCCGCAAGGGGCTTTCGATGATGCAGGGGACCTACAAGGTCCCGACCGTGCATTTCGAAGGCTTCGCGGTCCTGACCAACACGCCGCCGGTCGCCGTCTACCGGAGCGCCGGCCGCCCGGAGGCGATCTTCGTGCTGGAGCGGCTGATCGACATGGCCGCCCAGGCGCATGGCTTCGACCGGACGGAGCTGCGCCGCCGCAATTTGATCGCCGCCGACGCCATGCCGTTCAAGACCGCCGTCGACGTGACCTATGACAGCGGCGACTACGAAGCGGCGATGAACGATGCGCTCGCCGCCGCCGACTGGACGGGCTTCGCCGCCCGGAAGGCGGAATCCGCGGCGCGCGGCCTCCGGCGCGGCATCGCCGTCGCCAACTATATTGAGGTGACGAGCGGCATCCCGCGCGAGCGGGCCGAACTCCGCGCGCTCGCCGACGGCACGGTCGAACTCGTCTGCGGCACCATGAGCAGCGGCCAGGGCCACGAGACCACCTTCCCCCAGGTCGCCAGCCAGTGGCTGGAGGTGCCCTTCGCCAATATCCGCTACATCGCGAACGACACCGACCGGGTGAGTGTGGGCGGCGGCTCCCATTCCGGGCGCTCGATGCGCCTCGCCAGCATCGCGATGAGCGAGGCGGTCGAGGACCTGATCGGCAAGGGCAAGGCGATCGCCGCCCACGCCTTCGACACAACGCCCGGCGAAATCTCCTATGGCGCGGGCCGTTTCGCCGGCCCCGGCGGCAAGACCATGACGCTGGCGGAAACGGCGGAGGCGGCGGCGAAGCTGAACAGCCTGCCGGGCGCGCTTAGCGGCCATCTGGAAGGCATCGGCGACATCACCAACCGGGTCGGCGGCTACCCCTATGGCTGCCATGTCTGCGAGGTGGAGGTCGACCCGGACACCGGCCATGTCGACATCGTCGCCTGGACCGGCGTCGACGACGTCGGCCTCGCGGTCAATCCGCTGGTGCTGCACGGCCAGGCGCACGGCGCGATCGCCCAGGGCCTCGGCCAGGCGCTCCTGGAGAACATCCACTACGACCGGGACGGCCAGTTGCTCTCCGGCTCGTTCATGGACTACGCCATGCCGCGCGCCGACAACACGCCGCCGATGACGACGATCATCAGCGAGGTGCCGGCAAGCTCGCACCCGCACGGCATCCGCCCCGGCGGCGAGGGCGGCACGACGCCGGCGCTCGCCTGCGTGGTGAACGCCATCGTCGACGCGCTGGCGGACCTGGGCGTTCGGCATGTCGAGATGCCGGCGACGCCCGAACGGGTCTGGCGCGCGATCGCGGCGGCTACTGCTCGCGGCTGAAGTCGCGCTCGGTCAGGAGCTTGCCGTCGAAGTAGTCGGTCTGGGATTCGAGCGGCGCGGTCGGCGTCTTGAAGTCGTAGTCGACCGTATCCGATTGCGCGATGATCGCGATGCCGCCCTGCACGTCGTCCAGTGCGGCGTCGGGCAAGGTCTTTGGCGTCCGGGCCATCTTGGCCTCCTCTCGCTTTTGCGGCTGACTGTGGATGTGGGCCGGCGGCGGCGCCCATGCGAGCGACCGCCGTCACAATCGGTTGCGGGAGAGAGACCATGCGCAGCTTCGAGGAAATCTTCGCCATCGCCGCCGAACGGCATGGCGGCGCGGCCGCGCTCGAGGCAAAGCTGCCGAAGCCGACGCCCGCCCGGACGCTGAAGGCGCTCGGCGACGATCGCTGGCTCGCCGGCATGACCCGCTCGATCTTCCAGTCGGGCTTCAGTTGGAAGGTGATCGAGGCGAAGTGGCCCGGCTTCGAGGCAGCGTTCAAGGGCTTCGACGTCCACGCCTGCGCCGCCATGGACGACGCCTGGTTCGACCGCCTGACCCAGGACACGGGCATCGTCCGCAACCCCATCAAGATCCGGACCGTGCCCCAGAACGCGGCCATGCTCCTGGCGCTGGCGCAGGAGCACGGCAAGCCCGCCGGCCACGTCATCGTCGACTGGCCGGACGCCGACTATGTGGGCCTGCTGACCCTGCTGAAGGACCGCGGCGCCCACTTGGGCGGCGTGACGGGCAGCTACTGCCTCCGCCAAATCGGCCGCGACGGCTTCGTCTTCTCCAAAGACGTCGTCGCCCGCCTCGTCGCGGAGGGGGTCGTGGAGAAGACGCCAACGTCGAAGAAGGCGCTGGCCCAGGCCCAGGCGGCGTTCAACGCTTGGCGGGAGGAGAGCGGGCGTTCGATGACGGAAATCAGTCGGGTATTGGCTATGAGTATTGGGTGAGGGCTGCCGTGTTGAGATCGGTGTGATCAGTCCCGGCAAGTTTGCCTGTCTTGGCTTCGCTCATCCGCCGGTACTCTGTGCATCTTTCGCACCTTCGATCTGGCGACGCCTGAACGCGCGCGAGTGACCGCTCTGACAAAGCTGCGATCCGACGCGCTACGTCGCGGTTCCGCCAATTTGTGAATGGCTTCTGGTAGCCAGAAACAGAACAGCGCAAAACTGTTTCATTCAGCCAGAGCACGCCTGAGCGGAATCGCGGCTTTTCAACGAGTTGAGAGGATTGCGACATAACGAAATCCCCTATCCGCAGAAACAGAATTGGCCCAAAGTGTTTCAGGGCGGGAGATGAACCATCTCCCACACTCACGAGTCTTATTTCCAATCTCGGACTACCTAACTATTTTTTTATAATCAATTCAATGACAAATACTACAGCGACAAGAACAGAAGTAACACCCAGAAAATATGACAATCCAATCAATGACTGGGCCAAAAATGAGGATTTCTCATGAAATATTGGTGCGCCAAGCGCATATACAACTAAAAACATCGTACTAGAAGCAACAGTAAGCACACTAGACATGTAGAGTTGAGCAACTTTTTTACGTGTGGCAGATTGATTTCTGCCAATATTTTGAAGTTCTAAAAATTTATCTCGGGCCTCGAAGGTTTCATCCCAATCCTCTTTTAGTTTCATAGAATCCCATAGATTTCCCGTAAATGAATTTTCTGACTTCAATGCAATCATATGCAATCTAACAATATCTAATTTGGATTTCATATAGAAAATCCAAATCAAGAGTTCCGCACATTCCTTTATGAACTCTGCTCCCCGCAGCGGGTCATTGTGCAAATTCTCTTCATGATCGCGCATTTCGTATTGTACTAAAAAACCAACACTGACTGCTAGGTTAATTGCTGACCGGGCATGCTCGATGGAAATTGATCTCGTCAGAATGGGCGACTTGTCTATTGATGTTTCAATTCTAAATTCTCTTATACCACGATGACACCAAATACATCCATTGACCCCACGGTTTTCATTCGAAATAAATAATCCTCTATCAAGCATACGCGTGTATACAGAAAGAACTTCAAGAGCGCAAACAAGTACTTCGTGGAGGCTGCCTGTTGCAAAAACTTGATCATCTGCTTTCAAGTCGGAAAAAGGTGAATCTGGGATTCGGTACCAAACCCCATCCCACGTGTAACGTGTTGTAAAATAGGGGAAACCATTATCCGGATCGCGTAACATGAACTCTTTCAATTCGGAGAGGGCAAGTGATCTGCGGAACGCAACCCTCGTTCGTGAAGGCCAATTTGATTGAATTCTATTCAAAATATCTGGTTCCTGAGATGCCGCGCGCAATCTTTTTAAGGCGGCCACCATCTCCGATAAATCATAGTCGCGTGTCAATTGAATGCCAACTACAATTAAATTGATTGCTAATAGAACAGAAACGACCTGCGCCATTGGGGCAAGATTGACATCGTCTACATCCAACCCGCTGGCTGCGTTTCTCGCAAAAACAAGCATAATCCAGACAAACGATGTAGCTACTGCTAGCAGACTGAGGCCAATGACACGGCCAAAGTCTTCGTAGAACTGCCGCCTTGACCGAAAAAAATTTTTAATTGTATTGACCTCCAGAGATTTTGCGCCCCAACCGAATTGAAACAGAATGGCTAATTCTGTTTCAATTCGAGGGCTTTTGTTCTCAATAGGGGATGTCTGGCTCATCTCCCCAGATGGCTGATCCTGCGCGGTTTGCCCGACCCGTTCCGGCTCGACCCCCGGCAGCAAAGGGTGATCCGGTGCTCGCGCTATGAGTTGAACGATAGACGAGACGATCTCCGACAATCGTTCCAACGTAACGCCCACTCGTTCCGTGGACCTTCTCACCACGGATACGACCAACTATAGACCCAGAGCGGCTGTAGACTTTATCTCCAACGACCTGCAGGGGCCGTCCATTCTTCGTATATAGGTCCATGAGCGTTATCCACTTCTCAAAATGAGCATTACCGATTCTGAAACAGAATGGCTACCTCTATTTCAGGAGCAAGTCTCCCATCCCGTAGACCTGCATCCAATAGCGCTCGCACTATCTAACTTATGATAGAGAGTCTGTGCGCGCCTGATTCTCCGGGTCTTCAGCCTGCTCCCCGAGCCCAACAAGCGCGACCGGCGCATGGTTCGGGAACTCGACGACGAGCTTGAGGCGGCCGCCCAGCGCTTCCACGGAGCTACGCAGTGTCGAAAGCATGAGATCGCTCCGCTTCTCCATCTGAGCGACGGTCGCCTGGCGGATATTGAGCTTCTCCGCCAGCTCAACCTGGGTCATCTGCCGCGCTTTTCGGAGTTGCTGTAGCGTCAGATACTCCTGGTGCAGCCGCTCCGTTTCGGCCTCGATGCGCGCACGCCGTTCGGGCGACAACTCCGCCATCTTTTCACGCAACGTGGTCATGCTTGCCTTCCATTCTGCCGATCCAAGTGCCGGTCGAACCGCGCGTCCGCCTTGGCGATGAGGCGCCTATAGAAGCACTTTTCGCTGCCGCCCGACTTGTCGCCCGCCACCAGCAGAATCGCCTGCCGGTTTGGGTCGAACGCGAAGGCGACGCGCCAGACGCCATCGTCCGCCCTGAATCGAAGTTCCTTCATCTGCCCGTGCTTCGAACCCTTGAGGGTGTCGGCATGCGGCCTTCCCAACTGCGGTCCTTCGCGCTCCAAAAGACCGGCACGAGCCAAGAGCGCATCCTGGACAGCATCGGAGAACGTCGCGAACTCCTCCTCAAACTCGTCGAAGAACGATACAACCCAAGCCATCACGAAACATAGCCTATCAGCTATATAGTTAGAAACCTATAATTTGGCCACCCTAAGAAGCTAGAACCGTTGCCTCAGAGGGACGAACTGTTGGGAGCTTCCGGAAGTCGGCTTGCTCCCTAACCAACCTCCTCCAACTCCAAATCCAACAACACCCAGATCGCCGCCTTCTGCCAGTGGAGGCCGGCGTGGAGCGTGGCGTAGACGCCGCCCGGCAGCGCGTCTTCGATCACGAACTTGAGGGCGTTCAGGCCCGGGACCGGGTAGCGCTTCAGCGTCCCCGGCATCACCTTCGCGATCGCGGCCTGGGCGACCGGCTCGGTCAGGGCGGCTTCGAGGATGCGGTACTTTTCGGCGTCGAGCGCCACGACGGTGAGGTCGAGCGTCGCGCCCTTGTCGCCGGAACGGCCGACGGCGATGGAGCCGACCCTCATGCCGCGGTCTCCCAGCAGATATCGGTCGGGACCAGGTCGCGGTCGATCAGGCCGTCGATGACGGCGAGCCTCGGCCGGCGTTCGCTGCGCACGCTGCCGCCGCCGGCGGGGCCGGAGATGGTGAGGGCGTAGACCTCGTCCTCGACGATCTGGGCGACCTCGGCGTCCGGGCAGCGGGCGGAGACGTGGAGCCGGGCCTCCGGCATCCGGTTCGCCGGCGGCAGGGAAGCGGCGCCCAGGGTCGAGTCGACGCCGACCAGATCGATGCGGATGTCGTCGTCCGCGAAATCGTCGAGCCGCATGCGGAGCGCGTCGCGGGCGACCCGGGCGCGGTTGAGCGCATGGGTCCCGGCGAAGCCGATCTCGATGTCGGCGACGAAGCCCGGCTGTTCGACGAAGCCGGAGACCTTCAGCGTCTGGGGCTTCGGCGCGGCGCGGGCGCCGGACATGCGGATGCGATTCCGGCCCACTTCCTCGAAGCGAACGCCGGTGAAGTCGAGCACGCCGTCGGGCGTGAAATACCGCGACGGGTCATGCACCTCGTAGAGAAGCTGCAGGGTGCAGGTCAGCACGTCGACCCGGCCCGGCTCCCCGTCGAGCAGGCCGATCTCCGCCGTGCCGTCCGGGAAGACACGGGCGAGCGGATAGGCCAGGTTGGCGAAGTCCGCCGCCGAGAGGCTGGCGCCGTCCGGCATCTCGAAATTGCCGCCGGTCACCTGGCCCGAGCATTCCAGCAGATGGCCGAGCGTGGTGGCGCCCGCGATCGCCGCCATGCTTTGGTCGAGCGCCGGCCACGCCGCGGCGGAGAAGAGGGCCGAGTCCGCGACCCGCCCGGTCACGATCACGTCCGCCCCCTCCTCGACCGCCGGCCGGATCGCGTCGAGACCCAGATAGGCATGGGCGCCGAGCAGGCTGCCGTCGATCGGATCGTCCCACTGGACTTGGTCCGCCAGCGCCATGACGTCGTCGCCGACGACGGCCGCGACGCGCATTCCCTTGCAGCCGACCTCCGACGCGAGCCGCGCAATCTTGACGCCCGCCGCCCGCGGATTGGCGCAGCCGAGGTTCGAGAGCACCCGGCAGCCGTTCCTATAGGCCGGCGGCAAAAGCGGCCGCAGCCGCCGGTCGAGCCGGGGATCGTGGCCCGCATCCGGGTTCGCCTGCCGGGCGCGGAGGCCCGGCACGATGGTGCGTTCGGCCAGGCACTCCAACCCGATCGCCTGCACCCGGCCCGATTCCGCCAGCCTGACGGCCGGGTCTGTGCGGTCGCCGGCGAAACCGGCGCCGCAGGCGATGACGATCTCGTCCATTCGTCGGTCCTCTATCTCGCCGCCGCGCTGATCGTGACGCCGCCGTCGACGACGAGGGTCTGGCCGGTGATGTAGCGGG
>MRWG01001368.1_pt1 | contig 16003 bp, 15 predicted proteins | sample 1013341 | NCBI WGS metagenome assembly MRWG01 (sample SAMN06117577, study PRJNA244670) | biofilm metagenome | biome: Water; feature: Cathode Biofilm; material: Biofilm; isolation source: microbial consortium enriched at the cathode of a solar microbial fuel cell | place: USA: District of Columbia ... | reverse complement strand
CTGTTTCACGTGAAACATTCTTTCGCATGACCCCGCCCGCGCCCATGGACCGTAAGGGCTTCGCCGATGCCATGGGCGGCATCGATGTCACGGCCCTCGACCGCCTCGACGCCTACGTCGCGCACCTGAAAAAATGGCAGCGGGCGATCAACCTCGTCGGCCCCAAGACCCTTGAGGATCCCCGGCGCCGGCATATCCTGGACGGTGCCCAGCTCGTCCCCCTGTTGCCGCCGGCCCCGATCAGGATCGCCGATCTCGGCAGCGGCGCCGGTCTGCCGGGCCTCGTCCTCGCCGTCATGACCGGGGCCGACGTGCATCTGATCGAGAGCGACCAGCGCAAGGCCACGTTTATCCGCGAAGCTGCCCGCGTCACCGATACGGCTGTCACGGTTCATGCGGCGCGGATCGAAGACGTCCCGCCGCTCGACGCGGGCGTGGTCACGGCGCGCGCCCTGGCGCCCCTCGAGCGGTTGCTGCCCTGGGTGCATCGGCACCTCGGAAACGGTGGCCAATCCCTGCTTTTAAAGGGCGCCGACGCGGATGAGGAATTGACGCTCGCACAGAAAAATTGGAGAATGAATATAAGCCGAAAACGCAGCCTTTCCGACGCTTCCGGCACCGTTCTCATCCTCGATGACCTGGCACCTTTGACCGATGTCTGACACCCTCCTGCAGCCCCGACGCACCCGCATCATCTCGGTCGCCAACCAGAAAGGCGGGGTCGGCAAAACGACGACGGCCATCAATCTGGCGACCGCGCTGGCCGCCATCAAGCAGAAGGTGCTGATCATTGATCTCGATCCGCAGGGCAATGCCTCGACCGGCCTCGGGATCGAACACGATAAGCGGTCAAAGAACACCTATCACGTGCTGATCCGGGAGATTCCCCTGCACGACGCGATCCTGGAAACATCCATTCCCGGTCTTGATATCGTGCCGTCCGGCATCGATCTTTCCGGCGCGGAAATCGAGCTAGTCGACGTCGACCGCCGCGAATTCTGCCTGCGTGAGGCCCTGATGCTCGCGGCGGCCGATTACGACTATATCCTGATCGACTGCCCGCCGGCCCTCGGGCTGCTCACAATCAACGCCCTCGTCGCGTCGCAGGCGGTGCTGGTGCCGCTGCAGTGCGAGTTCTTCGCGCTGGAAGGCGTGTCGCTGCTGATCCGCACCATCGAACGGGTCAAGGCGACCTATAACCCGGGGCTCGAGATCCAGGGTATCGTGCTGACCATGTTCGACGGCCGCAACAACCTCTCGGGTGCCGTCGCCGACGACGTGCGCGCCTATTTCGGCGACAAGGTCTACGAAACGGTGATCCCCCGTAACGTCCGCGTGTCCGAGGCCCCCTCCTACGGCCGGCCGGTGATCGTCTACGATATGCATTGTGCCGGATCGCAAGCGTATCTTTCTCTTGCCGGTGAAGTGATCCACCGCGAGCGCCGGGTGGGAATGTAAGCGATGGCGGAGAAAAAGAAGAAACTCGGCCGCGGTCTGTCGGCCCTGCTCGGCGAAGCCAACGAGGATTATGCCAAGCTCGACAAGGTGCGCACCTCGAAGCCCGTCGCGGTCGAGCTGTTGCATCCCGGTAAATACCAGCCGCGCCACCACGTCGATCAGGAGGCGATCAACGCCCTTGCCCAGTCGATCAGGGAAAAGGGCGTGCTGCAGCCGCTGCTGGTGCGGCGTCATCCGGACGACGCCCAGGCCTTCGAGATCATCGCCGGCGAGCGCCGCTGGCGCGCTGCGCAACTGGCGCAGATTGCCGAAGTTCCGGTCATCATCAAGGACTTCGATGACAAGACCACCCTCGAGGTGGCGCTGGTCGAGAACGTCCAGCGCGAGAACCTCTCTGCCGTCGAGGAAGCCGATGCGTTCCAGCGCCTGATGGACGAATTCGGTCACACCCAGGAGGACGTCTCGCACCTGGTCGGCAAAAGCCGCAGCCATGTCGCCAATACCCTCCGTCTTCTGGCGCTCGACCCCAAGGTCAAGAAACTGGTCGAGGAAGGCAAGCTCAGCGCCGGCCACGCGCGGACCCTGATCGGCGTCGACGGCGCCTATGAAAAAGCCCGGAAAATCATCGACAAGAACCTCAGCGTCCGCGAAGCGGAACGGCTCGCCAAACAGGGCAGCAAACCCGGCAGCGCCAAGAAGGCAGCGCAGCCCAAGCAGAAGGACGTCGATACGATCGCGCTGGAGCGCGACCTCTCCAATCTGCTGGGCCTCAAGGTTTCGCTCGAGGGTGCCGGACCGAAGGGCGAACTGCGGATCGCCTATGACAACCTCGACCAGCTCGATTTCCTGATCGGCCGCCTGAAGACGGAATCGGCGCCCGCCCCGGCCGTCGTCGAGGAAACACCCGCAAATCCCGGCGACAAAAAGCCGGCGGAACCTGCGCCGAAACTCTCGGTGAGCCTGAAGCCGAAGAGCGTGCGCTCAAAATAGCCTTTTATTTCAATGAACTAGCTTGAAAATCGACGCGCCGCCTGGGTCAGTTGCAGCAGCGCCCGCTCGCAGATTGCGCGCTCGATATCGAGGCCCGACTTGCACTCCCGTTCCGTTTCAAGGAGCAAGGACATGGCCCGCGACAGGTCGCGCGGCGCCCATGAACGGGCCTGGGTTTCGAACGTCCGCGCTACCTTGAAGAACACCGGCGGGCGCAGTTTCTTGATGGCGCCTTGCAGATTGCCCTCGGCGGCGGCCATGCTTTTTGCCTGATGCAAACGGTCGAGATGCCGTTGCACCGCCCGAACGATTCCGACCGCCGTCGCGCCTTCGGCAAAGGCGCGGCCCATGGCGCTCCCCAGCGCGCTCTGATCGCCGCTGCCAACGGCAAACGCGATGTCGTCGAGGGACGCCGTCTTGACGTCGCCGATCGACGCCTCGATGTCGGCGGCGGTGATGGTCGCGTTCCCGCCGGGGCCGCCCGCATAAAGCACGAGCTTGTCCAGTTCCTGGCGCACCGCGAGCCGGTCGGTGCCGAGCCGGCTCAGCAGTAGCGGCAACGCATCCCGATCCAGTGAGACCCCGGCCGCACTCAGATGTTCGCGGACCACGCCGGCAAGGTCGCGTCCCTCGTCCGGGTAGCAACCGATGGCGGCGGCGTCGGTACGTTTCTCGAACAGCGTGCGCAACTTCGACCGCGGCGCCAGCTCGCCCGCTTCGAAGATCGCCGGATGCACGCCGGCACCGGCCTCCAGCCAGTCCTCGACGATCGTCACCACGGCATCGCCGACATCGCGGACGCTGACCACGGCGGCGCTGCCCATCAGCGACATGGCGTTGGCGGAGTCGGCGAGAAGCGCGCCGTCCTTGCGAAGCGCGTCGCCGGTCAGCTCGGTGACCGCGAACGGATCGTCGGCATCGGCAAAATGTGTGACCAGAGCCTTGGCGCGTTCGCGGATCAAGCCGCCGTCGGGGCCGAACAACAGGACCGCGCGAATATCCCCGCCCGGGTTCTTGACGAACGCGTCCGCCTTGGCGCCGCTCAGCTTCATTGGGTTTTGATTTTGGACTCGTTCGTCGTCAGCAGTGCGGCGAGTCTGATCCGCAACTGTTGCGCCAAATCCTCGAGGGCGCGTTCCCGCGCACCCTTCTCGGCCATCAGGGTCTGGAACTCGGACTGAAAGATATTGTAGCCGCTGATCGTCTTAACGTCGCCATTCACGGGTGTCGTGTCTTCCTGGAGATCGCGCAATGCAAAATGAGCCGTGATGGTCAGATTCGCGCGGGTGGCGACGGCGCTCCGCTGCACCGCAAGATTCGCGGTGCTTTCCTGCAACCTGACGTCGAGGCGATAGCGTGCGACGCCGCTGCGTCCGCCCGGGTGCAGAAGCCGGATCAGCTCGTTCCTGAAAAATTGTCCTTCCCGGTCCGGAATATTATCGATCGCGATCGACCTGAAGATATCGAATGCATAGACACCTTCCCCGGACACGTCTTCCGCGGGCGGCGCGTAAAGCGGCCGGAACCCGCACGCCGCCACGGTAAAAACCAGTGCTGCGGCGAGAACGGCTCTAGACCACGACATTGACGATCTTGTTCGGCACGACGATGACTTTCCGAACTTCCTTGCCGGCGATGAAACTTTGCACATTCTCCAACATCAATGCCGATTGTTCCACGGATTCCTTGTCCGCGTCCTTGGCGATCTCCAGCGTGCCGCGCAGCTTGCCGTTGACCTGCACCGCCACCGTAATGGTCGCCTCGACCAGCATGCCCTCGTCCACTTGCGGCCATGCGGTGTCCGCGATCAGGTTCTCGTGGCCGAGTGCCGACCACATTTCCTCTGCCAGGTGCGGCATCAGCGGCCCGGCAAGGATGGCCAGCGTTTCGGACGCGAACCGCAGCACCCATGCGGCGCCGGGATCGTTGCCGCTCATGTCCTCGACGGCGTTGCTCAGCTCGCGGACCCGCGCCACGGCCTTGTTGAAGTGGAACTTCTCCAGGTCCTCGGTGACGGCGGCGACCGTCTTGTGTACCAGGCGCTCGACGTCGAGCGCGCCGCCGGCGATGTCATCGGGCCTGGACGCGCCCTTTTCGGCGGGCGTGAACGGCGGTTCCGAGATCAGCCGCCACAGGCGGTTAACGTAACGCCACGCTCCCTCGATGCCGGCGTCGGTCCAGTCCAGGTCACGCTCCGGCGGGCTGTCCGACAGCATGAACAGGCGCGCCGTATCGGCGCCGTAGGACTGGATGATCTCTTCCGGGTCCACGACGTTGCGCTTCGACTTGCTCATCTTCTCGGCGCGGCCGCGCGTCACCTTGGCGCCCTTGCCGTCGACGAGCGTGCCCGTCTCGTCGGTCGAGACCTCGGTCGGGAACAGCCACTTCCCGTCCGCGCTCTTGTAGGTTTCGTGGCAGATCATGCCCTGGGTCTGCAGGCCGGCGAACGGCTCCTCGATCCCGAGATAGCCGCACTGCTTGAGCGCGCGCGTGAAAAACCGCGAATACAAGAGATGCAGCACCGCGTGCTCGATGCCGCCGATATACTGATCGACGGGCAGCCAATAGTCCGCCGCGCTTCGGGTAAAGGCTTCTTCCTCGACCGGCGCGCAGAAGCGGGCGAAGTACCACGACGATTCGAAAAACGTGTCGAAGGTATCCGTCTCGCGGCGCGCCGGCTTGCCGCATTTCGGACAGTCGACGTTCTTCCATGTCGGGTGCTTGTCGAGCGGATTGCCGGCGACATTTATGTCGATGTCGTCAGGCAGTTCGACCGGCAGGTCCGTGGCCGGCACCGGCACGATGCCGCAGTCCCCGCAATGCACGACCGGGATCGGGCAGCCCCAGTAACGTTGCCTGGACACGCCCCAGTCACGGAGCCGGAAGTTGACCTGCTTGGTGCCGATGCCCTGCTTTTCGAAGTGCCCGATGATCTTCGCCTTGGCGTCCGGTACGGAAAGGCCGTTCAGGAAGTCCGAGTTGATGATGTTGCCGTCGCCGACGAACGCCTCGTCGCCGATATCGAACGTGGCCGGGTCGGCGTCCGGCGGGCAGACGACGGGGATCACCGGCAGGCCGTACTTGCGGGCGAAATCGAGGTCGCGCTGATCGTGCCCCGGGCAGCCGAAGATGGCACCTGTGCCGTAGTCCATCAGCACGAAGTTGGCGACGTAGATCGGCAGCGTCTCACCCCCGATGACCGGATGCGCACATTCGAGGCCGGTGTCGAAGCCCAGCTTCTCGGCGGTTTCGATCGCCGCCTCGGAGGTTGCCATGCGGTTGCACCTGGCGATGAAGTCGGCCAGTTCGGCGTTGTCCTCAGCCAGTTCCTGGGCCAGCGGATGGTTCGACGAGATGGCCATGAACGACGCGCCGAAGATCGTATCGGGACGGGTAGTGTATACCTCAAGCGGTTGCTCGCGGCCGGTCACGTTGAACGAGATGTGCGCACCTTCCGAGCGGCCGATCCAGTTGTGCTGCATCACGCGGACCCGCTCCGGCCAGCGGTCCAGCTCCTCGATGGCGCTGAGGAGGTCTTCGGCGTAGGCCGTGATCTTGAGGAACCACTGCGCGAGCTTGCGCTTCTCGACCTCGGCGCCGGACCGCCAGCCCTTGCCGTCGATCACCTGTTCGTTGGCCAGTACCGTGTTCTCGACCGGGTCCCAGTTGACCCAGGATTCCTTGCGGTAGACCAGGCCCGCCTCCAGAAAATCCAGGAACATCTTCTGTTCGTGCCGGTAGTACGCCGGATCGCAGGTGGCGATTTCACGCCGCCAGTCGTAGGAAAGGCCCATCGATTTGAGCTGCTCGCGCATGGCGGCGATGTTGGCATGCGTCCATTTCTTCGGGTGGACGTTGTTTTCCTTGGCGGCGTTCTCAGCCGGCAGGCCGAAGGCGTCCCATCCCATCGGATGCAACACGTTATACCCCTGCGCGCGCCGGAACCGGGCGACCAGGTCGCCGAGCGTGTAGTTGCGCACGTGCCCCATGTGAATCCGCCCGGACGGATACGGAAACATCTCGAGGACGTAGTACTTTTCCTTGCCGGGGTCTTCCTCAACGTCGAAGCTGCGCCGCTCTTCCCAGACGGCCTGCCATTTGCTCTCGGTTTCCTTGACGTTGTATCGCGACATATTCCTCGAACTCACAAAATTTTCGCGCGGCCCGCCCGGCTGGCCGCATTGTTCGTTATTGCGTACCGGCAGTCCGGTCCGCGATCACTTCGACGTTAGAGTTTGGTGGCGCAGCATCCGGGCCTTGGTCAGGATCGAATCCTCGACTTTCGGCGCGGTGCCGTTCGGGACCGTGGCGTCGACCCAGCTTCCGCTGCGGTCACGCAGTTGCCGGAACACCGACACCTTCACGCCGTCCGCGCGCAGCGTCTGGCCGAGAATGTAGACGTTCAGCTTGAAGCGTTCGCTGGGACTTTCCGGCGGGCTGTACCAATCGGTGATGATCACGCCGCCGAAGGCATCGGCGGTGTTGATCGGCATGAACGAAATGGTTTCCAGCGACGCGCGCCACAGGAAACTGTTGACGCCGAGGGAGCCGCCGCCCTCTTTCTTGGCATCCGAGCCGAACAGGTTGAGACCGCCCTCGCCGAAGATGGTCTGGCGGTTTTCGTAGTCGGTATACTCGTTCTCGTCGCGGTAGTTGTCAGATTTCGGATCACCCGGTGTGTAGGCACACCCGGTTACAAGCACACTGGCGGCGATGATGACCATACCCAGACGGGTCATCCTGGTGAAAATCGGTGTCATTCGTCACTGTCCTTCTTTCACGCCCAACCGCCCCCGCGCGGCCGGACGGGGTCCGGCGCGGCGAACGACGTCACTCTTACACCAAATCATTGGAATCCACCAGACTTTGCCGTACATGCGCGCCTTTCCGCAAACCCGGGATATCAGCACGCCCGGGATGTGAAAAGGCCGATCCCGGCGACACCCGCCGCGCCGGCCCGAAGCACGCGGCGGATCCGCCCGGCCGATATGCCGCCCAGTCCGATCACGGGCAGGTTCGCGTTCCGGCAGATCGCGGCGAACCGCATCACGCCGAGGGCTCTCTCATGTTGGTGGCTTTGCGTCGGAAACACCGGCGACAACAGCACCGCATCCACGCCCAGGCGGCGGGCCCGCAACACGGTCCGCGCGCCGTGTGCCGACGCCGTGACCAGCGCCGGGCGCAACCGGCGAAAATCGCGGGCGCGCCAGTTCCCAAGCGCCGCTTCGGGGATATGTATACCGTCGGCGTCGAGCCGTGCCGGCGGCGTGGCGGCGGACAACAACACCGTGATGCCGAACGGGCGTGCGGCCCACGCGAGGGATCTCGCCATATCCGCCGCCGCGCCGGCATCCCGGTGCCGGACGATGACGGCGCTGTCCGGCGGCAGATGCGGGATCAGCGGCGACGGGTCCGGCAGGCGCGCTTCGTCGCTCATGACGACCCATGCCGGAACGTGCCGCAATGACCCGGTCGTTGTGCGATTGTCTTGGCCAAGGGGGGCTGGTAACGTCCGCTGCATCGAAACAAGCATAGCCGCACTATGAACCAGAAAACCGATCCCGCAAGCAATCTCGCCCAGGTTCGTGCGGAAATCGCCAAGGCCGCCGAAGCCGCCGGCCGCGACCCGGCCGACGTTCATCTGGTCGCCGTTTCCAAGATGCACCGGGCGGATACGATCGAACCGGTGCTGAAAGCCGGGCACCGGCTTTTCGGCGAGAACCGGGTCCAGGAGGCGGAGACCAAATGGCCCGAGCTGCGCGAACGGTATCCCGACATCACGCTGCACCTGATCGGTCCGTTGCAGTCCAACAAGGTCAAAAACGCGGTCGCCACGTTTGACGTCATCGAAACCGTCGACCGTCCGAAGATCGCCCGCGCCCTGGCGAACGAGTTCGAACGGACCGGCCGCCGCCTGCCCTGCTACGTGCAGGTCAATACCGGCGACGAGCCGCAGAAGGCCGGTGTCGCGCCCGCCGACGTCGAGGCGTTCGTTCGGGAATGCCAAGACGACCTGGGGCTCGATATCGGGGGACTGATGTGCATTCCACCCATCGACGAGGAGCCGGCGCTGCATTTCGCGCTGCTTTCCGACCTCGCCGAGCGGTGCGGTCTGGCGGTGAAAAGCATGGGCATGAGCGCGGACTACGAAAAGGCGATCTCGCTGGGGGCGACCCACGTCCGCGTCGGCACCGCCATTTTCGGCGAGCGGCAGAAGAACGATTAAGCCGGCGCGCCGCTGATCTCGATTTCCGTTTCGGGATCCCAGGACGCCAGCAGCGCCACCAGATCATCCCGCGCCAGCGCGACGCAGCCTGCCGTCGGCGCGTAGTCCGGCTTTGCGACGTGGATGAACACCGCGCTGCCGGCACCGGGTACCGGCGGTGCGTCGTTGTGGCCGATCTCGATCACCAGGTCGTAGAGACGATCGTCCCGGTACATCTCCTCGTGGCTGCCGTCGAAGGGCAGTTTCACGGGCCTGTTGTACTCGGGCCTGCCCGGGTCGTCGCACCAGCCGTCATCGGCGGCGATGTCGGTGGCCGGGAGCCCGGTTTCGATGGCCGGTATCCGGTCGCGGCGGATATAGAGCCGCTTCAGCGGGAAGCGGCCCGCCGGCGTTGCGCCGTCGCCCTCGCGCTTATCGGCCCGGACGCCGCCGCGGCCGAGGGCGCAGCGGTAGCGCGAACCGTTGAACTCGAGAACGTTGTCGGCAAAGACCCGGATCAGCATGTCAAAAGATCAGCACGGGCGGCGGCGGCCGTCAAAGCCCGTAACCCGCCTCAGTTCCCCGGCGCCAGGTTGGCGGCGAGAGCATAGGCATTTGCGGCGGCGCGGGCATCGCTCGTCAGATAGGCCATCTGCGCCATGCCAACAGGTTTCCGAACGGGTGCCTCGGGATCGCTCAACAGCGGCTGGGCATCGGGGATGGAAACCGCTGGGGCTGTCTTGTTCCCGTCTTTGGGCGCGGATTCTCCCGCCGCGCCCGATTTCGCCTTGGCGTTTTCGCGTGCCCACGCGACTTCACCCCTGGCCCATGCCAGCACCGGGTCGTTCGGGTTCAGCGCCGGCGGTTCGTCGGACACGGCGAGAGCCGGTTCGCCAGCCGCGGTTTCCGCCTCTTGCGCCGGATCGGCCCAGCCGGCCATATGCTGGCCGATGTCCTTGCCGGTGGATTCCTCGACGAACACGTTGGCGAGTGCGCCGGCCAGGCCGATCGGCCCGAAGAACAGCGTCGAGCCCATGACCCGGGGGGCGGCGGCGAGGGTATCGCCCGTGGCCTCGCGGTAGAACGTCGAGACGAAGGGAATGTGCTGCAGCGGATTGACGATATCGAGCACGTCCGAGAACGAAAACCCGTCATCGCCGAAAAACGAGAATTCCTTTTGCGGCGCATCTTCCGGCGGCGGGCTGAACGCCAGCTCCTGCGCCGGTTTCCGGCTTGGCACACTGTCGCCGAGTGTCGACGGCATCCATGCCAGTTGGTTTTCCACCGAGAGCATTCAAATCTCCAACCCAATGTCCCACGGGGAAATAAGCAAGGGTTGTGCCAACAAAACTTGTTATAAATCAAAGAGTTATATAATAAAATTGAGGAAAATCGGGCACTTGGGGCAAGAACTGCCGGGAAGAATTCGCCGTCAGAATTGGTGCCCGGAGCGCGACGCCTTGGTTTGCAGGTAGAATTCGTTGTGCTGATTGGCCGGGAACGCATGCGCGACGCGCTCCGTGACGTCGACGCCGTAGCGCGCCAGCGCCGCCAGTTTGTCCGGGTTGTTGGTCATCAGCCGCACCTTGGTGAAGCCGAGCAGTTTCAGCATGCGCGCCGCGGGCATGTAGACCCGCTCATCGGCGTCGAACCCGAGCTGTTCGTTGGCGTCCATGGTATCGAAACCGAGATCCTGCAGTTCATAGGCCCGCAGTTTGTTGATGAGCCCGATGCCGCGCCCCTCCTGCGCCAGATACAGCAACACACCGGTGCCCGCCGCCTTGATCTCCTTCAGCGCGCCCTGAAGCTGGTCGCCGCAGTCGCACCGCAGACTGCCCAGCAGGTCGCCCGTGAAACATTCCGAATGCAGCCGGACCAGCGCCGGTTCGGCCGGATCGGGCTGGCCGACGATAATCGCCAGGTGTTCGCGCCCGCCGTCGGCCGGCCGGAACGCGACGATCCGCGTGTCGTGCGCGTCGTCGATCGGCACCCGCGCTTCGGCGACACGCTTCAGGTTGCGCACGGCGGCGCCTTCGAACTGGAACACGTCGCCGGTATCGACGCTCAGGAAATCGTGCCGGTTGGCCCATGCCATGACGTCGTCGACGTCGTCGATTTGCACCGTGACCGCGGCGGGCAGCAAGCGCGCCAGTTTTGACAGGGTAACGGCCGCCGACGCGCAGTCGTGGCCCGGCTCGTTGCGGACCGTGACGCTGAGGCGTTCGCGCAGCGCCGGGCTGACGCCGGCCTCGATCAACGGGTTGGCGAGCGCCGCGATCTCGTCGGCGCCGAGCCCGCCGAGCCCGCTGACGATGGCGATCTTGCCGGCGCTTTCGGCGAGGCCCAGGACGGCGGCGCGGCGCGCGGTGATGGCCAGCGCGGGGGCGCTGCCGGCGGTGCCCTGAAGCTGTTCAAGGCTCTCCGGGGTCATGGCCTCGGCGGCGAGTGCCAGTACCGCGTGGCCGCCACCGCCCCTGACGACGACCGGGCGGCCGCGCCTGAGTTCGCCCATGGCGCGTTCGACCGACAACACCGTGATCGGCGCCCGCGTTGCCGGAACCTCGTATATCTCCGCGCCTCTGGGTGTCTTGTCGTTCATCGTGTCAGCCTAGCATCTTTCCGCCAAAAGCCGGTTAATATATAAGGGCTTGGCAAGAAAAACACACTATATACCATAAGCCGGTAACAGGTCCGGTAACCGGCCGAAAGGATCAGTTTTCATGAGCAACGGCAAACGTATCCTGGTCGTCGACGACGATGAGGATCTGGTGGAAATGTTGAGCGAACAGTTGAAACTCCACGAGGAGTTTCAGGTCGGTTCCGCGTTCAGCGCCGCCGAAGGCCTCGAGATCGCCAAGGAGAACAACTACGACATCATCCTTCTCGATGTCGGACTGCCGGACATGGACGGACGCGAGGTGTGCCGCCTGATGCGTCGCGGCGGCGTACGCGCGCCGATCATCATGCTGACCGGTGCCGACACCGACGCCGACACGATCCTCGGCCTCGACGCCGGCGCCAACGACTATGTCACCAAACCGTTCAAGCTGGGCGTGCTGCTGGCGCGACTCCGTGCGCACATCCGCCAGCACGAACGTTCCGACGACGCGGTCTTTAGCGTCGGGCCCTATACGTTCCAGCCGGCCAACAAGCTGCTGGTGCGTGAATCCGATCAGCGCAAGGTGCGCCTGACCGACAAGGAAACGGCAATCCTTAAATACCTCTACCGCGCCGGCGACAAGGCCGTGGCCCGGGAAAAGCTGCTGGACGAGGTCTGGGGCTACAACGCCGCGGTCACCACGCACACGCTGGAAACCCACGTCTACCGGCTCAGGCAGAAGATCGAGGATGATCCCTCCGGTGCCAAGCTGCTGATCACCGAGGCCGGCGGCTACAAGCTGGTGCCGTGACCTTTGCGGCCGGCGGGCTCAGTTGCCGGCCGGGTCGAACTGCGGAAAATCGCTCAGGAACTTCTTTTCCGGGATCGGAAAATCGAAACGCGCGTTGATCAGCGTCAGGTCGGTAATCACGCCCTGGGCGTCGATGATGACCCATTTCCGGAGCACCATCGGGTTTTCCGTGAGCACCAGCGTCAGTTCGCCGGAGAGCGGGTCCTTGGTCTGCACCACGCTGATCCGCATGGTGTTCGCGCCGCGTTCGAAGCCGGTGACGGTCAGCGCGGGGCCGGTGAACGAGAAATCGTCCCGAAGCAGGAACGCCGCCGGGGTATCCTCGACCGGGATGTGATTGACCTGTTTCAGTTCCTTGTCGACGTAGCTCAGGAATTCACCGTTGGCGACGATCAGGATCGGCGTCGGCGGCGCGTACTCGATGCGCAGGTTGCCGGGCCGGGACAACAGAATCTCGCCCTCCGCGGTCTCGCCGTTGGATGAGATCTGCAGGAACTCCGCCTGCATCGTCTTGATGCCGTCGAGATAGGCTTCCGCCTTCTTGAGGGCCTTTTCGATATCCGGCGTGATCTCGATCGGCACCGCGGCGGCACCGGCGCGGGGCGGGCCCAGCGCGCAGAAAACCAGCGCCAGAATGATTGCGAGCGTTCTCATGAGCGCGTTTCTAGGCGCTCAATGTGGCGAGGTAAAGGCGATTGCGTGCCCGCGCCCGGGAATCAGGCGAACTTCAGCGCCACCGACGAGACCAGCAGGAACGACGATACCGCCGCCGCGCGACCGGCAAACCAGTACGCCGTCTCGCGCAGCGTGCGGCCGATGACCTTTTGTGCGATGCCGGTGGGCGGGCGCAGGTCACGCGGCAGGATCAGCCACGCCTCGGTCCGCGTGTAGGGCCGGTTCAGTGCGCGCCAGCCATAGAACAGCAACCCGGCGACGATACCCATGCCGATCAGGCCGCCGGTGCGTGTCGCCAGCGGCGGGTCGAAGCTGAGGCCCAGCATCAGGGTGAAGACCGCCAGGCCGGCAAAGCCCGCGGCACGGCCGACGGAGACGAAAGCGGCGTTTTCGATGGCGTCCATGGCAAACCACCACACCTGTCGAATACGCCGGTATTCTGCGCGCTTTCGCGGCAGGGCGGTATACAAAATTGCGTGAAGGACCCATGATGGCCGCGGCGATTTACGAACGGTCGTCCGCAAGGGGTCGGTGAATCTATGACGAATGATCGCCGATCAGGACCTCGCGGCGGCCGACCCGGTTGGCGGCGCTGACCACGCCCTCGCGTTCCATGGTCTCGATAATGCGTGCGGCGCGGTTGTAACCGATCTGGAAGTGGCGCTGGATGAAGCTGGTCGAGGCCTTGCCCTCGCGCGCAACCAGCGCGACCGCCTGGTCGTAGTGTTCGTCGTAGTCCGAGTTGCCGCCGCCGATGGTGCCGGGGTCGCCGATAAAGGTCTCGCCGGATTCCTCGGTGACCGCCTCGATGTAGTCCGGGATCGCCTGGTCCTTGAGGTGGCTGACCACGCGCTCGACCTCTTCGTCCGAGACGAACGGCCCGTGCACGCGGGAAATGCGCCCGCCGCCGGCCATGTAGAGCATGTCGCCCTGGCCCAGGAGCTGTTCCGCGCCTTGTTCGCCGAGGATCGTGCGGCTGTCGATCTTGGACGTCACCTGGAACGAAATGCGCGACGGGAAGTTGGCCTTGATGGTGCCGGTGATGACATCGACCGACGGGCGCTGCGTCGCCATCATCAGGTGGATGCCGGCAGCGCGCGCCATCTGCGCCAGGCGCTGGATCGCGGCTTCCACGTCCTTGCCGGCGACCAGCATCAGGTCCGCCATCTCGTCGACGACGACGACGATATAGGGCAGCGCGTCGGTCGGCAGCGGCTGTTCCTCGTAAACCGGCTTGCCGTCCTCGTCGAAGCCGGTCTGCACGGTGCGGGTCAGCTCCTCGCCCTTTTTCCGGGCTTCCGCCAGGCGCTGGTTGTAGCCGGCGATGTTGCGGACGCCGAGCTGGCTCATGGCGCGGTAACGGTCCTCCATCTCGCGGACCACCCACTTGAGCGCGACCACCGCCTTGGAGGGATCGGTGACCACCGGCGTCAGCAGATGCGGGATGTCCTGGTAGACCGACAGCTCCAGCATCTTGGGATCGATCATGATGAATTTGCACTGGTCCGGCGACAGGTTGTAGAGCAGCGACAGGATCATCGTATTCATGGCGACCGACTTGCCGGACCCGGTGGTCCCCGCGATCAGCAGGTGCGGCATGCGCGCCAGGTCCACGGTCACCGGCCCGCCGCCGATGTCCTTGCCGAGCGCCAGCGGCAACTCGGCCCGGGTCTTTTCGAAATCACTGGAGGCCAGCAGTTCCCTGAGGTGCACCATCTCGCGGTTGCCGTTGGGCATCTCGATGCCGATCACGTTGCGGCCGGGCACCACGGCGACGCGCACCGAAACCGCGCTCATCGAGCGTGCGATATCGTCCGAAAGGCCGATCACGCGGCTGGTCTTGGTGCCGGGCGCGGGCTCCAGTTCGTAAAGGGTGACGACGGGGCCCGGGCGGACCTTCACGATCTCACCCTTGACGCCATACTCCTCGAGCACGGTCGAGAGATAACGCGCGTTCTGCTGCAGCGCTTCGCGGCTTTCGCGGGTGTCCTCGCGGGTCGCCTGCGGCAGGTCGAGAATCTCCAGCGGCGGCTGCGCGTAGTCCTCGGCGCCGCCGAGCGGCAGGGACTGCTGGCGCCGTGCCTCGGCCTTGCGGCCGGTCCTGGCGCGTTTCGGCCGGGGCGTGACTTCCGGCGCCTTGCCCTTCTTCGGGTAGGCGGCATCGAGCACGCCGCCGGTCCGTTCGTCGGCATCTATCTCTTCGTATTCGGCCTCGTCGATATCGTCCTGGCCGTCCGTGTCCTGCGCCGGGACCGGCATCATACCGCGAACCCGGGTGCCGAAATCGTGGGCACGTTCGCCGAAATCGCGGGCCGCACCGTAGGCACCGCGCGACACGGCGTAGGTTTTTCTCATGCCCTGCCACGCGCCTTTCGCGGCGTTGAGCCAGTCGCGCGGCCCCATGCCGAGCGAGATCACGGCGGCGGCGACGGCGAGCGAGCTTGCCGCCCAGAGGGTAACGTCGGCGGCCGGGCGGATGCCGAGCCGGCCGCCCCACATCGTCAGTTCATCGAAGGCCAGCGCACCGGCGACACCGCCGAGCCCGGCGGCCAGCGGCCAGCCGGCGGGGGCCTCGATACCGGCGAGCGCAACCGAACCGAGGATGATCGCCAGTACCAGCCAGCCGATGCGGCCCATGGGCCGGGCCAGCCGGCCGTGTGTCATGATCATCGCCGCCCAGACGGCCAGCGCCGTCGGCGCGATGAGCGCCGCGTAGCCGACCACCTGCAGCACGAGATCTGCGAACACCGCGCCCCAGTGGCCGGCCAGGTTGATCGGCGGGTTGTCGGTGGCGCTATTGAGCGACGGGTCGCCGGGGGCGTAGGAAAGAATCGCCGCACCGCCGGCGGCGGCGAGGGTGATCAACGTCAGGCCGGCGATCTGCCAGCCGCGGCGCTTCAGCGCCTCCGTCACCTGGGCGGGCAACAGGGGCTCTGACGTGCGGCCGGACGCGTTCGATCTGAGTACGGTCATATATCCCTCGTAAGCGCCGTTCGTTACCAGAAAGTTAACGCGCGCGCGAGGCGGCAGGGATCGATGGTAAATGCAAATTAACCACTAAATATCGGGGACTTAGCGGCTGCTCTTTGCGCCGGCATTTAAGGGAAACCACGAATCGGCAGGGGCGATTCGGGCGCGTACGGCGCCGTTTTTCCACACGTCATCCCGGACGTTAGCCGAGCCCGGAAACCGAAGGTTTGCGGGAGCGAGGCTTGCGATCCGGGACCCATTGTTTATGCATGTTGCCGTGGATGAATGGGTCCCG
>MRWG01001365.1_pt1 | contig 16029 bp, 12 predicted proteins | sample 1013341 | NCBI WGS metagenome assembly MRWG01 (sample SAMN06117577, study PRJNA244670) | biofilm metagenome | biome: Water; feature: Cathode Biofilm; material: Biofilm; isolation source: microbial consortium enriched at the cathode of a solar microbial fuel cell | place: USA: District of Columbia ... | reverse complement strand
CGGGTCGAGGGGATCGTCGAGCGAGACGGCTTCCGCTGGGACGGCAACACCTACCCGAGCCTCTCAGCCGTGGCGACGGCGATCGCGGGGACGCGCTGGAACGGCCCGCGCTTCTTCGGGCTGCGCGGCGCATGAAGGTCCGGAAGCGCTGCGCGATCTATACGCGCAAGAGCACGGAGGAGGGGCTGGAGCAGGACTTCAACAGCCTGGACGCCCAGCGCGAGGCCTGCGCCGCCTATATCAAGAGCCAGCAGAGCGAGGGCTGGCAGGCGCTGGCCGCAACGTACGACGACGGGGGCTACTCCGGCGGTTCGATGGAGCGTCCGGGACTGCGCCGTCTGCTGGACGACATCGCTGCCGGCAAGGTGGATGTCGTGGTGGTCTACAAGATCGACCGCCTGACCCGGTCGCTCGCCGACTTCGCGCGCATGGTCGAGGTGTTCGACCGGCACGAGACCAGCTTCGTCAGCGTGACTCAGGCGTTCAACACGACGAGCAGCATGGGACGGCTGACGTTGAATGTGCTCCTCTCCTTCGCCCAGTTCGAGCGGGAGGTGACGGGCGAGCGCATCCGGGACAAGGTGGCGGCGTCGAAGGCGCGGGGCATGTGGATGGGCGGCAACCTGCCGCTCGGCTACGACCTGCCGGGGCCGGACCGGGCGCTCCGGGTCAATCCCGAAGAAGCCGAGACGGTGCGCCACATCTTCCGCACATACCTGGAGCTCGGCTCCGTGCATCTTCTGGAGCGCAAACTGGACGAGGAGGGCATTCGCTCGAAGCGCTGGACGAGCCTCGCCGGCCGGACGATCGGCGGCCAGCGGTTCAGCCGGGGTGCGCTCTTCCATCTGCTGCGCAACCAAACATATCTCGGCATGATCCCGCACAAGAGCGAGGTCCATCCGGGCATGCATCCCGCGATCGTCGACGCCGATCTCTTCGACGCCGTACAGCAGAGGCTCGACGCCAATGCCCGGCGCCGGGCGGCGACGCCGGAGCGGGTCGCCAAGGCGGCGCTGCTTGGCCGCATCTTCGATGCGGACGGCCAGCCGATGTCGCCGACCTTCGCCTACGGCAAGCAGGGGCGGCTCTACCGCTACTATGTCTCGGCGCCGCTGCAGCGCGGTCAGGCCGCCGCCAAGACCGACGCCATCCGCCGCGTGTCGGCCCCGGCGATCGAGGCACTGTTGGGCGAGACGATGGCGCGGCTCTTGCCGGACGCAGGCCCCGAGCCGCTTGACAGCGTTCGACGCATCGAGATCCGGGCCGAAGCCATTCATCTGCTCGTGCCGATCGCGCACCTGCAGAGCCTACGGGCGCGCATCGCGCCGGACGAGCAGGTCGAGCCCGATCCGACGGATCAAACTCATGCGCGTCTCATTCTTCTGATCCGCGTTGCCCGCCGCGGCGGGCGCACGGTCGTGACGCGGGCGACCGACCCGGGACCCCGGCCCGATCCGTACCTGATCCGGGCCTTGCGCGCCGCCCATGCGCTGCTTGGCAAGGATGCGCGCGGGCGGCCGGTCCTCGACGTGACGCCGGCGTCGTCGCACAAGCGGCTGCAGGTGCGCCTCGCCTTCCTGGCGCCCGATCTGCAGCGCGCCATCCTGGAAGGCCGGCAGCCGCCGGGGCTCACCCTGAAGCGGCTGATGCAAGGCCCGATCCCGACCGCCTGGGACGAGCAGATCCGCCTCTATGGCGCGCCGGTCGACGACTGAACGCGGCGTTCGCGCTGTCGCAATCGTTCCCCTGTTATGCGCATTCGAGGGCCTGTTATGGCGCTTCTCGCTCCCTGTTCCGTTCAATTAAATGCCTGTTCTGCACATAAACAGGAACGTGCGGGAAATCGGCTGTAAGGCATTGATTCGCGGCGCGTTCTGATCGTCGAAACTCGACAATCAGGCCCCTGAACGCCTGTTTTTGGCCGGATTCCCTAAAAATTCCCTGTTCGCAGGGAAACTCCACCTTGCATCGAACGGCCGGAGACCCGGCGGAAAAGGCCGCCGGAAACGGCGCGCAAAGACGGCGCCAGAATGGGCGCGACGGCGGATTCGGCAGGGAATTGTCGCCCTGTTACGGGCGCTTGCGGAGATTGCCTGATAGCGGAGACCGGTGAGGCGGGTCGCTGGCGGAGGGAGAGGGATTCGAACCCTCGATACGGGGATACCGTATACACGCTTTCCAAGCGTGCGCCTTCAGCCGCTCGGCCACCCCTCCATATCCGCGCCATCGCCCGGAATAAGGGCGGACGCGGATGGTGCTGCCGCAGAGATTTGAACTCTGGACCTCCCCCTTACCAAGGGGGTGCTCTACCCCTGAGCTACGGCAGCGGAACCCGCAGCGCCGGTCGGGCCGGCGCGCGAGGGCCGGAACATGCCAGCGCCGCCGCGAGGGCGCAAGCCTTTTGGCGCTTCAGATGGACGCGTAGAGCTTCGCCTCAAATGCTTCAAGAACCCCTAACGTCTTCGGGTCGGCGAAGGGCAGCATCTGGGTGAAAAACGCGGCCCCGAGGCCGGACGCCGGATCGATCCAGAAGTAGGTGTTGCGGAGCCCGGCCCAGGCGAGCGAACCGGCTTTTCGGCCGCCCTTGAGGTCGGACATGTTGATCATGTAGCTGAGGCCCCAGCGCTTTTCGACGCCGGGGAAGAAGTCGAAGGCGAACGTCAGATGCGGCGCCGCCGTCGGCAGGCCGGTCACCGGCGTATGGCCGATGTTGTTCCGCGTCATCTGCTCCACCGTTTCCGGCTTCAGCACGCGGACGCCGTCGAGTTCGCCCCGGTTCAGGATCATGCGCATGAAGCGGGCATAGTCCCGCGGCGCGCCGAACATGCCGCCGCCGCCGGTGAAGCTCGCCGGATCGGCGCCCTGCGGATGCTCGTACGGGGCCGCGACGATGGTTCCGTCCGGCTGGCGCTGGTGGACGCCGGCCTGCCGGCCGCGCAGGCTGTCGGGCATGACATAGCCGGTCTCCGCCATGCCGAGCGGCTGCAGGATGTTCGCTAAGAGGTAGTCGTTCAGCGTCTCGCCGGTCGCCGCCTCCAGCGCCTTGCCCGCCCAGTCGATGCTGAAGCCGTACTCCCACTTGGCGCCCGGGTCGAAGCCGAGGGGCGGGCATTTCGCCGGGTCGTTATAGATGTCCGTCCGGCTGAAGCCGGTCTGTTCGAACCAGCGCTTCATCATCGGATTCCACATGTCGTAGACGAAGCCCGACGTGTGGGTCAGCAATTGACGGAGCGTGATCGGCCCCGCCGCGGGCCGCAGCTTCGGCGCGCCTGCAGGCTCGAAGCCTTCCAGCACCTGGGGATTGGCGAGCGTCGGGACGAGTTGGCCGACGTCCGCGTCCAGGTCGAGCAGGCCGCGCTCGACGCCGTGCATCACGCCGGCCGCGGCGATCGGCTTGGTCATCGAATGGATCTGATAGATCGCGTTGGCTTCGAGCGGCCGGTCCTCGCCAAGCTGGCGCGGGCCGGCCTGGCCTTCCCAAAGGACGCCGTTCGCGTCCGTCACGATCGCGGCGACGTTTGCGACGTCGCCGCGCGCCACGGCTTCGTCGAGTACGCTGTCGAGTTCCTGCAGCATGCGTCTATACCCTTGCCGGCTCCGGCGCCGTGCGGCCGAGGATCAGGTCGCTCGCCTTTTCGGCGATCATCAGCGTCGAGGCGTTGGTGTTGGCCGACGGCATGGTCGGCATGATCGAGGCGTCGACGACGCGGAGGCCGTCTGCCCCGCGCAGTCTAAGGCAATCGTCGACGACCGCCATAGGATCGGCCGCCGGCCCCATGCGGCAGGTTCCCATCAGATGAAAAGCCGTCGTGCCGATGCCGCGGGCGAAATTCAGCAGTTCGTCGTCGGACCGGACGTCCGGACCCGGCTTGTCCTCGCGCACCACATAGCGGGCCAGCGCGTCCGTGTGCAGCAGGCGGCGGGCGAGCTTGAGGCCGCCGAGGAGGCACTGCCGGTCGATCTCGTGCGCCAGGTAGTTCGGCTGGATCTCCGGCTTCTCGAAGGGGCTGGCGGAGCGGGCGCGAGCATGGCCCGTGCTTTCCGGGCGCTGCTGCCAGACGGCGACCGTCACGCCCGGGAAGTCGTCCAACTGCGATTGCACGCCTTCCTTATAGCTTGCCGGCGTGAAGGTCATCTGCAGGTCGCCGCCGTCCAGCGCCTCGTCCGACTTCCAGAAGCAGTGGACCAGGGTCGGCGAAAGGTTCAGCACGCCCTTCCGGGTCGCGGCGTATTTCAGGACTTCGAGGGCCAGCGGCAGGCCGCGGACCTTTTCGTTGACGGTGCGGGCGCCTTTGACCTCGCCGACGAGGCGGGCGGGGTAGTGATCCCGGAGATTGGCGCCGACGCCCTTCAGCGCGATGCGCACGTCGACGCCGATAGATTTCAGGTGCTCGGGATCGCCGATGCCGGACAGCTGCAGCAATTGCGGCGAGTTGACGGCGCCGCCGCAGAGGATGACCTCCTTCCCGGCGCCGACTTCGACTTCCGGTCCGCCGGCGCCGCCCTTGGCATAGGCGACGCCTGTGGCGCGCGCGCCCTCGAACAGGATGCGCGTCGCATGCGCGTGCGTGCGGATGTCGATCCGCCCGGTCCGCTTCGCCGCCGGATGCAGAAAGCCGCGCGCGGCGGAAACCCGCCGGCCCTTGTAGATCGCGCGCTGGAAGTAGCCCACGCCTTCCTGGGTCGCGCCGTTGTAGTCCGGGTTCCGCGGAATGCCGAGGCTGACGGCGCCTTCGATGAACGCCTCGCAGAGCGGGTCCTTCCAGTCGAGGTCGGCGACGATCAGGCCGCCGTCGCGACCGCGATAGGCGTCGTCGCCGGGGCCGATGCGCCGTTCCGTCCGCCGGAAATAGGGCAGGATGTCGGCATAGCCCCAGCCGCGATTGCCCATCTGCGCCCAGCCGTCGAAGTCCATGCGCTGGCCGCGGTTGTAGATGTGGCCGTTGATCGAGGAGGAGCCGCCCAGGGTCTTGCCGCGGGGCGCATGGATGCGGCGTCCGTTGGTGCCGGCGCTCGGCTCGGATTCGTAGAGCCAGTTCACGTTCGGATTGACCAGCGTCTTCATGAAGCCGGCCGGGATGTGGATGAAGGGATTGCGGTCCGGCGGACCGGCTTCCAGCAGGCAGACGGTCTGCCCCCCGTCCGCCAGCCGCGCGGCGAGCACGGAGCCGGCGGAACCCGCGCCGACGATCACATAGTCGAAAACATCCGCCGCCATTTCGTCCGCCTCGATCCCTGAACAGAGGCGCGAAACCTATGCTCGACCCCTTGGGGACGTCCAGGCGAATCCGCGCGCTACGGGCGCAAAAGAGAGCCGATTCTCACAGATCGTTGGACGCCGGATCGGTCTTTATATTCGGCAGTTGCGACTTTCGCCGTCTGGTCGATCGTGAGGCCGCCGCCGATCAACGGGATCGTGTAGCTCCGCCAGAGCTCGACCAGCTTGCCGTCCGCCATGCCGACGACGGCCAGGCGGTTGTGCGTCGGCGTCGGCAAAACGATCTCGACGGCGCCATCGCCGTCGAAGTCGTGGATCGCGGCGAGGTCGAGACGCGTCGAACCGATCGCGTGCGTCGAATAGGAGCCGAGGCGGGCCACGATTTCGAGGCGGCCGCCCGCGGGACGCAGGACGGTCAGGATGCCGCCGATGTGCGGCGTCTCGACATAGGCGGCTTCGTTCCGGCCGTCGCCGTTGAAATCGGCGACGCCGACCGGGTTCAGCCAGCGGAAGCCCTGGCCGATCGCCGGGCCGGCATATCGAAGGCTGAGGACGCCGGCGTCGATCGCGTAGGCTTCAAGTCGGGCGCCGTCCGCCGCGTCCGAGCGGACGACCCAGGCCTCCCGCGCGCCGTCGCCGTCGATGTCGAAAAGGCGGGGGGCGATGTCCTCGAAGACCGAATCGTCGGGGATCGTGTAGCGCAGGACGCGTCCGTCCGCCGTCTCGACCTCGAGCGCGGCCCATTCGAGGGCGTCGCCGAGCACGGCATGGCGATAGCGATCGGTCGGCGCGGCATAGCGCGCCCGGGCGATGTCGTCTGCCGCGGCGCCGCCGCAGGAGAGCAGCAGGACCGCGGCGACGAACGCCCGCATCAGTCGAACTTGAGCGCCTTGACCGTCAGCACGTCCGGCAGTTTTTCCAGTTCGCCGATCAGGCCTGGCGGACAGTTGCTGTCGAGCTGAACCAGCGCGACAGCGGAGCCGTCGCCCGAGGCGCGGCCCAGGTGGAAGTTCGCGATGTTGACGCCGGCGTCGCCGAGCGCGGAACCGAGACGGCCGATGAAGCCCGGCTTGTCCTGGTTCCGGACGAACAGCATCGAGCCCTTGAGTTCGGCCTCCATGCGAGCGTCGTGCATCTGCACGAGGCGCGCCTCGCCGCCAAAAATGGCGCCCGACGCGCTTCGCTCGCGCCGGTCGGTCTCGACGCCGACGGTGATGGTCGACTGGTAGTTCTCGATGTCCTCGCTGTTGACCTCGGTCACCTCGATGCCGCGTTCGCGGGCGACGAGGCCGGCGTTGACCATGTTGACGCTGTCGACGACGGGCTTCAGCAGGCCTTCGAGCGCGATCGCGGTCAACGGGCGCGTGTTGAGCGCCGCGACCTGGCCGCGATAGGTCAGCGTCACCTTGCGCAGTCCGGTTTCCGTGAGCTGGCCGGCGAAGCTGCCGAGGCGGGCCGCCAGATCCATGTAGGGCTTCAGTTTCGGCGCGTCTTCAGCCGAGATCGACGGCATGTTGATCGCGTTCGAAATGGCGCCGGTCAGCAGGTAGTCGGACATCTGCTCCGCGACCTGGAGGGCGACGTTCTCCTGCGCCTCTTCGGTCGACGCGCCGAGATGCGGGGTCGCGACGAAGTTCGGCTTGCCGAACAGCACGTTCTGCTTGGCCGGCTCCTCGACGAAGACGTCGAAGGAGGCCCCGGCGACGTGGCCGGATTCGAGCGCCGCCGCGAGGTCCTCTTCGACGACGAGGCCGCCGCGGGCGCAGTTGACGATGCGCACGCCGGGCTTGCACTTGGCCAGCGCCTTGGCGTCGATCATGCCGCGCGTCTGATCGGTCATCGGCGTGTGCAGCGTGATGAAGTCGGCGCGTTTCAGCACCGTATCAAGGTCCGCCTTCTCGACGCCGAGGTCGGCGGCGCGATCGTCCGAGAGGTAGGGGTCGAACGCCAGCACGCGCATGCGCAGGCCCAGCGCCCGCTCGGCCACGATCGTGCCGATATTGCCGCAGCCGATCAGGCCGAGCGTCTTGCCGGTGAGCTCGACGCCCATGAAGCGGGACTTCTCCCACTTGCCGGCCTGGGTCGACATGTCCGCCGCCGGGATCTGGCGGGCGGTCGCGAACAGCATGGCGATGGCGTGCTCGGCGGTCGTGATGGTGTTGCCGTGGGGCGTGTTCATCACGACGACGCCGCGCGCCGTCGCCGCCGGAATGTCGACATTGTCGACGCCGATGCCGGCGCGGCCGATCACCTTGAGGTTTTCGGCGGCTGCGAGCAGGTCCGCCGTCACCTTGGTCGCGGATCGGATGGCGAGGCCGTCATACTGGCCGATGATCGCCTTCTGCTCGTCGGGCGAGAGGCCCGGCTTGAAGTCGACGTCGACGCCGCGGTCGCGGAAGATATCAATCGCGCGCTCCGACAGCTTGTCGGAGATCAGAACTTTGGGCATGGATCAGGCGGCCTGCTTCAGGGAGGCTTTGGCTTCGGCGAAGGCCCAGTCGAGCCATGGCGTCAGCGCGGCGACGTCGTCGGGTTCGACCGTTGCGCCGCCCCATATCCGCAGGCTCGGCGGCGCGTCGCGGTGGTTGTTCACGTCATAGGCGATGCCGCGCTCTTCCAGCATGCCCGCCAGCGCCTTCGCGAAGGCGCGGAGTTGGTCTTCCGAAAGCGCCAGCAGGTCCGGGTCGGCAAAGCCGACGCAGATCGACGTCGAGGAGCAGATTTCCGGCCGCTTGGCCATGAAGGTCGCCCAGGGCGTGCGCTCGACCCATTCGGTCAGGGCCGCGAGGGAGGCGCGGGACCGGCGCATCGCTTCCTTGGCGCCGCCGATCTCCTCCATCCAGCGGAGCGCGTCGAGTGCGTCCTCGACGCAGAGCATGGACGGCGTGTTCAGCGTCTCGCCGCGGAACAGGCCTTCGATCAGCTTGCCGCCCTTGGTCATGCGGAAGACCTTCGGCAGCGGCCAGGGCGGGGTGTAGGTCTCAAGGCGCTCGGCCGCACGGGGGGAGATCGCGAGCATGCCGTGCGCGGCTTCCCCGCCCATCGCCTTCTGCCAGGACCACGTAACGACGTCGAGCTTGTCCCAGGGAAGCGGCATCGCGAAGGCGGCCGAGGTCGCGTCGCAGATGGCGAGGCCTTCGCGGTCATCCGCGATCCAGTCGCCGTTCGGCACGCAGACGCCGGAGGTGGTGCCGTTCCAGCAGAAGACGACGTCGCGCGTCCAGTCGACCGCCTTGAGGTCCGGGATCTCGCCGTAGGGCGCTTCCAGCACGCGCAGGTCTTCGATCTTCAGATGCGTCTTCAGGTCGGTCGCCCAGGTCTTGCCGAAGCTTTCCCAGACCAGCGCGTCGACGCCGCGGGCGCCCAGCATCGACCAGAGCGCCATTTCGACGGCGCCGGTGTCCGATGCGGGCACGACCGCACAGCGCCAGTCTTCCGGCATGCCAAGCAGGGCCTTCGATCGGTCGATCACTTCCGCCAGCCGGGCCTTGCCAGGGCCGGATCGGTGCGAGCGGCCAAGCAGCGCGCTTTCCAGCGCGTCGGTCGACCAGCCGGGCCGCTTCGAGCAGGGGCCGGAGGAAAACATCGGATTGACCGGGCGAAGCGTCGGCATTTCAGCCATGGAACATGTCTCCCAGGGATCGGGGGGTCGGCGTACGCCCCCGGGTTGCGCGGCGCAATGTGCGGATCGCCGCAGCGCGGGCGCGCGTCACGTCAGCAGGAACAGTAGCCCGGTCAATGTAAAGATCGACAGCGCCGTCGATGCGACGATTGCGGTCGAGACCGGGGCGACGCCGATTTCGTAGCGTCGGGCGAAAAGATACGCATTCAGTCCGACAGGTCCAGCGGTGAATACGACCCCGGCCAGGCGCCAGACCGGATCGAGTCCCGGCCAGGCGAACAGGACCGCGGCCGCGAGCGCCGGCTGAACGAAGAGTTTCAGGGCGACGATCACCGCCGCGGGGCGCGCTGCGGCGCGGCTCATCCTGCGAAGGGCGAGCGTCGCGCCGAGCGCAAAAAGGGCGGCGGGCGCCGCCGCCGGCGCGACGAAGTCGACGAACGCCTGCGCCAGCGTTGGCAGGCGAAGCGACAGAACCGCGAGCGCAAGGCCGGCGAGGGTCGCCAGGATGACCGGGTTCGTCGCGATCGCCCGCGCCGCCGCGGCCGCCGCACGGGCGCCGCCGACACGGCCGAGTTCGAGCATGAACGTCACGACGACGAAGAGCAGGATGTCGAGGGTGACCATCAGGAAGGTTGGCGCCGCCGCTTCCGGCCCGAATGCGGCGATGCAGAGCGGCACGCCGAGGAAGACGCCGTTCGCGAAGATGGCGGAAAAGCCGAGGATGCCGAAGCCCGGCAGGCCGAGCGCGCCGCGGCCATAGGCGCGCCACGCCCAGAGGATGGCGAGGCCGGCGACCGTCGCCTCGACCAGGAACATCGCCAGCATGAAGGCGCCGCCGTCGGCCAGACGCGCGGGATCGGCCGTCGACAGCAGCGCGATCAGCATCGGCGGCAGAGCGAAGAAATAGATGTAGTTCACGAGCCCGCCGACCGCGGCCTCGCTGAAGAGCCCAATGCGGCCGGCGAAGAACCCGAGCCCGATCATGGCGAAGAGCGGCAATACCGCGACGGCCGTGTCCACGGGGGCGGCGCGCCGAACGTAACTAGCGGGTCGGGACGGGGTCCGGACCGCTGTAATCGTAGAAGCCGCGTCCGGTCTTGCGGCCGAGCCAGCCCGCTTCGACGTATTTCACCAGCAGCGGGCAGGGCCGGTACTTGCTGTCGGCCAGGCCTTCATAGAGGACCTGCATGACTGCGAGGCAGACGTCGAGGCCGATAAAGTCGGCGAGTTCGAGCGGCCCCATCGGGTGATTCGCGCCGAGCTTCATCGCGGTGTCGATCGCCTCGACCGAACCGACGCCCTCATAGAGCGTGTAGACACCCTCGTTGATCATCGGCAGCAGGATGCGGTTCACGATGAAGGCCGGGAAGTCTTCCGACGAGACGGCCTGCTTGCCGAGGCGCTGGGTCAGCTCCCGCACCTGGCTGACGGTCTCGTCCTCCGTCGCGATGCCGCGAATCACTTCGACCAGCTGCATCATCGGCACGGGATTCATGAAATGCATGCCGATGAAGCGGCCCGGCCGGTCGGTCGCCGAGGCGAGCCGCGTGATCGGGATCGAGGAGGTGTTCGAAGCGATGATCGCGTCCGCGCCCAGATGCGGGATCATCGATTCGTAGATCTTGCGCTTGGTCTGTTCGCTTTCGGTCGCGGCCTCAATGACCATGTCGCAGTCGTTGAGCTTGGCGAGATCGGTCGTCGTGGAGATGCGGGCGAGCGCTTCCGCCTTCGTGAACTCGTCGAACAGGCCGCGGCGCACCTGCCGGTCCATGTTCTTGCCCATCGCGTCGAGCGCCTGGTCCAGGCGCTCGTCCGACACGTCGACCAGGCGGACGTCGAGGCCGGCAAGCGCGCAGACATGCGCGATGCCGTTCCCCATTTGCCCGGCGCCGATCACGCCGACTTTCTCGATCATATAGCTTCGCCCTTGCCTGGCGCCTGCCGAGTCAGCTCGAAGACTTGCGCTTCGTGATCTCTTCGCTGAGTTCCGGAATGACCTTGAAGAGGTCGCCGACGAGGCCGTAGTCGGCGACCGCGAAGATCGGCGCCTCCTCGTCCTTGTTGATCGCGACGATGACCTTCGAGTCCTTCATGCCGGCGAGATGCTGGATCGCGCCGGAGATGCCGACGGCGATGTAAAGCTCCGGCGCGACGACCTTGCCGGTCTGGCCGACCTGGTAGTCGTTCGGGACGAAACCCGCGTCCACCGCGGCGCGGCTGGCGCCGACGGCGGCGCCCAGCTTGTCCGCCAGCTCTTCCAGGATCGAGAAGTTCTCGCCCGAACCCATGCCGCGGCCGCCCGACACGATGATGCCGGCTTGGGTCAGTTCCGGGCGCTCGGACTTGGTGAGCTCCCGGCCGACATAGCTCGAAAGGCCGGCGTCGCCCGCGGCGGCGGCGTCCTCGACCGACGCCGAGCCGCCGGTGGCGGCGGCCGGGTCGAACGCGGTAGCGCGCACCGTGATGAACTTGATCGGGTCGTTGGACTTCACGGTCGCGAGCGCGTTGCCGGCGTAGATCGGCCGCACGAACGTGTCGCCGTCCTTGACCTCCGTGATTTCGGAGATCTGCTGCATGTCCTTGAGCGCCGCGGCGCGGGGCATGACGTTCTTGCCAAACGACGTGGCGCCGACGAGGACATGGCTGTAGCCGTCGGCGAGCGACACGACGAGCTGAGCGACGTTCTCCGCGAGGCCGTTCGCATAGGCCGCGTCGTCCGCCTTCAGGACCTTTGCGACGCCGTCGATCTTGGCGGCGGCGTCCGCGGCGCCGGCGCAGTCCTGGCCCGCGACCAGAACATGCACGTCGCCGTCGATGGCCTTCGCGGCCGTGATCGCGTTCCGCGTCTGCGGAACGACGCCGCCGTCGGCGATTTCGGCGAGGACAAGGACGCTCATCAGATCACCTTCGCTTCGTTGATCAGCTTGTCCACAAGGGCGCTGACATCTTCGACCTTAACGCCGCCCTCGCGCTTCGGGGGCTCGGCGACGTTCAAAACTTCCATGCGCGGCGCCTCGTCGACGCCGAGGTCCGCCGGCGACGAGTCGTCGATCGGCTTCTTCTTCGCCTTCATGATGTTCGGCAGCGACGCATAGCGCGGCTCGTTCAGGCGAAGGTCGGTCGTCACGACCGCCGGCAGCTTGACCGTGATGGTCTCGAGGCCGCCGTCGATCTCGCGCGTGACCTTCGCATTCTCGCCGTCGATCTCGACGACGGAGGCGAACGTCGCCTGGGACCACCCGAGCAGGGCGGCCGTCATCTGGCCGGTCTGGTTGCTGTCGTCGTCGATCGCCTGCTTGCCGACGATGATCATCCCCGGCTGCTCCTTCTCCGCGAGCGCCTTCAGGCACTTCGCGACGGCGAGCGGCTCGAGGTTCGCATCGGTCTTCACCAGGATGCCGCGGTCTGCGCCCATGGCGAGCGCGGTGCGGATGGTTTCCTGGCACTGCTGCGGCCCGATCGAGACGGCGACGACCTCGTCGGCGACGCCGGCCTCTTTCATGCGGACGGCTTCTTCGATGGAGATCTCGTCGAACGGATTCATCGACATTTTGACGTTCTGCGTCTCGACGCCGCTGCCATCCGGCTTCACCCGGATCTTGACGTTGTAGTCGATGACGCGCTTGACGGGCACCAGCACTTTCATGGGGCGGTCGCCTTCTTCTATACGCGGGAGACGGCAAAGGCCGCCGAAAAACTCCGGCGGCCGCGACCGAAAGTCTTAAGAACCGCGTTTCGGCGAGTCAAGCGCGGGCGCGTCGGCGGGCGCTTTGACGCGGGCCGCGCCGTCGCCCCTGGGATCGGCCGCGGCGGCGAACGCGCCGTCCGGACCCCGGACGATGGCGAGCAGTCCGCTGTCGAGCGGGCGGACGCGCACATGGTGGCCGATATCCTCGAGCGGCTCCTTCAGGCGCTCGGCGATCGTCATGCGTTCGAGGTCGGTCATCCGGTTCGCGCTTGAGACGTTCGGGGCCGCGACGGCCGAAGCCGCGGACTTTTGCAGGCCGAGCGCGGCGACCACGGTCTTGGCGAGGAAGGCGGGCGCATCGTCCCCGCCGCCGCTCGTCGCGGCCAGCAGCAGCCGTCGGTCCTGGTCCAGCGCCATGACGGGCGACACGTCCAGCCGCGGGCGGCGTCCGGATCCGATGGCGGTGGCGTGCCGGAAGCCGGGGCGGGGCGGCGGCGCGTCGAAGCTGGCGTTCGCGGCGTTCAGCACGACGCCGCGCGAGATGATGCCGGAGCCGAACGGCTGGCTCAAAGTCAGACTGAGCGCGACGGCGTCGCCTTCGCCGTCGACGACGATGATGCTCCCGACCGGCGGGAGGCGGCGGTGCGACGGCGTCGCGATCAAGTCTGGCGGCGCATGGGAAAGGCGCTCCGCCGCTGGAAGTCCGCCGACGCGAGTCTGGGAGATCATGCGCGCTCGGCGGCCGATTCGCGCCGTCGTCAGCAGGTCCGGCATGAGATCGACGACGTGGCGCGGGTCGCCGAGATAGCGATTCGCGTCGGCGATCGCGAGGCGGTGCGCCTGTGTGAGGGTGTTCGCCCATGTGAAGGCGTCGGGCGCGGGCGGCACGGCCGCGAGGAACAGGCTGACGGCCTCCAACGCCGTCGGTCCAAGCGTCGGCGACGGCGGCGCGCAGAGGCCGGCGAAGGGGAGGGCGACGCAGGCGGGCGGCACGACCGACGGCTCGGCGCGGGCCAACTCGTCGAGCGTCAGCGTGCGGCCGGGCCAGTCCGGCTCGCGAAGCGCCTCCACGATATTGCGTCCGACGACGCCGCCCGACAGCACGTCTGCGCCATCGCGGCCGATGGCCGCCAGCACGTCGGCGAGATCGGGGTTGCGCACGACGGTTCCGGCCGGCTGCGCCTTCGGGCCGGAGCCGCCGAAGATGCGATCGCCCGCGCCGTTGATCGGGAAATAGATGCGGCCGAGCGCGGCGGCTGTCCGCGCCGTGATCGGAATCCCGTTCCGCGCGTGGCGTTCGGCGGCGGCGGTCAGGCGCGCCCAGTCGAGCCGACCGCCTGCCGCGTGCATGCGCTTCAGCATCTGCAGAAGGGTCGGCGCGCCGACCGCGCGGCCGTCCGAAAGCGGCGGCGCCGGCCGGCCGTCGATGCGCGCCAGCCAGTCCGGCTCGACCGCGCCGGAGGAAATTTCCCGGCCGACATAGGCCGTGATGTGCCGGCCCTTGCCGTCATAGCGCAGCGCCGCCCCGGCGCCGGCGATGCTGACGGCTTCCGGCATGGTGACAGAGAGCACGAAGGCCCCGGCGAGCGCGGCGTCGACCGCAGTGCCGCCTGCGCGCAGGACGGACCAGGCGGCGTCGAGGGCTTCGGGCGAATCGGCCGCGACGGCGGCTCCCGCGAGCGGTTCCCGGTCGACTGGCGCAAAGGGCTGATCGGCGGCGGCCGGGCGCGCGGACGCGACGCCGATGACGCACGCCATGGCGACCGCTATTGCCAACCGTTCTATAATCCAGCGCAAATTCCCGCTCCCGGGCGCCGGCGGCCCTGCCGTTGCGGCGACTATCGGGCGGATACGGTTAACGCGCGCTTTCAGCGGCGCGCGGCGGAGAGGCGAGATGTCTCAGAACGCGGTCGAGATCGTGCGCGACGTCAAGAGCTTGCGGTCGCGTGTTGCGGCCTGGCGGGCGCAAGGATTGACCGTCGGGCTGATCCCGACGATGGGCGCGCTGCACGCGGGGCACATGAGCCTGGTCGCGGCGGCGCTGGCGGCCTACGACCGCGCGGTCGCGACGCTGTTCGTCAATCCGCGGCAATTCAATTCGCCCGAGGATCTGGCGAACTATCCGCGGACGGAGGTTTCGGACGCGGCGAAGCTCGCCGCCGTCGGCGCGCACCTGCTCTACGCGCCGGACGGCGCCGTGATGTATCCGGAAGGCTATGCCACGAATATTTCCGTGAGCGGCGTCAGCGCGGGTCTCTGCGGCGCCGACCGGCCCGGACATTTCGACGGCGTGGCGACGGTTTGCACGAAGTTGTTCCTGCAATCCGGCGCCGACGGCGCCTTCTTCGGGGAAAAGGACTACCAGCAGCTGATGGTCGTCCGCCGCTTCGTCGAGGACCTGAACATTCCGATTCGCATCCATCCCTGCCCGACGGTCCGGGAGGCGGACGGCCTTGCGCTATCTTCGAGGAATGCGCGGCTTTCGAATGACGAACGCGCATTGGCCGGCGCCTTGCCGCGCGCGCTGCGCGCCGCCGCCGAAGCGGTGCGCGGCGGCGCGGACGCCCCAGCCGCGACCGCCCGGGCCGAGGCTGACATCCTGGCGGGCGGCTTCCGCAAGGTCGACTACGTCGAGCTTCGCCGCGGGGCGGACCTTCGCCCGATCGCGGAAAACGCCGCAGACGCGCGAATCTTCGCCGCGGCGTGGTTGGGAAACGTGCGTTTGATTGATAACATGCCCGTGAACGCCCTGCCGCCGGCCGCCGACTGAGGCTTGGCCGCGGCCCGGGGCCGCATCGATCATGTCCCCGGGAGCGTCCAGCACATGTCCGTCCTTCTGTCGCCCGATCAGCGCGATCTTCAGGCCAGGGCCCGCGAAGTCTCGCAAGGTCAGGTGCGCGCGCGCTCGGCCGAGGTGGACCGGACGGAGGAATATCCCTGGGACAATGTCGACCTGCTGAAGGACGCCGGCTTCCTCGGCATGACCATTCCGGAAGCCTATGGCGGGCATGGCCGGTCCTGGCTCGACGCGACGCTGGTCGTCGAGGAAATGGCGAAATCCTGCGCCGTCACCGGCCGAATCGCGGTCGAAACCAACATGGGCGCCGTCTCCGCGATCATGGCCTACGGGTCGGAAGACCAGAAGCGGATGGCGGCCGACATGGTGCTGGCGGGCGACAAGCCGGCGATCTGCATCACGGAGCCGGACGCCGGGTCCGACGCCTCCGGGATGACCAGCCGGGCCGACAAGCGCGGCAACCGCTATGTCATCAATGGCCGCAAGCACTGGATCACCGGCGGCGGCGTCTCGCGCCTGCACCTGATCTTCGCCAAGGTCTTCGATGAGGACGGACGCTATGAGGGCGTCGGCGGCTTCCTCGCCGTCTTTTACGAGACCGAGGGACTGCGCATCGTTCAGCGCGAGCCGACCATGGGGCTTCGCGGCATTCCCGAAGCCGAGATCGCCTTCGAAGAGATGGAGGTTCCGCCCTCGGCGCTCGT
>MRWG01001364.1_pt1 | contig 16040 bp, 12 predicted proteins | sample 1013341 | NCBI WGS metagenome assembly MRWG01 (sample SAMN06117577, study PRJNA244670) | biofilm metagenome | biome: Water; feature: Cathode Biofilm; material: Biofilm; isolation source: microbial consortium enriched at the cathode of a solar microbial fuel cell | place: USA: District of Columbia ... | reverse complement strand
AAGGACACGCCGCCGACGTTCATGGGGTTGGCGGGGTTCCAGGTGTTTGATATCTCGAACCCCGCCAACCCCATGAACGTCGGCGGCGTGTCCTTGCCCGGCTCGACGCGCGCCATCGCCGTCAGCGGCAATCTTGCCTTCGCCGCGGGCTCGTCACTCACGTTCAGCGTGATCGATATCTCGATCCCGACGAACCCGACTGTCATCAATACGGTCACGCTGCCAGACACGATCCAGACGCAAGGCGGAATCACCACATCGGGCGGTCTCGCCTTCATCGCGGATGACGATGCCGGCCTCCAGATCATCGACTACTCCACCTGTGTGGAAGTCGTCCTGGGCGACCTGAATTCAGACGGCGTCGTCAACGGCGCCGACCTCGCCAACCTCCTCGCGGCGTGGGGCCCCGCCATGCCCGGCGCACCGGAAGACCTCAACGACGACGGCGTCATCAACGGCGCGGACCTGGCGACACTGCTGGCGAACTGGTCGTGAGTTGACGGCTCAACTCCCATGACGTGTGCCACGCCCAGAGAGTCCCGACAAAGTCGGGGCGAGTCGGGCGTGGATGATCGTCCATGGCACAACGCACGCCCGATTCGCTGCGCTCACTGGGCATGGCACACATGCGATGGAGAGGTCAAATTCCGCGGCGTCTTCACGGCGATTCTGAAACGAACGGATTCGCAGTGGCGGTTTTTGAGGGGGCATACGTCGAGTATGCGGGATGATGACGGGCGCTATTTATTCCCCGAGCCATGGTCTTTCCGGCGCGGCGGGAAGGCCATGCCAAAGCGCTGAGGTCCCACGCATGACCTCCCGGAGGACCGGGAGATCATGGCAAACTCGACGAAGTCATTATTGGCGCCAAGCCCGGGCACCTGCCCCATTTACGAAGTACAGGAGCGGATCGGCGCATTAGGTCGATACAATCCAAACTCGAATGGCGAACCACTCATGGCGACGGCTCAGCAACTGAAGGCACTCATCGAGAGCTATACGCACGGCGACCGAAGTCGCTTTCTATCAGTTGCTTCCCAGATTGCAGCTCACGCGGCCAAGGCCGGAAAAGAACGACTAGCCGACGATCTTCGAGAATTGGTAAACGAGGCCAAGCGTGCATCAGACCAAGCTCCTGTAACGCGACTTTCTGTTCCAATTGCTCAACCAACGGGCGAGCTTTCTGGTCTCGTTTCTGCGACGTACCCAAAGCAGTCGCTCTCGGAAATGGTTTTGTCAAACGAATTAGAGCAGCGACTACTTCGCGTTCTTCGAGAATTCAAGCAGTCGGACGCACTCGCAGGCCATGGCTTATCGCCGCGGCGAAAGTTATTGCTTCTTGGCCCTCCAGGTTGCGGAAAATCGATGACTGCGGCGGCACTCGCTGGCGAGCTACATTTGCCGCTGCTAACCGTGCAGTTCCACACTCTGATCACGAAATTCATGGGTGAAACGGCCGCGAAACTTCGTCTAATATTTGATGCGATGAAACGACAACGCGGTGTCTACCTATTTGACGAATTCGATGCAATCGGAACTCAGCGACTCAGCGGGCACGATGTAGGCGAAATCCGCCGGGTCCTAAATTCATTCTTAGTTTTTCTTGAACAGGACGACTCGACCAGCCTAATTATAGCTGCCAGCAATCTCGCATCGTCACTTGACGTGGCCTTGTATCGTAGATTCGATGATGTGATTCATTATGCCATGCCATCCAAGGAAATGATTCGTCGGCTAGTCGAAAACCGGCTTTCTCCGTTCGTGATCTCTCGACTTAGCTGGACTCAAGTTCAGCAATCAGCTGAAGGCCTTTCGCACGCCGACATTTGCAAAGCATGTGAAGATGCTGCCAAAGACGCCATCCTAGATGACAGAACAGCGATTCGCACACAAGACTTAATCAGAGCTCTCCGGTATCGTCAGCATGATTGACGATCCCAAGATGAGGAGACACAACTCGCATGCCCAATCATAGGCACTTGTTCATTGCTGATAATTCGGAGTCCCGGACCTACACATCTCCAAATCGAGGTGGCGGAAATTTTCGGACGCCACCACGAGATAGCCGAGTTGGACACGCGAATCGACTACTTGGGCAAATCAATGCGTCTAAGGAAGCCATAAGAGTTGAGGCGGAGGATGCCGGTCATATCATCGAAAATATTGCGCTCGAAATTGTGGGCCCGACACAGAGCCTCGTAATCGAACGCCTTGAAACATTGAGGCACGGCATTGGCATAGAGTTACGTAATGTACGCGATGAGAATGGCCGCCGATATGCAACTATTTCTGTTCCGAAGAATCGCTTAGCAACTTTTGTACGGAAAATTGAAGCCTATCGCGAGGGGGATACTCCACGAGGCCGCCCGAAAAATGAGCCACTTGTCGCGGGTATAGATGAGATTCGAACACCGGTGCTAAAGTCGTTTTGGACTGATGCGCCAACGCTATTTCCTCAAGACACAAACGCACCAATTTGGTGGGAGGTTTGGATTCAGTCGGGCGCAAACGACGATCCGGACGCAGTGTTTGCAGATTTTATATTGACCCTTGGAGAGGCACCGCTTCGAATCGGCGCACACGCACTCAAGTTCAAAGAGCGACTCGTTTTTCATGTGCACGGGACCGTCGAACAGTGGACGCCAGTTTTTCTCCCAATCTTGGACAGGCTTGCCGAACTTCGCAAGGCGAAGGAAGTTGCATCTGAGTTCTTCCGCATCGAACCTCGCTTTCAAGCAGATTTGATAGATGACCTAGTGGCCCGATTGAACGTCCCTCCAATCGAGGTTCCAGCAGTTTGTATTCTTGATTTTGGAATTCATTTAGGACATCCGCTGCTGTCGCGCTTCATTCGAAATGAAGATGCTCAAGCGTGGCATCCGGATTGGGATAAAGTTGATCCCCAAGAATCTCACGGGACCGAAATGGGGGGCATCGCGATATTTGGTGACGACCTCGCGGCATTGCTCGGCGGTCGCACGACCCCGATAACTGAACATCGACTCGAATCCGTGCGAATTCTAAACAAGAGACACGCACACCCTGAAGAGACTTGGGGACGAGTCACACAAGATTGCGCTTCGATCGCCGAACAGGCAATGCCGCATCGCAAGCGTGTGTTCCTACTTCCAATTACGACAGATGATCGAGGGCGCGATCATGGCCTCCCAACAGCGTGGTCGGCAGCAATTGACCAATTTTGTGCTGGCGAACTTGACGACGAACGACGTCTTTTCATTGTACCCACTGGCAATGTCCAAGAGGTCCAGAATGACCCGCATTATGAATACCCGAATGCGAATATCGATTTGCATCGCGTCGAGGATCCTGCGCAGAGTTGGAATGCGCTAACAATCGGTGCATGCACTGATTTGATCCAGATTCGAGATGAGAATTTGGAGGGCTTCACGCCAGTTGCGCAGGCGGGCGAGTTGTGTCCGACGAGTCGAACTTCTGCGGCATGGGAAGATCATCGCTGGCCAATAAAGCCTGAGCTTGTTATGGAGGGTGGCAATTACGCCCGCTCGCCCGAAGGACAAATCCAGGGATGCGATGATTTGACATTGCTAACAACAACCGTGGAGCGAACAGGTCAACAATTGACCTGGACAGGCGATACAAGTGCGGCATCGGCACAGGCAGCTCGTTATGCGGCAGCATTGCTGGTCGAGTATCCAGATCTATGGGCAGAGACTATTCGGGGACTGCTTATCCATTCTGCGGAATGGACGCCCGCAATGCTTGCACAAGTGCCTGGCGACCGGCAACTCGATCGCCATCAACGGCTTCGATGCTTCGGTTATGGCAAACCGAGTCTCCAGAAAGCAAAGAATACAGTGGAGAATCGCGTGGCACTTGTTTGCCAAGGCGAGATTCAGCCTTTCAAGTTGCACAATGGGGAGGCGAAGACCAACGAATACCGCCTTCATTCGCTCCCTTGGCCGGTTGATGTCCTAGAAGCATTGCACGATACGCCAGTCACAGTACGAATAACACTTTCGTATTTTGTCGAACCCAGTCCTGGCCGAAGGGGCTGGGCAAAAAAATTTCGGTATCAATCGCATGGACTGCGCTTCAAGGTTCGTGGACCGATTGAGACCGACGAGCAGTTTCGAAGACGAATAAGCCGCGGAGAATGGCAGGACGGCGAGGATCGTCCAACGACAGCTGATCCGATTTCGTGGCATCTTGGGCCTGAACTGCAGACAAAAGGTTCTTTACATTCAGATTGGTGGACAGCAACTGGCGCCGAGGTCGCGCAATGTGGTCAAGTTGTTGTTTATCCTGTAACAGGTTGGTGGCGAGAACGAAAGCATCTTAATTGTGTGGAGAAGCGAAGTCGCTATTCGTTGATCATTTCAATTAGTACGCAGGACGAGCAAGTCGATCTCTATACACCAATAGCAAACATGATCGGAGTTCAGGTCGAAATAGGCGACGAATAAGGGATTCCTGTCAATTGATTCCAAAAAAGTGAAAGGAATTCCGTTTGACTAGATGATCAAAATCCCCCAACTCCTCCCCCCGCACCTCCGCCAAAAACCGCGCCGTATCCATCACATACTTCGGCTCGTTCGGCCGCACTTTCCGATGCGGCTCCGGCGTCAGGAACGGCGCGTCCGTCTCCACCATGATGCGGTCCGCGGGGACGAGCTTCGCGGCTTCGCGCACTTCGGGCGCGTTGGCGAACGTCACGACGCCGGTGAAAGAAATCCAGGCGCCGAAGTCCAGCACCATGCGGGCCTCTTCCGGCCCGCCGGTGAAGCAGTGGAAGACGTGGCGCTCCGGCGCGACGGGGCCGTCTTTCAGAATCGGGATCAAATCCGCAAACGCATCGCGGCAGTGGACCACGACAGGCAGATCAATCCCGTCCTCCTTCATGCATTTCTCGATGAACGCGAGTTCCTCGGCGAGCACCTGGCGCTGCACGTCCTTCGCCGGCTTGTCGTAGTGGTTGTCCAGCCCGAGCTCCCCCCACGCGACGCACTTCGGGTGTTTGGCGACGCGCCGGAGGTTCTCCCACACGTGCGGCCCGCGATCGGCGTACAGCGGATGCACCCCCGCCGAGCACCAGACGTTGTCGTATCGCTCGGCGATGGCCAGCGCGTCCAGGCAGTCCTGCGTGGTCGTGGAGATCGTGATCGCCCCGGTCACGCCGACCGCCGCGGCGTCGGCCAGAACCTCATCCAGCCGGCCTTCGTATTGGGGGAAAGTCAGGTGGCAGTGCGTGTCGATCATGGTCAGGCAGCATAGGTTTTCTGAATGGTGGGACGGGCGTCTCGCCCGTCGTTCTGCGCCAGAAAACGGGCGAGACGCCCGTTCCACCGACCCTTTCCGTCACTGGCCCGGCGCCGCGCAGGAACACCCCCATTGGTACACAATGAACGACATGATCCGAGAAACGATTCGTATGAGACCCGCTCACGTGATTCTGGCGATGATCGCGATCGTCCTGGCGCCGCTGTCGGCGTTGGCTCGCGACATCGACCGGTGGTACGTCATTCAACTGGGCGACCAGCGCGCCGGCTGGATGCGCTACCAGGAGATCGACACCTCGATCGGCTATCGCAGCATCAGCGAGATTCACATCGAGGTCGCACGGGGCGAGGTCCCCATTTCGGTCGATCTCAAGACGGAGTTCTACGAAACGTATGACGGCAAGCCGTACGAACTGAAGAACGAACAGACGCTCGGCGCCATGCCCATCAAGAAATCGTTTCGATGGGAAGAGGAGCGCATCAAGGCGACCGTCACGCAGAACAACCAGAGCACGGTGCAGTCGCTGCCGCTGCTCCCGGGTGACTGGCTGACGCCCGTCGCCGCGCGGCGTTTTGTGACGCAGCAACTCAAGGATGGCGCCAAGGAGTTTTCGTACTCAACGATCGACGCCCCGAACGGACCGAACCTGCTGCGCGTCAGCGCTGAGGTGGTCGGTCATGAGATCGTCGAAGCGCTCGGCAAGACGGCGCCTGCGGTGGTGCTCAAGACGGAGCAATCCGCCATGCCCGGCGTCGTCACGACGGAGTACGTCACGGAAGATGCGCTGCCGGTCGTGACGGAGCTTTCCGTCGGTCCGCTTGAGATGAAAGTCGTCCTGAGTGAGCGCGAAGTCGCGCTCGCCAGTGTTGAGCCCGCTGAGATCATGGTCAGCACGCTGATCAAGCCCAATCGATCCATCACAGACCCGCGGCAGGTTCGGTCGGCGACGTATCTCCTCAGCGTGATGGAAGGTGAACTGCCCGATGTGCCGGAAACGGCAGTGCAACGGGTGGAGCGGCTGTCGCCCCGAGCCGCGCGTGTCACTGTTGATCTTTCGGATGAAACAACGGTCGATAAGTCGCTGTTGCGCGATCCGCGCTTCCGCGAAGGCTCCGCCATGATCGACTGGCGCGACAAGGCCGTCGCGCAACTGGCTGAACAGGCCACGAATGGCAATTTCCAGATGCCGCGCCCCCTCATGGCCGAGCGCATGCGGCGGTTCGTGCACGACTACATCGCGAAGAAGAATCTCGACATCGGCCTGGCGTCCGCCAGTGAAACGGCGCGCACCGGCGAAGGCGATTGCACGGAGCATGCGACGCTGCTCGCCGCGATGCTTCGCGTGATGGGCATCCCCAGCCGCGTGGTGGGCGGGTTGATCTACGCGGAAGAATTCGCGGGGCGCTCGCGCATCTTTGGGTATCACATGTGGACGCAGGCCTTGCTTGAGAATCCGCGCGGCGAGTATCGCTGGGTTGACTTCGATGCGACGCTCGCAGGCCCGCGACCGTTCGATGCGACGCACATCGCGCTGAGTCTGTCCACCATGGGCGACAACGACATGATCAATTCCATGGCGGCGCTGGCGCCAATTTTGGGGCGGCTTGAGATTGATGTCGAGCGCATCGGCGATGAGGACCCTTCGTGAGCGACGATGCGCACGCGGACGTTCCATCGCTTCCGAAACGCGACGCGAGTGGTCACAAGGGCACGTTTGGCACAGTCGCCGTGATCGGTGGTCAGGCGGGCGCAACGCCGATGATCGGCGGCCCGGCGCTGAGTGCGATCGCCGCCCTGCGCGCAGGCGCGGGGCTTGTGCGATTGCTCATGCCGGCGCCGATCCTCGCAAATGGGCTCGTGATCGCGCCGTCCGCGACAGGGATGGCGCTGCCGACGGATGCGCAGAACGAATTGATCCCGCATTCGTGTGCTGAAGTGTTCGATCGTGCGCTCGACTCCAGTGAATGCATCGCGATTGGCCCCGGGCTCGGCGTCAGCGCCGGCGCGGAGTCGCTCGCCTTGCGCGCCGTGAATCAGAATGACGTCCCGGTCGTTGTGGATGCGGATGCGATCAACAATCTGGCGCGCGTTCCGGACGTGCGTCGTGATTTCCGCGCCAGCGCGGTGCTGACGCCGCACCCAGGCGAGTTTGACCGAATCGCGTCATCCCTCGGTGTGACAGGCGACGCCCGAAACGACGCAGCGCGCCCGATCGCGGCGGAGCGTCTCGCCCAGTCGCTCGGCTGCATCGTTGTGCTGAAAGGCGCTCACACCGTCGTGAGCGATGGGATTCAGACCTGGCGGCACGACGTTTCGGATGCGGCCCTCGCCACCGCCGGCACGGGCGATGTGCTCACCGGGCTGCTCGCGTCACTCATTGCTCAATTCGGCTCGCGAATGGATCGCCCGGGCGGCGGGTCGCTCACGTTATTCCAATGCGCTCAAATCGCCGTGATCGCGCATACGGAAGCCGCCCGGCTGTGGCGGACGACGCACGGCGCCTCCGCCGGCTTGCTAGCCGTGGAGCTCGCAGCGCAGATCCCTGCCGCGCTTGAGTCCTTGCGATAGCGCGCACGCGGCTCAATCTCGGTACCGTGTGCCCATCGACAACGAAAGCTACGAACTCGCATCCTCGCCCATCGAACTGGACCGCCTGGTCCTGATCGTGACCGGCGCACATCTGCGCGCCGAGAGCGGTGATCGACCGCTGGCGTACCGGCTGCGCGAGTCCATGCTCGACTGGCGCGATCGCAACACGGACGACGACCCGCCATTCGACGTGCTCGTGGTATCCGATGTCTGGTACCTCAACAACGAAGAGCTCCAGTCGCTGCCCGTCATCAGCATCGGCGGCCCCGGCGTCAATGCGCTGTCCGCCAATCTGGGGGATCAGATTCCCTCAGCGTTTGTGATCGAGAACGATCTGATCGTGCAGGTGGATCTGGACTTCCACGACTTCCGCGCTGTCTGCTGGGGCATGGACCACGAAGCCACCATTCGCGCGGTGGACGCATTCACCGAGCGGTACCTCGAGAGCTACCTGACCGAGGTCGTCCAGAAGCTCGATACGACGGGGTAACTCGTCACTTGCCGATGCAGAATGTCGCGAAGATGCGCCCGATGACATCGTCCGGCGATTCCGCGCCGCTGATGGAGCCGGCGGCGTCCAGCGCCTCGCGCAGATCCATCGCAATGAGTTCGGCGTTGGCAAGACCATCGGGATCAGTTTCAACGTCAAGCTTCAGCATGCATGCGTCGATCGCTTCGATGGTCGCTTGCACAGCCGCTGCGTGCCGCGCATTGACGGCGCCGCGCGCAACGCCGGCGACGGCGTCCACGATGGCCCGTTTGAGCGCGCCGAGATTCCAGTGGTCGAGCGCACAGACCGCCAGGTCGGAAGTCCCCTGCCCCGACGCGGGCAGATCGGCCATCGTCTGAGTTCGAAGCACTGGCGCCTCTGTTGCATCAAGTGTCAACTCGAATCGTCCTGATGGATCGCAGTAGACCAGCGCATCAGCGTTCTCAATCGCCGATTGCGCGGCTTGCTGCGCCGCCGCATCAATCTGACTCGAAATCGAGCGATCCAACCCCGCCAGATCCAGGAGTTCAATCTCCGATGCCCCGGGCGCCACATCATGAAAATGCGCGCGCTCAACGATCACATCGCGCGTCGCCCCCGCGTGCGGGGATTCGACCGAACGGCGCCGACCGAGCAGCGCGTTGAAGAGTGTGCTCTTGCCTGCGTTCGGCGCGCCGACGATCGCCACGCGAGGCGCCGCGCGATCGGTGCGCCGAACAGCCTCGCCTGCAATGCCGCGCAATCGCGCCCTGACGTCCTCCAACCGCTCCCGCAGCGCCGCGGCGGAGATCACCGAAACTTCCTCCTGATCAGAAAAATCAATGCCTGCTTCCACCAGCGCCAGCGACGACGCAATCTCGTCGGCGATCGCTCGGTAAACGGCGCCCGATTGCCCACGAAGCGCGCGCTGCGCCGCCGCCAATTCCGCGTCATTCTGCGCAGCGATCGTCAAGGCCACACCTTCCGCCTGGTCGATGGTGAGGCGCCCATTGAGATACGCGCGCGATGTAAATTCACCCGGGCCGGCGCGACGAACCCCGTCAAAAGCGACCATCGCATCCGTCATGCGGTTGAGCAGCGTCGGATTGCCCACGACAAGCAACTCAAGCATGTCCTCGCCGGTGTACGACGCCGGGCTGTCATAGGTCAGCGCAAGGCACGGAAGTCGCATCGAGTCAATCGACAGCCGCTGCGCACGAGCGCCACGTCCGGGCCACGGCGCCCCCGTCAATTCCTGATGAATGTCGCGGCATGCGGGACCGCTCAATCGCACCACGCCGCGCGCGGAACGGCCCGAAGCGGACGACACGGCGACGATCGTGTCACCGAGCCGCACGGGTTACTTCTTCCGCTGCTTGTACGACGGCGACTTCCGTTGCTTGCCGCCCATGGGCGACGACTGCTTGACGTTCTCAACGCGCTTACGACCCGGCGAGGGCTTTTTCGGTTCGAGATCGATCTTGTCGATGTGGGCGCGGATGTACCGGCTTTCAAAGATGCCGAGCGTCGAGTTCGTGATGAAGTACAGCGCCAGTCCGCTCGGCGCGTTGTACATGAACAGCGGAAAGATCACGACCATCATCACGCGCATGATCTTCTGCTGCGTTTCCTGCTCGGGAGACATCGAAGCGCTTGGCGGCGGCGTCATGTACTTCTGATGCGCGTAGAACACCACGCCGAGCAGCAAGGGAAGCAGATTCAACGAGGAGATGTGCCCCATCAGCGGCACATCAAAGCCGGCGCCAAACTGAATGAACGCGTCCGGCGCGCTCAAGTCATCGAGAAAGCCCCACGAGCCGCCGGAAATCTTCTGAAACACGCCGAAGAACGCGGGCTGCTGCCGCAGGTCAAACGCGAAGAACAACATCGCGTACAGCGCGATCCAGATCGGCGACTGAAGAAACATCGGGAGGCAGCCCAAGGCGCCGGTGAAGTTCACGCCCTCTTCGCGCATGAGCTTCGCCATCTCCTCCTTCATCTTCTTCGGGTCGTCTTTGTACTTCTCCTGCAGCTTCTTCTGCTTCGGCGCCAGATTCTGCATCTGCTTGCTGAACCGCTGCACGCTGATCTGTGACTTCTTTGTCACCGGATGCAATACGGCGCGAACGCACACCACCAGGAACATGATGGCCAGCGCCCAGTCATGGAAGATGATGTCGTGGAAGAACCCAAGGAAGTACAGCAGACCACGCGCCAACGGCTGGAACGTGCAGAATGCGCACGGACCGCCGAAGTTGAACACAACCAGCTTGTTCATGCCAAGCGTCGTGTAGACCGGATCCGCGCCGAGCGTCTTTCGCCACTTGGGTCCGGTGTATGCGGAAATGTCCAGGTCAATCGATTCGCCCGGCGCCACATCAAGCAGGGCGCTTCGAAGCTGCATCACCACGGCGCGATCATCGGCGCCGGTCTGACTGACGCCGCCCACCACGACGCGATCCACACGACCACTCGCCAGCGTCAGCGCTTTATTCACAGGCTGACCGCTCGCGGCGACATCCGGCGCAATCGTGGGATGAACAACGAACGTGAAGTAGCGATTCGTCATCGCCGCCCACGACAGCGTCAGGCCGTCGCGCTGCGATGCGTCCGTCGGCCAGATGCGCCCGAACTCATCCTCAGGACTGTCGATGATGCTGGATCGACGATGGATCGTGCGCTCGGTCTGCACCAGTTGCTGCGAAGGGTCCTGTTTCTGATTGAGGAGATACCCGAATCGCACGCGCCGGGGGTCGCCTCCATACCCCAACTCATCCGCGGGGAGGTCAACAGGGCCGTACTGGATCCACTCGATCTGCATCGGCCCGTCCGTCAGGTTGACGAGCTGCTGCTGCACATGAATGTCATACGAGTCAGGTTGAAGGATGTATTGCTTTTCAATTCGGGCGATGGCGTCGCCATCTTCCGTTTCAATCGTGGCCTCAAAGGCGCCCGGCGCCGTCTGCCGCCAGATGGGCCCGCGCGTCGTGGAGTACAGATCAACGAGCGAGCCATTGATGAGCACCGCTCGTGCGGCAAGCGACAGGACGCTGACGCTCGGACCCGCCGCCGTGGCGTACGATCGCGCCCGTTGCACGGCATAGTGCTCGGTCTCATCGATATCCGTGTAGTAGTCCGCCAGCGTGATGGACGCGATGCCCGCGCCCGCCGGCGCGAACGCGATTTCCATCGTCAGATTGCTGTCCGGCGACAAACTCCCGATGGAATCGAAGGGCGCCGAATCGCCGACCACACGCGCGCGGATCGCCTCGAAAGCCGTCAACTCGGCCATCTCAGCCAACTCGACATCTTCAAGCGCAGGCTGTTCGACGTCGGGCTCATCCGTCGCCGCGACGACATTCGCAGGCGCATCGTCTTCGATCGACGCTGATTCGGGCTCAGCGCTGGGCGTCTGCCCATTCTGCTGCGGCTGATTGGCGACCGGGGCCGGCGTCGTGCGCGCCGTGTTCATCCCGACCGCAATGACCACCACGATGGCGACAGCGGCCACGACCAGCGGGACGACAATCCGCGCGACTTTGTTCTTTTCACCAGGCATAGGTCAATTCGTATCGATCCAGCCGCGCGTTGGAGCGGCTCTCGAGGTGCAAACGATCACACGGGCGACTCAGCGACCCTCCAACAATCGATCCCCCAACCAGTCACTGAGCGATTCGATCTTGTAGATCATGTCCGCCGTCGCGCGCACGTTGTATTCCAGACGCACAAACTCAATGCGATCCGAATGCATGATGGCGTAGCTCGCCCGCGGATCATGATCACGAGGCTGACCCACGGAGCCAACATTGATGATGGCTTTCTCGTCGTCGCTGAAGGTGTACGTCAGACTTCCAAGCTCACCCGGCGGGTAGAAATCCGGCTCATCTGTAAACACGCCCGGCACGTGCGAGTGCCCGACAACGGCGTAGCGATCAATCTGATCGAAGATCTGCCGCATCTTGTCCACGGCCGTCATCACGTCGTCGGGGAAGATGTATTCGTTGATGGGCCGGCGCGGCGAACCATGCACCGCAAGCACCGGCGTCTCCGTCCCCGGCGCGGACTCCACCACGCGGACACGCAGCCGGCCGAGAAACTCGTACCGCTTGGCTCGAAGCGCCTCATCCGGCTCGGCGTCGAATTGGTCCCTGGTCCAGAACGCAGCTTGCTCGGCGCCGGGATTGAAATTCGTGGGCTCGTACAACACCGCGAAGTCATGGTTGCCGATCAGCGACCACGCACAGCGCTCGGCGACCAGATCGACGCATTCCAGCGGCTGGGGGCCGTACCCCACAATGTCGCCCAGACAAATAATTCGATCGATGCCTCGGCTGTCAATATCAGCGAGCACCGTTCGAAGCGCTTCCGCGTTGCCATGAATGTCGCTGATAATCGCCGTCGGCACGAACCGGACTCCAGTGTCCACGAGGGAGAAAGCGGGCCATGCTACGAGCCGGGGTCGGCCACGGCAACGACGCCGCAGGTCCGGATGCCCCGGATCGGGGCTCCAGATCGAAGTGAGGACAGCCGATAGCCTGCCCCGTGGTGCGCCGATACAGTGACTCGCCTCGCACCCAATCACGCATTGAAGCCTTCGCCGACCCGGTCGGCGTCCGCCCGAAGGAGCCCTGCGACCGATGTCCATCACCTACCAGCGCACCCGCGAGATGACGATTGACGAGCTGCTGCTCGAGAATCGCGTCGTCTTCCTCATCGGTGAGATCAACCACGCCTCGGCCGCGCGTGTGATGATGCAGATGCTGTATCTCGAAAATCAGAAAAAAGGCCAGGACATCAATTTCTACATCAACAGTCCTGGCGGCGCAGTGGACGACACCCTGGCCGTCTACGACACCATGCGATTCCTCTCATCGGATGTCGCGACCTACTGCATGGGCCGCGCCTATTCCGGCGGCGCCGTGCTTCTGACCGCCGGCCAAAAGGGCAAGCGATTCATCCTGCCCCACGCCAAGGTCATGATCCACCAGCCGTACGGCGGCGTGTACGGCCAAACCGAAGACATTCGCATTCAGGCTGAACAGATCATCAAGGAAAAGCGCGAGCTCACGCGCATCCTCGCGCGTCACACCGGCCAGACCGAAGATCAAATCCGCGAGGATTCGGAGCGCGACAAATTCTTCAATGCGATGGAGGCCAAGGAATACGGCCTTGTGGATGAAGTCATTCAGGAGCCCGAGAGCAAGAAGGGCTCATCGTCCTGACGTACCGCCACTGACCAATCACCGGATCGCACACCACCGAACACCTGACACACGAGCACTATTTCCCATGTCCAACCTCGTGCCCATCGTCATCGAGCAAACAGGTCGCGGCGAGCGCGCCTACGACATTTTCTCACGCCTGCTCAAGGATCGCATCGTCATCCTTGGCGGCCCCGTCACCGATGACACAGCCAATCTTCTGATCGCCCAGATGTTGTTCCTCGCCAATGAGGATCCCAAGTCTGACATTCACTTCTACATCAACAGCCCCGGCGGCTCGGTGACAGCCGGACTGGGCATTCTGGACACGATGACGTTCGTCCAGTGCGATGTGTGCACGTACATCATCGGGCAGGCCGCCAGCATGGGGTCGCTGCTCGCGTGCTCCGGTGCCAAGGGCAAGCGATTCGCCCTTCCCAACGCGCGAAATCTCATGCACCAGCCACTCATTGGCGGCGTGCTTGAAGGACAGGCCACCGATCTCGAAATCGAAGCGCGCGAAATGCTCCGCCTTCGCGAACGCCTCTACAAGATCTACGCCAATGCGACCGGACAGCCCTACGAGAAAATTGAGAAGGACTGCGATCGCAACAAGTGGCTCGATGATGCGGAGATGCTCGAATACGGCCTGATCGACAAGGTCCTGACCGCCATGCCGAAGTACACGTCGGCCGAATCAGAGTGACACGGACCGGCGCCGAAAGAAAACCAAACACCGCATTCGCATGCGCATCACGATTTTCGGGAACCGAGTCCGAAAACCGCACGTATGCCTGCGCGGACGGGGTTGACCAAGCCTCGTCCACTCCTCCTCAGTGTGCCGCCTTGGGCCCCCGTACCCGGGGCGGTACAATCCAGGCCATGCGCAGGCGCGGCTGGAACCTGAACGTACCAAAGCGACGTTCAATGAACGCAATGGTTGTGGTCCTTATTGCATGCTCCGCAGGAATAAGCGCGTGCCAGCGCCCACTTTTCAGCGCAAAGGACGATCGCACGCAATACGACCGATATCTGCGCTCGCGAAGCGAGATTCCGCCTCCCTACATCGAGGATGAATATGGGCGGCGCACGCCGAATTTGCGGGAGCGACTCAGCCCGGATCGGTGATTTCGCGACCGAGAACCGGAAACGGACGCTGGGTTTTCCACCAAATGCAAAGTCAGCTTGTCGCTCTGTCCGATGAAGCGGATACTTGCATCGGACCAACCCTGCCGAGCCCCAACACTGATGCCGACTTCTGACTCGATGAACACTGACGCCCCGTCCGGCCCCCACACCAGGACGCGCAACGTGTGGCTTGCGCTGCTCGTGGCGATGACGTCCGTTGGTGGGCTTCTTCTGGCCTTGGACGGCGACCCCTCACCCAGCCTGGATGGGCTGGCCCTTGTGGCGTCCACGCCTGACACCGCCTCGATCGAGGCGATCTACAACACCCGCGAGCCCATCAGCGAGCAGCAGTGGGACGGCATCATCATTTACGACTCCGGCGCCATGCAAGGCTCAGCAGCGACGCTCGCCACTGAGCATAAGTCAAAGAATCTCCACGGGTTAGCCCATCACTTCGTCATCGGGAATGGCTCCGGCCAAGGCGATGGCGAGTTGCATGTTGGCTATCGGTGGCTGATGCAGGCCCCCGGCGCCCACGCTGCGGGCCCCGATCAGGACATTTACAACCGTCGCTACATCGGGATCTGCCTGATTGGCGACGGCGACCGCCGCCCCTTCACGGAAGCTCAGATGCGCCGGCTCGTCGAGCTGGTCCGATCGCTGCAGGAGGAACTCGACCTCCCGTCCCACGCGGTCCTGCTGGCCAGAGACACGTCGGCCACCACCAGCCCTGGACGCTTTTTCCCCGAATCCACCATTCGTGGGAGCCTGGCTGGTCTGTAAGCCGCGGCGGACGATGAATCGCGTCTGATCATCAACCGACATACCTACTCGAATTGCAGTCGCGCTCCGACCAGTCAATACTGGCCGCTTCGACGAGCCCGACGACCCTACGATCGCGCTGAAACGCGGCTGAGTCGGCTCGCCACGTGTGCGATGAGGATCGATCTGCCCCACCGCCGGCCTCGCCGACGGACATGCTGAGGAAGTTGCAAGCACGGTGTCTGGGAGGAAGTCCTACAAGAAAGGCGACAAAGTCGCCGGCATGACCGTCCTCGCCGAAGTCGGCCGAGGAGCCGCGTCCGTCATCTATCTCGTTCAGGACCCCAAGACCAAACAGATCTGGGCCCTGAAGCATGTCGTGCGCGAGTCCAAGAAGGACCAGCGATTCATCGACCAGACGGAGCAGGAATACATCATCGGCTCCAAGCTTGACGACCCACTCATCCGCAGCGTCGAGAAATTCATCAAGAATCGCGCGCTGATGCAGCTCAAGGAGGTCTACCTCCTGATGGAGTACGTCGATGGCATCAGCCTCGAGATGGAGCAACCCGACTCCCTCATCGACAACGTCGCCATCTTCAAGCTGTCAGCCAAAGCGCTCGCGCATATGC
>MRWG01001363.1_pt1 | contig 16045 bp, 8 predicted proteins | sample 1013341 | NCBI WGS metagenome assembly MRWG01 (sample SAMN06117577, study PRJNA244670) | biofilm metagenome | biome: Water; feature: Cathode Biofilm; material: Biofilm; isolation source: microbial consortium enriched at the cathode of a solar microbial fuel cell | place: USA: District of Columbia ... | reverse complement strand
CCGCCGGGCCCTGCTGGGGCGTAGCCAAGTGGTAAGGCACCGGTTTTTGGTACCGGCATTCGCAGGTTCGAATCCTGCCGCCCCAGCCAAAACAAAATACTTAAATAAAATCAAATAGTTATAATCAATATTCGGAGATCAGTGTCACATACTGGTGGCACACATCTGTGCTCCGTATTTGATGTTGCAGCTGGGAGAGGTGCGCATGCCGTCGCTAACATGTGAAATGCTCATCGCTTGAGATAGGGGAGGGTCTCAGCGACAGCATGGACATCCCCCAGGTCGTCAAGAATGGTATCGGAAACCTCGTCAATCGGATTGCCTAGTGCCCATTGGACGGCGCGGTGGTTCGTCGGCAACATCGCAGCGATCCGTTTTGCCACGTTGGCGTCACGATCGTTTACCAGCCAAACTAGCAGGACAAGAAAGACTCGACGTTCATCGCTGGTAGCGAGCGCCTCTGCAGATTTCTCGACATCTATCAGCTGTCCTCGAACTCCCAGCAGAAGTGTGAGTTGGCAGGCGATTGAAGAGTCTCTGGACTTGATTAGATCCGGCGTTATGCCAGCGACTATCTCAGAGGCAATAGACTCATGGGCTATAAGGAGCGCTCTTGATGCCGCAATGCGCACCTGAAGCGTGCCGGGGGCGACGGACAAATCAAACAGGCGTTTTTGCATGCCGGCTCCCTGCCTACGAGCCAGCAACTCAAAAATTGCGGCACGCAATTGCGGGTCTTGAGATTCGATCGCTATACCGAATAGCCTTCCCGCAGCGTCGTCGGGTACCGACCCTAGCTTTTCGATAGCAGTAATTGCCGCGGTCGCAATGGGATAATCCTCACATCCTTGCTCGTACATAGAGCTCGTTGACCAGCGGTCATTTGCCAGAACGAGCAATGTCTGTAAGTGATCAATATGCGGTTTTGCTTCTAATATTTGAACTAGCGCCTTCCTAACTGGACTACCTTTGGCTTTGGCAAAATCAAGAAACCGCTGCGGTACGGGCGCCGGCAGTGGTGCTGTAAGAGCCTCGAGCGCCCGGGAGCACACGTGCGCAAACCGGTGGCCCAACGCTGATTCAATTTCCTCGCACATCTTGCGACGAATTGCGGCCTCGATGGCGCTTACGGCAATGGCGCGATCATTGCCGTGGTCGAGTAACCAACGAATATCGTCCTCGACGTCAATATGGAAATGACGGTCTAGCGCGACGCGGAATGCTCGAATATCTGCTCCGTTCGGATGTATGCCGGTAAGAAGTGACAAGGCACCGGAGGAAACGGTTGGTGGAGTGTCTGCTTGCAATGCAGACGCCGCCCTGGAGAATTCTTGATATGTCTGTGGTAGCGTTTCAATTGCTGCGTCAATCTTAGCTCCTACATTCTTTCTCGAAATCTGGCCAAGATCGATGGATAGCTGTGCAAGTTGCGCTTGATCTTTGAGCGCCAGTGTCTCTAAAACTGCCGCAATCATTCTCTGCTCATGTATGATCAGACATTCGAGAGCTGCTGTTCGGACTTCCGCTGATGGGTGCCCCTCAACCACCCGGGCTCTCAATTTATCGGCGCACCGCGCATCCCATCTGAGTTTGAGCGCGTTCCAGAGCTCGGCTTCGTCGGCAGTGTCAAAGCAAGCAGACACCAATCCGATGACCTCTTCAGGCTGGCCATCCGTATTCCGGTCGCAAAACTCACGCAACCAGTGATGTCGGAGGTGCGCGACATGCTTATGCTGGGCAAGAAATTGCCAGCCGAATGTGTCGCGAGCCTTCTCGACATACGCCCTCAGAAGGCGTCGTGCTATGTAGCCGGAGTCATCCTCGGAAATGTGCTCCGCGTAGGCCTCGCTGAACTCCTTATTGATAAGAGAAAGAACGATATCTCTGTGCTTCTGCTCATCAGCTGCTGTGGGAGTAAGCGCTTCAACGGCTTGGTCGACGACAGTTCCAAAACCCGTCAAGTCTTTGATTGCGCCTTCAATTATCGCGGTGCTAGCTAAGGTGTTATCATACTGAATTGCCGACTTCGCTGCATCTAGAAACGCGTCAGTAAGGTCAGGTGCCAGTCGCTCAACTTCTGTGGCGAAGTCCGATCCGTAGTCATCCCGATCTTCAGGGAGTGCATTGCGGATGAATGCAGATAATAGTGGCTTCGTCTCTGGGGCGGCATGCATTTGTGCATACCACTCATCGTCATGTTCTGGTGGTCTCCAGCGGGCTACGAACGGGAATGACTTCTTTTCCGGGCGGTGTAGTAGGAAGCGTGCGACTTCAGAGACGATGCTCTTGTTGGACCCCGCAGCTGCGGCAAGCCTAAGTTTTCTGAGTAGGTCGTCGTCTGGTTCTTCCAGTTCCTGGGAAAGCCAAGCGTCGATCGCTCGCTGTGCTGTGTTGCTCGGAGTTGTCTTGATCTCTGAGTGCCTTATAGCGGCTGAGACGATCTTCGCTGCCGTACTAGTTCCCCAGTTTTCACCCGGCCCGCTAGGAGATATGAGAGCGTCTACCAATTGACGCAGTGTTCGCCGCACGAGCAGAGCATATTCTTTGAGTGCCCGCTCTATTCCCGCTTCGACTCGTGGATGATAGTAAGTGACAGTTTCCTCCGTTTGGCGCAAATTCCTTGCAGCAACGAAGAATGAGACTAGTGGCTCAACTCCTTTGATGAAGATCTGGTCCTGTTCGATTAGTTTTTCTTCAATCGCCCGGAGTGTCCGCAGTGATAGCTTTCCATTGGCCTTAAGAAGGCCCCATATGACTGCGGCTGCACGAACGTCGTCGCGTTGTGCTATCTGCTCTATAACTGTTCGTTCGATAGAGTTTTCGTGTGCTTGGCCAATCGCTTCGTGGATGAATCTCGGTGAATTGGTGAGTCCTTTGCGGTCTACTGTAGTCAGGGCGTCAAAGAATTTTTGAATTTCTAGAGGCGTCGCGAGCTCGCTTAGGACCTTTTCCTCGCTCTGAGCGGCGGTGCGTTGGAGCTCTCGTGGCAGCTTCGGAATCCGTGTCCTGAATAACAGGTGCCGCTCATCTGCGCCGTAGTGTTCAGCTTCAAGCTGAATAACCCAAGGCCGAACGTCAGGTAGGGCCTTGGAGCTTTTCGCGACATCTAGTCGAGACGTTGCAACAATCATTCGATCTGCGCGCGCTTGTGCTAGCAGTGTGCTCAGTTGGTCGTTCCACGGTCGACTAGCAGGGTCGAAGTCGAAGCGGCCCCACGGGTCTTCTATGTCATAGAGAACGGGCGGTTCTGTCTTGTCGTTGCGCAGCTGTTGCGGACCTAGAGTGATCGAGACATGGGAGAGGCCCTCTATTTCCTGACGGAGCTCCTCGTAGAGTTTCTTTGTTGCTAGCGTCTTGCCGGTGCCAGATTGACCAATGATCAACGCTCCATGGCGATCCGCCATCGCCGCACGCAACTCGTTCCAGTTTGTCGGGTAAACATAATCGGCAAGCTCCGGCGAGCTCGCTAAGTAACCTTCAAAGTCCCGGACTACGCGCTCAAGTTCGGAACGTTTCCATAGACCGGCGCCACCGCGGCTGATACGGATGCGAGCCTCTTCACGAAGCTTCTGTAGGCAGCCACTCCAGCGAGAATTGGGCACTCTAAATGCCTCGGTTAGCAGTCGCTTGATTTCGAGAACAACGCTGTGCTCTTCGAAGCTGCCTACAATGGCGAGGCGGCCGGCAGCGTCTTTCGGCAGTGCTTGCTTAATCGACTTGGGCAAGCAGTGCGGTTTAGGCCACCTACCTACGCGGCGTACACGTAGATCCTTCGTCAAGCCGTTGAGCGCTGCGTTGGTTACGAGAAGGTAACGTATTGTTGGATCAGTGAGCCGTTTGGAGGCGGAGGTTCTCTTGATGCTGCCATGCCTGAGGAGCGCTTTTAGTCCACTGACGGTCCAAGCGTTCCCCGTTCGGAGCTTTACTTGCACTACTAACCTGTAATCATCCATGGCCACAGTGCTTGTGACGCGGCCAGGTTCGTGCTCCGCCAGATCTGCTTCGAGGTCTTCTTGGCTGGCGGGTTCGAGAACCAACTCGCGCGCTAGCTTGCTTGACAGGACGAGGTCCAGCGCCAACCAGATCGATACATCGATTTGGTAGTCATAGCCGGCGATGGCATGACCGCCAGAACCGCCTAACTCAACGCCATCTTCTAACTTTCCTGTCATTCGGCTCCCTGCGCCCGCGTTGTTGGGTTCTCCGAGTCACGCCCGGCCTAAGGAGGAATCTTTGCGTACCGCGGACCAAAAAGACAGATGATATCTGACACACAGGCGAGGTAGGACATGCTGGAGTATGGCCGGGGCTCTCTACGCCTGTCCCTGCGCCGGACGACCCACCGCGTCGGGGCGCCTAGGTGGCGTGCGGCTGCTCCTTCCCTCGGCATATGCCTAGAACCCCCTCAGAGACTCGCTGATTCGCATCTGGTCCGCCTGACCCCTCCCCCCGCCGGGCAAGCGCTGAGACTCACCAGCGGGCTCCTGAGGGGCCTGTGGATGTGGAGGAGGGGCTGGAGGACGATGAGGGAGGAGGTTGGAGGACTGAGGAGGAGGGATGTACCCTCCGTCTCTTGCACCACATTGATCAGCTCACCCTCAGGGGCACTTTAAGGCCAGCTTCGGGTAACCTTCAGGGACACCTCTAGGTCACCTTCACTATGTATCCTCTATATACCATCAACCCGCTTCGCTCCTCAGGTGGGGGTTAATTGGGAAACCCAAGGATTTCCGCCGGTTTTGGGTTCTGCGGGATATTGGCTCCGAGACCGGGGGACCAGCTGGCGCAACCGACGCTATCTTCGGCGCCGCAGGGCGCGGTCTTCGGAGATCGCCCGCCAATGCGATGGCATGCCGCGGGCCCGCCGCTACAGCGAGGGAAGGGGCACCGCACCTTAGCCCTCGTCAGCTTCCGGTCATCCACCGGGCCGGGCTCTGTCAGCGAATTGAAGCGCGCTTTGCGGTGAAATTTGCCGCTGGGGCCCGCTTGCTCCCCGCCGAGCGCCCCGGAACCCATTGCCATCTCGGCCGATTTGGCCAAATCTGGGCGCATTGAACGGGGGAGTTGCATGCAGGCCCTAAACGCTGAAGGCGCCAAATACGGATTTGGGCGGCGGACCGGCCTTGCCCGTGCCGCGCCGGTCGCCACAGCCCGGCCGCCTGACACCTCACCCCCGCGCCACATCCCCCTGCCCCTCACGTAGAGAAGTAGTCCGTACCCATGGCCGACCCGAACCTCTCCTCCTTCATCTGGTCCGTCGCTGATCTCCTGCGCGGCGACTATAGGCAGTCCGACTACGGCAAAGTCATCCTGCCCTTCACCGTCCTGCGCCGCCTCGACTGTGTGCTCGAAGCGACCAAGGCTGAGGTGCTTGCCGAGCTGGCAACACGCGAGAAGGCCGGGCTGAACCCCGAGCCCTTCCTGCTGCGCAGGTCCGGTCAGTTGTTCTACAACACCTCGCCGCTCGACATGAAAAAGCTCATGGGCGACCAGGACCACATCGGCGAGAATCTGCGCGCCTACATGCAGGCCTTCTCGCCGGCCGTGCGCGACATCTTCGAGAGCTTCGACTTCCACACTCAGATCGACCGCCTGGCCAAGGCCGGACTGCTCTACCTCGTGACGGAGAAGTTCGCCAACATCGACCTCCACCCCGAGGTCGTCAGCAACGCCCAGATGGGCTCGGTCTTTGAGGAACTCATCCGCAAATTCGCCGAGCTTTCCAACGAGACCGCCGGGGAGCACTTCACCCCGCGCGAGGTCATCCGTCTGATGGTGAACCTGCTCTTCATCGAGGACGACGACGCCCTCACCAAGCCCGGCGTGGTGCGCTCGATCTACGATCCCACCGCCGGTACCGGCGGCATGTTGAGCGTGGCAGGGGAGCACCTAGCCGACCTCAACCCTGACGCCCGCCTTGTCATGTACGGGCAGGAGCTGAACCCCGAATCCTACGCCATCTGCAAGGCCGACATGCTCATCAAGGGACAGGACATCGCCAACATCATCTTTGGTAACACTCTTTCCAATGACGGCATGCCGGGGAAACACTTCGACTATATGCTTTCCAATCCGCCCTTCGGGGTGGAGTGGAAAAAGATTCAGAAGGAGGTCCGCAAGGAGGCCGAGCAGATGGGCTTCGATGGTCGCTTCGGCCCGGGCTTGCCGCGTGTCAGCGACGGTTCGCTCCTCTTCCTCCTGCACCTTGTTTCCAAGATGCGGCCCGCCGTGGACGGTGGCAGCCGCTTCGGCATCGTGCTCAACGGCTCTCCCCTGTTCACCGGCGGCGCCGGCTCGGGAGAGAGCGAAATTCGACGCTACCTGCTGGAGAACGACCTCGTCGAAGCCATCATCGGCCTGCCGACGGACATGTTCTACAACACCGGCATCAGCACCTATGTCTGGATCGTCAGCAACCGAAAGCCCGCCGCGCGCAAGGGCAAGCTGCAACTCATCGACGCCAGCGGCTTCTGGCAGAAGATGCGCAAGAACCTCGGCAGCAAGCGTAAGGAACTCAGCCCCGAACACATCGAGGACATCACCCGCCTTTTCGGCAACTTCGAGGAGGCGACCAGAGACGGCGTGCCCATCAGCCGCATCTTCAAGAACGAGGACTTCGGCTACCGCACCATCACCGTCGAGCGCCCCCAACGCGACGAGGAGGGCGAGATCGTGCTCGGCACAAAGGGTAAAGGTAAAGGCTTGGCGGTACCGGATGCCTCACTGCGCGATACGGAGAACGTGCCGATTAGCGAAGACGTGGAGGTCTACTTCAAGCGCGAGGTCTTGCCCCATGCGTCGGATGCTTGGATCGATGAAGCAAAGACCAAGGTCGGCTATGAGATTCCCTTCAACCGGCACTTTTACGTCTTCAAACGGCCACGTGCGCTAAGCGACATCGACGCCGACTTGAAAAAGGTCACCGACCGCATCCTGACCATGATCGGGGGGCTCACCGCATGAGCTTTCCGCGCTATTCGAGTTACAAGAACAGTGGTGTGGAATGGCTCGGTGACGTGCCGGAGCATTGGGAAGTCACCCGCCTAAAACGGATCGTGGACCCTGAGCGGCAAATTACATATGGCATTGTACAAGCGGGCCCGCATGTGCCAGATGGAACGCCCTACGTCCGCCCCGCAGACATGACAGACGAACAAGGTATCCCAGTTTCAAATGAAGTGTTGCGAACGTCGCAGGAAGTTGCGAGTGCCTATTCCAGGAGTACTATCCGAGAAGGAGATATTGTTTGCTCGATTGGCCCGAGTTTCGGAAAAGTAATGGTCACCCCGAAATGGCTCCACGGCGCAAACCTGACTCAGGGAACTGCGAGAGTTGCGGTTCATGGTCCGTATAATGCCCGATACGTGTTCTGGACTTTGCGTTCTCCCTCGTCTGTAGCGCAGTGGGAGAGCTCTGTGGGCGGCGCAACATTTCGAGCGCTGAATCTTGGGCCGTTGGCCGAAACCGCCATCCTTGTTCCCTCTGAAGCTGAGCAAACCTCTATCGCCGAGTTTCTGGACCGAGAGACGGCCAAGATTGATGACCTTGTGGTAGAACAGCGGCGGCTGATCGAACTGCTGAAGGAAAAACGCCAGACTGTTATCTCCCAGGTCGTCACCAAAGGCCTGATTCTCAACACCCCCATGAAGCCTTCCGACGTCGAATGGCTCGACGACGTGCCGGCGCATTGGGAAGTGACCCGCATTGCGAATATCTTCCACGAAGTCGCAGAAGCGGGAATTGATGATCTGCCCATACTCAGTGTGTCTATTCATCACGGCGTTTCCGACAAAGAGATTGAAGAGGAAGACTTGGATCGGAAGGTCACACGGAGTGAGGACCGTTCTAAATACAAGCAGGTTGCGCCCGGAGATCTTGTCTACAACATGATGCGCGCTTGGCAGGGCGGCTTCGGAACGGTGACTGTCGCGGGGATGGTCAGCCCGGCCTACATTGTAGCCCGGCCTCAGAGACCGCTGAACACTTCCTACATCGAGCATGTGCTACGCACACCACAAGCGGTAGAACAAATGCGCCGCCATTCGCGTGGCGTAGCGGATTTTAGACTTCGACTCTATTGGGACGAGTTCAAAAACATTCGAGTGGCGCTACCGCCTCTGGAGGAAGCGACAGAAATCTGCGCGAGAATTGTGGAAATGGAGGGGAAGTTCAATGCAATGGCAGCCGCTTGCGAAGAGTCTATTAGCCTGCTGCAGGAACGCCGCACCGCGCTGATCTCCGCCGCCGTCACGGGCCAAATAGACGTGCGCGGGCTCGCCAAGTCGGAGGCCGCATGAGCCTCCACAAGGAGAGCAGCTTCGAGGTCGAAATTTGCGAGCACCTCAACGGGCACGGCTGGTCCTATGCCGAGGGGGACGCGGCGAATTACGACCGGGCGCGGGCGCTCTTTCCGTCAGACGCTCTGGCCTGGGTGCAGCAGACGCAGCCGAAGGCCTGGGAGGCCCTGGCCAAGAACCACGGCGCGCAGGCAGAGGAAACGCTACTGAGCCGCCTGCGCGATCAGCTCGACCGGCGCGGCACCCTGGATGTGCTGCGGCACGGTGTCGAGCTGCTCGGGCTGCGGCAGCCGCTGAAGTTGGCGGAGTTCAAGCCGGCGCTGGCGATCAACCCAGAAATTCTCGCCCGCTATGCCGCTAACCGGTTGCGGGTGGTGCGGCAGCTTCGCTATTCCCTGCACAACGAGAACAGCATCGATCTGGCGCTGTTCCTCAACGGCCTGCCAGTGGCCACGGCGGAGTTGAAGACGGACTTTACCCAGAGCATCGGCGATGCCATCGACCAGTACCGCTTCGACCGGCTGCCGCGCCCCAAGGGCCAGGCCCCCGAGCCGCTGCTGTCCTTCCCTAATGGGGCGCTGGTGCATTTCGCGGTCAGCAACAGCGAGGTCCATATGGTGACCAAGCTGGCGGGACCGGCCACGGTTTTCCTTCCGTTCAATCAGGGCAACGAAGGCGCTGCGGGCAATCCGCCGAACCCAGCGGGCGGTCATCGCACGGCCTACCTCTGGGAGCAGGTCTGGGCGCGCGACCGCTGGCTGGAAATCCTCGGCCGCTATCTCATTGCCCAGCGGGATAAGAAGAAGCAGATCGAGAAGGTCATCTTCCCCCGGTTCCATCAGCTCGACGTGACACGCAAACTGCAGGCCGCGGTGCTGGAGGCCGGGCCGGGCGGCAAGTACCTGGTTCAGCACTCCGCCGGCTCGGGCAAAACCAACTCCATCGCCTGGACCGCCCACTTCCTGGCGGAATTGCACGATGCTGACCACAAGAAACTATTCGACAGCGTGCTGGTGGTTTCCGACCGCAATGTGATCGACGCGCAGCTTCAGGAGGCGCTCTTCGATTTCCAGCGGCAGACGGGGGTAGTGGCAACGATCACCAACAAGGACGGCAGCAAGAGTGCCGCGCTGGCCGAGGCGCTCTCGGGCGACAAGAAGATTGTGGTCTGCACAATCCAGACCTTTCCCTTCGCCCTGGAGGCCGTGCGCGAACTGGCGGCGACGGAGGGCAAGCGCTTCGCGGTGATCGCCGACGAGGCCCACAGCTCCCAGACCGGCGAGGCGGCAGCAAAGCTCAAGGCGGTACTTTCTCCTGAGGAACTGGCGGAGCTAAGCGACGGCGGCGAAGTGAGCACGGAAGACATCCTGGCCGCCCAGATGGCTGCCCGTGCCGAAGACAAGGGCATCACCTTCGTCGCCTTTACCGCGACCCCGAAGACGAAGACGATGGAGATTTTCGGTACCCGTCCCGATCCTACGCAACCCGCCGGCCCGGGCAATCTCCCGGCGCCGTTTCACGTCTATTCCATGCGCCAGGCCATCGAGGAGAAGTTCATCCTCGACGTGCTGCAGAACTACACGACCTACAAGCTAGCCTTCAAGCTGGCGCACGAAGGCGCCGACTACGACGAGAAGACGGTCGAGCGTAGCGCCGCGATGAAGGGCATCATGGGCTGGGTGCGGCTGCACCCCTACAACATCGCCCAAAAGGTGCAGATCGTCGTGGAGCACTTCCGCGAGTTCGTGGCGCCGCTCCTCGACGGCAAGGGCAAGGCGATGGTGGTGGTGGCGAGCCGTGTGGAGGCGGTGCGGTGGCAACTGGCCATCGACAAGTACATCAAGGACCGTGGCTACCAGATTGGGACACTGGTGGCTTTTTCCGGCGAGGTGCGCGACAAGGAATCCGGCCCCGACAGCTTCACGGAGAACAGCAAGGTTCTGAATCCCGGCCTGAAGGGGCGGGATATCCGCGAGGCTTTCAAGGGCGATGCCTATCAGATTCTGCTGGTAGCGAATAAGTTCCAGACGGGCTTCGACCAGCCGCTGCTCTGCGGGATGTACGTAGATAAGCGCTTGGCAGGCATCCAAGCCGTGCAGACGCTCTCCCGACTGAACCGTGCCCATCCCGGCAAGGACACGACCTACGTCCTTGACTTCGTCAACGACCCGGCGGAGGTCCTCGCAGCCTTCAAGACCTATCACACCACGGCGGAACTCTCGGAGACCACCGACCCGAACCTCGTCTTCAACCTTCGGGCCAAGCTGGATGCTGCAGGGCATTACGACGATTTCGAGGTGGACCGCGTCGTTGCCGTGGAACTGAAGCCGGGCGCGAAGCAGAGCGAACTGGTTGCCGCGCTAGAGCCGGTCCAGGATCGCCTGATAAAGCGCTACAAGGTTGCGCAGGAGGCTCTGAAGTCCGCCAAGGAGAAGGAAGATGACACGGCTATCGGTGCAGCCCAGGACGCGCTGAATGCCCTGATCCTGTTCCGGACCGATATGGGCACTTTCGTGCGGCTCTACACCTTCCTCTCTCAGATCTTCGACTACGGCAATACCGCCGTCGAGAAGCGCGCCATCTTCTACAAGCGCCTGCTGCCCTTGCTGGAATTCGGCCGCGAGCGCGAGGGGATTGACCTCTCCAAGGTGGTGATGACCCATCACCACATTAAGAAGCTCGCTACTGCCCCCATGGGACTCGGTGAAGGCGAAACCCCCACGCTAGCTCCCATTACGGAGGCCGGCAGTGGCAGCCTGCAGGAGAAGGAGAAAGCGTCGCTGAGTGAAATCATCGAGAAGGTGAACAACCTCTTCGACGGCGACCTCTCCGAGCACGACAAGCTCGTTTACGTGAACAATGTCATCAAAGGGAAGCTGCTGGAGTCGGAGACGTTGAAGCAGCAGGCGGCGAACAACACGAAAGAGCAGTTCGCCAATTCTCCCGACCTCGCCAGTGAACTCCTCAACGCGATAATGGGCGCGCTGGACGCACATACTCTCATGAGCACCCAGGCCCTGAACTCTGACCAGGTGCAGCGCGGCATCAAGGACGTGCTGCTGAACAACTCCCGCCTCTATGAATCACTCCGTGAGCAGGCGGATAGCTAGCGGGTGGGCGGGTTTTTGGAGTCCGCCGTGGGCCGAGCAATTGCATATGTACGCCCAAGTCGATGGACAGTGGCTCGCAGCTGGGCGGTAGACGTTGACGTCGTGGATTGCTGGGGTGGGGCAGCAATCAGTTCTGAGCTTTAGAAGCATTAGGATAGAAAGTTTTCACCCAGCGCCCCTTTGTCATCATGAAGGCAAGCCGCGCCGGGACTGTCTTGTCCCGTTTTTTAGGTAAGAAGCTGTCCAAGCTCTCCCCCACTTGAACCGCCAGTCGCCCCATTTCAGCAATCGTGGCCTGAAGAGCGGTGGCCTCCATAAAGGGGCCGATTACCGCGTCTCCATCCTTTTGAGGGCGCATCATGTAAATAGCCTTCATATTGGGATGGCCGGCAAGCTCGGAGAACATCTCGTACATTTCAGCGCGCTTCTTGCTATGAACCCCATCGCGCTTGTCCAGAGCCTCGCGAACGCGAACTGGAGAGAACTTCTTCAGTCGCTCCTTTCTATCTGAGGTGCGCCAAAGCTTAACGAGCGAATGGTCGCCACTGAATAAGCTCAACAGAAAGGCAGTCTCCAGGATATCCCTCATGATTAGGGCGCTGTTCTGCACATACCCAGAAAGTGCAAGTTTCAGGCTCGCACCAAAGGCATTGAATGTCCTCATGCCAAGCATCTGGATGACCTTGGTGTCTTCGTCATCAGTTGGGAGCTGCCGCAGAAGATCAGCAAGGTCCATGGCACGTTCAGTGACGAGCAAGTGGAGCAGAAGTTTTTCATCCTGCTCAACGATCTCAAGAGCTTTTCCACGAAGAAACTCTTCTTGGGTATATAGGCTCTGCAGATTTCCAAGGATGCTGTTCTTGTTTGTCATTCGCCGTCCATAGCCTGCCCCCCTGGGTATCTCCTCTCTATCAGCTACTTCCATCCCCACTTTAGCAACCACCGCGCTTTGGCGACCGGCTGCTGCTCGCTCTAAGTCCCGCCAATAGGCATTTGAGGCGCCTCGGCGAGGATGCGATAGACAGAGGCTCTGCCAATGCCTAGCCGCTCGGCGATGGCGCTGGGGGCTATGCCCTCCTGCTTGAGCGCTAACACCTCGCCTGCTTTCGCACGTGCCGTCGGCTTGCGGCCCTTGTATTTCCCAGCTGCCTTCGCCTTCGCAATACCCTCACGCTGCCGCTCCAGCATGATCTCGCGCTCGAACTCAGCAATGCCGCCGAAGACAGTCAGGATGAGCTTGCCGGTGGGCGTGCTTGTGTCAATGCCCATGTCGAGGATGCGTAGGTTGGCGGCCTTCGATTCTAACGCTTCGGTGATAGAAAGGAGATGAGCAATGGAACGTGCCAGTCGGTCCAGCTTGGTCACCACCAAGGTGTCCCCCTCCCGAATGAAGTCCAGGGCTTGGCTGAGCTGTTCTCGCTTCGCAACGTCGACCGACGAGACCTGCTCGCTGAATAGCTTCTCGCAGCCTGCGGCGGTGAGGTCGCGGACCTGGGCCTCGATGCTGGCCTTCTGATCCAGGGTGGAGGTGCGGGCGTAACCGATCTGCATGTGTCTCTTCCTATCTAGTATCACGAGAGTCTTAGAGACAATGAGACATTCTGTCTCAAAAATCAATACTATTCTTTTGAGACTCTATGCAGAGACGCGGCGGATGGCTCACTGGGGCAAGGCCTAGTGAGACGGCGACCGAGGGCGAAGCGTTGCGGTGGGAGGGCAATATTGAGGAAGGCGCGTGATGTGCCCGCGTGCACGGTAATACGTCGGCGACCCCACGGGGGGTGAACCGTGCCGCCGGCCTCTCGATATACCCCCTCACATTTTCCCTGCAAAACCCGCCTGGGCTGACCTCGGGGGGATGTGGGAGGGAGGTCGTAGATCGGACCTACCCTCACAGTTTGATCGGTCCCTCATAACGGTCCCTTCAGGGGCACCTTAAGGGTAACCCAAAGGGCACTGAGGGGGAGGCCTCTCTGACCTACCCCCTTCTATAACCTTAAGGGGTATAAACCCGGCAGCATATCTAAGGTGGCTACTAATCAAAAAAACCAAGGTTTCTCTAGGGGTCCAGCTTTCTGGCCGATCACCTTCGCAGGGGCGGCATTGCCCCCTCCGCAGGCTCTCCGCTCCGGCATCCAATTTGCCCCCGAGAAGCGAAGAATCCGCATCCTATGGCCGTTGTGGGTCCAATGCTTCGTCCAGGGGCAGCCAGTTCGGAAATCCTCGGACCAGTCCTAAGAGGACGTCTGCATTCCGCGCTGAGACACGACCCTCAACCATTAGCGCCGGAGCGGTCGAAACAGGGTCTGGCTGAAGTGAAAGCCCGGCAGAGGGGAGTCTCACGACAACTGGTTTCCGATGCAGGCTGTCCCGTCGGCCCCTAGACGAGCGGTGCGCAACTTCAGCGAAGCCCATCGCACCGCGCCACGTGTTTGTGAAAAAGGCTGCTGAGCCAAGAAACTCCTTTGAGACATACGGTTCGGCCCACACCTTGCTCTTTCCCGGTACGAAGCCCTCCTTTGCTATGCCCTTTAGGCGCCCATAGATGGTGCCGTGAAAGATGTAGTGGTTCGCACCAAGCCTGGCCTCTATGGCGTTAGCTACGGCAAGTTCCTCTTGCAGGTCATCCGGGTGCCGCATTGATGGCGGGACGGTCTTGTGCTTTCTAAACTGCTGCGCTGCAGCACGTAACAACGCACGGTCCTTCTGGGCAATTTCGGTTCGCGCCATCGCATATTCAATCTGCCTCAAATGGTCATCCCGCCCATCGCAGTCCCAGGACGGGACCTGGAGGGCATCCATGCATTCGTGCAGCAGCTCGTTCAGTGTCACGCTCAGGTTCCGATCTGATCGAGTGGTTCTGAGGGGGCGGGCGTAAACGGCGCGCGGGCTTCTAGAAGGGTGGGGATCAGGTTTTAGATCCAGAACTATCCAGAGGACGCCAAGGCGGGAGCATCAAGCCCGGATACTCCACATTCTCGATGATCTCTTGGCGCTGTTCCAATGTGAGACCATCAGGATTGTAGACCCGATAGGTGATGCCGGCCTTCTCGTGACCAATGATCTCCGCAGCTTCGTTCTGTGGCACGCGGGCTCGCTCAAGGCAGCGGACCACGTTCTTACGGAGGCTATGGAAGCTTAGGCGATCACTGCCTGTCCTTGGGCTAACTGCCGTTGCGCCGGCCTTCCTCCTTAACCTGGTGAAGCTGCGCGAGGCGTACCAGCCCAGCTTGTTATCAGGGCCACCCCCTTTGAGCCGGGGGAATAGAGAGCCCACCGTTGGAACCATCGCAGGCAGGCCAAGCTCTACCAGTTTAGAGTGGATGGGCACCAGCCGGACACCCGCCTCGCTCTTCGCCGCGGGGATGTCAAAGTACCAGATGCCATTCTCTTCCTTCACATCCTCGGCGCTGAGCGAGCATATCTCGTTCAGTCGCATACCGCTGTAAAGGCCGATGCGCGGGACCCAATGCAGCTCGTGCGCATAGTCCCTCGTAACGCTGGCAGGCGAGACTGCGAACAGCCTGTTCAGCTGGTCTGGGGAGAAGGGGATATAGCCTGTCTCCGAGGTCTTCGCCTCTCGGTAGGTTAGGTCAGCAAAGGGATTGTCGCCCGATGTCTCGCCGCGCCTTTTCCCCCATTTCCAAACCTTGGCAAGGGAGCGGCTGTAGCGGTTCAAGGTCCGACCCGACAGGCCGCCCCTCTCCCTGCCAAACTTTGCCAGCAGCTCCTCCAGACTGCGCTCCTTGGTCGCTGGGGACCTTCCCCACAAAGGGTCCAAGGTAGCTACTCTTTCGAGGAACCCTGTGGCGTCCTGCGGGGAGACTTCGCCGATTGCCTTGTCACCGCAGTAGTCGGCAAACAGCCGGAAGACGGCGCGCTCTTGCCCCTCGGTCTGGTTCTTCATGGCTGTGGTTGCTTCGCGCTGGCGCTCCGTGAGGTAGCCCTCTGCTGCCTCAGAGAAGGGCATGCGGTACCTGCTGCGGGCTTTGACCTTGCGACCCCCCGATTCGAACAGTCGATCTGTGAGGGCGTCGATGATTGCTTTTTGCTGCGGCGAAGGTCCCCCGCTCGACTCGGCCTCGTCGATTAGGAGGTCGCGTGCAATCCCTATGCCTTCGCTGGGGTCCGCGCCGTCGGATGATAGCCGATTGTCATAGAGGCCCCCGCGAGCATCTTCGAGGGTACGGTGATAGGCTTCGCGAGGTGCCTCAATGGGTGGGCTGCCGTTGAGCCGTGCGCGGTCGAGTTTGAACTGCTCGTGCCATTCCGCAACGTGCCTCCAGCGCCCAGACTGTGCTACCGAGAGGTCTCGGGTCTTGAGCGACAGTACGATGGCCGACTTGCCGTAAAGCTCGTGGAGGTCGCGCGGGACGCGCAGCCGCAGATACCACCCTTGGCGGCGCTGCTGAAGGTAACGGGTGTCGGCCATAACGGCTCCTGAGCGCCTTTGGTGTCATACAGGGGTGTCACACAAAGGTGTCTCACATTGTTGTAAAAGGTGCAATATATAAGGATTTACGCCAATAAATGTCCGTTTAGGTCAGGCTCCTGCCGCCCCAGCCAGATCTCTCTACTTGAACTCGATCTCGACGAAGGCGAAGTCGCCGGGCGAGGCGTTGATGACGTTGTGCTCGA
>MRWG01001362.1_pt1 | contig 16053 bp, 13 predicted proteins | sample 1013341 | NCBI WGS metagenome assembly MRWG01 (sample SAMN06117577, study PRJNA244670) | biofilm metagenome | biome: Water; feature: Cathode Biofilm; material: Biofilm; isolation source: microbial consortium enriched at the cathode of a solar microbial fuel cell | place: USA: District of Columbia ... | reverse complement strand
GCACCTCGCCGCCGAGGAGGGCGGCAGCCGCGCAGCCCAGCCGCCCCTCGGGCTGATCCTGACACCGGGCGAGGGCGGCGCGCCGGGGGTCCAGAGCCGCTGGCACATGGCCCCCGCCCATCTGCCCCATGCCGACCGCTGGCACCTCGCCCGGTGTCAGGATCAGCCCGAGGGGCGGCTGGGCTGCGCGGCTGCCGCCCTCCTCGGCGGCGAGGTGCAGGCGGCGGACGGGGGTGAGGCCGGGGAGGCCCGGCAAGTCCGCCACCACGAGCGGCGTCGCGCCGCTGCGCAGCGCCTCTTCCATGCACCACAGCAGGTCGGGGCGGTGGTCTGGGGTGACGAAGAGAAACCGACCGGGCTCGGCGAAGCGGGCGAAGCCGCAGGGCTCGGGGCGGTCGGTGGCCCAAGCGGGGGCGATCCACAGTACCGGGCCTGCAAGCGCGCCCGCCACCAGCATCGCCCATGTGTGCCGCGCGGGGCCGCAACCCTCGTGCAGCCGACCGGGGGCGAGGGCGAGCAGGCCGGTTATGGCGGGGGCGGGACGCGGGATGCGGGCGAGGGCGGTCATGGGGCGAGGATAAAGCGTTCGCTTTATGTTCTCAAGCTGGCGGATACGCGGTGTCATCGTCCGGTTCGGGCGCGCGCTCTTGGCGGGAGAGGTCCCCGGGTCGAGCCCGACGATGACGGCGCGTGAGAAGGGGGTGCCCCCGGGCCGGGCCCGGGGGCGTGTGGTTTCAGCCGCGGTTCATGCGGTTTTCGATCAGGTCGTCCACCACGGACGGATCGGCCAGCGTCGAGGTATCGCCGAGCGAGCCGTAATCGTTCTCAGCGATCTTGCGCAGGATGCGGCGCATGATCTTGCCCGACCGAGTCTTGGGCAGGCCGGGGGCCCACTGGATCAGGTCGGGCTTGGCGATGGGGCCGATCTCGGTGCGGACCCATTTTTCGAGTTCTTTTCGCAGATCCTCGGTGGGCTCGACCCCGTTCATCAGGGTGACGTAGGCGTAGATGCCCTGACCCTTGATATTGTGCGGATAGCCCACGACCGCCGCCTCGGCGACCTGCGCGTGGGCGACGAGGGCGGATTCCACCTCGGCGGTGCCCATGCGGTGGCCCGAGACGTTGATCACATCATCGACGCGGCCGGTGATCCAGTAATAGCCGTCGGCATCGCGGCGGCAGCCGTCGCCGGAGAAGTAATAGCCCTTGTATTGCTGGAAATACGTCGCCTCGAAGCGTTCGTGATCACCCCAGACGGTGCGCATCTGCCCGGGCCAGCTATCCTTGAGGGCGAGCACGCCCGAGGCTTCGGTGTCGGTGATTTCCTTGCCCGACTCGGGTTCCAGTACGGCCGGCTCGATCCCGAAGAACGGCAGCGTGGCGCTGCCGGGCTTGGTGGCGATGGCGCCGGGCAGGGGGGTCAGCAGGTGACCGCCGGTTTCGGTCTGCCACCAGGTATCGACGATGGGGCAGCGGCCTTTTCCGACGTTGTCGTTATACCAGTTCCACGCTTCGGGGTTGATCGGTTCGCCTACGGTGCCCAGCACCTTGAGCGATGACAAATCGCATTTGCTGACATATTCGGTGCCTTGCCCCATCAATGCGCGGATCGCGGTGGGGGCGGTGTAGAACTGGTTGACCTTGTGCTTGTCGCAGACCTGCCAGAAGCGCGAGGCGTCCGGGTAGGTGGGCACGCCCTCGAACATCAGGGTGATCGCGCCGTTGGCGAGCGGCCCGTAGACGATATAGCTATGGCCGGTGACCCAGCCGACATCGGCGGTGCACCAGAACACGTCGCCCTCGTGGTAGTCGAACACCAGCTCGTGCGTCATCGCGGCATAGACGAGATAGCCGCCGGAGGTGTGCACCACGCCCTTGGGCTGCCCCGTCGAGCCGGAGGTGTAGAGGATGAAGAGCGGGTCCTCGGCATTCATTTCCTCGGGCGGGCAGTCGGCGGCGGCCTCGGCGGCCAGTGCGTTGTAGTCGTGGTCACGCCCGTCAATCCAGGTGGTCTGACCGCCGGTATGCTTGACGACGAGGCATTTCACCTTGTCCGAGCAATGCAGGAGCGCCGCGTCGGTGTTGGATTTGAGCGCCGTCTTGCGCCCGCCGCGCGGGGCCTCGTCGGCGGTGATGACGACCTTGGCCTGACAGCCGTTGATCCGCGCCGAGAGGGCATCGGGCGAGAAGCCGGCGAAGACCACCGAGTGGATGGCGCCGATGCGCGCACAGGCGAGCATGGCATAGGCGGCCTCGGGGATCATCGGCAGGTAGAGCACGACGCGGTCGCCGCGACCCACGCCCATGCCCTTGAGAACATTGGCCATGCGGCAGGTGTTGTCGTAAAGCTCGCGATAGGTGATGTGCCGGGCATCGTCAGTGGGCTCGTCGGGTTCCCAGATGATGGCGGTCTGGTCGGCGCGCTCCGCCAGATGCCGGTCGATGCAGTTGACGGCGACGTTGAGCGTGCCGTCCTCGAACCACTTGATCGAGACGTTGCCGAACTCGTAGTTCACGTCCTTGACGCGGCTATAGGGCCTGATCCAGTCGATCCGCTGCCCGTGCTCGCGCCAGAACGCCTCTGGGTCATTGATCGAGGCGGCGTACATTTCCTTGTATTTCGCGGCGTCGATATGGGCATTGGCGGCGAAATCCGCGCTTGGGGCATAGGTTTGATCGGACATGATGGCTCCTCCTCGCTGATGCGGTTGGATCGAAGACGACAGCCGCCCCGCTGTCAACAGGGAGAAAGACGGCTGGGCGGAAGCGCTGGCCTCAGATGGCCAGATACTCGCTGCGAAGCTCTTCGTCTTCAAGCACTTCGGCGGCGGTGCCGTCAAACACGATGCCGCCGGTATCGAGGATCACCGCGCGATCCGCGAGTTCCAGCGCGCGCACGGCGTTCTGTTCGACGATGATCGTGGTGATGCCCTGTTCCTTGATGACGCGCAGGGTCTTTTCGATTTCATCGACGATCACCGGGGCGAGGCCCTCGTAGGGCTCGTCGAGCAACAGCACCTTGATGTCGCGAGCCAGCGCCCGGGCCACGGCGAGCATCTGCTGTTCGCCGCCCGAAAGTGTCGTGCCTTCCTGGTCGCGGCGTTCGCGCAGGCGCGGGAACAACTCGTAAAGCCGATCGATCGACCAGCCCACGGGCGGAGCGATCTGCGCGAGTTGCAGGTTTTCCTCGACGGTGAGGCCAGGGATGATGCGCCGGTCCTCGGGTACGAGGCCGATGCCCGCGGCCGCCGCCTCGTGGCTTCTCATCTTGTGAAGCGGCTGGTGATCGAGCCATATCTCGCCATGCGCCAACTGCGGGCTGTCCATCCGCGCGATCGAGCGCAGCGTGGTGGTCTTGCCCGCGCCGTTGCGGCCCAGAAGCGCAAGGATTTCGCCCTCGTGGACGTTGAAGCTAATGTTCTGCACGATATAGCTCTCGCCGTAATAGCTCTCCATGTTCCACACGGAGAGAAAGGCGGGGGCGGTCTCGGCGTGGCTCACGCCCTTGGAAAAGTCGGGTTTGACGTTCATTGCGCGCGCTCCTCGTCAGGCGCTCTCGCCAAGATACGCTTCGCGCACCTTGGGATGGCCCTTGATGTTTTCGGGGGTGTCCTCGACCAGTGGCGAGCCCTGCGCCAGCACGGTGATCCGCTCGGCGAGCGAAAACACCACGTGCATGTCGTGCTCGATGATCGCGATGGTGATGTCGCGCTCGTCACTGATCTGCTTGAGCAGGTCGATGGTGTTGTTGGTGTCGGCGCGCGCCATGCCCGCCGTCGGCTCGTCGAGCAGCAGCAGCTTGGGCTCCTGCGCGAGGCACATGCCGATTTCCAGACGCCGCTTGTTGCCGCGCGACATCGAGGCCGAGTGATCGTGGCGCTGCTCGGCGAGGCCGAGGTTTTCGAGCATGGTCTCGGCCTGGTCAACTATCTCGCGCTCGTTCGAGGAGTTCTCGTAGGCGTGCATGCGAAACACGCCGTCGCGACGCGCGAAGATCGGGATCATCATGTTCTCCAGCACCGAGAGATCACCGAAGATCTCTGGCGTTTGGAAGACCCGGGAGATGCCCATCTGATTGATCTCGTAGGGCTTGCGCCCGAGCACCGACTGGCCCTGGAACATGACCGAGCCGGTATCGGGGATGAGCTTGCCGATCAGGACGTTGAGCAGGGTGGACTTGCCCGCGCCGTTGGGACCGATGATGGCGTGGACGCTGTTCTCCATGATGCTGAGGTTGACGTCGCCCAGCGCCTGCAACCCGCCGAAGCGCTTGTTGACGTTCTTGACTTCGAGAATGCCCATGTCGTGCGCTCCTTATTCCGCGGGGTTGGATTGAGAGGATTTCTCGGCCTCGCGGGCCTTCTTGCCGCGGAAGAGACGTGCGATGCGTTGCCCACCTTCGACCAGGCCGCCCGGCAGGAAGATCACCACCAGCACGAAGATCATGCCCAGAGTGAGGTGCCAGCCCTTGCCCACGAACGGGTGGATGAGGGCGACAACCGCATCCTCCATCCCGTCGGGCAGGAAGGCGAACCACTGGTGCAGGACGTTGTCGTTGATCTTGGAGACGATGTTTTCCATGTACTTGATCAGGCCCGCGCCCAGAACCGGGCCGATCAGCGTGCCCGCTCCGCCGAGAATCGTCATCAGAACCACCTCGCCGGAGGCCGTCCAGAACATGCGCTCTGCCCCCGCGAGCGGGTCCATGGCCGCCAGCAGGCCGCCTGCGAGCCCGGCATACATGCCCGAGATCACGAAGGCCGCGAGCGCGTAGGGTTTGGCGTTGAGGCCGGTATAGGTCATGCGGGTGTTGTTGGACTTGATCGCGCGCAGCATCATCCCGAAGGGCGAGCGGAACAGCCGGATCGCGAAGTAGAAGGCGATCAGCATGATGAGGGCGCAGAGGTAATACCCGACGTTGAAGGTGAAGGACCACCCGCCCAGCTCCAGCTCGTAACTGGCGCGTACCGACAGGCCGAAGATATGCGGCATGTCGGGCAGCCCCGTGCGATGGAACATCTGCAGGTCATTGCTGTAGACCTGCAGCCCGGTTTCGCCGTTGGTGAGGTTGAACTTGGGGTTCGACAGCACCGAATAGGCCAGGGCAAAGGACATCTGCGCGAAGGCCAGCGTCAGGATCGCGAAGTAGATTCCAGACCGGCGCAGCGAGATGTAGCCGATCAGCACCGAGAAGATCGCCGCGATGATCACCGCAAACGCGATGGCGGGCACTACGTTGTAGGTGAAGAGCTTGAACATCCAAACCGCGGCGTAGGAGCCCACGCCGAGAAAGGCCGCGTGCCCGAAGCTGAGATAGCCGGTGAGGCCGAAGAGGATGTTGAAGCCGATGGCGAAGATGCCGTAGATCGCGAACCGCTGGAGCAGGTCCGGGTAGCCCGCGTTGAACTGTGCCATGCCGCTGCCTTCGGGGAAGGGGTTGAGCAGGAACGGTGCCAGCAGCGTGATCGCGATGACGACGAGGAACAGAAGCCCGTCTTTCTTGTTCAGTCCAAACATGGGGTCACTCCTCCATCACGCCTTTGCGTCCCATCAGACCGCGCGGGCGGGTCAGCAGGACGACGATGGCGACAAGGTATATGATAACCTGATTGATGCCCGGGATGGTGGTGGTGGCCCAGGTGGTCGAGGCAAAGCTTTCGAGGATGCCCAGCAGGAAACCCGCGAGCACGGCGCCGGGCAGGCTGCCCATGCCGCCCACGACCACGACCACGAAGCTGAGCACGAGGAAATCCATGCCCATGTGATAATTGGGCGGGTTGATCGGGGTATACATCACCCCCGCCAGCCCCGCGACCGCCGCGGCGATGCCGAACATGATGGTGAACCGGCGGTCGATGTTGATACCAAGGAGGCCCACCGTCTCGCGGTCGGCCATGCCGGCGCGCACCACCATGCCGAAGGTGGTGAATTGCAGGAAGGCGAACACCGCGCCGATGATCACCGCCGCGAAGGCGAAATAGACCATGCGCCAGAGCGGGTAGACGATTTCGTTGACCTCGAAGCCGATCATCACGCCCAGGTCGATACTGCCCGACAGCGCCGTGGGGGCCGGGGTGGGGATCGGATTGGCACCAAAGAAATACTTGATGATTTCCTGAAGCACGATCGCCAGGCCGAAGGTCACGAGAATCTGGTCGGCATGGGGGCGGTGGTAGAAGTGCTTGATGAGACCGCGTTCCATCGCGAAGCCGACGGCAACCATGACGGGGATTGCGAAAAGGACCGAAAGCGGCACCGACCATTCGATGATCCCGCCGCCGATCTCGGGGCCGAACCAATCCATGATATAGGGCTTCTCGACTTTCAGCGGGTTGCCGAGGAAATCGGTCTGGCTCTCGTCTATGACCGTGTGGCTGAGCGACAGGAACTTTTGCAGCGTGACCGCGCAGAACGCGCCGATCATGAAGAGCGCACCATGCGCGAAGTTGACCACGCCGAGCGTGCCGAAGATCAGGGTCAGGCCCAGCGCGATCAGCGCATAGGCAGACCCCTTGTCGAGTCCGTTGAGGATTTGCAGAAGAATGACGTCCATCGGTCCCACCTATGGGTTGAAAGCGCGCCGCAGATCGCTGTCGGGTCGCGGCGCGGGTCCGGTCGCGCGCGGTGGCGCGACCGGATGTCTTTTTCGAGAAGGCTCAGGCGCCCGGGTTGCACTCTCCCAGGGACGCTTCCTTGCCGCCGAACATCGGGTGATCCGGCGCATACATGACCTGATCGGTCGGCGTGACCTCGACGATTTCCAGCGTGTCGTACTGGTTGGTCGGGTTCTGTGCGCCACGCACGACGAGCACGTCCTTGAAGCACTGGTGATCGGCAGCGCGGTAGAGCGTCGGGCCGTTGCCCAGCCCGTCGAATTCGAAGCCTTCGAGGGCCTCGCCGACGCCGCAGGGGTTGAACGTGCCGGCACGCTCGCAGGCATCGGCATAGAGCAGCACCTGCGCGTAGCAGGTCTGTGCCGAGTTCGACGGCGGCTTGCCGTACTTCTCGCCGAAGGACTTGACGAACGCCTTGGAGCCCTCGTTGTCGAGCTGCCAGTTATAGTTCATCGAGCCCAGCACGCCCTTGATGTTCTCGCCGGCACCGGCGGCCATCAGTTCGGAATAGAGCGGCACGACGATCTTGAAGTCCTTGCCGTTGGCCATCTTGTCGAGCAGTCCGAACTGCACAGCGTTGGTCAGCGAGTTGACCATGTTTCCGCCGTAGTGGTTGAGCACCAGCACGTCGGCGCCCGAGTTCAGGACCGGCGCGATGTAGGACGAGAAATCGGTCGCCGCGAGCGGCGTCTTGACCGCGTTCACGGTCTCCCAGCCCATCGCCTCGGTCGCCGCCTTGATCGATTCCTCCTGGGTCCAGCCCCAGGTGTAGTCGGCGGTCAGGTGATAGGCGCGACGGTCCTCGCCGAATTCCTTGGCCAGCACTGGCGCAAGAGCGGCAGCCGACATGTAGGCGTTGAAGAAGTGGCGGAAGCCGTTTGCCTTGCGGTCCTTGCCGGTGGTGTCGTTCGAGTGCGTCAGACCGGCCATGAAGACGATGCCCGCCTCCTGGCACAGGCCCTGAACGGCCACGGCGACGCCCGAGGACGAGCCGCCGTTGATCATGATGGCGCCGTCCTTTTCGATCATCGACTTCGCACTTGCGCGCGCGGCGTCCGACTTGGTCTGCGTGTCGCCGGTGACGTACTCGACCTTCTTGCCGAGGATGCCATTGCCCTTGAGGGCTTTGGACGTGAACGTGTTGAGGCAGCCGCCGTCGCCCTCGCCGTTGAGGTGCTCGACCGCGAGCCGCTGTGCGAGAAGCTCGTCATTGCCCTCGTCGGCGTAGGGTCCGGTCTGCGGCACGTTGAAGCCGAGCGTGACCGTGCTGCCCGTGGGTTCGTTGGTGTAGGCTGCGGCGCTCGACGCGGTGAATATCGTCGGCAGCGCAACGCCAGCACCCGCGATGGCGCTCGTCTTGAGCACGCCACGGCGGGTAAAGTTCGATTTGGACATGGAATCCTCCCATTATGATTCGGTCGGGGCATGCTCCTCCGCACGACCCGGGTGCAGGACAAACCTGCACAGGTCGATTATGGGGGCTCGTCAGAAAATTTCGCAACAAGCGCCTTTGTGGAAACATTTATTTTGTAAAAAAATAGACACACGCATTCGTTATGTTGTAAATTAATTATCACGCAGGTGCAGCAAGTTCAGCCCAAGGCGGGGAAATAATCCATGCCCGAAAAGTTCATGATCGGAACACGCATCCGTGAGAGACGGGTGCTTGCCGGTATACGGCAGACTGACCTCGCCAAACGGGTCGGCATTTCACCCTCGTACCTCAACCTGATCGAGCATAACCGCCGCAGAATCGGCGGCAAGACGCTCCTGCGGCTCGCCGGCGCGCTCGATGTCGAGCCGTCGCTGCTGAGCGAGGGGGCGGCGGCGACGCTGGTCGCGGGTCTGCGCGAGGCGGCGGGAGCTGCCGACGATGCCGGTCCCGAGGGCGACCGGGCCGAGGAATTCGCCGAGCGTTTTCCCGGCTGGGCGGGTCTCGTGACCGAGCTCTACCGGCGCAACGAGGAAATGGAGCGCACCATCGAGACGCTGACCGACCGGCTTGCGCATGATCCGTTCCTCGCGGATTCGCTTCACGAGGTGATTTCTGCGGTGACTGCGATCCGCTCGACCTCGTCGATCCTGGTGGAGACCGAGGAACTGGAGCCGGAATGGACCGCGCGGTTTCACCGCAACATCAACGAGGACAGCGCGCGTCTTACCGAGGGTGCGCAGGCGCTGGTGAAATACCTCGAGGGCGCGCCCAACCGCGACGCGGAGGTGCAGTCGCCGCAGGACGAGATGCACGCGGTGCTGGCGGCGCGCGGCTTTCATTTTGCCGAGCTGGAGCGCGAAGTGGCGGGGCCCCGGGCGGTGGCCCGGCTGGTGCGCGCAGAGGCCGAGCGCGGACTGTCGGGGCCGGCGCAGACCCTGCTGGGGGCGGTGCTGGCGCGCTATCTCGAGGACGCGCGCGCCCTGCCGATGGCGACGTTCCTCACGCGGGTGCGCACGCTGGGGCCAAACCCTGCGCGGCTGTCCGAGGCGACTGGCGCGGGGCTGGCGCAGGTGTTCCGGCGGATGGCGGCGATGCCCGAGGCCGAGGTCGGGCCGGTCGGGCTGGTGATCTGCGACGCCTCGGGCACGCTGATCTTTCGCAAGCCGATCGAGGGGTTTTCGATGCCGCGGCTGGCGGGGGCCTGCGCGCTTTGGCCGCTCTATCTCGCGTTGGCGCAGCCGCTTGCGCCGTTGCGCAGGCGCGTGCGGCAGGCCGGGCGCGGCGGCGAGGTGGTCGAGGCGCTGGCGGTGGCCGGGCCCGAGGGCCCGACCGGGTTCGACCGTCCGGCGCCGGTGCGTGCGCACATGCTGTTGCTGTCCGACCCGGGCGAGGCGCGCGGCGCCATCGACGAGATTGGAGTGAGCTGTCGGATTTGCCCGTTGGCCACCTGTGTTGCGCGACGTGAACCGTCGATCCTGGCAGAGGGCTTTTGACAGCGCGGGGGAATTTGGGAATAGTTGCGCGGTGGCGGTTTTCACCGCCTCATCGGAGGGGGAGGCCGATGGTATGGGAAAGACGGTCCTGCTGATCGAGGACGAACCAAACATCATCGAGGCGGTGAGTTTCATCCTGTCGCGTGACGGCTGGGATGTGAAGACCCATGCCAACGGTCATGACGCGATGGACGCGGTGCGGCGGCGCACGCCCGATCTCATCATTCTCGACGTGATGCTGCCGGGCAAGAGCGGCTATGACATCCTGGGGGAAATCCGCGCCGATGCCGATTTTGCCACCGTGCCGGTGCTGATGCTGACGGCCCGCGGCCAGACCCGCGACCGCGAAATGGCCGAGCGCGCAGGCGCGAGCCGTTACATGACCAAGCCGTTCTCGAACGCCGACGTGCTCGACGCGGTGCGCGCGCTGGCGGGGACATGAGTCCCGAGCGCGTGTCGGTCTTTCTCGCGCGGCGCAGCTATCGACGCCGCCGGCTGGCCGATGCCGCGCGCCTGCTGCCGCTGGCGGGGGGCGTCCTATTCTGTGTGCCGCTGTTGTGGCAAGGGGCCGGTGGCGGCGCCCGCACGGTGGCGGCGATGATCTACGTCTTCGTTCTCTGGGCGGTGCTGGTCGTGGTCTCGGGGCTGGTATCGCGGCACCTGCGGGGCGGTGAGGACGAGGCTGGCGGCGCGGATGGCGGCGGCGCGAAGGGAGACGGCGGGGGGATGGAATGACCGTTCTCAACATCCTCGTGCTGGTCTGCCTGCTCTACGTGGTGCTGCTTTTCGGGGTGGCATTCGGTGCCGATCGCGCCGCGCGGCAGGGGCGGGTGCGGTGGCTGCGCTCGCCCGTCGTCTACACGCTGTCGCTGTCGATCTACTGCACCGCCTGGACGTTTTATGGCGCGGTGGGGTTTGCCGCGCGGTCCGGGCTGGAATTTGTCACCATCTATCTCGGTCCGACGCTGGTGATGATCGGCTGGTGGTGGACGCTGCGCCGCCTGGTGCGCGTGGGGCGCAGCCAGCGCATCACCTCGATCGCCGACCTGATTTCGTCGCGCTACGGCAAGTCCAACCTGCTGGCGGTGCTGGTGACCGTGCTCGCGGTGGTGGGCACGACGCCCTATATCGCGCTGCAACTGCAATCGGTGACGCTCTCGTTCGCGGCCTTTGCGGCCTTTGCCGAGCCGGGCGTGCCGACCGCGCCGCTGTCTGACATGCAGTCCACCGCGCTGTGGGTGGCGGCGGGGCTGGCGGTCTTTACCATCCTGTTCGGCACCCGCAACCTCGATGCCAACGAGCGCCATCACGGCGTGGTCATGGCGATCGCGATGGAAGCGGTGGTGAAGCTCTGCGCGCTCTTGGCGGTCGGCGTGTTCGTGGTGTGGGGTCTTGCGGGTGGCGTCGCCGCCATGCTCGACCGGATCGAGGCCTCCGAGATTGCGCGGTTCGATGTCTCGGCCGGGCGCTGGGTAGGGCTCACCATGCTGTCGGCGATGGCGTTCCTGTGCCTGCCGCGCATGTTCCAGGTGATGGTGGTCGAGAACGAGGACGAGGATCACCTGCGCACCGCCGCCTGGGCGTTTCCCGGCTACCTGATGCTGATGAGCCTGTTCGTCCTGCCGATCGCGGCGGTGGGTTTGGACGTGATGCCGGAGGGGACCAATCCGGACCTCTTCGTGCTGACCCTGCCGCTGATGGATGGGCGGGACGGTCTGGCGATCCTGTCGTTCCTCGGCGGGTTCTCCAGCGCCACCTCGATGGTAATCGTGGCCGCAATCGCGCTATCGACGATGGTGTCTAACCATGTCGTCATGCCGATCTGGCTGCATTACTCGGGCGGGGCGGCGATGGTGTCGGGTGACGTGCGCAACGTCGCGCTGACGGCGCGGCGCATCAGCATCGTGGGGGTGCTGTTCCTGGGCTATGTCTATTTCCGAATCTCTGGCGGTGGCACGGCGCTGGCGGCGATGGGGCTGATCGCCTTCGTTGGCGTGGCGCAGTTCCTGCCGGCGCTGATGGGGGGGCTGTTCTGGCGCGGGGCGACGCGCACGGGCGCGCTCGCCGGGCTGTGCACGGGGGCGGCGATCTGGCTCTACTGCCTGTTCCTGCCGAGCTTCGGCCCCGCGGTCTTCATGTCCGAGGCTCTCCACGAGGCGGGGCCGTGGGGCATCGGCTGGCTGCAGCCTTACGCGCTCTTCGGGGCCGAGGGGATGGATCCGGTGCTGCACGCACTGATGTGGTCGCTTCTGTTCAATGTCGGCTCCTTCCTGCTGGGATCGCTCTTGAGCTTTCCGCAGCCACTGGAGCGGTTGCAGGGCGCGCAGTTTGTCAACGTCTTTGACCATTCCGGCACGCCGGGGGGCTGGTCGGGCGGCATGGCGCAGAGCGAGGACCTGCTCATCATGGCGCAGCGCATCATGGGCGCGCGTGAGGCGCAGGCGCTGTTTTCCGCCGCCGCCGGGCGGCAGGGGGTGGCGGGCTACTTGCCCGAGCCGAGCCCCGATTTCCTGCAGGAGCTGGAGCGCGCGCTCGCCGGGTCGGTGGGCGCGGCGACCGCGCACGCGATGATTGCGCAGATCGTCGGCGGCGCCGCGGTCTCGGTGCGCGACCTGATGGCCGTGGCCGATGAGACCGCGCAGATCATGGAATATTCCAGCCAGCTGGAGGCCAAGAGCCAGGAACTGGCGCGCACCGCCCGGCAATTGCGGCAGGCCAACGAGAAGCTCACCCAGATTTCGGTGCAGAAGGACGGCTTCCTGTCGCAGATCAGCCACGAGCTGCGCACGCCGATGACCTCTATCCGGGCATTCTCGGAAATCCTGCGTGACACCGACGACCTGAGCGCGGAGGACAAGCACAAATACGCCGCGATCATCCATGACGAGACGGTGCGGCTCACCCGGCTTCTGGATGACCTGCTCGATCTCAGCGTGCTGGAAAACGGGCAGGTGGATCTCAACGTGCAATCCGGCACGCTCGAGGCGCTGATCGACCGGGCGGTGCGCGCCGCGGGCGGCGAGACCGAGCATTTCATCATCCACCGCGATCGCGAGGCAGAGCGTGTTGATCTCAGCACCGATCTCGACCGGCTGGCGCAGGTTTTCATCAATCTTGTCAGCAACGCGCGCAAATACTGCGACGCCGATCCGGCGGTGCTCTCGATCCGCACGGCGGTCGCCGAGGACCAGCTCGTGGTGGATTTCGTCGACAATGGTGGTGGTATTCCGACCGAGATGCAGGCGATGATCTTCGAGAAATTCTCGCGCATCGGCGAGACCAAGGCCGGGGGGGCAGGGCTCGGCCTCGCGATCTGCCGCGAAATCATGGCGCGGCTCGGCGGGTACGTTTCCTACCTGCCGGGACAGACGGGGCCGGCGTTCCGTGTGAGCTTGCCATTGTCGGGGCGGATGGCGGCGCAGTAGCGCCGCGCCAAGATTAGGAGAATCGTAACCCGCCGCCCCTAGGCTCTGGCAAGGACACAGAAGGTGGGCGGCCCGGGCGGATGGCAGAGCAGCGACAGGCTTCGGTCATAAGGCGCAAGACGCGCGCGGCGCGCGAGGGCGCGGACCCGCGGGTGATGTCGCCCGTGCGCGCGCTGCGGTTGGCGCTGGCACGCGCTGCGGATACGCTGCTCGACCTGCCGCTTGTCGTTGCGACGGTGGAACAGTGCAGGGTCGAGGCGGGCGAGGTCGAGGCCAAGCTCGGCACAGAGGGGCTTTACCTTCTGCTCGACGGGGCGGCGGGCGCGCGCGCGGCGATGCGGCTCTGCCCGGGGCTGGTGGCCGCGCTGGTCGAAGTGCAGACCACTGGGCGCGTGCGGCCCGGTGAGGTGCGCGCGCGCGCGCCCACACGAACCGATGCGGCAATGGTCGCGCCGCTCGTCGATGCGCTGCTTTCGGGGTTCGACGATGGCATCGGCGAGAGCGGGGCGAACCAAGCGCCGCGCGGCTTTCATTTCGGCGACCGGGTAGAGGACGCGCGCGCGCTGGCGTTGCTGCTCGTGGCGCCGGAGTTCGATTTTTTCCGGCTCACGGTCGATCTTGGGCCGGGGCTGCGCACCGGGCGGCTGGATCTGCTCTTGCCGCCCGCGCCGCCCGTGCCCGCGCGCGACGTGGCCCCGGCGGGGCGCGGGGCACCGGCGCGCGACCCCAAGACCGTGGCAGCGGTGGCGCTGACGGCGCCGGTGGCGCTCGACGCGGTGCTGGCGCGAATACGCGTGCCGCTTCGTGCGGCGATCGCGTTCGAGGTAGGTCAGCGGCTCGAGGTCGCGAGAGACACCCTGGGCAAGGTGCGGCTTGTGGGCGCAGGAGGCCATGTCGCGGCAGAGGGGCGGCTGGGCCGGCGCGATGGCTGGCGCGCCCTGCGGTTGGCGGGAACAGGCGCGGATGAGGGTGACGAAACGCCCCGTGCGACCGCCATGCCGGGCACAACCGGGGCCAGCCGCGCGGAGATCGGGGGCCCGGAAACCGCGATGGCGACGGCACCGGAGGCCTATGATACGATGGGGCAGGAGACGGCGGGGCAGGAGATGCCAGGGCACGGAACAAGTGGTGCCGATGCCGGGGATGACATGGGCGGCGCGGCGACCGCGGCACAGGGCGGCACGGCGCTCGCCCCGGTCTCCGGTTGACATGCATCAAGGCATCGGTGCGCGCCCGCCGCTATGCTCCTGAGCGCATACATATGGCGACGACGGGAGGACCACGATGCTTGATACCGCGATATACCGCGCCGCGCTGATGCGGCGGCTGCGCCAGCTCGATACCCGGTTGCACGCCATCGAGGCCGAGTTGGACGCGCCCCGCCCTGACGATTGGGAGGAAGCAGCAACAGAACGCGAGGGCGACGAGGTTCTGGAACGGCTGGGCCAGAGCGGCGAGGCCGAGATCGCCCGTATCCGCGCCGCGCTCACGCGCATTCGCGAAGGGCACTACGGCATCTGCACGAGCTGCGGCGAGCAGATTTCCGCCGAGCGGCTCGACGTCCTGCCTGAGACGCCTCTGTGCCGCCAATGCGCCGCACAGGTGGGGTGATCCGTTCACAATTCTGTCGCGCGCGCACGGTACCTATTCATCGCGTGACAAAAACACGCTAAGGTTGTTGTGCCTTTGGGAGGAATGCCATGACTCACCTTGATGCCGAACTCGATCGTCTCCAGACCCTGGTCGGCGCGGCTGCGCCCGAGACGCGCTATCGTCACGAGCCGCAAGTGCGTCGCGTCATCGCGCAGCTGCGCGAGGAGGGCCGCGCCGTGCCGGACAGCGTCAAGGCACTGCATAGCAAGCTGCTGAGCGAGGCGATCGAGGCCGAATTCGACAACATGCCGATCTGAGCGGTCACGCCGCGGTGCCAGCGCGCTTGCACGCGCGGCGCTTTCCCGCTGTAATCGCCGCGAACAGGCGGCAACAGGCGGGGCAGACGTGACCGAGACCGTTCAACGCGTGCGCGACGGTGGGGTGCTGGTGCTGCGGCTCGACAGACCCGTAGCCAACGCGCTTGTCCCCGAGATGCGCGCGGCGCTCGTCGCGGCGCTGGACGAAGCCGCGCAGGACGCAGCCTGCCGCGCCGTGGTGATCGCGGGCGCGGGGACGGGGTTTTCCTCGGGGCTCGACCTGTCGGAGGACATGACCGCACCGCGCGCGCCCACACCCGGTGACCTGTGCCGCGCCGTGGCCTCGTGCCCGAAGCCCGTGGTCGCGGCGCTGTGTGGCGAGGTTGCGGGGGTGGGATTGTCGCTGGCCGTGGCGGCTGACGCGCGCGTGGCCCACGAGGGCACGCGCCTTTCGCTGCCCGAGATCGCGCTGGCCGGAATGCCCTGTGCGGGGGCCACGCAGCGCCTGCCGCGCCTCGTGGGCGCGCAGGCGGCGCTGGAGATGATGCTCTCGGGCCGTCCGGTGCGTGCGGATGAGACGCGCCTGCGCCCGCTTTTCGATCGCGTCGAGGCTGACACGGCGCAGGTCGAGCCCGCGGCACGGGCGCTGGCCCTGCGGCTGGCCGAAGCAGACCCCGATCTCACGCGGCGCGACCCGCAGCGTGGCCTGTCGGACCCGCGCGGCTATCAGCGTGCCGTTGCCACCGTGCGCGCCCGGCTCGGCGAGGGGGAGGGCGCGGCGGCGGACATCCTGCGTGCGGTCGAGGCGGCGCAGCTTCTGCCGCTGGCGCAGGGGCTCGATTTCGAGGAGGTGATTGCCACTGAGCGCGCGCAAAGCCGCGAGGCCCGTGCGCTGCGCCATCTGCGGCTGGCCGAGGGACGCGCGCGCGCGCTGCCCGAGATGCGTGCCGCCCCGCCGCGTGCGGTCGCGCGGGTGGGGGTCGCGGGCGCGGTCCCCGCGGTGCTGACCGAACGGCTGGAGGCGGCGGGGGTCGCGCTCGTGGGAGAAGACGCGGCGGAGCGCGCCGATCTGTGGATCGAATCGGAGCCGGGCGCGGCCCCTGCGGGCCCGATGCGGGTAACGCTCGACGCGGGGGCCGGTTTCGGGGACGACGGGTTGTGGCTGCGCTTCTCGCC
>MRWG01003269.1_pt1 | contig 16064 bp, 11 predicted proteins | sample 1013341 | NCBI WGS metagenome assembly MRWG01 (sample SAMN06117577, study PRJNA244670) | biofilm metagenome | biome: Water; feature: Cathode Biofilm; material: Biofilm; isolation source: microbial consortium enriched at the cathode of a solar microbial fuel cell | place: USA: District of Columbia ... | reverse complement strand
CTTGCATCTTTGCGAGTATGACTAATTTCAGCTTCATATTTCGCGACCTTATTACGTTTCCAGCGAAGGCCAATCGAAAATTCCGACAAAACCCCGTTTACCCGCATTTGAGCAACCTGTGCCCAGTAGGGTTCAACTTGTTCGACAGAAATGAATGGGCCTATTTTGTCGTCCCAATGAAAGAGGACTTCTGGGATAAGTTGTGTCCCAGTCTCTTCGAAAGCCGCCAGAACCTGCTTGCCCAAGGACCAATCAGTCGTCGGCTCCGAGCTGATCGCGAAAAATTTTATCTCCGATGGCATCAGAACCGCATACTTCTTGCTTCAGTTGAAATAGGTCGCCTGGCTGATCCCGGCTTCCCAACAAATCTCAGCCACAGGGCCTCCTTTTTCCCCGAGCTCTACGAAGAACGCCTTCTGCGCGTCCGAAAACTTCGATGCATTCATCAATTCCATTCCTTCCCAGCTAGGAAAATCGTCGCGGAAAACTCCAACCCAAATCGAGGGTGTTTAACGGGAGCACATCAATAGTTTGGGAACAGTTCGAATAGCTTCCAGCTTGCGCGAATGCCGCACCTGCAAAAGGTAAGATTTCTGACGGAAGTTGGTAGCGCTCTTGCTGTTAAGGCGAGATCAAACGGTGGTGGTAAGTCATGCAGGCCAGCGTTCACCAGCTTGAAACCATTTGTACCAGTAATCGCGAGTATTCGGCTCATGGAGATGTTCAAACTCGCGCACGACTGTTTTCAGATCAGCCCCTACATCGATATCAAGGACAAACCACGCCTTCGATAACCTGCCAGTGATATCAAAGAGTCATCAAACCTTTCTTCAGCATCAGAGCGAGAGCCGGCACCAATCTCTTCGATTAGTCGTTGGCACTCGCGACTGTAGGCCTCAAGGCATTGGTTCACCTTTTCCTTGGCCCGAGCGAATTCCTCCAAACCGGATTCCACCGTTGCATTCACATCACAAAGCATTAACCGTAACTTATGCTTTAAACGTACCCCAAAATTCCGGCGTTTCGCCAATCACGTATCCCTTAAAATATCGAGACACATCTTCGCAAGCTGTCCGCAATTCTGGTACCAACTCAAGATTACTTAAAGTTCTATTTCATTTTCGCTCATAAAAATTAAAATTTTTTGCTCAAATGCTGTAATTTGATCAATTGTGAACGTTGTGTATGTTGGCAGTACTTTTTTTGGAATATTCAGGGCCAGCGCTTCTCCGCATTTAAATATATACCTTATCTCACTTTCACTAAGGTTTATCTGAAAAGTTCTTTCGCTGTCGTTCATTATTTTCTTGTCCTTTTTGGAACCGGATCATAACCAGGGGGGTTTACATTTTTGGGAACCTTAGTGTTGATGTAGTCGTCCCAACCACGTTCAAAATCCGGTCTAAACGCAGTTGCCTCACCACGTTGACCACGAATAACGACCGTTCGTGTCGAGTTATCTAGGTAGTAAATTGTACCATCAGCTGCGTATCTCTTCACAGTCGCAGGATTAGAGACAATACTTTCAACGAAATTCTGAAACTGTTGCCTTGTACGAATTCCTAGTCCTACAAATTCACCCCTTTCAATCACATGTTTAGCAAACGCATGCCCGTTTGCAACTTCGGCTGCAATAAGTCGATTATTCAGCCTTGTTCCGTTTGCGACATTTGCTGGATTACTTCCAATACCCATCAGAGTCGCGATATAAAGCTCAGCGACGACATCTACGCCTGCGGCATGAAGTTCTCCGGCCACCTCCGAAAGGTCAGTAGTTCCTCCGATGTAACTGTCCCAGATCGTTGGCAACCGCTTTTGCGCTTCCAGTCGAACCTGCGCGCCTGCGAAGTCTCCGTTGGCATAAGCTTCCGCCGCACTGTCTTCCAAGTTAGCGATCGCGTCGCTTAACCAACTTCTAAGCGCTTGCTGATTTCCATCGTTGTTCGCCTTCCAGGAACCTTCCGCGAAACCAGCCGAATAAAGCACTTCCATGCGTTCTTCGTTGGAAAGGCTGTTCAAATAGGCAAAGATAGCGTCCTTGCACGCTTCGTAGCTCTTAGACCCAAGTGGAATATAGCTGCCATCGGCCTGAACGATGCCGCAATCGATTTCGTAGGCATGGGCAGATGGCACGATCCAGTCGAACAGGTTGAACTCGTTGGCACCCTGCTTCTGTGTACAGCCCCCAAGATGGCCGCCATTGGCAAGTGCTTTAAGCCCCTCCTTGATGTTGCCACGCTCCTCCTCGTCGCGGTTGAGGTTGGAAAGTTGGGTTTCGGTGGCGGTGGTGTCTTCCGCCGCTTCCCGGTCCGCTTGCGCGCGCAGGGCTTCGGCGCGGGCCGTGTCGCCTTCGGCTTCTGCCGCGTCGGCCTCGGCTTCCAGGTCGGCGGCCTTGATGCCGTCGCCGTCGCCGTCGCGCACGATGATCTCGCCCTCGCCAATGGTGGCGCGGGCAACGCCCTCGGTTTCGGAGTTGGAATAGGCCCCTTCCACCGTGATGCCCGGTTTGGACTTGCCTTCCGGATTGGAACCGATGCTGACGCCGACCGAACCGGAAACCTGCCGGCCCTTGCGGTGAAGGTCGATATCCGCCGTTTCCAGACGCTCGGTTTCAAGGGTCAGGTCGCCGGAGCGCGAGGCGATCACCCCGCCGGTGATGGAGGTCGTTTCGCCGACATCGGCATTGAGCGCGTTGTCGGTGACGATGCCGGAGGGGGCGTTCACCCAAGCCGAGCTGTTGGACCCCTTGGCCCCGTTGACGCTGGCAGAGGCGCCGAAGGTGGGCCCGGCGCCGTCTGCCCCCAGCCCGATGCCAACGGAAACCCCGGCGCTGTAGCCGCTGCTCTGGTTGGAGCCTTCGGCCGTGTCCAGCCGGCTTTCGATGGTGAGGTTGCGGCCGATGTCGAGATCGGCACTGTCGGCTTCAATCCGCGCGCCCTTCAGGGCAAGGTCCCGGCCGGTTTCGACCGACACGTTGCCGCCCGCCGTCACATCCGTGTTGGTGTGATAGGTCTGCGATTGGCTGAAGGAACTCTGCTGGCCGGAGACATCCAGCCCCAGGCTGAGGCTGGCGCCGGGGGCTCCATTCTTGCCACTGGCGCCGACACCAAGCGTCAGCCCGATGCCCGCGGACATGCTGGAGCTTTCGCCCTCATAGGCGAGATGGTTTTGCGCCGATTCCAGGATGACATCCCGTCCCGCCGTCATGGCAATATCGTTGCCGGCGTCGATCCGGGCGCCCTTGGCGGTGATGTCGCGTCCCGCCTCCAGGGACATGTCGTTGCCCGCCGACAGCGTGGCGGTGCGGGCGATGGCGCTAACCTCCGACGAGCTGCTTTCCTCGCGGGAGATGCCGATGCCGATGCGCACACCGGCAATCGTGCCGCCCTGGCGGATGGCGTTGAGCTGGTTGAGCGCGTCGACCGCCTTCAGCCCGGCGGAGACCGCGGAAAGCGCCTGATAGCCGAGATTGCCCTTGCCCGAGGCTGCCATGCGCGGGGCATCCGCCAGCGACTTCACCGGTCCGGAGATGTTTTCGAAGGCGCCGACCGACAGCGCGAAGGTGTCGATCTTGTGGCTTTCCGAATGGGCATAAAGATCGTGGACGCTGTCCAGGACGATGTCGCGCCCGGCGGTTATGCCAAGGTCTTCGTCGGCGGCGACGGAGGCAGCTTCGGAGACCACATCGCGCCCGGCATCGATGGAAACGTTCCGGCCGGACACCGCCGAGGTGACCTGGGTCAACGAGCTGGTGTCGGAGGTATGCCGCTCGGACTTGTAGCCGGCGACCACGCCCATGTTGCCGGTTTCGGCAAAGAAGCCGCTTTTCTTGTCGACCCGGCTGTCTTCGGAGGTGTTCTGGGCAGCTTCCAGGCGCACATCGCGCCCGGCCGAAAGGGCAACGTCGCTTTGGGAGGATACGGCGGAGCCCTTGACCACCACATCCCCTGCACCGGCCGAGATCTCCAGATCGCCGAGCGCGGTCACCATGGAGCCCACCTGCGTGGTGCTGCTGCTGTCGCGTTTCCTGGAACTTGAGGTCAGGAAGCCGCTTTTGTTGCGCGCGGACCGGTCTTCCCGGCTTTCCTCCGCCGTGCCGATGGTGACGTTTTCACCGGCTGTCAGGCTGGCCGTGCCGTCGCTGGCAATCAGCGAGCCTTCCACGGCAATGTTGCGCCCTGCCTTGAGGTCGGTCGCGTCTGCCGCCTGGATGGTGGAGCCGGACACACGGGTCTGGCTTTCGCGCACATCGTAACGGTTGCTGCCCGCCTGGCCACTGGCTTCAAAATGGCTGTCGAGCTCGATGGCGGTCACCACCAGGTCACGGCCGGCGTCGATTTCCAGGCTGCCGCCGCTGGCAAGATCTGCCCCGGTGATGCGGGTGTCGCTATCGCTGCGGATGGTCAGCGTGTCTTCCGCCGTCACCGTGCCGCGCTCATAGGCCCAGGTGCCGATGGCCGTGGTGCCGTTGCCGGTCGCCCGGGTTGCGGTTTCGATCGAGACAGTCTCGCCGGACAGGGTTACATCCCTGCCGCTGATCGTGCCGGACCTGTTGAGCAGGGTGCCGGCGGCGCTGGCGACCAGGGTTTCGTCGGCCTTGATCGTGCCGCGAACGTTCCTGATTTCCGCTGCCTCCAGCGTCGTGTTGCGCCCGGCGATCACCGCGCCGGTCTTGTTGAGGTCCGTTGTCGAGGCAAGGTAGAGACGTGGCGCGATCACCTCGACGCCATCCACCACCGCGCGTTCGTACCAGACAATGTCGCTGGTCAGGAGTGCGATCTGCTCCTCGCTCAAGGACACGCCGAACGCCAGGTCCAGCGCCTCTGCCTGTGCACCCGCGTTGTCGATCAGCGTCTTCATCTGCAGGGCATCGGAGGTCTGGTCGGCGGACAGCCAGCGGCGGCCCGTCGCCCTGCGCACCTGCTCTGCCACATACTGGCTTTCGAAATAGGCATCACCAAGCGAGCGGATGTGCTTGTCGATGTCGGGAATGCCGACTGTATCCAGGAAATACTGCGACCCGAAGAATGCGCCAATGTCGACGAACGCGAAGCGGGTTTCGTAAAGGAACGGGCTGCTTTCCGGAGCACGGCTGAAAAGCTGGCCGTTGAACTTGTAGGACGCGGGGTCGAAGGCCGGGGCCTGGGAGCTGGCGTTGAGCTGAACGATGGACGTGTCCTGTGTGGACTTTTGCAGGTCCTCCGCAGCTCTGGTGAATGGTGATGACCCGTGTCAGGGTCTTGCCGCCGTTGACGATACTGGTGCCGTCGATGCGCATGTCGCCGGAGGCGACAATGTCGCTGTATTCGTTTTCCAGCGTACCGACATCCAGCACCATGTTGCCGTTCAGCGCCGCGATGCGCGCGACCGGGTCGACCAGCTCAAAGGTGTCTTCGGTGACGAAGATGGTCACCACATCGCCTGCCCCCGCTGCGCCGTCCTCGTCGGGGGCGAGCATCAGCCAGTCGTCATAAGTGCCGTTGTCCGGGTCGAACTCGGAAATGGATGTCGGTGCGTAATCCTTCCACCAGTTCTGGTCCCAGTCCGCTGCCGTGGCATTTTTGGCCGTGAGGATCTCTTTGATCTTTTCCGGGTGCGGCACGAAAACATAGCCGCCGGGCCCGCCGCCAGTGTCCCAGAACTGGTCCCAGTCGCCGATGCCGCCGGCCGCCCAGTATTTGGAGAAGCCGCCCTTCAGCCAGTCGGGAGGATAGGCCCCGGCGACGACTTCATTGGCATATGCGGTCGTTTTGGTGTCGAAAGTGGCACCGGTGATGTTCTTCAGGCTTTCAGCCCGGATCGTCAGCGTTCCGGACCGTGCCTCGATGATCCCGCCCTTGCGGTTGATGATGCTGGCCGCCTTGGTGCCGGCCGTGCGGCCTTCCAGCGTCAGACCGTTTTCGGCAACAAGAACGCCGCCATGGTTGTCCAGGCTGACTGAGCGGATGGTCAGGCCGTTGCCGGCGTGAACGCCGCCCCGGATGGTGAAGCTGTCCAGGCCATCGAACAGGGCAGCATCATTGGCAATGATGTAAGCGTCAGCGGCGACATTGGTGGTTCCGCCGTTGACCGTCAGCCCACCGGTCGCTTCCAGTTTGCCGGTCACCGACAGCGTGCCGCCAATGGTCAGCTGGCCGGTTCCGTTCACGCGCAGCAATCCGGCAACGGTCAGATCGTTGACGCTGAGGTCCAGCGTGTTGGTGGCGGTCAGCCCCGGGGCGGCAGCGGCAAGCGTTGCAGTGCCGGTAATGCTGCCGGAGATATCCCGCGCCGCGACCGTCGCCCCGGAACCGCTGAGGGAGAGCCCGCCAAGATCAAGCGCCAACGAGCCGACCTCCAGCGCGCCGAGCTGGTTCCAGGTGCCGGCGGTGATCCGTGTCAGGTCGCCGGACTGGAGGCGGGACCCGGCGGCCACGTTGAGCGAACCGGATGCGGTGAGCGTCAACGTGCCGGCGTCCGTTATCGCGGCGCCTTCGCCGGTGACACCGGCAAAAACCTTTCCGCCGGAAATGTCGATCACCGGCGCTGTCAGCACGACATGGTCGCGCGCGTTGACCTCGCCCGCCGTTGCCACGGTCAAACGGCCGGCTGCCGAAAGGGCAAGGTCTCCGCCGGAATAAAGCACCGATCCGGAGGCCACCGTGACGTCGCCAAGGCTGGAGGCGACATCGATTGCACTGGCGACCGACGCGCTGCCAAGGACCACGTCGTTTGATGCCTGCACCGTGTAGGTGTCGGCGGCAACGGTTCCCGATTGCTGAAGCGCGCCGACGTTGAAGGTGATGGCCTCGCCCGCCTGAAGGTGGCTGGCGGCGGAAAAATCGGCCAGGCCGGTCGTTGCCACCTTGATGGAACCGACCCCTGCTGCCAGCGTGCCACCGGACGCCATGCCCGCCAGGAGTTGCGCCTCGTCAAAATCGACGCCTGCCGCTTCCAGCTCCACCTGACTGCCGGCACCAAGGGTTGCCTCCTTGGCAACCTTGATATCGCCGCCGGCCTTTAGGATCAGCGTTTCCTGGCCATAGAGAGACGCATTTTGCTGAACGTCCACCGACCCGTTGACGGACCGGGCGCGCAGGGTCTTGCGGGCGGACACCGTGCCGCCAAGCACCAGCTTGCCATCGGCGGTTATCTGAAAATCGCCGGTGGCGGCCGTCGCGCTTTCCGGAGCCCGCACACCGACGCCGCTTTCCGTGCCGATCAGCTTGATGCGCCCGGCATACATGCCGCCAAGCGCGGAGGAATCGATGGCAAATTCCGGCTTGTCCGACGCCGACCCGGCCTTGGCTGCAACCGAGCGGTTGGCATAATCGTAGTCGTTGCGACCGGCAAAGACGCCGAGGTTCTCGCCAGCGTGGATCTTGCCGTTGATTTCGACCGCGCGCGAGACGATGTCGAAATAGTCGACGCTTTCCGCCGCGACGCCATCCGCACCAATGGTGACGGTGCCCCGGTCGACAGAGAAGCCCTTCAGCGTTCCGGCATCGACTTGCGGCACGCCGGTCGTCAGCGCTGCCCGCGGAATGTTGATGAAGCCGCAGCCGTTACAGGTGATGCCATTGGGGTTGGCGAGGATGTAGTCCGCCTGCCCGCCGTGCAGCTCCGTCGCGCCCTGCAACAAAGACCGGTTGGACGAGGTGACTTCGTTCAGGATCACCGATGCCGGGCCGGAGCCTTGAAGATTGGGGTTGCCGACAATGTAGCCGCCCAGGTTGCTTTGGCCGACACCCTTGGAATTGTTGAGGATCAGGCCGTTCTTGCCGACATTGAAATCGGTGAACTTGTTGTGGGACAGGCCCTGCGCATTTGGGGTGACGATGTTCTGGACCGGCACGCCGTTTGGCGCCGCGATGATCTCCGGCCGGTTGCCGGGCGCAGCAGCGCCATCCGGTGTTAGCCCGCCAGCAAAGGCCGGCAGGGAGGTCTGGACCAGGAAGACGGTACAGAAGAAACCATTTAAAACGGACTTGATCATAAGCCGATCCGCCTAAAACGTTTGAGAAATGCCCAGCCGGAAACGCAAGAAGCCGTTTTCCGCCGGATCCAGAAATGTCGGATGGGCCAGAGCCCGCTCATAAGCCACTTCGCCGGTCACGATGCCGCCGCTCAGCCGCAGGCCGACCGCACCGCCCATCAGCTCTCCGCCTTCCAGCGGATCGTCGGCATCTTCCAGGACGCCGCCGGCATCCAGACCGGCAAACACCTGCGGCAGACCGAATAGCCGTTTCAGGTTGTCCGGAGCTTTGCTGGCGAATGCGGGGGTGAAGCCAAGCTCGAGCTGGCTGTAGCCACCGGCATCCCCCGACAGGCTGACATCGCGGAACCCGCGAACGGACAACGGCCCGCCGATGGTTACCCTTTCGGAGGCAAACAGCGTGTCGGGCGAAAAAGCGCCATAGGTGCTGGCCTGGAAGGAAAGCTGGCCAACCGGGTTCTGCCAGACCCGCTGGTAGAACCCCGACAGCGTCACCTGGCTGAACTGGGCCGCCGGCGTGCCATCCAGCTGGCGACTGTCCTTCTGGGCGGCAAAGCCCTCCAGCCCCTGCTTGAAGGCGATACTGGCCTGTCCGAACCCGCCGGCAATCCGGCCGCTGATCTTCGTGGTCGCTTCCAGAACGGCCAACCGCTGGCTGGAGGCGTCGATGAAGATCTCTTCGATGAAGTTGTTGGCTTCCTTCAGCGAGAACGCGCCGCCGGCACGCCAGACAAAGCGTCCGTTCCGGTGCAGCACCCGGTCCAACTCCACGCGGCCTTCCCAGCTGGTGCCATCATAGGAATAGTCGCCCGAGGAACAGCTCGTTCAACCCGAGCACGTCCTCAAAGCCGGCGATGCCGTTCCACTGATGACGGCCGGTGCTGGTGGCCCCGCCATTGTCCAGCGATGCGGACAGTTGCACCGCGTAGGCATCTTTCACCTCGATGGTGACGATGCTCTGGCCAACGCCCGCGCCTGGCTCGATGCGGATGACGGCTTCCTTCGACCCCAGCCGGTTGATCTGCTCCAGCCCCTGCTCGAAATCGCGAATATTCATGATCCGGCCAGTACGCTCGCCGAAAAGCTGCCTTGCCCCTCGCCGTGCCTTGCCGTTTTCCTGAAGGTGAACTTCGGACACCGAGCCCTCGACGATGAGGACACGCAACTCGCCGGAACCGAGATCCTGCGGCACCAGATAGGCGCGTGAGGTGACGAAGCCCTTCTCGACGTAATAATTGGTCGCCGTTCTGAGCACGTTCTGGATGTCGGTCAGCGTCAGGCAGGCGCCCTGACGGTTGCGGACCAGCAACTCCAGTTGGTTTGCCGGAACGCGCTTTGCGCCTTCGAACCGGATCCTTTCGACGTCAACACATGGTCCCTCGCCGCCAGTTGCCTGCGGCAGCAGATCCGGTGAACGCTGGGATGGTTCCGTCGTTCCGCCCAGAAAACGGTCACGCTCCAACCGGCGCTGCTGTTCCTCGCGCTCGATGATCTGCTGCTGCTGGCGTAGCACGTCCTCGATCCCCGCAGGCGTTTGAGCCGCCCCGGGCAGTGCAAACAGCAGTGCCCCTGCAAGCGGAGCCAGGAAACGTGCAAGTGCTCGCATGGTGTCAGTCGGTCGTCTTGCCCGCGGAAAGGTCCTTCAACCGGGCCAATGCGGCAGCGGACCCCTGCAGCGAAAACTCGATGCGGACCTGCTTGTCGTTGGTCGCAGTGACACCGACTGCGGTGAGCCGATTGCCCGTCCGGAGTTTTTCAAGGGCTGCTTCATCCAGCGGCACCGGCACCACGCAGCCTGAGGGAAGGCAGGTCAGGAACTGCGCCTTCGGCAACTCAACGTCATCCACCGCAAGTGTGAGGCCTTGCGAGAAGGCCAGGCCAAAGGGCGCCAGAACCGTCAGCACCGGCCCCTCCCCGGCCCGTTCCTCGACCAACAAGGCGGACAGGCGCTGCCCGGTCTTTTGCTGCACCAGCTCCTGCGTCATCCGACAGGTGCGTGTTTCGGCCTCCACGCACGTCACCGTCCAAGCCTTGAACCGTTCAGTGAGGGTCTTCTGGTCCGGCTGTTCCGATTGGGCGGAGGCTTGCGTGCACACAGCCAGCAGATTTGCCACAACCAGTACCAGTTTCCAGAACTTGCGGCGCGGTTCAGGTCTCAAGGACCTCGCATTGCGACGACCGGAGACGAAATTCGGCGGTACGAAAAATTGGAAAAACATTGTCTGTGCCTGGAGTATCTGTTTTTTGACGGACAGCACGCAGGGCGTGCAGAGACGTTCTGCCGGGAGTGCCGGCAGGCCAATGATCAGGATCGTAAAAAGGCAGCTATCGTCGCCGGACCTTCAAATTCAGAACCGGCAAGTTGTTCAAAAAACAGCGAAACTGTTGCGCATTGTCTTTTCCCGCATTGTCTTTTTTGTTAATGCTGCCCTAAGGGTTTAAGCCACAGGTTGCAAGCAATTTTTGCGGGAAAATTGCCTCATATGGTTGAGATTTTTTGTTTAGCAATCGATTTAATTTCAGTTTTATTTCACAAAACTCTCAATCAAAACGAGCACTTGCCAGTATCTTCCAGGCCGGCTGGCAAGAGGCGCGCAGCTTGATCAAACCACGCTTTTTATCGGGGACGAATGTAAAGACCGGTCTCGAGAGACGGCCCACAACGGCATCAGGTTGCAAAAACAGGTCTGAAACGCACAGCTCCAGCAAGGAAGGCAACGGGCATCGCAAGTGCCAACTCGATTAGCCGAGACTGTGGTCTAGGGAAGAAAACGCCGACGCAGGCGTACCAATCGCTGCGGGCGAAATCAGGTCCGCAGGCGTTGCTGGTCGCGAGGTGTTCAAATTGGAAGGGAAGAAAATGGTCGGAGTGAGAGGATTCGAACCTCCGACCCCCTCGTCCCGAACGAGGTGCGCTACCAGGCTGCGCTACACTCCGACACAGAATATGAGCTTAGAAAGCTAGGCTCATCGGGAACAGCTGGGCAAGCCCTCGCTGCGTGGAGGGTCATTTAGCAAAGCTGGTCTGATCCCGCAAGCGATTTGCATTGCCGAATGTCACTTTTTTGAAACTGTGAACAACCTCGGCAAGGCAAGGGCGAATTACGCCGCTTTCCAGCGGACACGCCAAGTCCGGCTTGCCGTTCCGCCAACTTGAAGCGGATTGAAACGGCCGCCAATCGTCCCGGCGATGGCTTTGCAACGCACCTGGGGAAAACCGGTCCTTCCCCGTCAAAGTTTGCTCTTGTGGAGACTTGCGCAAAGGATCGAGGCTCGCTATACAGCGTCCCCACGGCCTTGGGGTGTAGCCAAGCGGTAAGGCAGCGGTTTTTGGTACCGCCATGCGAAGGTTCGAATCCTTCCACCCCAGCCAGTCTTTCTTCCCTTAAAAGACATCTTCTAGCCTTGCCCGTTTCGGGCTGTGCTGCCACGTGCGACGACCTCGTAGCCGAGATCGACCACCGGCTGTTCCGGCTCAATTCCGGCAAGGGCACCCGTCAGCATGCGAAAGGCATCGCGTCCCATGGCCAGGCGGAACGTGCGAACGCTAGTGATCGGCGGATTGGCGGCGGCCATCATTTCCAGATCGTTGAAACCGCAGATACCCATCTGATCCGGAACACGGATGCCGCGCCGCTGGCACTCGAACAGGGCGCCGAGCGCAAGGTCATCGTTGTTGCACAGGATCGCATCGGTTTCCGGCGCCTTCGACAGAAGGTCGGCGACCAGTTCGCAGCCAAGGGTGACGGTTGAAGGACGCGGTGTCGTCACGATCCGGCCCGCATCGAAGACACCTGCCTTTTCCGCCTCCCCGCGAAACCCGGCAAGGCGGCGCTGGCTGCGCGGGTCGAGCCGGGCAGCGATATAGCCCGGACGCCTGTATCCGGCAGCAAGTAGATGGCGAGTTGCCGCGGCAGAAGCCTCCACGTGGGAAAAGCCGACCATCATGTCATATGGCGCCGGCCCGCACTCCATGATCTGGACGATGCGGCAGTCTGCCCGTTCCAGCAGCCGGGCCGTGTCTTCCGACTGATCGAGACCTGACAGGACCAGGCCAGCGGGACGCTGGCTCAGGAAGGTTCGCACAAGGCTTTCTTCTTCAAGTGGGGAATAGCGGGAATTGCCGAGCTGGATCTGCCATTTCGATCCTTCAGCCGCTTCATAGATGCCTCGCATGACATCGGAAAACACGTTGTTGGTTACTGACGGCACGATGACGCCGATGACGTTGGTCTTGCCCGCAGCAAGCGCGCTGGCCGCAGGATCCGGCACGTATCCGAGCCTGTCGACCACCTCCCGGATTTTGGTCAGTGTCTTGGCGGAGACCTTGTCTGGATCACGTAGCGCGCGCGACACAGTCATAGCGCTAACACCAGCTTCCCGGGCAACATCGGCGATCGTGCTTTTCAAATTATTCAACCATTACAATTGTTTATACTATTGCAAATCAACTCTTCGATAATATCCCATAAAAAAGTGTTTGACAAATGTTAGCGCTATCATTTTCAATACACCCAACAACGAGATCATTCGGGGACGGAAATGCAGGGTGAATTGCCATCAGCCTCTGGCGAAACGGCCATCGTCGTGATGGGCGTTTGCGGCGCCGGTAAAAGCCTGCTGGCGAACCGTCTCGCGGACAGTCTCGGCGTCGGCATGGTTGAAGCTGACGACTTTCACAGCCCGGAAAACAAGCGCAAGATGGCGGCAGGAAAAGCGCTGACCGATGCCGACCGCATGCCCTGGCTGGACGCTGTGTCACTTGCCGCCAAGCTGCAGATCTACTGTGCCGGCGGTGCAGTGATCGCCTGCTCCAGCCTGAAGCGCGCCTATCGGGACCGTTTACGGGCTGCCCTGCCCACGTGCATCTTTGTTCACCTGGCAGGAGAACGCGGCCTGATCGCCGAGCGCCTGGGTGGACGCCAGGGACACTTCGTCGGTGAAACGCTGCTGGACAGCCAGCTGGCGACGCTGGAACCGCTGCAAGTCGGGGAAGCTGGCTTCAGCCTGGATATTTCAAGGCCTGTCGATGAACTTGTCGACAAAGCCATGAAAGAACTGCGGCCAGCAAGGCCGCCTCGTACCACCATCGCCTCTTGAGCGATGACGTTTCGACTAGGGAGGAAATCATGCTCAAACTCTTGACCAGAACCGCTCTTGCCGCCGTTGCGGCCGGTGCGCTTGCCACAACCGCCATGGCTGCGGACTATTCGTTCCGCTTCCAGTCTTCCGACCCGGCAGGCAACCCGAATTTCGTGCTCCAGCAGGGCTGGGCCGCGAGCGTAAAGGAAAAGACCGGCGGCAAGATCGAGGTCGAATTGCTGCCTGTGGAGTCCATTGTGGCCCACAGCGAGACCCAGGATGCCATCGCATCCGGCATTCTTGACGGCCATATCACCGATACGTCCTACTTTGCCGGCAAGGATCCGGCTTTCGGCCTGATCGCCAACCCGGTTGGCGCCTGGGCGTCGCCGGACCAGATGTTTGCCTTCATGTATGATGGCGGCGGCAAGGACCTGATGAACGAGCTGGTAGAGCCTTACGGCCTGCACTTCATCGGCGCGACGACACCGGGCCTGGAGGCCTTCGTCTCCAAGGTTCCGCTGAACGGTGTTGACGACCTGAAGGGCCTGAAGATGCGTGCGCCTGAAGGCCTGGTTCAGCAGGTGTTTGCAGCGGCTGGCGCTGCTCCGGTCAACCTGCCGGGGTCTGAAGTCTTCACCGCGCTCGACAAGGGCGTGATCGACGCAGCCGACTACTCGGTCTTCTCCACCAATCAGGCCCAGGGCATGCACGACGTTGCCCCGAACCCGGTCTATCCGGGCTTCCACTCCATGCCGCTGGTGGAAATCTCCATGAACAAGGCCAAGTGGGATGCCCTGCCGGACGATCTCAAGACCGCCCTTGAAGAAAGCGTCAGGGATTTCGCCAACGCGCAGGTGGCAGCTCTCGCCGAGAGCGACCAGAAAGCCGTCGAGGAAGCCAAGGCCAGCGGCAAGGTGACCGTCACGGACTGGTCGCCGGAAGAACGCGCGAAGTTCCGCTCCATCGCCACTGGCGAATGGGCCAAGGTCGCCGAACGTTCGGACAATGCCCAGAAGGTCTATGACGTTCTGACCAGCTACCTGAAAGAAAACGGCCTGATGCAGTAAGCTGCCTCAATGTGGTTACCTGGCGGGCGCCTTCGGGCGCCCGTTTTGTAAAAGAAGCTGGAGGAAACCTTGGTGGAACCGAACGAAACCCCGGAGCGGGAAAAGGATCCCGGCGCTATTGCCGAGGCCGGCATGCTCGGGCGCTGGATCGACAGGGGCGGCTTGCTGTTTGCCATCGGCATCGTTGCTTCGATGCTGATCCTCATCAACGAAGTGCTTTTGCGCTACGTCTTCAACGCCCCCACAATCTGGGCGCACGAGACCACCATCTTTCTGTGCGGTGCCGCCTTTCTCTATGGCGGGCTCTACTGCACCGCGCGCGACCGCCACATCAGGGTCGTGCTGATCTACGACACGTTGCCGCCACCTCTGCGTCGTGTCCTTGACGTCGTCATCTCGCTCATCTGCATGGTGGCCAGCACCTTTTTTGCCTACGCCAGCTGGCTGATGGTTCAAAAGGCGGCCTTTCGGCCCGATGGCAGCTTCCGTCTGGAACGCTCCGGCAGTGCCTGGGACCCTGTCTTTCCGGGCCTGATCAAGGTTTTCCTTCTGGTTGTCATGACGGTGATGGCCGTCCAGTTCCTCATTCTTGCCTATAACTATGCCAGGGGGCGCAAGTGACAGAGTTCTTCGGCTCCCTTCAAGGGCTCGGCATCGAGACCGGCACGCTGCTCATGTTCGCGATGCTGCTGGTGCTGCTGGTCTCAGGCATCCCGCTTGCCTTCGTCACCCTGCTGGTTGCGCTGATCTTCGCGCTCGGCTGGTTCGGACCCATGGTCGTGCCGCTGATCACCAGCCGGGTCTACTCCTTCGTCGGTTCCTTCGTCTTCGTCTCCGTGCCGATGTTCGTTCTGATGGCGGCAATCCTTGATCGATCAGGCATCGCCAGAGATCTGTTCGACGCCATGAAGTTGCTGGGCGGACGCCTGCGCGGCGGGGTCGCTATCCAGACCATCGTCGTGGCAGTGATCTTGGCGGCCATGAGCGGCATCATCGGCGGCGAAGTCGTGCTGCTCGGCCTTGTTGCGCTGCCCCAGATGCTGCGCCTCGGCTACGACAAGCACCTGGCCATCGGCGTCGTGTGCGCAGGCGGTGCGCTCGGCACCATGGTACCGCCGTCCATCGTACTCATCATCTACGGCCTTACCGCCAATGTCTCGGTCGGCGATCTCTTCACCGCCGCCTTTCTGCCGGGTCTGATGCTGGCCGGTTTTTATGTCGCCTACGTCCTGATCCGAGCCTACCTCAACCCGGCCATCGCGCCGGTACAGGACGATGAACCTGTGCCGATGGCGGAAAAACTCCGCCTCCTGAAGGGGCTGATCCTGCCGCTTACCGTCGTTGCCGGCGTGCTTGGCTCCATTTACGGCGGCATCGCGAGTGTCACCGAGGCATCGGCGGTCGGCGTTGCCGGGGTGCTGTTGTCGACGGTGGTTCGGGGGGAATTTACACTCGAGCTTCTGAAAGGCGCTGCCCTGCAGACGCTTCAGACCGTCGGCATGATCGTGTGGATCGGCATCGGTGCAAGTGCTCTGGTCGGAGTGTTCAACCTGATGGGCGGCATCAAGTTCGTCTCGGCCCTTATTTCCGGCATCTCCGACAATCCGACCATCATCCTGCTGTTCATGATGCTGATCCTGTTCGTGCTCGGCATGTTCCTGGACTGGGTCGGGATCGCGCTGCTGACGATGCCGATCTTCGTGCCGATCATCAAGGATCTCGGCTACGATCCGGTCTGGTTTGGCGTTCTGTTCTGCATGAACATGCAGGTGTCGTTCCTGTCACCGCCGTTCGGGCCTGCCGCCTTCTATCTCAAGAGCGTGGCACCACCGGGCATAACGCTGGCAACGATCTTCCGCTCGCTGCTGCCGTTCATCGCCCTGCAGATACTCGCCGTAGGTATCCTGCTGTTCTTCCCGGCCATCACCGGGCGGTAA
>MRWG01001361.1_pt1 | contig 16066 bp, 12 predicted proteins | sample 1013341 | NCBI WGS metagenome assembly MRWG01 (sample SAMN06117577, study PRJNA244670) | biofilm metagenome | biome: Water; feature: Cathode Biofilm; material: Biofilm; isolation source: microbial consortium enriched at the cathode of a solar microbial fuel cell | place: USA: District of Columbia ... | reverse complement strand
AGCTCGGCCTTGAATCGGCTGACAAGCTGCGCGAGATCGTTCGTGGCCAGCTCGAGAACCAGTTCGGCCAGGTGACCCGCCAGAAGGCGAAGCGTCAGATCCTCGACGCGCTGGACGAGGCTTACAAGTTCGAAGCGCCGTCCAAGCTCGTGGAAGCCGAGTTCGAGAACATCTGGAACCAGGTGACCCGCGATCTCGAGGCTGCCGGCCGCTCCTTCGAAGACGAAGAGACGACCGAGGAAGAGGCTCGCGAAGAGTATCAGCGTCTTGCTGAGCGCCGCGTGCGTCTGGGCCTGGTTCTCTCCGAGATCGGCGAGAAGGCAGAGGTCAAGGTTGGCGACGAAGAGATGCAGCGCGCGCTCATCGAATCGATCCGCCGCTACCCGCCGCACCAGCAGCAGGAAATCTACGAGTTCTATCGTCAGAACCCGCAGGCCATGGCCAACATCCGTGCGCCGCTCTTCGAGGAGAAGGTCATCGACCATCTGCTCGCTGAAATCGCGGTCACCGACGAGAAGGTCTCCCGCGACGAGCTGATGGCTGACGACGAGGACGAGACCGAGGCGAAGCCGGCGAAGAAGGAGAAGGCTGCTCCGAAGAAGAAAGCCGCTCCGAAGAAGGCTGCTGCCAAGAAGAAGGAAGAGGGCGAATAAGCCTCTCCTTTTTGAAAGTTCGAGAAAGGCCGTCCTTTGGGGCGGCCTTTTTCTTTTTGCGGTATCTGGCTGGTGGGCTGGAGCGACGGCGCGGGCATTGCCGCTCTTCTGCGGGCATGCGAAGAACCTGCCTGATTTCCGAATATGACACTTGCGGTATTCGGACGAGCCCGGAGAGACTGTGATGTTCGAGCCGTATCTGCGCCTTTGGAAGCTCGCCATTGATGGTGAGCCGATCATTACCCCGGCAGCGAACCTTCTGCCGGTGCTTCGAGGGGACGAGCCGGCAATGCTCAAACTGTTCTCCAGCACGGATCAGAAGCGCGGGGCGAGCCTTATGACATGGTGGAGCGGGGACGGGGCGGCAGAGGTTCTGGCGTGCACTGAAGGCGCTCTGCTTCTTGAGCGCGCCACCGGCGCTCGCTCTCTGGCGGACATGGCGCGTAGCAACGATGATGATGAGGCCTGCCGTATTCTCTGCGCCACCGCCAACCGCCTGCATCGCAGCAGACCCGGCCCCATGCCTGAACTCGTTCCTTTAAAGCGCTGGTTCCGGTGCCTCGAACCGGCGGCGGCCAGGCATGGCGGTATCCTGATCCACTCGCTTGAGACAGCGCAAAAGCTTCTTGCCGAGCCAAAAGAGCAGGTCGTCCTTCACGGCGACTTGCACCACGGCAATGTGCTTGATTTCGGCAAGCGGGGCTGGCTGGCCATCGATCCGCATGGCCTGACGGGTAATCGCGGCTTCGACTTTGCGAACATTTTCACCAACCCCGATTTGAGCGATTCCAGCCGACCGGTCGCAACGCAGCCCGGCCGCTTCCAGCGACGCCTGGCCGTCGTTTCCGAGGCGGCGAAGGTGGAGCGCCGCACCCTGCTTCAGTGGATTCTCGCATGGACCGGCTTGTCGGCGGCGTGGTTTCTCGAGGATGAGAACCCATTGGCGGAAGTGGATCTGAAGATTGCCGCTCTGGCGGCTGCGGAGCTTTCGCGGTGAGACGTCGCTTGCGGCATGTTGAGGCGAATTTTCTCCCTGTGAGAGGGGAGCGGAGGCTCGTGCTTGTGAGAAGGCCATGCAGATGAATATCAGACGGCTTGGAGCCGAAGACGCGCGCGCGTTCAGAGAACTGAGGCTAGAGGGGCTAAAGATGCATCCCGAGGCGTTCGGCGCTTCGTTTGATGATGAGCTTGCCCAGCCGCTCGAAAGGGCAGCCGCACGTTTGGCGGAGAATGTCGTTTTGGGTGGATTTGACGCTGCTGGAGCCTTGCAGGGGATCATCGGCCTCCGCAGGGAAAAGGCGGCCAAGATCAGACACAGGGCCGGCATCTGGGGGATGTATGTGGCTCCTTCTGGTCGCGGCACCGGTCTGGCGAAAAACCTGCTGCAGGCAGCCATCAACGAAGCCATGGTTGATTGCCAGTCAGTCCTGCTTTCCGTGACCGCTTCAAACGAAGCGGCAAAAAGGCTGTATCAGCGCGCGGGTTTCAGGGAATGGGCGGTTGATCAGAAGGCGCTCTGCGTTGAGGGGGCATTTGTTGACGAAGTGCTGATGCGTCTCGACTTTGCCTGAAGCCCGAACTGGCAGAGCCGACCCGCTGCCGGTCGTGGCTGCTTCCATCACTCAAATCAGGGTTCATGCCGCGTCTTCAGGAAAAAGCCCCCGCGCATGGCGCGAGGGCTTCAGACCGTCGTTGGGCTTTGATCAGGCAGCGCGGACCCGGATCGGCAGGCCCTGACGCACGGATGCGCCTGACACGGGCTCCAGCCAGGTGCCCAGCGTCTGCCGTGTCGGGTCGGCAAAGCCCAGATCGTTGATGTTGACGCCGGCCGCAATCCACGGATTGCCGGCCATGGTCCTGTCGTCGATCACATGATCGCGCGCGCCCAGCTCCGTATGGCCGAAACTGTGCTCGATGCCGATCGTGCCGGGCATCACGCCATTGGTGACGATCGCCAGTCCGCGAATGGCGCCACCGGGGCTTTCCACCACGATCTCGTCACCATGGGCGACGCCGAGCGCCGCCGCATCCTCGCTGTTGACGAGCATGGGGTTGTAGGGCTTGATCATGCGCAGCCGCTCAAGCCCGATGGCATAGCTGTTCATCACGTTCGACTTGTAGGAGAAGGCGAGCATCGGCCATTCCTCCTCGGTGAAGTGATCGCGCATGGGTGAACCATCGGCCATGACCGGAGGCTGCAGCTTTGCCGTGCCGAACAGGCGCTTGCCGGTCATGCTGTCGACGCAGGTGCCCACATCCTCGTTCCAGACGCAGAGCTGGCGCTTCCACAGATTGCCGAGCGTATCCCCCTTGCGCGCGTCGGCGAAAGTCTGGAACCGGCCGCCACGCGAATAAAGATGCGCCACGGGGCCGCGCTCTTCTGCCGGCAGGGTCGCTTCGATGGCCGGCAGAAGGCGTTCGAGGCCCGAGAAGCGGATGTCTTCTTCGCTGGCGTCGGGAAGCGTCTCGCCGGTGAAGGCGATGTTGGCCGCCGCACGCAGGTAGAAGTCTTCCGCCCGGTTGAGCGGATGCTTGCCGCCATTGGCGTCGGTGATGGCTGCATCGCCAAAGCCCTTGAGGCCGAGACGCTTGGACAGTGCGATGAAGAAACTGTCCATGCTGACGGGCTCGCCGTCCTGCGTCTTCGCCTGACGTGGCTCGACGATGGGCCAGCAGGCCGTGGTCATCTTGGTCAAATTGCCCGACCAAGCGCCAGTGAAGCCCCAGACTTCATACATGACCGAATCCGGCACGATGTAGTCGGCATAGGTGTTGGTCTCGTTGATGAAACCATCCACGGCCACATAGAGCGGCAGCACTTTGGGATCGGCAAGCTTGTCGCGCAGCACGGCCTTGAGACCGGCCTGGCCGTACATCGGATTGCACATGACGCCGATCATCGCCTTGATCGGGTAGGGATATCCTTCCACGGCAGCGGTGATGTGGTCGGTCAGGACCGGCGGCGCCAGCCGACGCCAGGGCGCACGGGCCGGGTAGGGGTTCTTGCCCTCGGCCTTGAGACGCTTGAACTCGCTTGTCTTCTCATAGGGGAAGCGCGAGCGCGACAGGAATACGCCCTTTGGCTTGCGCGCGCCTTCGAAGCCCGCGAGGTCGTAGCGTGGGCCTCCGGCAGTGCCGTTGAAATTGCCGCCGCCATGGGCGTTGCCGCCGGTGTGGTTGATGTTGCCGAGAAGCACGTTGAGCAATTGCAGCGAGAAGGCTGCATAGAAACCGGCACCCGACATCATGCCGCCATGGCAGTCGACCACGGCGGTGCGGCCATGCTCGGCGAGCTTGTCGGCCATCTCCTGCATGCGCGCGACGGGGATGCCGCAGGTCTCGGACATTTTGTCCAGCGTGTGCGCTTCTGCCTCGTCACGAAGCAGACGCAGGCCGGTGCGCACCTCAATGGTGTTGCCATCCGCCAGCGTGACGGTTTCAGCGGCAAAGAGCGCTGCCTGATCGACGGCGTTGGCCGGCACGATCTGGCCATTGGCATCCACGACCATGGGCGCATCGTCCTCGCTACCGGCTTCCTTGAGGCCGAGATCGGACTCGCGCAGGAAAGCGCCGGCGCGCGGGTGGTTCTCGTCGATGATAACCAGATGCGTCGCATTGCTGTTGGAAGGCTCACCGGCGGCTCTGGCGGCATCCGGGTTGGGGATCGCCAGATAGTCGGCCGCATAGCCTTCATTGTCGAACAGGAGCTTGATGAGCGCCATGCCGAGCGCGGCATCGGTGCCCGGCTTGACCGGCACCCAGTTGGCGCGTTTGCCGGCGGCGCGCGCGACCGAGGCGTTCAGCGCCGGATCCACGACCATGTATTCGAGCGAACCGTCGACACGCGCCTTGGACAGAAGCCGTCCCTGCCGCTTGAACGGGTTGCCGGCCTGTGATGGCGCGGTGCCGACGAACAGGCCGAACGTGGCCTTTTCATAGTCTGGCTTCACATGGGCGTTCTTGGCGAGATCGTTCATCATCGCGCCCGCGCCCATGCGGAAGGCGAGGCCGCAATAGGAGCCGTGATGGCCATAATTGCGGGTTCCGAACGCCTTGTCGGAGAAACGGCGCAGAAGGGCCGAACGTCCATAATCGGTGGCTTCCATGACCAGAAGCTGGTTGGTCATGGGGCCGTATTCGGGGTTTTCCGGGTCGAGCGGCGTCTCATAGTCGTTGATCGCGGCAAGTCCGTCCACCTGGCCTTCGCCGAACAGATCGCCGCCCTCGACGATTTCCTCAATGAGCTGCTCGAAGCTGATCGTCTCCCACTTGCCTTCGCCGCGTTTTCCCGTGCGCTTCAGGCACGCGGTGACGCGCTGCGGGCTGGTCATCTGCGCGATCATGGCATTGCCGCGCGCGCAGGTGGTGGAGCGGTTGGCCCAGCCCTGGTCGGCATAGGCGGTGGTGCGCAGGAGCGCATCCTTGACCGGCATGGTCTCGTCGGTGTGCTCTTCCGAGGACAGCGGGTTGAACGGGTTGCCGATCGAGCGCAGCACCTCTTCGGTGTTGTTGTCGATGCGCACCCGCACGCCGCATTTGGTGGTGCAGCCATAGCAGACGGTGAAGGCGACGCGCTGGTCGGGATTGAGCTCCATCGCGCCGGTTTCGAGATCGACCCTGTATTCGGGATCGAGCGCATTGCCGTAGACGGGGTGGCGGGGCTTTTCGCCCGAGCTGCCGGTCAGGCCCTTGGCCATGCGGGTCAGCGGCTCGGAATAGCCGGCGACGAAAGTGGCTGCGCCGGCGGCGGCAACGCCACCCTTGAGCAGGTTGCGGCGGTTCTTATCCATGGCTGGGAACTCCCTTGGCGGAGATGTCGGTCTTTTCTGCGGGCGCATCGGCGGGGCCGTCGAGCGCCTGTTTCCACGGTACGAACATGTCGATGACGAGCAGGAGGGCGATCCAGAGCCCGAAGGTTCCGATCACGCCGAGCCAGCCGCTGGACCCCCAGCCAACCACATATTCGAGATAGCCGGCGGTCTGCTTCTGCACCGTCTGCACGTCCATCAGCACGTTCCAGCGGGCCATCCAGGCGAGATGCAGCGCCACCAGCCCGATGATCCAGCCCCAGATGCGCGCGCCGTTGCGCCACACGAGCAGGAAGCTGACAAGCGTCATGGATGCGCCGACGGAGAGGCTCCAGATGGCCGTGGAGCGCCATTCGGCGCTGTGGCGCACCGACTGGATGGCGGCTGCGACGGAGCTGTCTTCCACGAAGATGCCCTCAAGCGCCCAGGCAAGTGCCACAAGCGCCGTCACCACCGCGGCGGCGACAACCACCATCAGCATGTTGCGGTCGGTGTCGGCGTCGCGCGTGCCGGTGAAGCGGTTGAGCACGAGCACCAGACCGGCAGCGCCGATGAAGCCGGTGGCTGCGAAGAAGGGCAGGAGCCATTGCGTGTTCCACAGCGGACGACCTTTGAGGATGGCCACTTCGCTGCCGGTGTAGATGGCAATGGCGAACGACATCACGGCGGCGAACAGCGCAAGTGCAACGACTGCGAAGCGCGGGGTCTGCCAGCCGCCAAGCGTGGCGATGCGGGCGATGAGGCCGGTCATGTCGTCACGCGTGCGCCAGGCCAGCATGGGCTCGCGCCAGACAAGCCAGGCGAGCGCTATGATCGTGAAGACGAAGGGCGGCAGCATGAGGCTGCCGATGGACATCCACGACCACGGTGTGAAGTAGGCATAAAAATGCCAGAACCGCAGCGGCTGATGCAGATCGGCCAGAAGCGCGATGGGGGCAACGATGGCGGTTGTCATCGCGCCAAGGAGCGCATAGCGCGCCGTCGCCTTCCAGCGGCGTGCGCCGAGAAGACCCGGCAGGGCCAGCCAGAGCGAGGCATAGGCCAGCGCAATCATGAAAAAGTACTGCACGGCCCATGGGTACCAGGCGATCTGGTAGCGTGGCGCGAGGATCTCAATGACCGCTGAATTCATAGTGCAACTCCTCATTGTCCGTGCCACGGATTTCCCAGATCGAGGCGAAGGCCTCGGGGCGGTCGACGAAGCGTTCATCCATGCCGAGATAGAAGACGTGCGGCAGCGTTCCCTTTTCGGGCTGCAGAACCTGCAATTCGTCCCGGTGCTCGGCGATCATGCGGGCAATGGTGCTTTCGGGATCGTTCAGATCGCCGATGATGCGCGCGCCGCCGACGCAGCTTTCAACACAGGCCGGCAGAAGACCGGCTTCCAGCCGGTGGGTGCAGAATGTGCACTTGTCGGCGGTCTGCGTCTTGTCGTTGATGAAGCGCGCATCATAGGGGCAGGCCTGTACGCAATAGGCGCAGCCGACGCAGCGTTCCGCATCGACGACGACGATGCCGTCTTCCTGCTGATAGGTGGCCTGCACCGGGCAGACCGGCACGCAGGGCGGGTTGTCGCAGTGATTGCACAGCCGCGGCAGGAAGAAGGTCGACATGTCGCCCGTCTCAGGATCGCCGACCTCATATTGCGACACGATGGTGCGGAACTTGCCCAGCGGCGCATCGTTTTCCAGATGGCACGAAACCGTGCAGGCCTGGCAACCGATGCAGCGGCGCAGGTCGATCAGCATGGCGTAGCGCTTTGTGGGATCACCGCCGCGACGCGGCGGCTGGTCGTTGATGGCGGCTTCCGCCACCGTGGCCAGTGGCACGAGGCTGGCGCCCGCGGCAAGCCGCGCGAGCTGCCCCATGAACATCCGTCTTGCAAGATCCATGTGACCTCCAATGAGTTTGGCTAGCCCGCGAATCTGCAGGCAGGCATTGCTACGAAAGTCGTAGCCCGGAGGTTCGAGGTGGAATTTGACCAGAGTCAAAATTCCAAAAATATCAATGAGTTATGCTTTTTAGCATGGGTGCGATGCATTTCTGCATGCCTTGTTGGTAAATCGGCCGCGTAGCAGCGCTGCCCTGCCATTGCTGTCTGGCGGGGCTTCCCGTTTCGCGCGGGATGGTGGGCGCAGGCTAGAGCATCGGCCCGAAAATCGGAATCGATTTTCGGAAAGCACGATGCGCAGTTTCAATAGGTTAGAGCGTCCTTTGTGCATCTGAATGCACGGCGCTCTAGAAGAGCTGTAGCCCCTTGAAGCTCACATGGCCGTTCTTGCCGATGATGATGTGATCATGCACGGCGATGCCGAGCGGCGTCGCGGTTTGCACGATGGTTTTGGTCATCTCGATATCGGCGCGTGACGGCGTCGGGTCGCCCGAAGGGTGGTTGTGCACCAGCACCACGGCGCTCGCCGACAGTTCCAGCGCGCGCCGAACGAGTTCGCGCGGATAGACCGGTGTGTGGTCGACCGTGCCCGTCTGCTGCACTTCGTCGGCAATGAGCTGATTCTTCTTGTCGAGGAACAGGACGCGAAACTGCTCTATCTGCTCATGCGCCATGGAGGCCATGCAATAGTCGATGACCTGTGACCAGGAGGTCAGCAGTTGGCGGCCGCGCAGTTCGGCTTTCAGCATGCGTCGGGCGAGGGTAGCAGCAATCTTGAGATCGCGTGCGGCAGCCTCGCCAATGCCTTCCACTTCCTGCAGAAGGCGCTCTGGCGCGCCGAGCACTTCGGGGAGCGAACCGAAGCGCTCCAGAAGGGCCTTTGCCGGCCCCTTGGTGTCTGCGCGGGGAATGGAGCGGAAGAGGAAGAGTTCGAGAAGCTCGTAATCCAGAAGCGCTTCGCTTCCATTGTCGGCGAAGCGCTGCCGTAACCTGTCTCGATGGCCGTGATAGTGCGGTTTTCGCGCTGGCTTTGCGCGTTCTATCTTCGTGGTCGGTCCGACTGGCCCTTCAGCAAAGAATGTGTGCTCGTCCTGCCTGCCCATAAGTGCCTCCCCCCTTGCACCGCTCAAACAGGCGTGAGTCCGCAACGGACTGCACGCACCGGTAGAGCAGTTTAGGCGGAGAGGCCGGGGCGGTCGAGCCCTGCAGGCGAAAGGGTGAAGATTTCACAACCGGTTTCGGTGACGCCGATTGAGTGCTCATACTGAGCCGAAAGCGAGCGGTCGCGCGTCACGGCCGTCCAGCCATCCGAGAGCACCTTCACATGCGGACGGCCAAGATTGATCATCGGCTCAATGGTGAAGATCATGCCAGGCCGCATCTCGACGCCTTCGCTCGGAGTGCCATAGTGCAGAATGTTCGGCGCGTCGTGGAACAGCTGTCCGAGGCCATGGCCGCAGAAATCGCGCACCACAGAGCAGCGCTCGCCTTCCGCATAGGACTGGATGGCGGCGCCGATTGCGCCGGTGCGTGCACCCGGCTTTACGGCGGCGATGCCGCGCATGAGGCATTCATGCGTGACTTCGAGAAGCCGTTCGGCCGCGCGCTTGATCGTGCCCACCGGATACATGCGGCTCGAATCGCCGTGCCAGCCGTCGAGAATGTAGGTCACGTCGATGTTCACGATGTCGCCCTCGCGCAGCGGCTTGTTGTCTGGAATGCCGTGGCAGACCACATGGTTGATCGAGGTGCAGGTGGACTTGGTGTAGCCGCGATAGTTGAGCGTCGCGGGGATGGCGCCATGGTCCATGCCGAACTCGAAGACGAAACGGTCGATCTCGTTGGTCGTCACGCCCGGCGCGACGCGGTCCGCCAGCTCATCAAGGCAGCGCGCCGTGAGGTTGCACGCCTTGCGCATGCCTTCAAAGCCCTCTTCGCCGTAAAGGCGGATCTGGCCGGTATTACGCATGGGGGCGGAGTCTGCTTCGAGATAGGTGACCATGGGGCTTTGGTTCGCTTGCGCTTTGTTCAATAATCGTTGTGCCGGATTTTGCGGCTTTTATCGCACGATGTCTATCAGACGATCCGGGCGGATGGCTTCAGGAGTGATTTGGCATTTGATGGCGTAAGCTTCAACCCCGGCGGCGCTGGCCTGCGCAAAAGCCGCAGCATAGGCGGGGTCCAGATCGCCACAGAGGCGGAAGCGGTCGCAGTCGCCGCGCTGGACCAGATAGATCATGATTGCGCGGTGGCCGGCGGCGCGCATGCCGATGAGCTCATGCAGGTGCCGCGCGCCGCGCTCCGTGACCGTGTCGGGGAACTCGGCCAGCCCCGGCTCGCGCATGAAGTGGACGTTCTTGACCTCCACATAGGCGCAGGCGCGGTCTGCGGCCTCCAGAAGCATGTCGATGCGCGAGCGCTCTCCGTAGCGTTGCTCGCGCTTCAGGACGGGGTAGGCGGCAAGATCGGAAACGAGGCCGGCGTGGATTGCTTCTTCGGCGAGCCTGTTGGGCAGGCCGGTGTTGATTCCGACCAGCGTGTCGTCCGCCTCCACGATCTCCAGGCGACGGGCGTATTTGCGCTTGGGGTCGTCGGAGCGGGAGAGAAAGACGCGTGACCCTTCAGCGGTCAGGCCCAGCATGGAGCCGGTGTTGGGCACCGAAACCGTTATCTGTGTCCCGTCCTCTAGGATGACATCGGCCAGGAAGCGCTTGTAGCGGCGGATCAGCCGGGCTTCTATCAGGGGCTCTGGAAACTGCATTGCGGTCTTTCCGAAGGGAGAGTCTTTTCAGCGGGTTGCGTGGGCTTCTGCAAGCGCTGATTCAGGTGGACGGCTGGCCGTGGGCACTGATCGCTGCGCGCTTGCGGTAATAACGGCCGAGCACGAGCGGCGTCAGATACATGGGGATCTGATAGCAGCCGATAAAGAGCAGAAGTGAATCGGTGACGCTCGCAGGAAGCGCAGTGAGGAAGAGGCCGATATTGCGGTTGCCGGCGGCAATGCCCAGAGGCGCTGCAATGGCTTTGGAGCCGGAGCGTTCCAGAAGCGTGGTCACGGCGAGCTGGAGAAGAAAGTTCGCCGCGAAGGCAATGGCGAGGTTGAGGCCTACAAGAGCGGGGTCGATCAGCAGGGTTTCGCCAACGGCGGACATGAGCCCCACAACGACCACACCCATGAGAATCGCGGAAAGACCGTCGATCGAGCGTATGGCGCCGGGGCCGGGACTGCGTAACGCGAATCGGCGCAGCAGGAAGGCAGCAGAGACCGCCAGCGCGATAACGGCCAGCAGACGGCCTGCGGCCGCCAGAATCACGTCAGCGCTCCCCAGCGCGGGTGTGAGCCAGAATACGGGCAGAACGGTGAGCGGCAGGAGCGCGGTGCCGAGCGTCATGACCCGCATGACCGGTGCAGGATCGTTTCCCGTCATGATCGCCAGATGCGGGCTGCCGGAAACGGGCGCGGCTGCGGCCATGAGCACCAGAGCGGTGGGCAGGACGCCGGTCCAGCCGATGGCGAGGAAGAGGAGGGCGAAAACGAGCGGAAGCGCCAGCTGAAAGGCGAGCGTGGCGACGAGGGACTGCCGCAGGTCGCTCAATGCGCCGATGAGGGCTCTGGGGCCGACGCGCAGCGCTGCAAGAAAGAGCAGGCCGGCGATCATTTCCGCAATCCATGGCTTTGCGGCGTGTGCTGCTGCCGGAGAAGCGATTCCCGCCACTAGTCCGGCTATCAGAAAGAATCGCGCATGCGAGGCTGCAAAGCCGAGCGTATTCGAAATGGCGGTCAGTACGCCCTGCATTCTCCCCGCCTTTCTCCCAAGGTCTCGACGGTAGGCGACTGGCCATGTGTCGAAGACATCTGCATCCGACAAGTACGCGGACTGCGAGAGCGGGTCAAACCGAAGCATTCGGCTGACGTTTTACTATGTGCAATTTCGGGAAAGAAACTGGCACGCCCAACGGGACTCGAACCCGTGTTTCCGCCGTGAAAGGGCGGCGTCCTAGACCGCTAGACGATGGGCGCGCTCGAGAACGAGACGGCTTATAGTAAGCTTCGCTGCATGGGGCAACCCATCAATTGATGGAACATGCATTTTTTTCAAAATTATTTTCTGCGGCGGCAGCGCCAGTTCCAATCGCGCTCCGGACCGACGTCCACATGCACGGATTTCGTGTGGCAATAGGTGCCTACACCACCACGGCCCGGCATGGAGCGAACGAACTTGGCCAGCTCCCATTTGCTGACGCCGGAAATCTGGATGTCGGCTGCCGCGCAATACATATGCAGCGACTTGCGGGCGCCGCGGACGCGACGGTTGTAGTTGGGGCTGCGATAGCCGGAGGTGACGACGATTCGCTTGCCATAGTGGCGCTCAATGGCCTTGAGCATGCCAACGAGCGCTGGCTTCAGGCAGGCAGTGTCGACGCTTTCGCGCTGCTTGAGGAGGCCATTGGGCGCAAGGCGCGCCATGCCGGCCGCAGAGGCGACCTGATAGGCAGGCTCTTCTTCGTAAATGTCGGCGTCGGCATCATCGTCCGCGCCGGACTTGCTCGAGAATTCGAACAGGCTGTCACCCTGACGCACGCCGGGAAGGGCCGCGCCGGTGCCGAGGGATGCCGTTACGGGCCGGCTCTCGGAGGTGGCGGCGAGAACCACTTTGGGTTTCTCTTCGGCCTTCTTTTGCGTCTTCTTCGGGTCGATGAGAGGGCGGGCCGCTCTTTCCGCAGCCTGGGCGGCCTTCGGTTCGCGAGCCGAGAAGAAGGCGGCAAGGAAGGTCTGTTTCTTGGCGGATGCTTCCGCCTCGGCTGCTGCGACGGCTTCTGCCTCCGCAGTTTCTGTTTCCGCCGGGCGCGCTGCAGGCTGGGGAACCTCTGCGGCGGCTGTCTGTGTCGTGGTTTCGGCAGCCTGTTGCGCTGCGGTCTCTACCGGCGCTGTCTCGCCGGCCGGGGGCTGCTCATTTGTCTGAGCGGTCTGTGTCTGGGGTTCCGGGGCCGGGGTGGCCGCCGTTTGGGAGCCGGGGCGCGCTGCCGGGAGTGGAACACTGCTGCCTTCAGCGGCATTCTCTTCGCCAGGTGCTGCGGCAATAAGGTCGCTGTCGCTGGCCTCAAACCCGTCTTCGCCGGCGCTCGCCTGCAAATCGGTCGGTGTCAGGCCGAACTGCGTTACCGGATCTGATGTGGTGGAGCATGAAGCAAGAAAAAGAGCGCAAAGAACGCTGGCAAGGCTCGCGCGCCCGCAACTCATCAACTTCATACAGCGCTTTCCGCTCTCGTCCCCCAGCAACAGAAGTCTGCCCCCTCATATGAATTCACGAACCAAACAACCCATGCCCGGTTACGGGCATGCAGCCACCGTTTGTCTGCTAACGAATCTTGGTCCCCATGTGGATAACTATCATAGGCGTTAGAAAACAATTAAGGCAACAACATGTTAGCTTTTAAGCATAGGCCAGAGACCCGGCTCAGTGCGTAAAAGCTTCTTTCGTTCGGTTACAACGCGTGATCAAGGTTTTGGTCCTGATCCAAGGGCGTGATCAGGCGCGGGTGCGAACATAATGTCCGGGTGCGTCGGCCAGAGCTTTCTTGCCTTTTGCGGGTTTGCGCGCCTTTACCTCTTCCTTGTCGAGGCCGGTGATCCATTCGTGCCATCTGGGCCACCAGGAGCCCGCGTTCTCCTTCGCCTGCGCCATCCAGTCGTCCAGTTCGCCTTCAGGCTTCGGCCCGCTCCAGAACTGGTATTTCTTCATTTCGGGCGGGTTGATCACACCGGCGATGTGGCCGGATCCCGCAAGCACGAACTCCACCGGTCCGCCGAAGAAACGGCTTCCCAGGAAGACGGATTTCGCAGGCGCGATGTGATCCTCGCGGGTGGCGAGGTTGAAGATCGGAATGTCGACATCTTCCAGATGCAGCGTCTTGCCGCGCAACACCGCGCGGCCCTGCGAGAGATTGTTCTCCAGATAGCAGTTGCGCAGGTAATAGGAGTGGTTCGCCGCTGCGAGCCGGGTGGAATCGGAGTTCCAGTAGAGAAGGTCAAAGGGCAGGGGCGCCTGACCGCGCAGGTAGTTGTTGACCACATAGGGCCAGATCAGGTCGCCCGCGCGCAGCATGTTGAAGGCGGTGGCCATGCGTGTGGCATCCAGAAAGCCGCGTTCACGCATTGCCGCGTCCAGCGCCTTTATCTGCTCTTCATCGACAAAGACCTTGAGATCGCCGGCAAAGGTGAAGTCCACCTGCGTTGTGAGGAAGGTTGCAGACGCGATGCGTTGCTCACCCTCTGCCGCCATCAGCGCGAGGCCTGCGGCAAGCAGCGTGCCGCCCACGCAATAGCCCATTGCGTTGACCTGCTTCTCGCCCGTTGCCTGTTCGATCGTGTCGAGCGCGAAGCGAATGCCCTCATCAATGTAATCACCCCAGTCCAGACAGGCGTGGCGCTCATCCGGGTTGATCCACGAGATGACAAACACCGTGTGGCCCTGTTCCACCGCCCAGCGGATGAAGGAGCGCTTGGGGTTGAGGTCGAGAATGTAGAACTTGTTGATCCATGGCGGCACGATGAGCAAGGGCCGCTTGAAAGCTTTCTTGGTGGTCGGCTCGTATTGCAGCACTTCCACAAGCCGGTTGCGGGCGATGACCTTGCCCGGCGTGGTGGCGATGTTCTCGCCCACCTTGAACTTGGAGGCGTCGGACTGGCGCAGTTTCAGGTCGCCCTTGCCAGCGGCGATGTCCTCGGCGAGCATGCGCATGCCGCGCACGAGATTTTCGCCGTCGCTCGCCATGGTTTCCCGGTAAAGCTCGGGATTGGTGAGCAGGAAGTTTGACGGCGAGAGGGCCTGGCTCATCTGCTCGACATAGAAGCGGGCCTTGTGGCGCGTCGCCTCATCCAGATTGTCGGCTCCATCAACCAGGTCGGCCGCCCAGCGCGCGGTGACCAGATAGGCCTGTTTCAGGAAGCTGAAAAAGGCGTTGCGGCCCCATTCGGGGTCCTGAAACCGCTTGTCCCTGTCGGATGCCGGCGCATAGTCGGCGATATTGTCTTCGCTCATGCGGCGGATCGCATTCGCCCAGATGCCCATGAACTCGCCAAAGAGCCGCGTCTGCGCCTCCAGTGCGCGCGCCGGATCGCTCAGCCAGTATTCACTGACGCGGGAGAACGTTTTGACCATGTCGGCGAGGGGCGCTGCGGAAATGTCGGTCGATTCGCCACTTTCACGGGCCTGCCTCCAGGAGGCAGCCGCCTTGCCGAGCTCTTCGAGCGCCTGCGCCAGATTCTGCGCAAAACGCTGCGGATCTTTTGCGAAATACTGCTCTACCGTGCTGTCTGCTTGGTTTTCTGCGCCATTGGTCTGCTTTTCATGAGCCATGTTCTGCGCCTACAACCTAAACGCGCCTTTCAACGGGCGCGGTGTTAACATAATCTGACGGGAGGCTCCCCCTCTGCCATCATGCATGGTAGTGGCTTGAATCGGAAGAGAATATGAAAATCAGATCTCACGGCGGTTTTTTTCGCGCAGTCGCGCTTCTCGCTCCGGTGGTTGCGTTGCCGCCGATTCTGGGGGGGTGCATGAGCGCAAGCCTGGAGGATGCAGCGCCCGCCGCCGCCCTCCGCACGCCGCCAGTGGTTCCACAACCCGCCCCGCGCACGGCGGCAACGCCGTCGCAGAAGCCGACACCAGGTGCGCCCACACCGGGTGCAAATGTGACCGGAGCTTATCCTGACCTGAATGTGCCGCCGGCTTCGGCGACAGCGCCCATCGCGCCTTCGGAAAAGGATGCGCTGATGCGCGACCTGACAGCGACGCGGCAAAGGCTGGAGAACAGTGCGCCGGCAAATAATGCGGATGCCGAGGCGCGCCGTCTGCGCAATCTGGCGAAAACCCATGCCGAGCGGCAGCTTCAGGAAATCGAAAAGACCGAGTAGGGACGGGGTTCCTGCTCTCGACCGTTGACGGGATTGGGTATATGAGGACCGGGCGCGGCATCGCGCATCCCGTTTTGAGGTACGATGATGGAAGAATTCCATAAGATCCGCCGGCTTCCGCCTTATGTTTTCGAACAGGTAAACCGCCTGAAAGCCAGCGCGCGAGCGCGCGGCGCGGACATCATCGATCTCGGAATGGGCAATCCCGACCTGCCGACGCCGCAGGCCATTGTCGACAAGCTGTGCGACGTGGTGCGCGATCCGCGCACGCATCGCTATTCTTCTTCGCGGGGCATTCCGGGATTGCGCCGTGCGCAGGCGGCTTATTATGAGCGCCGCTTTGGTGTGAAGCTTGATCCCGAGACCCAGATTGTCGCGACGCTTGGCTCGAAGGAAGGTTTTGCCAACATGGCCCAGGCGATCACCGCGCCGGGCGATGTGGTTCTTTGCCCGAACCCGACCTATCCGATCCATACATTCGGCTTCATCATGTCGGGCGGCGTCGTGCGCGCCATTCCCGCCGAGCCGGATGAGAATTTCATTCCCGCGCTTGAACGCGCGGTGCGCTATTCGACGCCGAAGCCGCTGGCGCTGATCCTCAACTATCCGTCAAATCCGACGGCCTGTATGGCATCGCTCGATTTCTACAGGGACGTCGTTGCGTTCGCCCGCAAGAATGACCTCATCATTTTGTCGGATCTCGCCTATTCGGAAATCTATTTCGACGGCAACCCGCCGCCCTCCGTTCTGGAGGTTCCGGGCGCAATGGATGTGACGGTGGAGTTCACCTCCATGT
>MRWG01001360.1_pt1 | contig 16088 bp, 13 predicted proteins | sample 1013341 | NCBI WGS metagenome assembly MRWG01 (sample SAMN06117577, study PRJNA244670) | biofilm metagenome | biome: Water; feature: Cathode Biofilm; material: Biofilm; isolation source: microbial consortium enriched at the cathode of a solar microbial fuel cell | place: USA: District of Columbia ... | reverse complement strand
GCTGAACCGCCGCTGGAGCCGCCGGGCGTTCGTTCAATGTCCCACGGGTTGCGCGTTGCGCCGAAGGCAGAGTGCTCCGTCGATGAGCCCATCGCGAATTCATCAAGGTTGGTCTTGCCAACGATGACCGCGCCGGCGTCGAGCAGCTTCTGCACCGCCGTGCCGGTGAAGGGCGATTCGTAATTCTCAAGGATGCGCGAGGCGCACGTCGTGCGGCCCCACGACAGGCACATATTGTCTTTGATCGCGACGGGCACGCCGGCCAGGGCGCCCACCGCGTGCGCGCCTTCGGCGGCGATCCGCTCGTCGGCTTGCCGCGCCTGCGTCAGCGCTTCGGCCTCGAACACCTGAAGGAACGCGCGCAGCGAGCCGTCCGCCTCGCCAATGCGGCTCAAGCAGGCCTGGGTCGCCTCGACGCTGGAGGCGTCGCCCCGCGCGATCGCGTCGCGCAACTCAATCAAGGTGAGGTCTGTCAGATTCACGGCGGCACTGTACCAACCCCGGCGACGGTCTCACGCCCCTTCGATTGGGACGAATTCCGGGGTAGTCTGGAACCAGACGCCCCGTGCGGTCGTTTCACCCATGACGGAGGACCGACATGCCCGACCTGGTCTGGATTCTCGCGGCTGTGCTGACGCTGCTCGGCGCCCTCGGCGTATGGCTCGGCCTGCGCGGCAGACGACTGAATGACCACCCCATCTGCCGCAAGTGCAAGTTTGATCTCGTCGGCGTGTATGCGCCAAACAACGCAATAGGCGGTGGGACGGGCGTCTCGCCCGTCCGGACAAACGAAGACAGCCCTCGCTGCCCCGAGTGCGGCCGCGATCTGAACCGAAAGCGCGCTGTGCGACATGGCGCGCGGCGGAGACGGCCGCGACTGGCGATGGGCAGCGCCCTCATATTGCTGGCCGGCGCCGGTGGAATCGGCGTTTCGATCTGGGGCAGCGCCACCAAATACGACTGGAACAAATCCAAGCCGGAATGGTTGCTCATGGCGGAACTGCACGATGGCGCCGGCAACATCAACGGACGCGCGCTCACTGAGCTGCTGCGACGCGCCCTTGCAGGATCGCTCGGCGAATCAACTCATCGACAACTCGCACTGGAAGGCCTCGCGCGGCAATCGGCCGATCGGCCGCCGGAACACGCCGTTGCCTCATGGGAAGGCCGGTCAGAGGATTGGGCCATTCATTGGGGCGCCATCATTGTTGAAGCCATTCAGCGTGATTTGCTGAGTGAAGGAGCAACGATTCGATATCTCTCAAACGCCATGTTCCGCGACCTCACCGTCGATCCGGAGGTCCCGGCCGATCGCCCATTACGGTTGCAGGTGAGGTACCAAACAGACCTCGCGGGCTACAACCCTGTCACGCCGATCGTCCATGCCGATTTTCTCACAGTGAGTCTTGACGACGACGTTCTGGCTCGACATCTCGGCGCGCACGACATTCGTTTGTGGGAACACTCCGGCGGCTTTGGCTCTCGTGTTGAGATCCCGCTCGAAGGTGTCGAGCCTGGTTTGCACCGTCTCGCCGTGGTGCTTCGATATCAGTACTTCGGCCAAGGCGCAACACAACCTGTCGTCGCATGGACTGAAGTCGAATACTTCCATGTGCTCGTACAGCCGGCTGGCACGTCAGCGTATGAGCTCGTCGCGATTCAGGAGGATCGCGAAGCGATGCGCGACGTCGCATCCGAACAGTTTCATTCAATTCGAGTCACTGATTCGGACTGGTCGCCTCAGTCAAAGAACCGGCACAACAATTCGCGATTCCCGCATCCAGTCTGCGCAGAGGTTGTCATGCGATGCTCCGACGGCGAGTTCATCATTCAACACCTCATCCTTGATGCGCCCGGCGGCGGCGTCATCAGGTTCATGGGTCCCGATGACTTCCCGACAAGGGATGAACGGGTCACAATTATCCTTCGTCCAAGCCTGGAACTCGCAAGAAAGCATCCGCTACTGCAGCGCTTCTGGGGCGACGACATCGTGGTCGAAAACGTGCCCGTGATCCGTCTGTCGCCTGCGGAAGTCGAAGCCGAACGCGCCGAGCGGCTTCGCGCGCTCGAAGAGCAATTCCGGAATCGAAAGGCAAAAGAAACCCAAGACGGTGGCCAATCATGATCTGGATTGTCATCTCCCTCGTGACCGGACTCGGTCTCCTTGCAACCTGGCTCGGCCTGCGCGGCAGGCGCGTCAATGACCACCCGATCTGCCGCAAGTGCAAATTTGATCTCGTCGGCGTGTACGTGCCGAACAACACAACAGACGGTGGGACGGGCGTCTCGCCCGTCAAAGCGAACGAGGACAGTCCGCGATGCCCTGAATGCGGCCGCGATCTCAGCGCCAAGCGCGCTGTCCGCATCGGCGCGCGGCGGAAGCGGCCGTTTGTGCTCACTTTTGGCGCGCTCCTGCTGCTCATCACCATCGCCATTGGCGGCGCGTGGGGGTGGGGCCGCGCCAACACGTTTAACTGGAACAGCATCAAGCCGACGTGGTGGCTGGTGATTGACACCGGCAGTGCGGACGCCGCAATTGCTGGCGCCGCGCTCGATGAACTCGCCATTCGAGCGGCGAACTCGGAATTGCCGCGAGGAACCCATGATCGGCTCGTCCAACGCGCCTTGGCGATTCAGACGGACCCAATCGCGGTCTGGCACACCGGCTGGGGCGATCTCGTTGACATCGCCATCGGCCAGGCGTGGTTGTCCGAAGAACTCACGCTGCAATACGTCAAGGGCACGCCGGCGCTGACCGTCCACGTGCGCACGCCCGTGATGCACGGCGATTCAACACCAATGAATATCCAGTTCTCGCCCAACCGAGCAGGCAGCGGCAACTACCGAATGTACGAAATCATCGTGGAGCCCAAGAGCGCACGTCTCAACGGAGAGGATTTGGACCTCGACGTCAATTACGCTTCCTATATGCCGGGTCCGGGACGAAGCGGCTGGGGACTTGGCAATGTGCTTCCAACCGATTCGCCGGGTGAGAATCAGGTCGAGCTTGACGTGCAGATGCGCCTGCGGCTGCGCTCGGCGCTCACGGGCCGAGGCTCGGGCATCGCGGTCGGGCCGGATCCACTCGTTCTCACAGAGAAGGACTCCGAGCCCTGGGCGCGCACACTCAGCGCCACGTTTGTTGTGCTGCAGCCGGGAGAGAGCGATGTGACGATGACGCCGGCGCCGCAACACGCCGCCGCGATTCGCGACTCCATTCGCATCACGCGCGCGGCCATCATGCGAGGGGAACACGGCGACGCAGCGTCAGTCAGCGTCATGCTCAATCAGCCCCCCGTTGACGTCGCGTTTGAAATCATCGCGCTCGTCGGCGATACGGAGATTCCGATCGGTGTGTGTCAAGGTCGCCCAAACGCAGGCATGGGCATGGGCGCCCAATCAAGCAACGTGAAACTCGATTTGAGCAACGCCGTGCTTCTCTTTCGCGCCAGTGAAGACGCTGCGCGGCAGTCGTTGTCCATCCGAGATATCTGGGACGGCGAGATCGTGTTTGACGAGATCGAATGGTCGATCGAAGACACACGCGCGGACGGGCAGGAGCCTCCATGAGTCTTCTCTGGATCGTCATCATCGCAATATTTGTGTTTGGCGCTGTCTCGCTCGCGCTCGGTCTGCGCGGCAGGCGCATCAACGACCACCCCATCTGTCGCAAGTGCCGATTTGATTTAGTTGGTGTCTACGCGTCGGAGGACACAACCGACGGTGGGACGGGCGTCTCGCCCGTCAATTCAAGCGACAACAGTCCGCGCTGCCCTGAGTGCGGCCGCGATCTCAACACAAAGCGCGCGGTCCGCATCGGCGCGCGGCGGAAGCGCCCCTTCGCGCTCACAACCGGCGCGTTCCTGCTGCTCATCGCCATCGCGATCGGCGGCGCGTGGGGATGGGGCCGCAGTAGCAATTTCAACTGGAACACGATCAAACCGACCTGGTGGTTGATGACCGAAGCGACCGGGCCGGACACAACCACCGCGCAAGCGGCGTTGACTGAATTGCTGGCTCGTGCGGGGAATGACGAACTCTCCAACGAACGGTTAATGACGCTTGCCACAACCGGCTTGAACTCACTGCGCGATAAGCCAGCCGTGTGGGTGGTTGGATACGGTGATGCGCTGGAGCTCGCCTGGTCGCGCGGCCTGTTCAGTGAGGAACATGTCAAGTCGTATGCCCGCCACGCGTTGGTTCTCCATATCAGCGCGGACGACCACATGTGGAGATCGACCGCAGAATTTGCGGTTCGCAGGGTTCAAATAGATGGTGAATTGCCGCTGGAAGTCAATCTCCTGCCGCATGTAGGTACGACATCGCGGCTCATGGGAGTGCTGGAAGTCTTGGGAGCGAGCGTTGATGGCGATGCCGTGGCGATTGATAGCCATGGATGGTGGTTCGCACCGATCGCCTTTGGTGGTGGATCCGCCGCGATTGGCGAGCCGATCCCCCTCGCCGCAGGTCAGCATCGCGTGACCATGGATTTTCGAATCATGATGTACGAACTACCGACTGTCGGCACGCCTTCCGTGGGTTCGATCGAATCACTTCAAGTTCCGGACGGTGCGCAATTGCTCTTGTCGTATGAAGAACACCTCAGCGCACATGTGAATGTGCAATCAAGTTCGCCGTGAATTGCCTTCGCACACTACGGCAGGTCAAATACAAGTAACTCCGTCTCATCCGTCGCTTCAATGGTCACGTTCGTTTTTTCCGTAACCCCCACGCCATCGCCGGCGCTGAGTTCCTCGCCATCCACCATCGCGCCGCCCGTCACCAGTTGCACCCACGCGCTGCGCCCCGGCGCCAGGTCGTGCGTCACGGTCTTTCCCGCGCTCAGCACCGTTCCCAGCAGCGCGGCGTCCTGATGCATGGACAATGACCCATCGCGCCCGTCCTGTGACACCAGCGTCACGAGCTGGTCGCGCCGATCGTCAAGCGGGAAGTGCTTCTCTTCGTACCCCGGTGTCAGACTCTTCGCCGATGGGAAGAGCCAGATTTGCAGCAGGTACGCGCGCTCATTCTCTGATGGGTTGAACTCGGAGTGCGTCACGCCCATGCCGGCGGTCATGCGCTGGATGTCGCCGCGGCGGATGACGGACTCACCCCCGGTGGAATCCTTGTGCGCGAGGGCGCCGTCGATCATGTACGTGATGATTTCCATGTCGCGGTGCGGGTGTTCAGGAAAGCCGGCGCCTGGCGCGACGATGTCTTCGTTAATGACGCGCAGGACAGAGAAGTGCGTCCACGCCGGGTCGCGGTAGTCGCCGAAGCTGAAGGTGTGTTTGGTGTCGAGCCAGCCGAAGTTGAGGGCGCCGCGATCGGATGAGCGTCGGATGGTGATCATGTTGTAGCTCACAGCTTGCGTTCGCACGGGCGAGACGCCCGTGCCACTGAGAAGAGTCTCTTGGCAAATTCGTGCCAAATTCGCTCAATCATGCCCACGAAGACGTGGGCATGCCACCCGAAGACAGGGATCACTCAATACTTTCGTGGCACTGCCGCCTTTGGCGGCCGTACCACGGCGCCCGGCATGCGGAGCGCGCCCGGTTCGACACTTCAACTCTTCGGTCTGTTTCGTGCTTACGCGCCGCCGCCGTCGCCGAGCACTTTGGGGACCTTCACGTATGGCGGATGCGCCCCCGGGGCCATCTTCATGAGGTCGTCCGTGCCGAGGCTTTCGCGCGGCGTGTCTTCATCAATCCGGTTGGTCGCGTCCAGCGGGTTGTTCAGCGGCTCGACATTCTCAAGATCAAGTTCTTGCAAGCGTTCGATGTAGCCAAGCACCGCCGTCAATCGCGACGTCTGCGTGCGGGCTTCATCATCCGTGATCGCAAGCCGCGATAGACGGGCGACTTTGCGGACCACTTCTTCATTGAGTTCATCCGGCGCTGGATTCGAGTCGGCCATGTCGATCATCGTAGCCAACCCGCCTCGCGAGACATCCCGGTCTCAAGGCGCCATTGACCCCACCTGAACATGCCCTACGATCGGGACGGCTCGATCGGCATTGTGCCGGTCGGGCCGACATGACACTGCCAGGGCGGGGCGGAAGCCTCGCCGCGGAGATTTCTGGATGCTTCCCAAGCCACCCCCGAAAGAGGGCGCCCTCGGCTTTCTTTACATTCCGCCGTATCGCGTCCAAGGGTTCAGCGTCGCCGGCGAGGCGACGGTGGTCCAGGCCCCCGAACTCGACATCTGCTTTGACATGGGCTCCTGCCCGCGAGCCGCGCTCGCGAGCAAGTTCGTGGCGATCAGTCACGGGCACATGGATCACGTCGGCGGGCTGGCGTACTACTGCTCGCAGCGCGTCTTCCAGGGGATGGGGCCCGGGACGATCATCTGCGATGTGCGCCTGGCCCCGGCCATCAAGCGCATGATGGACGGCTACATCGACCTCGAGCAGCAGGTCACGCCCTACGAGCTGGTCGCGCTGGAGCCCGAGCAGGAATTCGAGATCAAGAACAACGTCGTCGTTCGCGGCTTCGAGCTCGAACACGGCGCGCCCGCATTCGGCTACAGCGTCATTGAGAAGCGCAGCAAGCTCAAGCCCGAATTCACTGACTACCCGCAGGAAAAACTGCGCGAGTTAAAAGATCGCGGCGTCGAGATCACGCGCATTCTCGAGATCCCACTCATGGCGTACCTCGGCGACACGGCGCCGTGCCCGCAACTCGTGCGCGAAGATGTGCGCACCGCGCAGGTCGTCATCAGTGAATGCACGTTCATTGATCCGGACCATCGCAAGCGCGCCAAGATCGGAAAACACCTGCATGTCGAGGACATCGCCGAATGGCTGCCCGTGCTGGAATGCCAGGGTCTGGTGCTTATTCACCTGTCGCGCCGCAACACGATTGCGCAGGCGCGCCGCGAGTTGGTGAAGCTTGTGGGTGAAGAAAAAGCGGCGCGCGTGTTGTTCCTGATGGATCATCGCGGCGGACGCGCGCGCTATGACGCACAACTCGCCGCGGCGGAAAAGCTGGCGGCCGAGGCGCAACGCGATTGAATTGTCAAGTGATTTCCCGGTGTTTTTCGCGCGCCGTGCGTCTCACGTGCGCGTGGAAAAGCAGTTGACACCGTGCGCAGCACCACGTAGCTTTTCGCTCGCTCGACGGCGCATTCGTTTGCCGGTGGCTTCTGGAGGAGACGTTGCGATGCGACATCGCGACAACAACGGCGCGCACGAGCATGTGGTGAAGATACGAATTCAATTCATGGCTTGAGGAACTCCATGGCGGACGCTCCCGATCATGTGATCTGGGATGGTGTGCTTGCGCACCTGAGATCATCATCACCGACGCTGTGTCGTCAGTGGTTTGATGAAATCGAGCCCATGGGCATCAATAACGGCGTGCTGTGGCTGCGCTCAGGCACTGAAATGCAGCAACGCTACTTGCGCACGGAGTGTCTGGATTCATTCAGAGACGCGGCGCAATCCGCCACAGGGCGTTTGCTGGCGGTTGAGTTCCTTGGCCCTGGCGACGTTCCACCAAGCGCGCAACACAACGGGTTGGATCATCAGAGAGCGCAACCGCGACGGATGGTGCGCCACGACGTCGGTGATGATGAACTCGTTCTTCATCCTGACCTCGGTTTTGACACATTCATCGTTGGACCGTCGAACCGACTTTCATACGCCGCGGCACGAGCGGTCGCGGATAGCCCTGGCGCCATCTACAACCCGTTGTTTATTCATGGCGGCGTCGGCCTCGGGAAGACGCACCTGCTTCAGGCGATTTGTCACCGCTTCCTGGAGGAAGGCCCCGACCTTCGCATTCTCTACCTGTCCTGCGAAGCGTTCATCTCGCGATTCATGGACGCCGTCCAAAGCGGCACGATCAACGAATTCAGACGCCAGTTCCGTGATGTCGGCATGCTGGTGATCGATGACGTCCACTTCCTGTGCAAGATGGACTCATCGCAGGAAGAGTTCTTCCACACGTTCAACACGCTCTACCAGTCGAATCGGCAGATCGTGTTGTCCTCGGACGCCGCGCCTGATGAGATTCCCGATCTCGAACAGCGACTTGTCTCACGATTCAACTGGGGTCTGGTGACGCAGATCGCGCCGCCGGAATACGAAACGCGCGTCCAGATTGTCCTGAATAAAGCCAAACACCGCGGATTCAACGTCCCGGAGGACGTCGCCGCGCTGATTGCCGCCCGCTTTGACGCCAACATTCGTGAGTTGGAAGGCGCGTTGCTTCGCGTACAAGTCCATTCCCACGTGAATGGCGAACCGATCACGCTGGACCTGGCCAAAGACGCCCTTGGCGTCGCGATCGCAGCGGCCAAGCCCCGAATCGGCGTACAGGTCATCATTGAGCGCGTGGCGGATTTCTTCGGCGTGCCGGTGCCGCAACTCCTTTCGAGGAAACGCACTCGGTCGGTTGCGCTGCCGCGCCACGTGGGCATGTATCTCGCCCGCCAGCACACGATGCACTCGCTCGAAGAGATTGGCGGCTACTTCGGTGGTCGCGATCACACGACCGTCATGCACGGCGTGAACGTGGTGAAGAACCTCCGCGACAAGGATGAGGATCTCGACGCCGCCGTCCGCGAGATCGAGCGGTCCCTGCACTCCATCGATGACTGAGGGTCGTTTCCCGCGTTCAGCGCCCTGTGAACGCTTGTTGTGACAACCTGAGGAGAATGTGGATAAGCGCCATCGCGCTGTTGGCGGCGCAGACGCGCTGGACCCGTCGGGACACGTCAACCCAATGCGCCGCCAACATGAAGCCTGTTTCATGTCTACGCGACGTCAGACAACCGACAGGATCAACACATGGTGGATTGCGGCATAAAAACCCATCAAATAAAGACTTACACGCCACCCGCACCGATCTTTCCCTGCTACAGGCGCGATTGCTGAAGATGATGATGAATAGTTCTCTTCTTTAGGCTGAGAAAGAACCAGCAAGGCGTCGTCCCAGGCGGCTCGCAAACACCCCAACCCAAAAATGATTATCCACAGATGTTGGAGCCTTGTGGATAAGTCGTGACGGACTCATCGCTGGCATTGAGGGCACCAGGCGGTCGTCCGCTGCCCCACCTGATCCGATCGGATCGTCGAGTCACAAGTCAGGCAGGGCTCGCCGGCACGCCCATAGACCCGCCAGCGGCTGCTGAACCCCCCGCTGGCGCCGTTGGCGTCCCGGTAGTCCCTGAGTGTCGAGCCTCGAGCGTCGATCGCCTCGCGGAGCGTGTCGCCGATCACCTCGGCAAGCCGCACGACACGTACGCGCCCGATTCTTCGAGCAATCGTCTGCGGCCGAATGCAGGCTCGGAACAGCGATTCATCGCAATAGATGTTCCCAATGCCGGCGACCACGCGTTGATCCAGCAGCACGCTCTTGATGGATCGCTCGGACTTCTTCAGCGCAAACGCCAGATGATCCACATCAAGGTCCAGCCCATCCGGGCCGAGCGATCGCCAGCGATCATTCAGAAGTGACTCGAATGTCGGGTGCGTCCACACGCCGCCGAACCGGCGCGGATCGCGCATGAGCCATGTCACGCGTTCATCGGAATCGCCGCGAAGGCGCCATTCGATGTGAACATGGCTTTGGTTGCCCTTCGTTGATGAACTGCTGGCGAACACCTGGCCACTCATGCCAAGGTGCAGGCACACCGTGCGGCCGTCATCGGCGACAACAGCCAGTTGTTTGCCGCGCCGTTCGAGTGATGCGATCACGCCGCCGACGAGGAGGTTTCTTGGTGTGCGACCACCATGGACGTAATCCGATCGATGGACGGTCACGCGCTCAACGCGCCGGCCAATCAACAGCGGCGCCAACGTTCGCCGCACGGTTTCAACTTCAGGCAACTCCGGCATCGCAGGCCGATCGTATGCCTCCCCTCCCGCCTTGCGGGAGGGGCGAGGGGAGGGTTACTGAACCACTCCCTTCTCAATGCCTCATTTGGCGACAAACGATCGAGGCGAGGAGGATTGGTAGTTGGGATAGCCCCCTCCTCAATCCTCCCCCGCGGGGCGGGGGAGGAGGCCAAATACCTTCGGATTCACATCCCTCTTTCTCCGAACCCATTCGCGCCCCACGGGTAAGATCACTGAGGCGCAGCTCAATGAGCTGTGGAGGGATCCATTCGCCAGCCTTTGCCCTCCTGCGAAAAGGAGTTCGCCCCGTGCCCGATCCGCTCGCATCCAAGCCGACACTCACCACGGCCGAGCCCGAGCAGGCCGTCGCCCAGGTCCGTGAGGCGTACGACGCCCTCCGCAAGGAGGTCGCCAATGTCATCGTCGGTCAGGACGACGTCGTCGAAGAATTGCTGATGAGCGTCTTCTGCCGCGGCCACGCGCTCATCGTCGGCGTCCCTGGCCTTGCGAAGACGTTGCTTGTCTCCACGCTCGCGCGCACGCTGAGCCTCGGCTTTTCGCGCATTCAGTTCACGCCCGATCTCATGCCGAGCGACATCACCGGCACGGAAGTGATCGAAGAGGACAAGACCACGGGCTCGCGCGAACTGCGATTCGTCAAAGGCCCGATCTTCGCGAACGTGATTCTCGCTGACGAGATCAACCGAACGCCGCCCAAAACGCAGGCCGCGCTGCTTGAAGCGATGCAGGAGCGCCAGGTCACCGCCGGCGGCGTGCGCCACACACTCCCCGATCCCTTCTTCGTCCTCGCCACACAAAACCCCATCGAACAGGAAGGCACCTATCCCCTTCCCGAAGCGCAGCTCGACCGCTTTATGTTCATGATCACGATCGATTACCCGCGCGAAGATGAAGAACTGGAAATCATCCGCCGCACGACCAGCGCACAGGAGTCACAACTCAACCCAGTGCTCGGCGGTCAGGATGTGCTTCGCGTGCAGGAGCTCGTGCGGCAGACGCCCGTCGCCGATCACGTCGCGCGATACGCGCTGCGACTGGTGCGCGCCACGCGCGTGCGCGAACACTCAACGGAAAATCCCAAGCCTGCGATCGTCGTCGAGTACCTCTCCTGGGGCGCCGGCCCGCGCGCCAGTCAGTTCCTGATCCTCGGCGCCAAGGCCCACGCCATCCTCAACGGCCGCTTCCACGTGACCCCTGAAGACATTCAGGCCATCGCAAAGCCCGTGCTCCGCCACCGCGTCATCACCAACTTCAACGCCGAAGCGGACAACATCACGCCGGATGACGTGATCGAGAAACTCCTCGACACCGTCCCGGTGGATGGCGAAAGCGGCGAAGAGAAGAAGCAGCTTGATGCGGTGATGCGGTGAGCAAGGTGCGCATTTTTCAGCCAAACGCACTGACTATTTGAAGCGTCGAGAATGAAGCAAGTATCCACTCGATATCGGCGCGGCGTAGATTCACTCTCAGAATGGATCAATTGCGCGGATACCGAATCAGCAGAGTTTTCAAGAGCCTTCTATCAAAGGGTTCTGGCTGAGTGGCCGCAGCATCTTGGTCGCGAAGATGTGATTTCTCGGTTTCAGTCAGGTGATCAAGTGAATAGTGAGGCGGCCGCGTTCGAGCTGTTCCTGTTCTCCATTATTCGATCCTGTGGATATTCGCCTTCAAATCTTTTGATGCACCACAATCGCAAAATTCATGGGAGCGAGAGTAAGCCTGAGTTTTATTTGTCTTCTGGGGATGGGCCGCCTGTATTTATCGAGGCAACTTTGACATTTCGCAACGACAAGGATCGCTCGTTTCGGCGCAAACTCAGCATACTATTGAACAATATTGGCTTGCAATTACAGAATCGTTCGTTTCAGCTTTCACTCAACGAAATCGATGAGGGTGATTCAACACCAAGTGCCCGTCGGCTTGCCGCCAGTATTGATGCAGAGCTTTCTAGCCTTGATTGGGAGTCTGAGCGAGCAAGGCTTCAGGAAGGCGATTTGAGAATAATCACTGTTCGAGACAAGAAAAGAAACTTCGCGATGAAGTTGACTGCAATCCCAATTCTGTCAGATGGAAGCGCATTAAGCGAACCAATTTTGCTTCCAGCGGAGGCTGACTGGGAGTCATCATCGACCGGGATCATCGACTGCAGTAGGCGAAAACGTCGGCAACACTGGAATTTAGATGCACGACCAGTGCTAGCTATTGGTTCGCGCCACCCATTTCGTAGCCTAGAAGCCGAAGAATCGATTGGAGCCATGAAAAAGATTTGGGCGAATGAACTGATCTTGCCAGAGTCGCGACTTGATGAGGCAACATCCAATTGGAGTGGGATAATTATCGTTCAGCAGTTCGATGCGATCGATGTACGGCGTTCGTTCGTGCGACTTTGGAAGTCTCCAACTGAATCAAGGCAAGATTTGATTAATGGTTGGCCCTTCGAAGTTGTGGAGTGGCTAGGTGGCCAGCCAAAATGCACACAAAGCGACTCAACGACCACTCAGTCAGTCATTTTGGAATATATGAACAATTAGCGCCATGGAAGCCGCGAAGTCACAATCCGCCTCCCCGTCCGACGCGACGATGTATCTGCATCCGCAGACGCTCGCTCGCCTTGGCACGCTGGAGCTCCGCGCCAAGCACATTGTTGAGGGCGTGATGAGCGGCATGCACCGCTCCCCCCACCATGGCTTCTCCGTCGAGTTCGCCCAGCACCGGCAGTACGTGCCCGGCGATGACATCCGCCACCTGGACTGGAAGGTCTACGGGCGCACGGACAAGCTCCAGCTCAAGCAGTACCTGCAGGGGACCAACCTCGACCTGATGCTGTTGGTTGACGCCTCCGGCTCGATGGACTTTGGCTCGCGTTTGTTCTCTGACGCCTCCGGCGCGGGGACGAATGAATCCGCTGATGGGCGCCCCTATTGGAGCAAGTTCGATCACGCGACCGCGCTCGCCGCCGCGATGAGCTACATCGCGATTCGCCAGAGTGACCGCGTCGGGCTTGTCGTCTACGCAGACTCCATCAAGGCGATGGTGCGGCCATCAAGCGCACAAGCCCAGTGGCGGCAGATTGTCGGCGCGCTTTCCACACACCCGGTCAACGCGCCGACGGACATCAGCCGCGCTGTGGACCAAACCCTCGGCAAGATCAACAACCGGCGCCTGCTCGTCTTTATCAGCGACTTCTTCGAAGACGCCGACAAGATCCGCGCGACACTCGCCCGCTGCAAGCACCGCCGACAGGATGTCATCCTGTTTCAGGTTGTGGACAAGCGCGAGCAGGAGTTTGATTTGAAGGACGCCGCGCCGTTTGAAGGCCTCGAAGGCGAGCCTCGCGTGCGCATCGACCCGCGCGCGTTGCGGACCGCGTACCTCGAAGCATTCAACGGGCACATCGAAAAGATCCACCGCATTGCGCGGTCGTTCGGTTTCGAACACCGCCTCGTTTCAACCCACGACTGGCTCGGCCCGCCGCTGGCCGCATTCCTGGCGCGGCGCAATGCGCGGCTGAAGCGGAGTAAAGCGGGATGAGGCGGGATTTACCACAGAGGCGCAGAGACCGCAGAGAGAAGATTGGGCGCGCCGATTCGGGCGCAGTTCGTCATCGACCGATCATTGCGCCGCAGGTCGCCGCCTCCGTCTCCCCGCCTCTCCACACAAGTGTTCTCCTCCGTGCTCTCAGCGCCTCTGCGGTGATAAATCCCCGTTCGGTTGGGGACGAATCACACAAAGCGCATTTCGAAGCGACAACGTCCGCGCGCCACACGGGCGAGACGCCCGTGCCACCGACTCCTCCCCTTCTCCCCCTGGTCACCGGTCCCTGGTCCCCGGTCCCTCGCCTCCAAAAGGAGGCGCACCCATGACCTTCCTCAACCTCGGCCTCTTCGCCGCCGGCGCCGCGGCTGTGTCCATCCCGATCATCATTCACTTCCTGTTCCGGCGTCGGCGCAAGCCCGTTGTCTGGGCGGCGATGCGATTCCTGATCGAGGCGTACAAGAAACATCAGCGCCGACTCAAACTCGAACAATGGCTCCTCCTCGCGACGCGTTGCCTGCTTCTATTATTGATTGCGCTCGCGCTGGGCAGGCCGGTGGCGGAGTCCGCCGCGCAGGCGCTGGGCCTTGGCGGCGGTCGCACCGTCTATTTCCTGATCGACAACAGCCTCGCGTCGAGTGCGCGCGATGTGTCCGGCGATGGCCAAAGCGCACTGGATCGCCACAAAGCCGCGGCGGCTGAACTCGTTGATGCGCTCGGCCCGGGCGACCGAGCCGCGCTCGTCGCGCTTGCTTCACCAGCGCAACCGATTGTGTTGCCCGCCTCGGCTGACCTCGGCGCCGTGATGGCGTTGATCAACGATCTTGAATCTGCTGATTCCGGCGCTGACTTTGCCGGCGCCTTCTCCGCGCTGGCGCGCGAGCTTCGCAATGACACCGAGCGCACCGGCCAGGCGGTGATCGTGACGCTTTCCGACTTCCGCGCCGGTTCAGCCGATCTCTCGCGACCTTTGGATGCGGTGCTGGCGGATGTGCCCCGCGTCAAACTCAGCGCATCACGACCGGCCGGCGCACCGCTGGGCAACGTGCAGACCGTGAGTGCAGATCCATTGCGGCGAATCGTGCTCACGCGCGACGCTTCGGGCGCTGCCAATGTGGATGTGCGCATCAAACTGCGCCGCACCGGCGACATCGTTGGTCAAGCGGGTGTGTCATCCGTTCGACTGAGCGTCGAGCGCTTCGGTGAGGTCGCGCCGAGCCTGACGTCATCGCAGGTCGCGTGGCGCGCCGGACAATCTGAAGCAGACCTCGTGCTCTCAGCGCAGGCGAATGATCTCGACGGCAGCGCGGATGCGGCGATCCTCGTGTCGATCGATCGCGATGCGATTGAGGGCGACAACCAGTATCGGCGCCCGGTGCAGGTGCGAAGCGCGGTGCGCGTGGGCGTGGCGGCACGTCGCCGGTTCGGCGCGATGCCGTCACCTGATGCCCTCGCGCCGGAAGACTGGCTGCGCCTCGCGCTGTCGCCAACCAGCGCCGATCCGATCGATGTCATCGATGTCGATCCCAGCGCGATTGATGCGCCGACGCTGGCGGGGTTGGACGCCATCGTTCTGCCGCGACCCGATGCGCTGGATGCCCCGGCGTGGCGTCGCATTGGCGACTTTGCGCGCTCCGGCGGGCTGGTCCTGGTGTCGCCCCCGACGACGGAAGCCGTGCATCTCTGGACGGACACGATGATGTCGTCGCTGGCTCTGCCATGGCGCATCGCGCGCGAAGTGGAGTCGCTGGACCCCGCCCTCACGCTTGGCGGCGAGCAACCGCGCTCCGCATTGCTTGAACTCATCCAAAGTGAATTGCCCGAACTGGCGCGATCCGTCACTGTCACACACGTGTTGCCAGTTATTGAAGGCGACAACGCGCCGGAGACGCGCGTGCTGTTGCAAATGTCTGACGGCGCGCCGTGGATGCTGGCGTCGCCCCCCGGCGAGTTGAACGGCGAAGACGAAGAGAACACATCATCATCGCGCGGCTTGGTCGTCTACCTCACCAGCGCGCCGGCCCTGACGTGGACGGATCTTCCTGCCCGGCCTCTCATCGTTCCGCTCCTGCAGGAGTTGATCAGGCAGGGCGTCGGCGAAGCGACCGGTGGCGGCGTCTTCACCGCCGGGGAACGACCAGGCACTCCGCCGCGCACGGCTGAACTCGTGCCTTTGATTGAGGATGGCCCGCAGGAGCGCATTGGCGTCACATCCGGCGCAGTCGCATCCACGCCGATTCGCGATGCGGGCATGTGGCGCGCGGTTGACCAGCAAGGCGCCTCGCGCGGGTTGGTGGCCGTCAACGCCGCGATGAATGCGGGGCGAACGGAAACGCAAACCGCCAGCGCCGTGCGCGACTGGCTGCTTGGCAGCGGCGTCGCGAGCGATCAGTTCGCATGGATCGCAGACACAACCGGCGATCGCGCCGCCGGCGCCATCACCCAAAGCGCGGACGCCGGATCGTGGCTGAGCTATCCGCTGCTGGTCGCCGCCGCGTTGGTGGCATTGCTTGAACTGACGCTCGCGCGGCTGTTCAGCCATGCCTCCATCAAGCCCGCCGGCGCGGGCGAAGGAGCGCCGGCATGAACGGATTCTTCGAATGGCTGCTCGGCCTTGAAACACTCGAACTTGGACGCGAAGGCGTACAGCTTGGCTTCGAACGGCCATTCCCCGGATGGATGTGGCCGGGAT
>MRWG01001358.1_pt1 | contig 16152 bp, 9 predicted proteins | sample 1013341 | NCBI WGS metagenome assembly MRWG01 (sample SAMN06117577, study PRJNA244670) | biofilm metagenome | biome: Water; feature: Cathode Biofilm; material: Biofilm; isolation source: microbial consortium enriched at the cathode of a solar microbial fuel cell | place: USA: District of Columbia ... | reverse complement strand
GGCGGAAGACGCCATTACCGCTTTCAAGGAAGCCAAAAAGCAGGGAGGCTTTGTTTTCTGGAACCACCCGGCCTGGCATGCGCAAAGCCCGCAGGGGACCCCTATCCTCAGCGATTTTCAGAAAGAACGCATCGCCAATGGGGAGTTGCATGGAATAGAGGTGATCAATTCTGTGGACTATGCCGAAGAATCCCTGGCCCTGGCCCTGGAGCACGGGCTCACCATTATGGGCACCAGTGACATCCATGGGTTGATCGACTGGGATTATACGGAGAAGGGGAACCACCGGCCCATTACGCTGGTCTTTGCGCGGGAAAAGAGCCTGGAGGCTTTGAAGGAAGCTTTATTTGACGGGCGTACCGTGGCCATTTACAACGATTTGTGGGTAGGGCGCGAAGCATTCCTGCTCCCCCTGCTCCAGGCAAGCATCCAGGTAAAGTCGGCCACCTATGTCCCCAAAACCCAGGTCCTGAAAGTAGTCCTGGAAAATATAACGAGCAGCGACCTTTTGTTCGAGAACCAGATGCCCTATACCTTCTACAGTAGTTCGCCGGTCTTCCGGATCCCGGCCATGGGCAGCTATACCCTGCAAATCAAGACCCTGGAAGCCTTGGGTTCCATCCGGCTGCGGTTAAAAGCGCTGGGGGCCTTTACCGCCCCCAGGGTACAGCCTGTGGTGGAATGGGAAGTGGAAGTGCCATAGCCACCATCATTAAGAGGAATCCCGCACCTGCGGGATGACGAAGTAATCTGCCCGATGGGGGTCCCGTTCATGGGATTGCTTCGTCGCTAGCGCTCCTCGCAATGACGGGTGGGTCGCTGGCGCTCCCCGCAATGACGGGGGCGCTTACCTCCCCTCCACATAGTCTTGCAAATACGCATAACGGGGGGTGAGTTTCCCGTGTTGCGTCATGCGTGCCCGTTGGAGGATCCCGTCCTGGTCACCATTGAAAAAGGCGGGGATAACGTGGTTGACGAAGGCGGTCCCAAAACCTTCGCTCGCGTCCCGGGGCAGGGCTGCGGGCAGGTTGTCTACTGCCATGACCACTATGGCCCCGTCCTTCTGGTAGTCGGTTTCGGTGGCGGTTTTGGGTGCATACCCGTAGAGGGGGTCTGCGATGGTGGAGGCGCGCAGGGTGGTGGCCACCGGCCCGTCGATATCGCAGCTGATGTCGGCCACCACGCTGATCCGGAAATCGGGCTGCCGGGCGTCTTCCCGGGTAAAGAGGTAGGGTGCCCCCTGCCCGTAGAAATGGCCCGCGATGTAGAGGTCGGTCACCCGCGCGAAACGCATGAAGTCCGAAACGTATTCGCCGGGGTGGTCAAAAAAGTCCTGCAGGCCCAGGACCCTGCCATCGGAACGTTTGTTGTAATCGAGCACATCGATCTGGCAATACACGGCCTCGGTAAAATCGGCGTCCAGGTATTCGGCCACGGTGACTTCCTTCATGCCCATGCCCTGGAGCATCTCCCTGGCGCCGTTGCCCACGCGCCCTTTGCCGGTCAGCAACACCTTGGCCCGGGGCATTGGCGTTTCTTTCAACACCTGGATCAGGGCCTCCCGGTTTTTAAGGGTTTCGGGGCCGGGCAGGGTAAAGCAGCCGTGTTTGGCCCCATAGGCCCGTATCCCATTGTAGGCACCCACGATTCCCGCGTAGCGGCCAAAGGCGACCAGGCGGATGTTGTTCTGGTCGGTGATCACCTCATGGTCATAGAGTTCGATGTCCTTCTGGAGTACCGCCTGCAGCAGTTTGCGGTTATAGGGTTGTTTCTTGATGGTATGGGAGAAGAAGAAGTATTTCTTATGTGGGATGAGCGCCTCTACCGGCACTTCCTTGACACCAAGCAGTACTTCGCATTCCCCCATTTCATCGGCTACGGGGATCCCAGCCTGGCGGTATTCCGCGTCGGTAAACACCCGTATGGGAGAGGGTTCTACGGTAATGCCAGCCCCGGGATAAGCTGATAAGACGTTTTGGCAGGCCTTTGGGGAGAGCACTACCCGCCGGTCTGGCGGGTTTTTGCGTTCCCTGATGATTCCGAATCGCATAGGTTGGGTTTTGGTACAAATTTTGCACTAATGTAACAGGATTTGTGATGTTCCACAAAGAATTGAGTAACTTTGCTTTCCTCTTTCGCCAACGGTATACCGGACGGCAGGGAGCAGGCAGGCCCGGGTACGACGGGCAACGTTCTGAAACATATGGGGCCGACTGGTTTTGACAGCAAGACCAATGGCGATGTAAGCATGCCGAGCGCTGGGATACAGCTCGTAAATCTCATTTTCCAGACTTTTAAATGGCGAATCTAATTACGCTCTTGCCGCTTAATCTGAATTATAGTAGGATATAGCCTCGTCCCTGCAAGGCAGGGAAGCGAGATGTCCCTTGACAGCCCTTGTTGACGGCGGTCAATTAAGGGGCACCAGAAAAGTCAACATAGGGGTGTTGTAGCTTCGGCAGCACCTTAAAGCTCAAGAAGCTAAGTGTGCATTAGGCGGTTTTTGGTCAGGTGTACATCGAAAATTAAACAAAGACTAAGCATGTAGAAAGCATGGTTATTGCTTGTTTGGACGAGGGTTCGAATCCCTCCGGCTCCACTAAATAGGTGTCAAATTGATACAATAAACCTGTAAATACTTGATTTACAGGTTTTTTTATTTTTAATCATTTCAATTTTAGCCATTTAAATACAAGAAAAAAGTGACTAATTCGGTGAGTAAATAATTTTAAAAAAAGACTCACCGATTTCCTTGTAATTTGCTGTATTTCTGTTAATTATAAATTTGATATTTTTCTTTTTTGTACCTTTATTTTTGTTAAAATTAGGTGCGAAAAATGAGCCTTTCTTTCACTCAGCTATTTTATCTCAAAGGCAAGCATTCCGAAAAGTTTGTGAAAGTCCCTATTTATCTGCGTTTGACGGTAAACGGAGAGCGAAGCGAATTGAGTATTTCCAAGAAAATCGACCCGGAAAAATGGAATGCCAGAACCGGTAGGATGCGAGGAGCCAACCTAGAATCGATTGAATTCAATCAGTATCTGGATACCGTAAGAAACAAGATCAACAAGATTCACCAAAGATTTGTTGACGAAGAAAGGCTCTTTACAGCCCGTGATATTAAAGAGGCCTATTTATTTAAGGGTGCAAGGGTAAAAATGTTGGTTCAACTTTTTGAGGAACACAACAGCCAGATGGAAAAGCTGATCGACGTAGAATTTGCCCTGGGCACTTTTAAACGGTATACCACCACTAAAAAACACATCGAAGAGTTTCTGCTATCTGAATACCGAAAGACTGACATCCCTGTCAGGGATGTGGATCTTAAATTCATACGGGGATTCGAATATTTCCTGAAAGTGAACAAGGAATGCAACCACAACTCCGCACTCAAATATGTCAACAATTTCAAAAAGATCATCCGCATGGCGGTGGCCAATGACTGGATTGCCAAGGATCCTTTTTATAACTACAAAGTGCAGTTTAAGACCGTAGAACGTGAATACCTTACCAAGCAAGAGCTGCAAGCGCTTACCGAAAAGGAACTCACAGGCAAACGTCTGAATGTGGTCCGAGACATGTTTGTCTTTTGCTGTTATACAGGCTTATCTTATATCGACGTTCAAAAGCTGACACCCAACAATATTGTCCGGCATATAGACGGCAGTCTTTGGATACAGGCCCAGCGGACAAAGACCCATAGCCGATTGGGTATACCCATACTACCTACCGCCCTGGAAATTATGGATAAGTATGAAAACCATCCCAGGGTCCTTAGAGAAGAATGCGTTCTACCCGTATTAAGCAATCAGAAGTCCAATGCCTATTTAAAGGAAATAGCGGTGCTCTGTGGCATTAAAAAGAACCTCACCACCCATTTGGCCAGGCACACCTTCGCCACCACTGTAACGCTCTCTAACGGAGTCCCCATTGAAACCGTAGGAAAACTTCTGGGGCACAAAAATCTACGGACTACCCAGCACTATGCAAAAATTATCAATAAGAAGGTGGCGGATGACATGCAGGTATTGAAAGAGAAATTGAAGATTGTATCTGATAAACAAGGAACAGTCTAATTTCGGACTTCTAAAAACTTCCATAACCACAACCTCATTTAGCCCAATTTTTTAATGGATCAATTTTCGCTAAAGCAAAAATTGAAGGGGAATAGCAAGAGGGCAACGCGCTGTCGCTCGTTGCATATTTGTTATTGATTGTAAATCAATGAGTTACAAGGGTACTAAAAAAACGACTACTCATAACAATTTATGAGTGGCTCATACAATTGTATGAATGGCTCATACATTTGTATGAAAAAACGCTGGAACCGCCCGTAAACAGGGCGTTTTCTTATTACTAAAATTTTAGTAATGATTACTAATAAATTAGTAATGAGTAGGAATTGACGCTTAAACTATCCAATGATAAATTTTGCCTCGCTCAGTAAATTAGTTCGATAAGTTTTTGGGGCTTGAGTTTTTTACTAAAACTGGCCTTTTGTTTTTTATAGGAGCTATTGATATGCCCTGTACAAATTAATTCACTTTTCTCATTATGGTGGAATGGTGGTAATTGCTTCTGCCGGAATTATCCTTAAAAATAGTAGTGGTTTCAACATATAACTGAGTTCGATCCGGCATCGCACCCATATGAACCCACAATTTCATGATTTTTATCGCATAGTTCATATTCCATATTGCCAAGCCGTGATCAAAGGGTATGATATTCGAGTTTTTGTCAACATTATCGCTAACTAAGTGTAGTTCGGTAATTCCAATGTCGCAATCTTCAGGGTGGCAATTACCAAAAGCATGGACGGTCATATCTCCCGTGTTACTGATAATAATTTTTGTCAAATTTGCGGTTTTAGAATCAATAGTGACCCATTCTCCCTCATATTGCCGGAGCAGTTCATCCTGCAAATCAGATGGCCTTTGGCTCCAGCATGGGGTGTTTGCAATAAAAGCTGTTATGAATAGTAAAATTTCTTTTTTCATAAGATAGTGTCTTGATTGAACAAAGAAAATAACGTGTACGGCTATGCGCTGTGGCGGCCAATTAGGACCTAAGCGCTAACCTGGTTCAGGATTCAATTTAGATAATAATTTCGATAGGTATGCAAAAGCAGCTATAGCGTATGAGCCATTGTTGCCCACAGTTAATCTACTTTTAGTGATTTCTTAAGTTCTTGAAAATTATTCCATCTTATAGATTGGCAATCCCGGATTAGAAACGTAGAGTCTGAATTTGAAACGAAATTCTTAAATCCAAACCCAGAACAAACTTTCCCAATTTCTAGGTCTCGCATTTTGTGATCTGTTAATTCCAGAATTGCGTTGAAAACCAATTCAATTTGATTTTCATCGACCCGGATATTTTTTGAATTTAGAATTGTAAGTTTATCATTATAAACATTTATTGAATCGGAATGAGGTGGAGGTGGTGGCTCCTTTGAGGCTAGTACTTTTTTAATATCCACTGTTATAATATTATTGGCAAGTTCACTTTTTATATTAATAAAAACCTTAGTTCCTCCCCATTCGCCTATCGAGTCATCTTCTTGCATAAGGAAATAGGACTGACCAGACAAAATGGCCTTTTTAAACTCATCAATATTTGCTTGAATATCAAACTTAGTATTTTGGCTAGGCTCATTACACGACCCAATTCCCATTATAATCAGAAAACAAATAAAGGATCTTACTAAGGTCATATTAATTGTGGGCAACAATTGCATAAAGTGCATATGCACTTTATTTCATTTATAGCATAATATAATCATTCCACGATATGGATGAAGGAATTTTCGTTCATCGTTCTAAAAAACACTTTTAATCCCATTATTGAGAATTGTGTATGGCCTATAAGCTTATTATTTAGTTTGCCTGTTAATTGTTTGCAAATTAAAGAGCTTCAAAAGCTAAACGCTCTGAGTCTCTTTAATTATTGACCATTTTGAGGATCTATCACCCCAAACGGTCTGCTATAGAAGCTAATCCAATATTATTATTCCTGAGTAATTTTCCTAATACAATTATTGACTTGATCGGCAACGAAAATTGTCCCATTTGCATCAACTACTATGCCCACTATATAAGAGAATTGGGCAGTAGCACCAGAGCCATCCTTATAACCCAGGGTACTTCCTGCAAGTGTACTTACGACTCCTTCAGGAGTAATTTTTCTAATTTTATAGTTTCTGCCATCTGCTACATAAAGTACCCCATATTGGTCCATGGCAATACATGAAGGCTCTCTAAATTGGGCTTTATCAAGAGTTCCATCTAGATATCCTTGTATGTCACCTGCATATGTTGTTACCTCTCCGCTTTCTGATACTCTACGTATTTTATGATTTCCATGATCTACTACATAGAGTATATCATTTTCATCTATTAGTAAACCAATTGGTGCCTCAAACATTGCTGCGGTTCCCACTCCATCTGCAAACCCCCCAGTACTCCCTGCAATAGTACTTACTATTCCTTCTGGTGTAATTTTTCTTATTTTATCACCACCAAAGTCTGATACAATCAAATTTTGATCTGAATCAATGACTATTTGATGCGGCAAATAAAATTGAGCCTCGTCGCCTTGTCCATCATTATACCCTTGCGTACTCCCTGCAAAAGTACTTACCATGCCATCTGGCGTTATTTTACGTATTTTATGATTATCTGCATCGGCAACAAATACGTATCCATTTTCATCCAATACCATATCAGTTGGAATACTAAATCGAGCATTATCGATTGTACCATCCAAATAACCTGGTGTGGTGCCGGCAAATGTCGTCACATATCCATCAGGAGATATTTTTCTTATAAGCGAATTTCCAGCATCGGCTACATACAGAATTCCATCAGAATCGAACGCCAAACCAGATGGATTTTTAAATTGGGCATTTATGCCCAATCCATCGGCTGAACCTGGCGTCGGGCTACCAGCAAAAGTGGTTACTTGTATTTCAGATATGGTATAACTAAAACTAGGGCCAATCAACTCCGTACCGTCAATTACCACTTTAACGAGCCCAGAATACGCCTTTGCAGGAACCGCTGCAATTATTGATGTGTTACTTAACTGAGAAACTGTTGCTTCTGTATCGTTAAAATAAACTTTGACTTTGCCAGCATCTTCACCAAAGTTTTCGCCATTAATTGTAACCAAGGTACCCATTGGACCGTTATCGGGATCAATACTATCTAAAGTTGGATCCGTTGAATCCGGTGGCAAAACCTCAATTGTAACATTATATATTGTTTTTGTACCGTCTTCAGCAGTGACAGTATACTTGACGGGATTCGTAAAATCTTGAGGCCCTGTGGGGTTAATGCTAGCTTTGGCAGAAATGGCAATTTCTGCTGTCAAAGAATTAATTGCAGTGCCATTAGGAACAGTAAGGGCAATTGTTTTATTAGATTGATTGACAGTTCCTATAATATCCACTTGCAAATTGCTGTTCTCACTAGCCGACAAGACAAAACTTATTATTTGTTTTTCATTGCTTTTGATGACCTCAGGAATGTTTTCATCACTACTACATGAAATAACTGCAACAAAGAAGAAAACGAAAAAAGCAATGTTATAAATAGGTTTCATAAGGGGGTAAGATTTTTCTGATTAGTTTTCATAGATCAATAAACGGTTAAAATTTTTAATTAAGTGCCCTAAATTTAAAATCCTGCACCTTTTTGACAAAAAATGCTCACTGCACAGAACAATTTTAAAAACAGGTATATCAGATATTCTCTGGCGCTCTCACTAACGTGACCTGTAAAATTCGTCTAAATTGATCAAATTATTATCAATTCAATTCTTATCAAATTTAGTACTATTTAATTAATAAATATTGGCTGTTTCCGATGGTGTTTAGCTAAAAATTGATTTCGGACCAAGCGAAAATGATACGCCGATTTTAAAAAAACAAGCAACAATTTTGTCCATTGGATGGACATTTAATTCTAGAATTACTAAGAACACAAAAAGAGTAATTGAACGAATAAGTTGGTTAATTTTGTTAATGGTTTGTTAAGTTTTACAAAAAAATCCTACATTGACCGCAATTAAAATGAACTGAACCTACGCAGCATGACAGAGAATTACTTCTTTCCAATTGGCTTTATTCTTTTATGTTTTTGTTGTCAAACAACAATTGCCCAAGTTCTCGATGCCGAGCTACTCGAAGTAAATTTTAAGCCCAATGGAAATCCAGAGGCATTAACTCGTTCAAGTAATGGATTTTACTTTACTTCAGAGGATGATCAACTTTGGTTATCGGATGGCACAGTTGAAGGTACATCTCGGATAAAAGATTTTGATACCGGCAATTATAACGGAGTAATGGCATTAACGGCGTTGGACGACAAAGTCTTTTTTTCTGCAAAAGAAAATAATATATCTGATTATCAATTATGGAGAAGTGATGGAAGTGAAGCAGGAACATTTGCCTTAACAAATAGAAATGTACCAAATTCACAAGACGATACTATCACCCAAATCGTTGCCTTTAATGGACTTATCTTTTTTGGGGCGTATGATGAAACCATGGGAAACGAGTTATGGGTAACTGATGGAACGCCAGAAGGTACCGCTGTATTTAAAGATTTGGTCAGCGGTGCATCCGGTGGCTTTCCCAGAGACTTTTTTGTCTTTAACAACCAACTCTTTTTTGAAGCAGATACCGAGGAATTTGGCCAGGAACTCTGGGTGTCTGACGGAACTCCAGAGGGTACAGCCCTTTTCAAGGATATCAATCCGGGTGCCGGAAATGGGATGTGGTACAGTGAGGATTATATAATCTACGGTGATAATTTCTACTTTTTCGCAGATAACGGTATTCAGGGCCTTGAACTTTGGAAGAGTGATGGGACACCCAATGGTACTGTTCTGGTAAAGGATATTAAACCTGGCATTGAGGGAAGTGCCATTACCCTTGAAGGTGGAGTTCTCAATGGACAGTTGATTTTTGCAGCAGAAGACGGTACTCACGGAAAGGAGTTATGGACCAGCGATGGAACAGAAGTTGGTACAAACCTGGTAAAAGATATAAATCCGGGGCTCCCACATGGATTAACATATAACAGTCCTGTAGTTGTATCTAACACTGCTGTTTTTTTTGTGGGATACTTCGGCCCCATTCCGCAATTAGGAGTTTATGCCAGTGATGGAACTTCAGAAGGTACGGTATATCTAGGACCTGGTTCACCCAGCACATTCGGATTTACAGATTCTGGAGAATCGGTTTTATATTATGGATCAGATTTGGAGAATACAAGTGGATTAATACGGAGTGACGGCACTCCCTTAGGAACAGAACTAATTTCACCCGGGTTAAAGTCTGGAGAGAATTCTGTCCTCGAATCAAGTTTTGTATTGATTAACGGATCAACCTTCTTTTCGGGTAATACTGAAAAAAATGGCACGGAACTATGGGTATCCGACGGTACAGCACTTGGTACTCGCTTGTTTAAAGATATAAATAAGACTTCAGGAACAAGTGCCAGAAGATTTAGAGAGGTAGGAGACCAAACCTTCTTTGCATGCAATGGAGGTATCCTAGGCGTTAGTGACGGCACCCTCGAAGGTACAAAGACATTCCAGGTGATTGTAGAAGGTAGAGGTACTGGGGACGAAGCCAACCTAGTAGAATTTGGGGATAAATTAATATTTGTTGGCTATGATAGCGAACATGGTTATGAGCTTTGGACAAGTGACGGTACGAATGCCGGAACTTACATGATCAAAGATATCATTCCCGGTACTGCAAGCAGTTTGGAGAGGGAAGCCACCAAACACAGCCTCAGCAAAATAGGCGATAAAATATATTTTTCAGCAAATATTAATTCCACTACCGAAGCGATTTGGGTTACAGACGGTACTCCCGAAGGCACCACTAAAGTGGCCGACATTCGTTTATCAAGTGGTGGTCAGATTCCAAACGGAGAGGAATGGCATATGCCGGGATTTACACTCCTGAATGGACAGGTCTATTTTTTGGGCATAGGCAGCGACGGCCAAGGCCTTTATAAAACACTTGGGACACCAGAGAGCACAGAATTTGTTTATTCCATAAATAGTTCTCTAAGGCAGATATATACTACCAAAAACGGATTGGTAATTGTTGCAAGTACCACTGATTTATATTTCTCTGATGGTACTACTACAGGAACAGGTCCTCTATTGACTCTTAATTACGGCTTGAGTAATGGTGGGGGATTTGCGACCATATTGAATGATGAGCTTTACTTCGTTGAAAATAACCCGGATAATCTTATGCATTCCATTTATAAAACCGATGGTACACCGGAAGGTACTGTTATAATTTATGATGGTGGAACACATTCTCCTCCAAATACCTATATCAACGATATTCTGACCTGTGGCAATTATATTTATTTTGGTGTAAGACTCTCCCCAAATTTTGATTCCCCTAATCTGGAAATCTGGAGGTCTGATGGAACTACGGCAGGAACTATTTTGCTGGCTACAGCAGAAAATGGCCTTGATGCGTTATCCGATATCACTTGTCTCAATGAAATCCTGTACTTCCTTGATGATGGAAACAGGGAAAATATCTGGGCCACCAATGGTAGCCCCGATGACCTATTGAAGTTGTCTTTTAATGTTACCAATGGCCAACAGCTGTCTGAAAATGGTTCCGTACAAGAAATCGGAACAGGGTCAAATCACCTATATTTGGCAGCGACAACAGCAGAAAGTGGTGCAGAAATATATATTACCAAACCTTCTTCTCTTCAAGCTGATTCTGAGTATGCCGATTCGGACTCCGATGGGATTGTAGACTTTTTCGATAAGTGTGCAGACACCCCAGCTGGCGAGGCAGTTAATGAACTTGGTTGCTCTGAAAGCCAATTGGATGATGATGAAGACGGAGTTCCCAACAGCCTGGATCTTTGCCCCAATACCGAAATGAACGAGGTTGTAGACGAAAACGGTTGTTCAAACGCACAAATAGGAGACGACGACAACGACGGAGTGGTAAATGCTTACGATGTTTGCCCAAATACCGCCGCTGGTGCTATTGTAGATGAGGCTGGCTGTGCCGAAAGTCAGTTAGACGAAGATGGTGATGGCGTGATGAATGATGTTGATATCTGTCCTGGCACAGAAGAAAATCTCCAGGTAGACACTTTTGGATGCCCGCTGATATTCACATTACCCAGTAATAATTTCTTGGTTAAAACCATCGGTGAAACCTGCATTGATAAAAGCAATGGCCAAATTATTATCGAGGCAGACGAATCATTGAATTATATTGCCAGTGTTGCAGGCACTGACTATCTATTCAACTCTTCTCTAACAATTGATAATCTTACTCCCGAAACCTATACTTTGTGCATTGGAGTGCAGGAAAATCCCGAATTCAGCCAGTGTTTCAACATAACTATTGACGCTGCAGAAAGCCTTACCGGTAAATCTGCAACTTTAATACAAGGCACAAAAGCAAAAGAGTCCTTTGAAATCTTATCTGGAACAGCGCCATACAGAGTTCAAATCAATGGACAGGAGGTTTTGAATACTTCAGAAAAATCCTTTACCCTCGAAATTAATAATGGTGATCATGTACAAATCACCTCTCAGTATCCTTGTGAGGGTCTTTATGAAAAGACAATATCCACAGAAGGAGTTGCCCTTACCTACCCCAATCCAACAAAAGGTGAAGTTCGAGTATTCTTTCCCGGATTGACGGCGAAGAAAATACAGGTTGAATTATACAATTCACAACTTCAACTTTTGAATACGGCATTTTATGAAACGAATCTGGAAGGAATAGAGATTTCGCTGCTAAAATACCCCGCTGGAATATATTTTATGAAAATTGGCCAGGAGCAATCGACATACTTTAAAATTATTAAGCTATGAAAATGAGGGTCACAATTCTATTACTAGTAGTCATATGTGCATGCAGCAAATCTGGGGATGGAGATCCTATTGATGATCCGAAGCCTAATCCAACAAACTCGGCGCCGACGGTGCCTTTGAAAGTATCGCCAAGCAATGGATTATTGTGCACGGAAAGTCCTCTTTCTTTTGAATGGCAGGCTTCTACAGACAGTGATGGAGACGCGATTACCTATGAAATTGAAATTGCGAGGGATGCACAATTTACTGAAAGTGTGATTAATCAAACCGTAAATTCCACATCAATATCCATTGACTTAGAAAGAGGTGTGGAATTTAACTGGAGGGTTCGGGCAAAAGACACTAAAAATGCCCAGAGCTCCTATTCGCCAGTGTGGACTTTTTTAACCGAAGCAGAAGGCATTTCCAATTATTCACCATTTACTCCCGACTTGGTATTTCCAGAACTAAACACAAAAGTGATAGGTAATAGTGTAACGCTGGAATGGCAGTCAAGCGACGTGGATGAAGATGAATTATTATATGATTTATATTTCGGGGAATCGAACCCCCCAAGTCTGATGACCGAAGGTATTTCAACTTCCACTCAGGAAATCGATATAAACCCAGGAGCCACATATTATTGGCAAATTATTGTTAAAGATCAAAAAGGAGGCGAGGCAATAGGCCAGATATGGGTTTTTAAATCATAATTCTATATTGGTTTAAATGCGAAATAAAATTTTGAAGTTTTTAAACCTGCTCAAAATCAAAATAATCTAACAACGACACCCATTCGGTGCGCACAATAAAACCTCCCTCTTCAAACCCCTTATTTATAGGGGTTTTTCGAGGAAGGTTCTGTTCCCTCCGGCTCCACGATCAAGCGCAGCCGGGCTGCGGATAAAAACGGGAAAATCTGCCAAGTTTACTTGAGCAGATTTTTCTGTTTGTAGACGCCCGGACCAGAGGTACGGCCGGCTGCATTTGCAGGACGGGATCGCAAGGGATCACCGAAGGTAATCCCCCAGGCTCCCCCTGTCAGGCATCAATTCCACAGAACAACCCTCATTCCCGGGAGACCCGGTAAATGATATTCGATCCACCCCCTGACACATAGATGTCGCCCGATTGGCCCATGGCCACCCCATCAAAGATCCATGTGGGAGGCATGCCTTCCAGACCTGGCGCACTAAGTTCCAGATCCTCCACCATCGTCGTCACCTCCCCTGTGGACAAGTCGATACGGGACAGGCGGGCCGCACCCGATTCAACCACCACCAATCCCCCGGCGTGATCAAATGCCAGCCCCTCCGGATTTTTAAGGCCGGAGGCCAGGACCACCGGTGTATTTGGGGTATCGCCTTCGAAACCTATTTGCATTATCGTGCCCGAACCCCAGTCGGCCACCCATACCGTTTCGCCATCCGTGGCCAGGCCCCCGGGTGCAAAAATGGTTGTGTTGTCTATGGGCAGGATCATGGAATGGTCGCTTGCCCGGACCACGCCACCCAGTCCTACATCAGACACTAGAATGTCGTCCCCGAACCGTATGGCAGCCACAGGAGCAGCCATGTCATAATGTTCGAGGACTTTTTGGGCCCGGGGGTCCCAGACCTGTACGGCACCACTAAACCATGAAGAAACCAACAGGTGGTTCCCATCTGTGGAAACATTCATCGGCAATGTCAGTGATGAGGACTTTTCCTTCGGGACTAAAAAGCCTTTATCAACATGTTCCTGTTTTCCGCTACGGCCATTGAATTGCCGCAATCTGAACAGATCGGCCACATACAGCTTATCCCCGCCTTCCGGTCCCGCCAATACTGCCAGGCCGGAAGGGGCTATCATCCCGCCGGGGCTGATGGTGCGGGATTGCCCGCCGGACAATACCCGGACCACCCAACCTTCGTCCGCATTGGTAATATAAAGGGTGCCTTTGGCGTCAAAGACCATGTTATCCAGCCCTGGTTCAAGGGTGGTGAACAGTGTTTTTTCGCCGGTGGGCGTGTCTATCTTAAAAACCTCCCCGGTTTGATCCAGCACATAAAGATTCCCATCCGGGCCGAACTTCGCTGACGCCGGGTTCTGAAATCCGGAGCCGATTGTTTGAATGGTCCCGTCTGTGAAGGGGTCTGTGGAAACAGGATCCCCGGGATTGCCGACATCCACACGTATGACCAGCCCTGCGGCAAACAGGGGGCCGTAAAGGTGTCCGTCAGGTCCGAAGCCAAATGCATTCAAAAAACCAAGCGGGTACGGTTTTTCCGGAGTAGATACAATGATCGGCCGTGGGGGTTCCACAAGGGCGGGATCTAGTTCATAGAGCCCGTCACCCTGGAAATCCAGCGCTACAAAGAGACGCCCGTCGGGTGAGAACGCTATCGGGTTCACCCCGGCAGCAACCCATTGTTTGGTCACCAACCCGTCTGGGGTCATTCTTCCGACTTCCCCGACCAGGAGGTCGGTCCAGTAGAGCGATCCATCAGGGCCAAACACAAGGTCATCGGGGCTCTTGATGCCCAGCGCTTTTCCCAACCGTTTGACGATGGTCCCGTTTTCCCTGTCCATCACAACGATTTCCTGGCCAAGGACACTGGCGACGTACAGGTAGCCATCCGGTCCCAAGGTGATACCATTGGTCCCTTTCAGGGCAGCTCCCCTGGCCATCTCGGTCAGTACATAATTCAATGAATCGCTTCCTTCGGGCTTCGGGTTTCCCCAGGTTTGCGATGCCGCATCGGGGCTGTAGGCGAAAGCCATCAGCAGAAGCACTAATACGGGAAGTTTTAACAGGGCACTCAGGCTGCTTTGGATGTTTTTATTCATCATTGTTGGAACCAGGGTTAGGTGAACAGGGCATTGCGGTAGTTTTGAAAAGTATCTATCGCAAATGGTACTATGGCGATGCCGGGGGAATTGCCCGGAAGATAGGGTTTTTAGGTCCTCCTAACAGGATCTTTGGACGAAAATACGCTTCTATTGTCCGAAGGTATGGTCATTTTTTGCGAAGGGTTTATGCATCAACAAAAAACTCCCTGTAGCTGTGGCAGGAAAAAGCCCTCCAACCAGGGCCCTTATGAAAACTTCCGGCTCTACTTAAATGGGAATTTACGCATGCTTTTATCTTTTTGCCCCTGGGGTTCAAAACCTTGCGCCAAAAAACCACCCCCGGGTATTTTCAACCCCCGGAATATTTCAGGATGACCTATTTTTTGAGTACCTTAAGTACGTGAAGCCGGGCCAAAAGCCGTGATGCTGCCAGCCGTTCTTCGCAGCCCAAGGGCACCTTGAATAAATAACCCCTGACAACATTATGAAAGCACTCTTTTTCACGCGTGAATACCCCCCCTATGTGTACGGCGGCGCCGGGGTCCATGTTGAATACCTGGCCGCAGAGCTGGCCAGGCTCATGGACATCGAGGTGCGTTGCTTTGGCGACCAGGACCTGCAGGAAGGCCCACTCACCGTAAAAGGGTACCCTTATGAGAACCCGGTATTTGACGCTTCAAACAATAAGCTGAAAGGCCTGCTCCAGACCCTGAGCACCTGTGTGCATATGAATGCCGCGGACATCGATGCCGATATCGTGCATTGCCATACCTGGTACGCCCACTTTGCGGGGATCGTCACCAAACTGTGCTACGGCATCCCCCTGGTGGTGACCACCCATTCCCTGGAACCACTCAGGCCGTGGAAAAGGGAACAGTTGGGCAAGGGGTACGACGCCTCCTCCTGGGTGGAAAAAACCGCCATCGAAATGGCCGATGCCGTCATTGCCGTATCGGAAGAAACCCGGGAAGATGTGCTCAAGTATTTTAACGTGCCCGAAGACAGGATCAAGGTGATCTACAACGGCATCAACCTGCAGGAATACAACCCTACTACCGAAACGAGCGCCCTGGCCAAATACGGGGTAGACCCCTCCACGCCCTATGTGCTATTTGTGGGCAGGATCACCCGCCAAAAGGGCATCATCCACCTGGTGAACGCCATACAATACATAGACCCCGGAACGCAGGTTGTCCTCTGCGCCGGGGCCCCCGATACCCCGGAGATCGCCCGGGAAATGAAAGAAAGCGTGGAGGCCGTGCAAAAAACACGCAAAAACATCATCTGGATCGCTGAGATGCTCGACAAAAAAAGTGTGATCCAGCTCTACTCGCATGCCGCGGTATTTTGCTGCCCTTCCATCTATGAACCCTTCGGGATCATCAATATCGAGGCCATGGCCTGCAATACCGCCGTGGTAGCGAGCGCGGTAGGGGGGATCAAAGAAGTGGTGGT
>MRWG01001357.1_pt1 | contig 16159 bp, 15 predicted proteins | sample 1013341 | NCBI WGS metagenome assembly MRWG01 (sample SAMN06117577, study PRJNA244670) | biofilm metagenome | biome: Water; feature: Cathode Biofilm; material: Biofilm; isolation source: microbial consortium enriched at the cathode of a solar microbial fuel cell | place: USA: District of Columbia ... | reverse complement strand
GTTGCCGGCGCCGCCGCTGAGGGTGTCGGCGTCCTGGCCGCCGAGCAGCGTGTCGTCGCCGCTGCCGCCATCGATCACGTCCGCCCCGAAATTGCCGTACAGGACGTCGTTGCCGGCATTGCCGTACAGCCACTCCGTCCCGGTCCGGTAGGCCGCCGGATCGCCGCTGAGCTCGCCACCGTTCTGGCCGCCGTACAGGGTGTCGGCGCCGGCGCCGCCGGTGAGGATGTCCAGACCCTGGTTGCCGTAGACGACGTCCGAGCCGTCGCCGCCGGTCACCGTGTCGTCGCCTGAATAGCCGCGGATCACGTCGTCGCCCGAGCTGCCCACCAGCGCATCGGCGGCGTCCGAGCCGGTGACCGCACTGCTCGCGGTGGTGGTCGTCGTGGTCGTCGTCAGGCTGTTCACGCCGTCGTTGTTGACGTCGCGGGCGATCAGCATCTCCCAGTAGCCGGAGTAACTGCCGTACTCGTAGCCGACCATGACGTAGTAGGTGGAGCTGTAGTCCGGCTCGAAGGCGACGATCGAGTCGTATGGGTAGGAATCCGAGATTCCGATGTCGTCGCCGTCGACGAACAGCAGCAGGTATCCCTGGGAATCGAAGATCGAGATCGAGGTCTGGTAGGAGCCGGAGGACACGATGGTGTAGGCACTGCCGGATTCCATCGTCACCGGCACGAAGTCGAGCGTATCGCTGCTGGAGAGGTATCCGACGGTGTAGGCGTCGTACTCGTAATACGTACTGGTCGAGGCACCGAAGCCGACGGCCGCCGTCCCGTCGCTGCCGATCAGCGTGGTCGCCAGCCCGGCATAGTACGAGGACCAGTACGGATTACGCGCCATTACGCAAAAACCTTTCTGAGAATCCGATCACCAAATCACAACGAACGCATGCCATCCGAGGATATTCGGTGGCCCGACGGCCTGCAATCTCATAGTTGAACGTCAGGCCCGACAAGTACTCGATCGGTGGTCGTCGCGCCCGAAATACCCCCGTGACGGGCGAATCGGCCCGGCAACGGGTCCCGCCAGACCATCAGCGCGCCGCAGGGGCCCGTCCGTTCCGGACCGGAGGCTGGTCGAGACCGGGTTCCGATCTAGACTGCGGTTCCGCCCATCGTCGCCGAGAGACACTCCATGACCGAACTCGTCACCGCAGACGCCGTCCACCGGGCCGCCGAGGCGATCGCCGGCCGCGTGCAGCGCACCCCGACGGTCACCAGCGCCGGGCTGACCGCGATGTTGGGCCGCCCTGTCGCGCTCAAGCTGGAGACCCTGCAGGATTCCGGCTGCTTCAAGCCGCGCGGGATCGTCAACAAGGTGCTGTCGCTCTCGGAGGCCGAGCGGGCCCGCGGCCTGCTGACGGTCAGCGGCGGCAATCACGGCATCGCCATGGCGATGATCGCCCGCCGCATGGGGCTGAAGGCGGTGATCGTGATGCCGGCGGCGGCACCGGAGCGCTCCAAGGCCCGGGTCCGGGACGACGGCGCCGAGCTGATCGAGGCGCCGGACGTCACCGCCGCCTTCGCGATCGCCGACGAGCAGCGCTCGCGCGGGCTGACCTACGTCCACGCCTACGACGACCCGGTGATCGTCGCCGGCCACGGAACGGTCGGGCTGGAGCTCGCCGCCGACGTGCCGGACCTGACCGACGTCCTGGTCAGCATCGGCGGCGGTGCGCTGGCGGCCGGGGTGGCGACGGCCCTGAAGGCCGCGAACCCGGCGATTCGGGTCTGGGGGGTAGAGACCGAGGGCGCCGACGCCATGACCCGGGCGTTGGCCGCCGGCGCGCCGGTGCCGATCAAGCCGAGCTCGATCTCCTCGACCCTGGGGGCGCCGGTGGTCTCGGACCTGACCCTGGCGCACGCCCGGGCCCTGCTGGAAGACGTGCTGGTGGTACCGGACGCCGAGGCGGTGGCCGGCACGGTGGCGCTGGCCGAGGAGGCGCGTTGCTGGGTCGAGCCGGCGGCCGGCTGCCTGGTGCCGGCGGCGCGCACGGTGATCGCGCGGACCGGGGCTGCCGGCCCGCTCGGCCTGGTGCTGTGCGGGGGGAATGCGACGGTCGAGCAGCTCTGCGGCTGGCGCCAGCGGTTCGGGGTGTGACCGGCCGGGGCCGGGCCGGGCTCAGGCAGTCCGCATGCTCGGGACGTTGCCGACCAGCAGCCGGTCGACGGTGCCGTCGTCGGCCGCGAACGGCAGGATCAGCCGGCTCCATTCGGCGATCTGGATGTCGTAGTGCGTGGTGTGGTGCGCGAACATCGGGCGCCGGGTTTGGCAGACCGCGCGATAGGTGGCCAGCAGGTAGACCGCGACCGGCGCCGACGGCAGGTCGCGGACGCGCTTGCCGGTCATCTCGATACCGGAATGCTCGGCGATGATCGAGCCGTACACCCGGTAACGGAAGTCGGTGCCGCCGTCGATCGGCTCCAGTAGCATCACGTAGCCGAGCACCGGCGCCAGGCGCATCGGGTCGATCGACCGGGAGGACGGCAGCCGGCCTTGCGACGCCGCTTCCTGCCAGATCTCCAGCAGGAACCGCAGCCGGTCGCTGTCGAGGGAGTCCGCCGTCGGATCCCAGTGCGTGGTCGGGAGCGGACTCTCGATCGCCGTGAACAGCCGGGCGATCGTGTCGGCCCGGCCGGCGATGAGTTCGCGGGTCGCGGTATCGACAAGCTGCGGGAAGTCGGCGGTTGGATGGTCGCCGGTGGCCAAGGCGGGACTCTTCGCTGATCGTGACGGCGGTCAGCCTATCAGCGTGGCGCGCCCTGAAAAGGGCGAACCGACCCCGTGCGTTGGATAACCAACGTCGGCGATCAATCCGGCACTGTAGAAAAATTGGAGCGGGCGATGAGATTCGAACTCACGACCCCAACCTTGGCAAGGTTACCCAACCCTGTTTCTTTCTCTTGCACCGGGTTGGACCAAGTTTCAAGTTTCCCTTTAAGTCAATGACTTGACTTGCACGCACGGTCTCCCAGTCCCCACGTCTTGGACGGCGGTTGGTAGCCGATTGGTTGCCAACCGTCCTTTCAAACCACTGAGGAGACTAGCGCATGGCAGAGACGAAACTCATGAAACGTGTTGTGGATGGCTTGGTGCCCGGTGATAGGGACTACGTCGTCTGGGACAGGGAAATCGCCGGATTTGGGGTCCGCGTTCGCAAGAGCGGCACGAAGACGTACGTGTTCAAGTATCGGCACCGTAACGCCCAGCGATGGTACTCCATCGGAAAGCACGGCACGTGGTCGACCGATCAGGCTCGCCGAAAGGCTGGTGAACTCAACGTGCTCGTACTGAGCGGTGAAGACCCGGAATCGATGAAACAGGCCGACCGCAAGGCGATGACGGTGTCCGAGCTTTGTGACCTCTACCTCGAAGAGGGAATCGCCGGGAAGAAGGCACAGACGGTCGAGATGGACCGGATTCGGATCGACACTCACGTGAGGCCTCTGATCGGCTACCTAAAGGTCCCTGACGTGACGCGACAGGACATGCAGAACCTGATCACGGTGATCGCGACCCCGAGAGCGTGGTTGGACCCCAACGTCACTCGCGGGCGAAGTTCGGACGACGGGTCGGCAACGGACGGTGAGACCGCCCCGAAGAAGAAGCGGAGGACCTATTCCCGAACCATCGGGGGAGAGGGTGTCGCGAACCGGACGATTGGCATGCTCGGAGGCATCTTCTCATTCGCCGTCGAACGAGGGCTTCGTGACGACAATCCCGTAATCGGGGTCAAGAAATTCAAGGAAAAGACGCTCAACCGTCGTCTCAAGGACGACGAGCTTCAACGTTTAGCGGCGGTTTTGCAAGATCACGAGCCGACTTCCGGAGCGAACCCAGCCGTCAATGCGATTCGTTTGCTTCTGTTACTCGGTTGCCGGAAGGCGGAAATTCTCACGCTTGAATGGGCTGATGTGCACCTGGAAAGTGGGTTCATTCACCTTCGTGATTCGAAGACCGGTGAGCGGCATGTCCAGATGAATTCGATGGCTGCGGATGTGCTTCGACGTATCCACCGGGTGCCGGGTAACCCTCATGTCATCCCTGGTAGTAAGGAAGGTAAGCACTTGGTCGGCCTTCAGAAATTCTGGGAACGAATCAGGACGGAAGCCGATATTCCGGATGTCCGCGTCCATGACCTCCGTCACACATTCGCGTCCATCGCGGCAGATATGGGCCTCAGTCTTCAGGCTATCGGCAAGTTGCTCGGCCACAAGAAAGCTTCGTCGACCGAGAGGTACGCTCACCTCGCGGATGCCCCATTGAAGGAGGCGACGGAGACTGTATCGACGAACATTGTAAGCCGGATGGCGGGCCGATCCTCTCCGGTGGCACAGGCCGCGGCGTAAGATTCGCCCAGGTGCCACGGGAATTTGTGGAAATCCGACTTCACAGAGATACATTGCGAGTAGGCGGAGGAATCGTCCTTCCCTGCATCGAGTAAACCAGCATGAGCAACGATCGCAATGAGCCACTTCTGATAAAGACCGAGCAAGCCGCCAAGATGTTGAATGTGTCTGCATCCTTCCTGGAAAAGGATCGTGTTCACCGTCGATACGGAATTCCATTCGTGAAGATTGGTCGCTCAGTGATGTACGTGAAGAAGGATATCGAACAGTACATTACGCGCAACTACGTTTGTGAGCCGATGCCGTTCTAATGTTCGCTGACGTTCGCATGACAACTAAACAGGCCGACGATTCGTTGGCCTGTTTGTTTTGGGTTTCTAATTCAGTGTCGCGAAGTAGATGACGGCATGGAAGACACGGTAATCGTCCAAGCACCACACCGTCCCGTCGATGACGTGGTAGTTGCTGATTCACCCTCCCTAAATTCTTGAGAGATATGTGGTTCTACAATATGCAAAAGTATTAATGGTTACGAATTTCAATTCATGTTCAATAATCTTGACATTATAGAGTTGATTTGATATCATTGTTATGATGAGCGAGGATGAAGCCCGGACGAAGACAAAAGATTATTGCTCAGATTTCGAAATCGATAACAAGAATTCCAGATCATCCACCCGAACCGGGTGGTCTCCTGCTCGGGTCAAGTTCGAACTTGCCGAACGCGGCCATACACTCACCAGTTTGGCCCGGGACAACGGATATCATCAGACAGCGGGATCGAGGGTATTGCGCACCCCATGGCCAGCCATGGAGGAAATCATCGCAGCCGCGGTCGGCGTTTCCGCGACGGACATCTGGCCGGAGCGATACGATCCGGATACCGGTATTCCAAAATCGTACCTGCCAAGGAAGCGGCGACGCTTGGGACGGCCCGACGTTCAGGACGGCGAATCCCGGTCGGGATGAACGACCAGCCGGTTCCTCTGCTTGGTCGCCGTTGGCGGCAGACAGTCAGACCGCCCACACGATCCACTGCAAGTTCCGACAACGCTGGTGTCGGACGAGGAGCGGCATATAGGCCGTCCATGTCCGACACCAGGACGGACCCGAATGACCTCGGTGGCGAGAAAGCCGCATCAGGTCGTTTCGATCAGACCGTGCTTCCGCGTCGGGTAGAGGTGGGATTCGCTACGATGACCCCTTCGGTCCGAGACCTCTGGGATGCTCTGCGTCGCCTGATCGCATACGGTGGCACACGCGTCTCCGTGCTCGTCCGGAGTGTCGGGGCATGAGGCCAACCCGACAACTGCGAAGCACCTCGTTCGGCAGTCAAATCGCCATCGACGTCGAGGCCGAAGACCCGCGGAAGGCCGAAGCCCTCACGTGGGCGGCAGCGATGCTTCGAGGTCGTCGGATCGGGCTGATCCCCACCCTCGCGCTGCGATCCATTCAGGATCGCTATCCGGTGGACATGCTGCGGCTGCGCGAGGAGATCGCCACTGGCCGACTGATGAGCGTACAGGAAGCCCGTCTGAGGCTCGTGGAGCGGCAACTTGGCTCTGAAGGTACCTCGGACCCATCGGACACCGACATGGTCCGTGCGTGCCTTCAGAGGTGGATTGACGAAGCAAGGCAGGAGGAGAGCGGATGGCGACGGTGACTGCGATGGTTCATATCGGTGCCGCCCATCCGAACGACGACGGCCTGCTGCCGTCATCGATGAAGGGCCCGATCTTTCTCCAAGAAAATTCCAGGCCTGCTTGGACGCACCTTGAACCGCATCATGCCGGGTGCACGCTCGTGCCTTCCAATCCCCAGACCATCCTGGAAGAAGGCCTGATCTTCGTCGGGATTCGATTGCTGGGTTGGCCGCTGCCGGGCCCATTCGGAATGGCGATCTACGAGGGTGGACGACACGATGCCGGGACCCTCATCCCAGACGCGGACGCTCGCAGGCAGATCATCGAGACGGCGATGGGGTTTGCGGAGAGCGATGGCCGCAAACTCGTGATCTCCGTCCTCCATGGATCGTCGCTGCTATCCCTGCTGCCGACGCTGGAGGCCTGGCCTCTCGATGTAGAGGTGCTCGCCCCCGCCTATGTGCGTGTGGCCAATCGGTGGCTGCCTAGCGGGCGATTCGTATCGGGGACCCTGATCCCTGGAGGCAGTTCCGAGACTTCCTCGAATACAGGGTCGTGAAGGAACCAGACAACCGGGCCTCTCTTCGGAGCGAGCGGTTGCTCCGGCTCATTGATCTCGCTGTCCTGGTCGTCGTCTCCGACCGGCAATGCCTCGTACCATTCGGCGATCGCGGCGTTCACGACCTCGCCGATGGTCATGTCCGATGATGCCGCGACCTCATGAACCATGTCGATCACGTCAGGATCGATCCCTCTGATTGTCCATCTGTGCATCTCTAATTTCCTCCGGTCCGTCGCTTGATATTTAGACCTGGCAGACAATGTAGATCGCAGTTGAAACGCACGAGAAAGGAGTTCTCCCCCGAATTTCGACGGACCAACGAGCACTGTATTCAATAAACTCAGCGGAATATTCGATATCGGGCCTCCCACGTGCACTATGGAGGCGTAAATGCTTTACGAAAATCGCGACGCACAGAATGCATTCATCGATCAGGTCGGGAGAGTTCTTTCACCGGAGGCGGTGAGGCAGTTCAGACGCTGCCTAAGCTGCCGCGGCCTCGGTACATTCGAAACCCATTATCTGCTCGGCACATTCCCGGCATCGGTTCATGTTCCGATGCTGTCCACGCAAAGGGCCCAAGGCCACTACCAACCTGCTGTCGAAGAAGCGGTGCGAGAGGGGGTCGAGTACGGCGAGGACGATCCCCGTGAGGCCTTCGAGAACGTTCAGTATATCGCCAACCCCTTGCAGAGGCCGACGGCGACGCTGTCGAGTCGCCTTGATGGCCGACGATACCCGCTTCCCAGTGCACGAATTGCGAACGGCGGATTCGCAGTTTTGACCATCGAGTTCGACGTACTCGATCTGGCGTTCCTCGAAGAGCAGCTTTCCTGGTCTCGACCCCGCGGTCGGCACCAGAAGAAGCACGATTGCCTGCTGGGAGACCTCGACCAGGGACTCGCATCGCGGTTCATCGACTACCGGGGCGTTGTCGCCATTTACAGCGGGTCCAAGAGCATCCACCACCACTTCGTGTTCGACACAGTGCACCTCAGTCAGGACCTGCACGAAGTATGCGGGCGTCGACCGGAGGCGTTCGTAGCGGACATGCCTGCGGATCAGTTCGCCAAGCTGATCGAGCAACGATGGCAGCCGCTATCCGAGATGTTTCAGGCCACGATCAGCCCCGGGCATCAGCCGGATTCGGGCCTGAAGCGTTATGGCCAGCTTCGAAGGGCACCTTGGGGGTTGAGGCAGACCGAGGCCGGTCATCTCCTCGGCGTTGCTGCTAGGACGATGGTCCCGCAACTGGTGCTGCTGGACCTGACAAAGAAGCGGTCGTCGAACCGGTCCGCGTCCTGGTTTCTCGACCCAGCGAAACTGGAGCGACCCACTGAGGTGCCCGCTATTCGGGGGCGTCGACACATATCAGCCCCGTATTTCTGGGACGAACCCGAGGTCGTCGACGAACTTGCTGCGGTCCTCGCGGACTACTGGGGCTCGGAGTATCCACAACCCGTGCGATTTGAACCGGATGGCGATGGCTACCGGCTGCAATTCCTGAACAGCCCGAACGACCGCAATCCAGCTTCATTCGTTCGCCACGACTTCAACAAGCTGGCTCTGCAAGGCGGTGACGCTCCGAGCGGGCCTTTCCATCTGCCGAAGGGACTGACGTTGGCCGAGCTTGTGCATGAGGTCCGCTCGGCCACTGTTCCAGCTTCATCGATAAGTGCTCTGCGCACCTTGCGAGATCGACCTACCGGAGGTTCGCCTGCTGGTGGCATCTATCGGATGGCGGTCCAACAATCCGTCGATCTAGTGGACCTCCGGTCGCGTCAGGTCGGGGTGATGCGTCATCTCGTTCGGTCGAGCCAAGCGCTGATCGTCCATGGCCCTGAGGGCAGTGGCAAAACCAGGTTCTGGCTCAGCGAGTTGCCTTGGCGACGTTTGGAATACGACCGAGGATTGCCCATCCGGTACAACACCGAGAACCTCGGATTCATGGCATTTGCAGCAAGGTCCTACGATCAGGCAGCCGCAAAGCTTGAGGAGTTCCAACGCCTCCATGCCGATGGGTCGTTCAAGGGCATCTTGCTCCGTGGGTTCAGCGACCACTTTCGACAGCACGGGGGCGGCACACTGTCGCCTACCGAGGCTGCGGAAAAGGGCTACGACAGTGTGGTCTCGTACGTAGAGTGCGAGCATCCTGAGGTGTACCGGGCCATGGTCGAGGCCAAGAACGAGGCGTGGAGGATCACTGGATTCGATCCCTCCCACACGATGCTCTTCACCGCTCAGGCCGTGATCCACGACTTCCATCAAAACAGCCGGACACGTGCCTGGCTGCATCCCGACTACGAAGCCCATAAGGAGGACACGGATGCATGGCGAGAACTCTCACGCGCGCTCTCCATCAACGACCTGATCCACGACGAACTGGAGGTAGACGACCTTGTCGACTGCTTCGTTGAAGGGGATGTGTTCCAGGCACGCTCGGTCGAAGTCGCGCTGAACGGCGACTGGCACGACGCAACGCTCACCGAACGCTTTGACGCCTATACCAAGGTCCGGTCGAGCCACAGCAGCATGATCTCCTTTGAACGGGTTCTGGAGATCAATCGGGCAAGACCACTGGATGAGCACCGCGTGGTCGTCGACACCAGCATCGCCCCGCTTGGCCGATCAGCCGGGGTCGACGGAAACAGGGACGCCTATGACCAGCAGAATGGGAACGGCATTTTCATCGTGCCGCGTCGTTGGTGGGATTCGTTCGGCGACCAATGCACCGTCATTATGCTGACCACCGAAGAGCTTCCTTGTCTGATCGCCCGGGGGCTCCATCAGGTCGGAGAAGACGGCGAGTGTCGCCGGAAGTTTCATGTGCTCCGAGCGGAACGGCCTCGCCTGATTGACCCAGAATACGTCTTCTATCTCACCGACAAGCGAGCCCGCAGACCGTTAGATGGAAGGCCTGGCGTCGATGTCCTGGCCAGCGAACTCGAAGGCCAATTTCCTGGCTTGATGGTGATCTCCAACTACGCGGACACCATTCCGAATGGGATCAACCATATGAGCGCGAAGGGCTCGAACGCCCTTGATCGGGAACACCTGGTCTCGATCATCACATTCCCCTCTCCACACCTGCACGCACAGCTATGCGCGATTGCTCAGCGATTCGGCGTCGACGACATCCTTGGAAGCTACTTCCGCGATCAGGTGTTCCAGTCCGTTGGACGTAACCGGGGGTTCCGAGGTGAGCACGGGCGTGGCCATGCAGTGGTGATCCATCCGGACCTTGAGCGCAGGATCGGCCTTCGCAAGCTCACGGCGGGGCAGAGGTATGAGCTACGCCGAGCCGCGTCCTACGAGGTCGCCCTGAGCCAATCCTCGGCGTAGATGGACCAACAACACAGGGGGTTCGACCTCGCTTCGCTCGAACGAACCCCCGAATTGTATAGGCCGGGCTGCGGGGCAGCCCGGCCTATGCTTTCTAAACGAACGGAAGGCAAGCCATCTGGGCGTACACCTCATCGCGAAGCCCTCTGGGCTTCGCGACAATGAGTTCCCCCCAAAACGTCATCAGCTAATAGGTCTATTAGTGGCTGACGTTATGGGGGGAGACGGCGTCCTCGCGCAGAACGCGGCACATCGCGATGGTCAGCCAACAGTAGGCGTCCGCGAGAATTCCGGCGAAACGGGACCGATCGCATAGGCCCAGGATTATCCGATCAGAAGATCGTCCAGTCACAGGAACGCCCCATCAGTCACCGAAGACGCTGACACGCCGACCAAGGTGACCGTCGCCCCGTCCGTGAACGTGACCACCGCACCGGATGTTCCGTCGATGATCGACAAGCGGGCTCCAGCCTGAATGCGGTCACCCTCGGCGATGTTCAGGTCTTGGATGGTGTCGTTGCCGATGCCCACCACGAAGGTATCGGCCCCGGCACCGCCGATCATCTGGTCATCCCCCAGATTCCCGAACAGCTTGTCCCGACCTGCCCCACCCGACAGCGTATCCGCGTCCTGGCCGCCATAGAGCGTGTCGTTGCCGATCTCGCCCGCCAGCACGTCGCTCCCCATGTTGCCGTACAGAACGTCGTCGCCGTTCCCTCCGAAGGCGTACTCGATGCCGTCGCGCTTGACGCCAGTCGCATCCGGATCGCCGGTGTTCTGTCCCCCGTAGATCGTATCGGCCCCGTTACCGCCCGACAGCGTGTCCAGGTCCCAGTTGCCGTAAAGAACATCGTCGTCGCCGTACCCGTAGATCAGGTCGCCGCCCTCACCACCCTTGATCGTGTTCTGGAACCCGTTGGCCCCGATGGCGTCGGCTCCGCTCGTTCCGACCAGGACCGGGTTCGAGGAGCCGTTCAGGATCACTTGGTAGACCGCCGTGCCTTCCAAGGTCCCACCGATGTTCGAGGCAACGATGTCGGTGGTTCCGTTCCCGTCGGCATCAATGGGCTCGACCCGGTAGACGCCAAGGTCCTGGTGTAGGGTCAGCGCACCCGAGCCGTCGTTCAGGAACACCTTCGCCGTCTCGACGTTGTATTCGGCGATCACGTCCAGGTCGCCGTCCCCATCGACATCCACGAGGTTCGTCCAGCGCTGCCAGCTTCCGGTCTGGTCGTCGTCGGGCATCTTGCCCGCGGTGCTGTCCGTGAAGCTGCCGTCCGCGTTCTGGGTGAACAGACGGTAGGCGTGGCCGTCGTAGCTTCGGGATGTAAGCGTGTAGAGCACATCGACCCGGCCATCGCCGTTCAGGTCGGCAAGGTCGACATCGACGGCGTTATCACCACTGGCGAAGACGCTGGTGACGAGGGTCGACGAGACGGAGAAGTTGCCCGATCCGTCATTCTTGAGGACGTAGTTGTTGGAGGAGTGGTCGCCACCAACCACGAGGTCCTGGTCGCCGTCGCCATCGAGATCGGCGAACGCCTGGGTGGTGTAGGTCTGGGTCTCGCTGAAGCTCAGAACACTGGGCAACCTGCCGCTGGCGACGGTGAGCCCCCCGGCACCGTCATTGAGGTACAGGAACGGCCCCACCGACCCGCTGCCATACGCGTTGATCAGCAGGGCGTCCCGGTCGCCATCGCCGTCAATATCGGCAGAGGCCACGCTGTGGGTCAGCCCGGTGTCCTCGGACAGGGCTCCAGTCACTCGTGTGGTCGTGGTCCCGCTGGACAGGAAGTACTCGGAGGTCGCCCCGGGCCACGGATCGGAATCGCGACCGGAGTCGCCTGCTATGAAGTCATCCCGACCATCTCCGTTGAAGTCGGCGACCTCGATCTCGCGAGGTGCAATGGCGGACGGCGTCGCCGAACCGAACAGTTCAGTGACGCCGTCTCTAAACGAACCGTCGCCATTGCCGAGCAGGATGTGCATCGGCACGTAGGTCGCATCGACCGGCACATGGAACCGACCGACCACCAGGTCTTGGATGCCGTCACCGTTCAGATCGCCGACCGACATGTCGATGATCTGGCCGTCGTTTGCGATGGTCAGGGTGCTCGATACGCCTTGGAAGATGGCCATGGTCGCTCCCGTTGGAGTTCAGGGATGGCGTAATCGGCGTGTCAGAAGATCGACACGTGGCCGGGCTTCACTTCGATCTCCTGACGTTCCTTCAGAAGCTCGTTGAACATCGACCACTTGCCACCCTCATGCTGGAAGTCGCGGAGGCAGAAGTCCTTTGCATCCCGGATCACGTTCCATTTCTGGCAGAACTTGCTGCCCTCCACCCGCCACCGGCCCTGGTCGGTCCAGCCGTCGGTCCGTTGGAAGGTCATGGTGCCGTCTTCCTTGAAGTAAATGCCGTAGTTCTTGTTCTGGCTGCCTTTTCCAAGGATCGAGTTTCCAACCACAGCCTTTGCAAAATCGTTGGGACCCAGCGTGCCTTCTGCGAAGGCAGGCACGGCGGCGAATGCAAGCAGAGCCACAGCCGCGAACGACCACTTCATCGTGTTCCTCCACATTCTTTTGTTGGGGGCGGGGACGATTGCCACTTAGGCAACTGCTGTGGATCGTCCCCCAGGAAGATTTCGGTAAAGCGTGGGCACGCTAACGCCGAGACGGTGGGCGACTTCCGCCACCGTCAATTGATGATCCATGAGCATGGCCTTAGCGGCAAGCAAATCTCGATCAGTGAGAGCCTTTGGTCGACCACCGATACGGCCACGGAGGCGTGCCGCTTCCAGTCCGGCTAGGGTTCGCTCGCGGATCAGGTTTCGCTCGAACTCGCCAATGGCACCGAAGATCGAGAAGATCAGTCGTCCGCCGCTACTCGACGTGTCGATGGATTCGGTAAGCGACTTCAGACCGACGCCGCGCTCTTCGAGATCGGCCACGATGGTCAGCAGGTCCTTGAGCGACCGCCCGAGGCGATCCAGCCGCCAGACGGTGATTACGTCGCCCGGGCGTGCGAACTGAAGAGCTTCGTCCAGACCAGGGCGATCCTGCTTCGCCCCGCTCATTCGGTCATCGAAGATTCGTTCGCAACCGGCCTTGGATAGGGCATCCCGTTGCAGATCGGGGTTTTGGTCCACTGTAGAAACGCGGCAGTATCCGATCTGCATTTCCCCTCCCTATGTATTGAAAACGGGAGTGTTGTAAGAAGTGGGAACAACAGTTGCAACTAGAACTAAAATTCTTGGCTCGTAATTGCCGCATTCTAACATCCTGCACTTGATCTACCGGAACACCCTCTCGATCTCAATTGACATGATCGCCCTATCGAACCGTCGCCTAATGCCAGCCGCGCTTGTGGTCACAAGAGCCGAATGGCTGATCAGCATCACTGATCCAGAGACCGACGTACCGACGCCCGACGGCTTCTCCACCAGGCGGCACCAGGTGTTCCGATTCCACGACATCACCAAACCAGTAGACACCCCCGGGGTCGTACTGCCGGATCGAGTAGTCGCCAGGGACATCGTGAGGGTGCTGTCGGGCATCCCAAGCGATGAGCCGGTCCTCATCCATTGCCATGCCGGGATATCCCGCTCGCCAGCCGTCGCCCTCGCAGCGGCCTACATGCGCTCGCCTGATCAATTGCAGGAGACGGCAGGGGCACTTGGAGATGTTGCACCCTGGGTGGCACCCAACCCGACCCTCGTCGACGCTTTAGGGGAGGTGCTCGGGACATCGATCATCTCGGAGGCTCTTAAGCTAATGGGACTCCCGCGCATGCGAGGCTGCGCAGCCGCGGTCTCCATCATCCCGCCGACGGTTCATCGGATCACCGTCAGTCGGGACGCAACATAGGGAGTAGGACGGTCGACCTCTGAGGCAGGCGGTGCGTGGCCGATCTCGCCACGGCGATCCGATGAACCTCCTTCTCGAAAACGGTCCGACCAACGATCCCGAGGCATTGAGGTTCCGATACACGGATTTGAGATGCGATCAGCCGGCTTAGGCCACGCAGGGGCTGACGTGCGTGAGATGCCTCAGAAACGTTCGTTTGGTATCGGAATTCGTCTCTCAATTGTGTGACCTCCAATCAAATCTGCAAAATTTTCTGTGGATCGAAGTCGATTCGCCGAATCAAGTTCATCAAATCCCAACTCCTTCATCATGAATAATATTATCAGGAACCGCAAGATCGTCATCCATTTCAATAACTTTGAGATATTGACATCTTCCAATAGCGTACCTTCTGTCATATGTGTTAGGCGATTCCTTAGTCCATTAAGTTCCTTGATCGCATCATTATCGATTCCTAACAAAATTACAACATTGGTTTCAAATGAGTCACAGAAGCATCGCACTTTGTCGCCGAGCGGCAATTCGTTTAGTTGCTTGATTCGTTGGCTAGCTACCGCCTGAAATCGGCTATCCTTAACATCCTCTATAATTTTGAGAAGACGTTTCTTGATAGGATTGAAATCACTTAGAAGTTTTCCTCGTGGCTTTTCATATAATCCAGCCCGGTAAATTGCTTCAATCGCCTGAAAATATGTTAAAAATCCCGTTTCTATAGGGATGGATGCCTCGTTCTGCTGGAAAATGATACTACACGTACTCTCGTATCTAACTAATTTCTCAGCCCAACTAGAGAGATATCCATCAAGCGAACCTTGTACATCGGTGTATGTATATGCGATTCTCGGCCCCCTCTCATCTAATGCATCACAAGCGGGAGGAATGAGGCGGATGCCCATCCCCTTGCCGGACTCTTCTCGGACGTGTAGCATCTGTACTGACAAAGTACACCCGAGTACGATACTAAAGAAGTATCTGTATCGCTCTACGGACGTTCGCCACGTACGAATTGAGCGTTTTTCGTGATTTGAGCTCACATCAATGACGAAATGACTTTTACACTCGAAAGAGTTATGTGATTTTCTCAGAGATGTCGTGATCTTTAAATCTACGCTGTCTGATTCTAGAACATATGAGTTCAGAGTTTTCTCTGTATTGAACCGAATGACGGTATTGAACTCAGAATCCGAGAGTTTCTGGATGTCTATCGTGTCGATGCGTCGTGTGAATCTTGATATCGGTTCGCCAAATATTATCGAGACGGACTGATATTTGGCCTCGTCTGGATCGTCTAGGTGACTATTGAGAAGGGCGTCTTCGCACCAATATTGAGCGGTAAGTATGTTGCCGGATGTTAAACTAACTCCGGCAGGGTGGCATTTTATCAGTGTGATAAGTAGGCCATTCTGTCCTACCCCTCTTAATATCATTATATCTTCATCGATCAAGTCATGAGGTGATATGTGATGAGATTCACCAAAGTATAGATCGATCTCGATATTATCATGCGAAATCTTAAGCGTTCCATGAACCGACGGATGATCGGCATCATAATACCAGGTACCATTGATCACTAAATCGGTTTTGTCATCATTGTTCATTTGTGAACTTTGACCTCGAAGCGGACTTCCAGCCGGGAAATATCATATACGATTTCCGGCCAGTGCGTGAGGGTTACACAACACTGAGTCGGCGACACTGCCGAGTTTAAGCCGGTATATGGAGTCCGAAGCGGACGCCTAATCTGTGAACAATACCAAAAAAGCTGCGGCTTTTCGGGCCATGTTGGCGTCCGCGATATTCACCAGCACTTTGGAAATCGCATCCTGTCGCTGCTGGTTGAATGCGATCTGGGAATCGACCTCGCGGGCCTCAGAGGCCAGATACCCGAGCCACTTGTTGATAATCTTCTCAGCATCGTCGATCACCGACATGGATGCCACGGGAGATTCGTCGAACCAGGCGTGCGAGGCACTGAAGGAGTGGACCAGCATGACGCCCTGGTCCACCGCGTACCTCTGTAGAGGCATACAATTTGCTTCCTGCGGCCACGATCTGAACGATGCTTACCGGCAGCGGGTGGTTGCGTGACGATAGAAGACGCAGCCATATCCGCCGAAACAATCTGATCGGGGCTCAGGGCAACGATACGGCTGAATATAGGGGGGGCTCTCGTCGACCTGTAGGTCGCTTCAAGGCATCGAGATTCTTGGCACGAAGTGGCCAGAATCGTACGAGTCCGACACTGCTGGTTGCCCCGTGGTAGCCACGGGTCCCCAGCAGGGGACTGATAGACCGAAAAGTGCAGGAAAATTGGAGCGGGCGATGAGATTCGAACTCACGACCCCAACCTTGGCAAGGTTGTGCTCTACCCCTGAGCTACGCCCGCGCTCCGT
>MRWG01001356.1_pt1 | contig 16167 bp, 19 predicted proteins | sample 1013341 | NCBI WGS metagenome assembly MRWG01 (sample SAMN06117577, study PRJNA244670) | biofilm metagenome | biome: Water; feature: Cathode Biofilm; material: Biofilm; isolation source: microbial consortium enriched at the cathode of a solar microbial fuel cell | place: USA: District of Columbia ... | reverse complement strand
ACGCCGATCGGCGACGAGGAGGACAGCCATCTCGGCGACTTCATCGAGGACAAGAACGCCGTCATCCCGCTCGACGCGGCGATCCAGTCCAACCTGCGCGAGACGACCACGCGGGTGCTGGCCAGCCTCACCCCGCGCGAGGAGCGCGTGCTGCGCATGCGCTTCGGCATCGGCATGAACACCGACCACACCCTGGAGGAGGTCGGCCAGCAGTTCTCGGTGACCCGCGAACGTATCCGCCAGATCGAGGCCAAGGCGCTCAGGAAGCTGAAGCACCCCAGCCGCTCAAGGAAGCTGCGCTCCTTCCTGGACACCTGAGTCCCGGTCGCGGCAGCCGGGCGTGACGTCCCGGAAAATCAGCCTCGAAGCGTAGGAAAAACAAAGCCCTGCAAGGTCTCTGTTGCGGGGCTTTGTTTTTGCCCGGCATGGCCTGAACCCTTCGCTCCACGCCCCCAAAGCCAGCGCATGCCTGCGGCCCTGCAGTCGCCGTGGTGTCTGCCGCCGCACTAAATTATCGATAAAAAGATTGACTCGAATTGATATTCGGTAATTCTTACTATTGTCGAAACACAAATGACCGGGGGAACGATGCGGCTCTTCTATGCGGACGACTACAGGCTGTGCGCCCTCTCGGGAGACCAGGCCATCGACATCACCGATGTCGTGAAGGACCTGCCGCACCTGCAGCCCGAAGACCTGATGGCCCAGCTGATTGCGCACTTCGGCGACTATCGGGCAAAGATCGAAAAGCACCTCGCGGGCGCCAGCGGCCCGGCGGTCGACAAGGTCCGGGTCCGCGCGCCCCTGCCGCGGCCGCGCAACATCGTCTGCATGGCGCGAAACTACATGGAGAGCGGCACGCTCAGCGAGCCGGATCCCATCAATGCCTTTCACAAGGCGCCGAATTCGGTCATCGGGCCGGGCGAGACCATGGTCCTGCCGGACGTGGCCGCCAGCAACTTCGAGTGCGAGGCCGAGATCGCGGTGATCATCGGCAAGCGGGCGAGCAATGTGTCGGCCGCCGACGCCATGTCCTGCGTCTTCGGCTATGTGCCCTTCCTCGACGGGTCGGCGCGCGGCCTGCCGCCCGACCGCAACACCTTCTTTCAGGGCAAGTCGCGCGAGACCTTCGCGCCCATGGGCCCCTGCATCGTCACCGCCGACGAGGTCGCGGACCCCTACGACATCCAGGTCCGCCTCCGGGTTAACGGCGAGCTGAAGCAGGACTACAACACCGCGGATATGGCGCACAACATCGCCCGCTGCATCGAATGGGCGAGCAGCATTCACACGCTGGAAGCAGGCGATGTCCTGGCACTGGGCACCAATCACCGCGGCCTCAGCAGCATCCAGGACGGCGACACCATCGACCTGGACTGCAGCGTTGTCGGCCAGTTGAAAGTGTTCGTCCGCGATGACCTCAAGCGCCGCTGGCCGCGCGAAACCCGGGCGGAGCGCGCCGACAAGGGCTTGTCGCCCCTGCCGCCGCAATCCTCAGGCAAGTACGCCGCCGAGCAGCCCGTGGCCTAGCACGAAGTTTCATAACCAGAAGCCGGAATCCGGGCGATGGGGCCCTTCAATCCGGCAACAGCAATGGGAGGAAATCAGCATGACCAAAGTGGGCAATGTTGCACGCTGCGGGGCCTTGGTAGTGGGCCTGGCGCTGCTGTCTGTGAGCGCTTCGTCGGTGTCGGCGCAGAACCTGCGTCAGCTTACCTACGTCCAGCCGAGCCCCTCGGCGATCAATTCCTATCCGGTGCATGTGGCGATCGGCGAGGGCTACTTCGCCGAGGAAGGGCTGGAGATCATCCCGCAGTCGGTCAACGGCTCCTCGGCGATTCTCCAGGCCCTGGCTTCAGGCCAGGCCCAGTTCGGGCGGCCCGGGCCGGCACCGGTCATTCAGGCCAACGCCCGCGGCGAGAAGATCGTCTTCATCTACAACTCCCTGCCGCGCAGTTCCTTCGGAATCCTGGTGCCGGCGGGATCCGCCTACCAGGCGCCGGATGACCTCAAGGGCAAGGCGATCGGTGTCGGCACCGCCGACGGTGCGGAGGTCGGTTTCGCGCGCACCATTCTTACCGACTACAAGATGTCGGAGCCCGCGGACTACAGCTTCATCCCGGTGGGCGACGGCGGAACCGCGCTGGCCGGCCTGATGCGCGCGGAGATCGAGGCCTACGTGGGCAGCGTCGCGGACCGGGCCATCCTCACCTATCGCGGCATGCCGATGCGCGACATCACGCCCGACCGCTTCCAGACTCTCTTCGGCAACGGCTACGCGGTGACGCGGGAGTTTCTGGAAAACAACCGGGACGTGGTGGAAAGCATCGGCCGGGCGCTGGTGAAGGCGACCCATTTCACGCGCGACCCGGCCAACAGAGAGAAGGTGCTGCAGCACCTCGCGGTCGGCAATCCGCAGGAGGCCGAAGACCCGGCCTATGCGAATGCTTTGCTGGACACGGTTCTGGAAAAGGGTGTGCCGCACAACATGGACAACGGTTGGGGCTACAACGATCCGGAACACTGGCAGACCTGGCACGACAGCCTGCTGGCCTCCGGCGAACTCGAGGCCCCGCTCGAGGACCTGAAATCGGTCTATACGAACGAGTTCATCGAGACCTGGAACCAGCAGTGAACACCGCCGTGGAACAGGTGGCGCCGGCCGGGCAGGACGCCCGGCCGGTCTACGTGCTGGAGGGCGTCAGCAAGTCGTTTCCGAAGCGCAACATCCAGGCCCTCGACCGCATCGACCTGACGCTGCGCGAGGGCAGTTTCTCGTCCGTGATCGGGGCGAGCGGCTGCGGCAAGTCCACGCTGCTCAAGATCATGGCGGGCCTGCTCCCGCCTTCCGCCGGCAGCGTGATGCTGCAGGGCAAGGCAGTCATGGGGCCGCGCCGCGACATCGGCATGATGTTCCAGCAGGCTACCCTGTTTCCCTGGCGGACCGTGCTGGAGAACGTCGTGCTGCCGGTGGAGATCCGCGACGGCAAGAGGGCGGCGCGCCAGGCGCACGACAAGGCGCGTGAACTGCTGCGCATGGCCGGGCTCGAAAACTTCGACCATGTCTATCCCAATGAACTGTCGGGCGGCATGGCGCAGCGGGCGGCCATCTGCCGCATGCTCGTCTCCGGCCCCTCGGTACTGCTCCTGGATGAGCCGTTCAGTGCTCTCGACGAGCTGACCCGCGATTTCATGAACATGGAACTGCAGCGGATCTGCCTGGAGCGCAACGCGACGACCTTCCTTGTGACCCACTCAATCCCGGAAGCGGTGATCCTTTCCGATGTGGTCTATGTGATGTCCCCGCGCCCCGGCCGCTTCGTTGAAGAGGTTTTCGTGGATCTGCCACGGCCCCGCACGCTGGACATGATCACGACGCCCAGCTTCGGCGCGCTCGTCGACCGCATCCGGGGCCATCTCGACAAAGGAGCCTTCATATGACGCAGGTGTCTTCGGGCGATGCGGCATCGTCTGCGGCGGTCTCGACGGTCTGGGTCGAGGAGGTCTCCTGGTTCGACCGCCTGCCGCGCTCCGTATCCACGGCGGCGATCTTCGTGGTCTTCGTCTGCATCTGGCAGCTCGTCTTCATCTCGGGCCTCGTGTCGCCGATCATTCTGCCCTCGCCGGCCGGGACCGCGGGGCAGCTCTACTTCGTCGGCCACAACCTGATCACCGGCGGCTACATGCTCGACTCGCTGTGGATCACGCTGAAGGAGGTCTTCTACGCCTTCATCCTGGCCATCGTCATCGGCTTCCTGCTCGGCGTGCTGGTCGGCGAGACGGTCTTCGGCGAGCGTGCGGTCATGCCCTACCTGGTGGCTTTCGATACGATGCCCAAGGTCGCCTTCGCCCCGCTTTTCATCGCCTGGCTGGGCTTCGGCATCGAGTCCAAGGTGGCGCTGGCCACCTATATCGCGACTTTCCCGATCATCGTCGGCACGGCAGCCGGCCTGCACGCCGCGGACGAGAACGCGCGCATGCTGTTCAGGACCATGGGCGCCAGCCGTTGGCAGACCCTGATCAAAATGAAACTGCCGACCGGGATGCCGCATTTCTTCACCGGCCTCAAGATCGGCTCCGTCGGAGTCATGGCCGGTGCCATCACCGGCGAGTTCCTGGGAGGAGGCAAGGGGTTCGGCGAACTGATTCGCGTCGCTTCGACCAACCTTCACATTGCCCGGGTCTTTTCGCTCATCATCTATCTCAGCATAATCGGGCTCGCGATCTTTATGTTCGTCGTCTGGGCCCAGCGGCGCTTCGTATTCTGGCAGAAGTCGAGCGCAATTTTGGATAGTTGAATTTGCGGCCAGGTTGCCCTGGGGCCGGCTAAATCACTTTGAAATGGCGTCCTCTCGGCTGGCGCTGCGGCGGCTTTACACCGCTGTGTTTGTCGTTTATCAGAATCGCTTATATCTCGCTCGGAGTAGTTGCGTGGCAGTGCTGGTTGACACACCGTCGAAGGCCCAGTCTCTGGGGCTTTCGGTGTTCGATGCAATCAAGAGAGATATTCTCTACGCTGAGCTGAAGCCCGGGGAACAGCTTCGTCTGCGCGTGCTCTGCGACCGCTATGGCTGCGGTGCATCGCCCATCCGAGAGGCGCTCAACCAGCTTGCCAGCGACAATTGGGTCGTCCGCATCGACAAGCGTGGCTTCTTCGTTTCGCCGACCTCCGAGGAAGAGTTTCAGGACATCCTGACGAATCGCTGCTTCCTGGAAGCCGAAGCCCTGCGGCGGGCCATCGCGCTCGGCGACAGCGCGTGGGAAGAACGGGTGCTTCTTTCGCACTATCGCATGACCCGCGTGCCGCGCCACCGTCAGAAAGAGGAAACGGAGGTGAACTGGGATTGGGAAGCGGCGCACAAGTCCTTCCACATGACCCTGATCTCCGGCTGTGGCTCGCGCATTCTGCTGGCCAATTGCGAGAAGCTCTACGACCTCAACATCCGCTACCGCTTCCAGTCGCGCCGCAAGTCCCGCCATACCAGAACGGTGTCGGTCGAACATGACGCCTTGAAGGAGCTGGCCTTGGCGCGGAACAGCGATGACGCCGTAGAGGCGCTCACCAGTCACTTCATGAAGACGGGGCGTTTCCTCTTCGAGAACGTGTCGCGGGGCGCCGGCTGACGGCAGGCTTTGCCGCCGCGTCTCCCCGCCGTCCGGCGCCGGCGCGTTTTTCGTTGCACCGGGCCGGCGGATCGCTAGCGTTCGGACATGGAGATCGTCTTCCTCGGCACCGGCTGTCCGGTGGTTTCGACCGAACGCTACGGCCCCGCACAACTCGTCTTGGCCCCGGAAAGCATGGGCGGCGCCAAGGTGCTGGTCGACTGCGGCTCCGGCGTGACCCAGCGCCTGCTCGCCGCTGGCACGCCCGGCCGCGACCTCGATGCGCTGCTGCTGACCCACCTGCACTCGGACCACCTGGTCGATCTCTACCAGCTGATCGTCTCTTCCTGGCACCAGGGGCGCGACCGGCCGCTGCCGGTCTACGGCCCGCCGGGCACCCGCCGCTATGTCGAGGGACTGATGGCGCTTTGGGAGCCCGAACTGAGCCAGCGCATTGCCCACGAGAAGCGCCCGTCGACGGCGGCGCTGGAGGTCACGGTGACGGAGATCGCCGCCGGGGCGTCGCTCGCGTTCGGCGGTCTTTCGGTGCGCGTGGTCGAGGTCGACCACAAGCCGGTGCGCCATGCCTATGGCTTCGTCTTCGAGGCGGGCGGGCAGAAACTCGTTCTCTCCGGCGACACCCGCCGCTCTGCGGCCCTGATCGAAGCGGCACAGGGGGCGGACCTGCTGGTGCACGAGGTTTTCGTGCATCGCGAGATGCCGGTGGTCGAGGGCGTGCGGTCGGCGGAAACGGTGGCCAATGTCGCCGGCTACCACACGCTCTCCAGCGAGGTCGGCAAGATCGCGACGGAGGCCGCCGTGAAGGCGCTGGCGCTCACCCACTTCGTGCCGCCCGCGGCCGACCGCGAGGCCCTGCTGGACGAGGTCGCCGCGGACTTCGCGGGGCCGCTGGTGCTGGCCGAGGATCTGCTGCGCATCGACCTCGCCCGGCGGCGGGTCGTGCACGGCCGGATGACCCTCGCCCTGGGGCAAGGGGCGAGGACTTAGCTGGTCGGCTCGCTCAGCACATCGATACGCACGTTGGCGAGACCGTGATTGATGAAGCCCAGTTCTTGGGCGGCGGCGCGCGAGACGTCGATGACGCGCCGCTTCACGAAGGGACCGCGATCATTGATGACCACCACGACCGAACGCCCGTTGTCCAGGTTGGTCACCCGGACGCGGCTGCCGAAGGGCAGGGTCTTGTGCGCCGCCGTCATGGCGGCCATGTCGTAGTGCTCGCCGCTGGCGGTGCGGCGGCCGTGGAAGCGCCGGCCATACCAGGATGCGAGGCCGGTGAAGCTCGCGGAGACCGTATCCTCCGGTTCGCGCGGCAGGGCGTCGCGTGCGGCGGGCGGCGGGGTCAGCACGATGCGGCGGTCGGGCGCCGCCGCAGGGGCCTCGAACTGGCGATAGCTGTATTGCCGCAAGGGGGGCGGTGCGGGCTGCCGGGCCTGGGCGCCGGGCTGCGGTGCCGGAGATGTCGTCGGGGCCGGCGCGCCGGTGCAGGCGCTGAGCAGCGCGGCCGCGATGAAAGCGGCGGCAAGCCTTGAGCCCCGGTGGTGAGTCACCCCGTTCGATTCCCCGACAATTCGATCCTTTACCGGCTTTTATTGTAGTGGGCCGAAGGTTTCCAGCCGGTTACCCGGAGCCAAGCGGGCCAGCGGCCGGATCCGCAGACTATTTCCACCAGGGATCGCCGAGGTCGAGGGTATCTTCATCGGTCAGGACGCCGGTCAGGCCGCCGGCCCCGGCGCCGATCAGGGCGCCTTCGACGATGCCGAGGCCGGTGACCACACCCAGAGCCGTGCCGGCGGCGGCGCCTATGCCTGCGCCGCTCAGCCCGCGGTCCCCGGTGGTGCTTCCACAGGCCGAGAGCGCCAGGGCGGCGGCCAGCAGGCTCGCCGGCAGCAGCGGATTTGAGCGGATCATCTAGACCTCCCGGCAAAAACCCTTGGAAATTGTGCGGGAAGATATAGGGGCACGATTCAGCCTCTTGCTATGTCAAAACTGTGCCCTTAAAAATCTATGGGCTCGCTTGCTTGGCTCGTCGCGTAGTGTTGTGAACAAGGGTGCGGCGAAGACTAAGGTGCGTAAGTACCGTCTAGTTCGCTCATCCGTTCGGCTACTTGATCTGGTCTTAATTTGTTCGGGTTTTGTCTCTGGTCGGGGGACCGGGACACCAACCCTCAGGGGGGAAGCCTCACATGCAGTCATGGGATGCCTGCCACAGCCAGTCGTGCGAGGGCCGTTGTTGCCCTGCGACTCTTTCCGCGGGACCGCGCTGAGCCATGCGGCGGCGCCCCCTCTTTGGGCTGATGCTTCTGCTGATGGCGGCCGGCTGCGCCGCCCCGCAGGCCGAGGCGGTAGACGGCGGCAGCGACCCCTCCAAGGTTGCCGGCACGGCGTCGGGGCACCGCGCGCTCGCCACTCAGCAGGCCGCGCGCCCGGTGACGCCGATGCTCGATGAAGTCACTCCGGCCGGCCTGACGATGCTGCCGCCGACCCCCGCGCTGCCGCGGGCGCGGCCGGCCATGTATCGTTCCGGCCGGTCGCTGCAGTGCGTGCCCTACGCGCGGGAGCTCTCCGGAATCCAGTTGCGCGGCAATGCCTGGACCTGGTGGACCAAGGCCAACGGGCTCTACGAAAAGGGTGCCGTGCCGCGCCCCGGTGCGGTGCTGGTCTTCAGCAAGACCCGTCGCCTGCGGCTCGGCCATCTCGCCGTGGTCGCCGAGGTGCGCAACAGCCGCGAGATCGTCGTGCACCAGGCCAACTGGTTGAACGGCGGGCGTATTCACCGCTACACGCCGGTGCGCGATGTGTCCAAGAACAACGACTGGTCCGAGGTGCGGGTGTGGTACACCCCGGGCCGGGTCTACGGCTCGCGCAACTATGCCGCCTACGGCTTCATATATCCGCGGCCCGAGGACGCACCGGAGCTGCTTCAGGCCGCCAACTGAGCCGGAGCCTCCGGGCCCGTCGCCCCGGGCCATCTTCCGCCGCCCTATTCCCTTGATCTGACGCCGCCGGGCGGCACAATGGCGCCCGGAGATCTTGCCATGGGGGCCCGTAGTTCAGCGGTCAGAACTCGCCGCTCATAACGGCGTTGTCGCAGGTTCGAATCCTGCCGGGCCCACCACTCCCCACCACTTTGCACCCTAGCTTGGGCAACGGAGCCGCCGATGCTCCCGCGGAGTTTCATCCGCAGGCGGTTAATCAGCCGGGATTCCTGCGGAATGCTGTCGCCTCGGTGTAGCCTTCACCGGTGCCATACTGCAATATTCTGGAAGAGGGGGAACGACCGGGCGGGCCATGGGTTCGATCAAGGTGGCGTACCCTTTGCGGCGTGCGCTCGTGGTTCCAGCGGAGGCGTTCTCCCCATCGCAACTCGCACCCGAGGACGACAGACGTGTTCAGCAAGCACATCAAAATCGGGCCCGACAGCACCCGCGACGCCGTGGTCCTGAACCTGCTCATAAACGGTGGTACCAATGCCGTTTCCGCGCGACTTCCCGCGGCCGCGGCCGACGACCTCATCGCCAAGCTTGGCTCGGCGCGGGCCGCGCTGAAGCAGCCGGTGGAAGCGGACCTCGACCCCTACACGAGCCCGGAACTGGCCGTTGTCGATCCGCCCTGGCGGACCAGCACCGACAACATGGCGGCGACAAGCGAAGTGGCCGGGGTTTCTCTCGCGATCAGGCATTCCGGCTACGGCTGGCTGTGCTTCGTTCTGCCCCATGAAGAAGCCAGGGCCTTGGGGCACTGGCTGATCGAGAACGCCGGGACGCCCGCAAGACCGCGAACCGAGGCTGCGGAGTAGCTGTCACCCGGTGCATCTCCGGCAGCGGACCGCGCGCCGCGCTCACGGCGGCGGCGGCCCCCGTCCGCGGACCAGGTGCACGATCAGCGTCAGCACGAAGAGCACGATGAAGACGATGAAAAGGATCTTCGCGATATCGACGGCAATCATTGCCACGCCGCCGAAGCCGAAGAAGGCCGCGATGATCGCGAGCAGGAAAAAGAATATGGCCCAGCCGAGCATGGTGGTTCCTTTCTGCGGCGGCGCCAGGGCTGTCACCCGGCTAGTGGGCTGCTAACGGGCGGGCAGGCGCGAGGTTCCGCTCCCTTGCGTTGGCGCTTGGCGGAACCCTGCCGCCTTTGCCTCGTTGTCCTGACACGAGACTTCCCGTTGGGAACTACTCCTTTCTGCTGCGAGGATCGTCATGCGCCTGCTTTCGCGCCGCCACTTCCATTCCGCTGCCTTCCTGTTTCCCTCGCCCGCCTTGAGCGCCCGCCTCGCGGCTGCCCTCGTCGCCGGCGCGACGCTCGCAGGCTGTGCCGAGGCGCCGGTGACCGGCCGTCAGCAGCTGATCCTGGTCGACGAGGCACAGGCCAACCAACTGGGTGCAGAGGCCTGGCAGCAGATCAAGGCCGAGAAGCCGGTCGCCGAGGCGTCCGCGCTGCAAAGCAAGGTCGAGCGCATCGGTCGGGAGTTGATCGCGGCCAGCGGTGCGCAGGGGCTCGATTGGGAATTCCAGGTCTTCGACGACCCGACCCCCAACGCCTTTGCCCTGCCGGGCGGCAAAATCGGCTTGCACAGTGGTATGGCACAGATCGCCAGCACCGATGCACAACTCGCCGCGGTGCTGGCGCACGAAGTCGGTCACGTCGTGGCCCGCCACCCCTCCGAACAGATGTCGCAGAGCGCCGCGATACAGACGGCGTTGGGTGCAGCCGGTGCGAACGAAGGCGTGGTGGGTCAACTGGTGCAGTTGGCCACCGGCGTCGGCGCGCTTTCCTTCTCGCGCTCCGCGGAAGCCGAGGCCGACCGTATCGGCCTCGAGTACATGGCCCGTGCCGGCTACGATCCGCGCGCCGCCGTCGACCTCTGGCGGAACATGGCACAGGCTACGACTGCAGCCGGCCGCCCGCCGGAGTTTCTCTCGACCCACCCCAATCCTGAGAGCCGTATCACGGCCATTGAAAACGCGTTGCCTGAAGTGATGCCTCTCTATCGCGCAAATCGATAAAGAGCGTCGCTCAGATTCGTTCTTCAATTGTAGACAACGCATTGTTCGCGTTGCTGCATCTGTCGGCAGCCTAATACTTTATTGACGCAGCGCTACTCCTCCGCCGCCCTTCCGCGCGTCATGCAAGACGGTTAGCGTTTCAGTCGTCATGACCCGGGGCAATGCAGCGCGCGAACATCTGCGGTGTTGCAGTTGCAAGACAGATGCGAGTCTGTTCTGCGCGCCGCGGGTTTCTAGCTCGTTGAAGCGAGCGGCATCGTCCGCTTTTTGTCACACCAAGTGCGGTGAGCAGAGAGCAGGATGCCGGCCAAGGGGGAGAGTGGACCCGCGTTCCACGCTCTTTTAAGTCTGCTTCCGGTCGGTGTTCGCTGACTCGGTTTTCCCTTGGATGACGGCGCAGGCAGCGCATCAGCTTCAATCGTGCTGAGCGGAGTGCGTTGTTTTCCATGATTCACGAAGCACTCGCCTATATTCGCCGCGAACTGCGCGACCGTCTCCCGGTCGCCGACGCCGAAGTCATGATCGAGAGTGCACGGGTTCTCGCGAACCAGAACAACGCGCAGGGCGCCTACATTACACTCGTGAACGTCGAAGAAGAGCCGGCGCTGCGCAACCTGCCGACGGTCGAGCGTATCGGCGGTGCGTTGCAGCGGCAGGAGCCGCCGATTCACCTGAACATCTACCTGCTGTTCTCTTTCGAGTTCCAGACCTATGAAACCAGCCTGCTGCATCTCTCCAACACCATCGGGCTGTTCCAGGAGAAGCGCGTTTACACCGCCGCTACCGCCAGTGCGACAAACCCCTTCCCCGCCGGACTCGAAAAACTGATCTTCGAACTGCACAACACGAACTTCGAGGCGTTAAACAACCTCTGGGGCGTGATGGGGGGCGCCTACTTTCCTTCGGTGATCTACAAGGTCCGCATGGTGCGCATCCAGACGGCGCAGCAGGGCCCGGCCGACGAGATCACCACAATCACTTTCGATGCTGCCCAGAAGGCGGCAGGAGGCGGCGGCGCATGAGCCGGGTCATCGCCTACCGCCGTTTCATCGAGGTGCGCCTGGAAGACGACGGCGGACAGCCGGTTGCGGCCTTCGACCTGCGCACGACGGAGGAGACGCGGCGGCGCCTCGCGCTGCACCGCCTGCTGGCGCGCCCGCAGCGCGACGGTTTGGCCCTCTACTACCAGGTGAACCCGCAGTCGGTGCCGCCGCTGCTGGGCGCGATCACGGCGCGACAGCGCTTCAGCTTCACCCTGCACCTGCGCGAGCCGGACTTTTTTGAGCGCCATCATCCGGACCTGAGCGACGCGACAGGTGCCGGCCTGCAGCTCGACAACCTCGACGCTGCCGGCGCGGTGCTGCCCGCCGGCGCCCGGCTCAGCGCCGGGGCGACGGTCGCCGCCGCCGATGCCGTGGACATTGGCCGGCGCAATTTCTCGATACTCGTCGATCTCGCGGCATCGTCCCCGACAGCGGTGGAGGCGCGCGAGCCGGTATCGGCGGCCTTGGTCGGCTCGGCCGCAGTGACGGCGCCGGCCGGGGCAACCGCGGCCTCGGTGGCGCTCGACCTTTCGGGGAGCGGCGAGGTGCTGTTCCGCGTCGCCGAGGTGCCGCCGGGCCCGCTCGACCGGCGCGCCTACGCCGACGATGCGGTCGCCGCGGCCGGAGCCGCGGGCGTCATCGATCTTTACTGGGAGACGGCGCAGACCGCCGCCCCGGATCCCGCCGGCGTGGTCTACCGCGCCGTGTTCCAGCGGCGCTGAGGCGCAAAGCCAGAGAACGGCCAGAGAGCGGCCAGAGAACGGAGAGGCCCCCCATGAATATCTACAGAACACCGGGCGTGTATATCGAGGAGGTGCAGACCATTCCGCCGGCGGTGGCGGCTGTGGCGACCGCGGTGCCGGCCTTCATTGGCTTCACCGACGACGGTACGCTGGAAGGCCAGCCGACCCGCATCACCTCGCTCATCGAGTACGAGCAGCTGTTCGGCCGCCCCGAGCCCAAGGAACTCCAGCTCAGCATCGTCAAGCGCGTCACGCCGGGCCCGTCCCGCGCGCTGCTCGGCGTGGACGTGAGCTCGGAAGGCGGAAGCCTGTCCGACGCCGACAAGGTGCCGGCGTCGATGCTGTACTACTGTATGAAGCACTATTTTGCCAACGGCGGCGGTCCCTGCTGGATCCTTTCGCTCGGCGACAGTGGCCCCGGCGACGCCAACGCCTATACCGGCGGCATTGACGCCATTGAAGCCGTCGACGAACCGACGCTCCTCGTGTTTCCGGGCGCGACCCTGCTGGGCTCGACATCCTACGAACAGGTGGTTCAGCATGCCATCGGATCGGGCCTGAAGACCCAGGACCGCTTCGCAATTGCCGATGTGAACGGCGCGCTGACCGACGGCGCCAACGAAACCACCAGCCTGATCAACGCGGATCCCGGATACCGCACGCGCATCTCGCCAACGGATCCCAAGGCGTTGCAGTACGGCGCCGCCTACTGGCCTTACCTGAGGACATTGATTCCCTGGGTCACCGACGACGAGCACGTGAGCATCACGACCTACGTCGAGGAAGAAGTCACCGGCGCGGTGTCGACCCCCGTCACCCCGGACACGCCCCTGATGACTGCCGTGGCGGGATCTGGCGGCAGCGGCGTGCCGATCGCGGACGCCGCAGTGCGCGACGCCGAGACAGCGGTGTTCAATGCGGCCAGGTCTTTCGTGAGCCGCCAGTACGTGGTCCTGCCGCCTTCGGCGGCTGTCGCCGGCGCCTACGCGACGACAGATCGCAACCGCGGAGTCTGGAAGGCGCCCGCCAACGTCGGACTTGCCCTGGTCTCCGCTCCCGCGATTGCGGCGACCAACGACGACAACGACCTGCTGAACGTCGACCAGACCTCCGGAAAATCGATCAACGTGATCCGCAGTTTTGCCGGCCGCGGCATCAAGATCTGGGGTGCCCGCACCCTGGCGGGTAACGACAATGAATACCGCTACGTACCCGTACGGCGGCTGGTGATCTTCATCGAGGAGTCGATCGAGAAGGCCATTGCCAGCTTCGTGTTCGAGAGCAACGACGCGAACACCTGGGTCAAGGTCCGCACCATGATCGAGAACTTCCTCCTGGTGCAGTGGCGTGCCGGCGCGCTGCAAGGGGAGAAGCCGAAGCATGCTTTTGACGTGCAGGTCGGTCTTGGCGTCACCATGTCTGCCGATGACATCCTCAATGGGTACCTCAGGGTACGTGTGGCCATCGCGCCGGTGCGTCCGGCCGAGTTCATCGTCCTCACCTTCGAGCAGAAGCTGCCGAGCTCCTGATCCCCTGCGCCTTCAAACCATGCTCCCCATGAGGTGACACCATGGCAACCTATCCGCTTCCCAAGTTTCATTTCACCGTCGACTGGGGCGGTGAGCGCGTGACCTTCACGGAGGTCTCCGGCCTCGACGTGGAGACCGAGATCATCGAGTACCGCGACGGCGCCAGCCGCAGCTACTCGAAACAGAAGATTCCGGGCATGCAGAAATACGCCAACGTGGTTCTTAAGCGCGGCATCGTGCCGGCGGACAACGGCTTCTTTGCCTGGTGGGACACCGTCTCGCTGAACCAGGTGGAACGGCGCGACGTCACCATCAGCCTGTTGAACGAGTCGCACGAGCCGGTGATGGTCTGGAAGGTCGTCGAGGCCTGGCCGGCCAAGGTGACCGGCACCGATCTCAAGGCCGACGGCAACGAGATCGCCATCGAAACCATCGAACTGGCCCACGAGGGCATCTCGGTTCAGAACGGCTAGACCGCGGATTCTGCGGCCGCAAGGTGTGAGGTCATGGCGCTCTATACGCCACCGGTGGGATTCCATTTCAGGGTCGAGTTCGATCTCGACGGTGCGGCGGACGCGGACATCCGTTTCCGCGAGGTCGCCGGGCTGACCATGGAGCTGGAGGAGGAAACCTTCAACGAGGGCGGCGAGAACCGTTTCTCCCACAAGCTGCCGGTGCGCGGGCGCTATCCCGATCTCGTGCTGAAGCGGGGCCTGCTGACCAGCACCGGGGTGCGCAGCTGGATCGAGGACGCCGTGCAGAACCTGATCGTCCAGCCGACCACGCTGTGGGTCACGCTGCTGAACGACGCGCATGAACCGCTGCAGACCTACACGGTGACCGGCGCCTGGCCCAAGAAATGGGCGGTTTCCGACTTCTCGGCGGAGACCTCCGACGTCGTGATCGAGACCCTCGAACTCGCCTACCAGACTTTTAGGGTGGACTGACATGCCGGTGGTGATCACAGAACTCGTCGTCCGCGCCCGTGCCGGCGCGCCGGAGCCCGCCGGGCGCGAGCGCAGCGACGCCGAACGCCAGGAGGAGCGGGCAAGGCTCATCGAGGACGCCGTCGCCGAGGTGATGCGCATCCTGCGCCGCGAGCGGGAGGCCTGAGCCATGCTGGTGAAGCTCACCATCCTGCCCTTCGACGACAGCGAGACCATCCAGGCGGGCGCGCCCTCCGGGCCGCCCTTCATCGCGCAGTTCAACCCGGAGACCTACACCGACACCACCGAGATCGAGCTGGCGCCGACCGAGCCGGCGCACGGCGATGCCGGGCAGGAGGCGAAGTTCAAGGCGATCAAGCCGAAGACCTTCACCATGGACCTGCTGCTGGACGGCACCGGCTACTCGCCGGCGCCGCCGCCGGCCGGCGCGCTGGACTCCCTGCTGCCCAGCAGCGGCCTTTCCGTGGTCGCGCAGATCGAGCTCTTCAAGGCGGTCACCGGCTTCTCCGGCAACGTGCACCGGCCGCGCTACCTGCTGCTGGTCTGGGGTAAGCTGGTGGTGACCTGCGTGCTGGAGAGCTTCTCCATCGCCTACAAGCTGTTCACGCCGGAGGGGCTGCCGCTGCGCGCCACCATCTCCGCCACCTTCAAGGAGCACAAGGACAGCGCCCAGGCCGAACTGGAGAAGAACCTCGCCTCGCCGGACATCTCGCACGCCCGCCCGGTGATCGCCGGCGAGCAGCTGCCGACCGTGGTGAACGAGATCTACAAGTCGCCGAAACACTACATCGCCGTCGCCGAGGCCAACGGCCTCGACACCCTGCGCCGTATCGCGGCGGGCAGCACGCTGCTGCTGCCGCCCTTGAGGTGAGCCCATGGACACGCTGCCGCGCAACACCTCGCTGACCACCTTCACCGTGAAGGCGAACGGCAGCGCGCTGCCCGGCAGCTACCGGGTGGTCGCCGTCGAGATCCAGCGCGAACTCGACCGCGTCACCTCGGCGCGCCTGGTGCTGCAGGACGGCAACGCGGCCGAGCAGTCCTTCCCGGCCAGCGAGGGCGGCGACCTGGCGCCGGGCAGCGAAATCGAGATCGACGGCGGCTACCAGCGCGAGGAGACGCGGATCTTCAAGGGTATCGTCACGCGCCAGCGCATCGAGGTCGGCCGCCGCGGCGATTCCTTTCTCCACATCGAGGCCAAGGACCCGGTTTTCCGTGCCACCCTGGCGCGGCGCTCGCGCAACTTCACCGAGCTCGCCGATGCCGATGTCATCGGCCAGGTGCTGGCCGTCGAGGGTGTCTCCGTCGAGATCGAGCCCGGCGAGGTGCAGCCGCAGATCGTCCAGCACCAGGTGACCGACTGGGACTTCGCGCTGCAGCGCGCCGGCGCGCTGGGCCTGGTCGCCGACTGCGACGGCGGCGCGGTGAGGTTCTTCAAACCGGAGCTTGCCGGCGCGGCGGTGGCGACCTTCGAATTCGGCCGCGACATCCACCGCGTCGACCTGGAGCTCGACGCCGAGAGCCAGTTCACCGCCGTGGAGACGGCGGCCTGGAGCCCGGCCGACCAGGAGCTGCTGCAGGGCGAGGCCGACGAGGCGTCCTCGCCCGCCGATGACGCGACGCCGGACCTGGCGGCTGTCGGCGCTGCCACGGACGCCCTGCGCCATAGCGGCGCGCGCGACCAGGCGAGCCTCGACGGCTGGGCGGCGGGGCGCCTGCAGCGCAGCCGGCTGGCCGCCATCCGCGGCGTGGTCGAGGTGCAGGGCACGGAG